>VYLK01000270.1_pt1 | contig 20981 bp, 14 predicted proteins | sample 5114321 | NCBI WGS metagenome assembly VYLK01 (sample SAMN12291792, study PRJNA351875) | freshwater metagenome | isolation source: freshwater lake | place: USA: Michigan, MSU2 Lake | collected 2011-08-16
GCGGCCAGCGCCGCGCGGTGGGCGCTGCGCGCGGCCAGCGCGCCACCGAAGCCGAGCACCAGCGCCACGTAGATGAACACGCCCCAGGCGGCGCGCCAGAGCACGCGCTGCTCGAAGGTGGCCTGCGCGTGCTCCACGCCGAAGAACAGCCAAGCGCCCGCGAAGTCCAGCACCTGCCAGCCCGCCACGAAGAGCAGCGCCCCCAGCGCATGCCAGCCGAAAGCGACCAGCGGCCCCGCGCGGCGCGCAGCCAGCCAGCGCGCCCAGGGCAGCCCGGCCAGGCCCAGCACCATGGGCGGGCCCAGGTTCCATGTGGCTTCATAGGCGCCTTCCAGCCAGCGCCAGTCGCCGCGCTGGGCCTCGCCGCCGGCCACGGCGTAGAGCAGCCAGCTCAGCAGGCACAGGCCGGCATAGGCCCACCACAGCCGCCCCTCACTGGCGCCGGCGCCGGCGCTGGCCAGTGCCGGGCGGGCGGTGGGGGTGGGTGCAGCAGCCATGGTTGGCATGCTAGGGCCGGCCGCGCCAGCCCAGGGGCCCGGGGTGACGAAGTGCGGCGGCGGCGCCGCGAAGTGCAGCGGCCCACCGGGGCGTTGCACCAAAACGCGACAGTCCCCGGCCCAGCCAGGGCCGCCCAGGGCCTGCGGCCCAGCTTTCGGGCCCCGCGGCTACGGGAAAGTTCCTAGGTGTTTGCGGCAGCACGCCAAAGCCGGCGCGGCTGCCTAGCATGCGCCGTTCTCAGCCTGTTTCTGCTGTGCACGCGGGCGCTGCCGGCGCCGCGCCAACAACCCCAAGGAGACTCCATGCCCACCATCACCCTGAAGGTCAACGGCAGCGCGGTGTCGCGCGACGTGGCCCCGCAGACCCTGCTGGTCGAATTCATCCGCGAAGGCCTGCGCCTGACCGGCACCCACCAGGGTTGCGACACCGGCCAGTGCGGCGCTTGCACCGTGCACCTGAACGGCCGCGCGGTGAAGGCCTGCTCGGTGCTGGCCGTCTCGGCCGCCGGCATGGAGCTCACCACCATCGAGGGCCTGGCCCAGGCCGACGGCACCCTGCACCCCATGCAGACCGCCTTCAACCAGTGCCACGGCCTGCAGTGCGGTTTCTGCACCCCGGGCATGGTGATGAGCGCGGTCGACCTGGTGAAGCACCACGACCACAGCAGCGAAGCCAAGATCCGCGAGGGCCTGGAAGGCAACCTCTGCCGCTGCACCGGTTACCAGAACATCGTCAAGGCGGTGCAGCAGGGTGCTGCCGCCATGACCGCCACCGCCTGAGTTCGGAGACACACGCATGAACGCAAGACAGGGTTTCATCGGCCAGAGCGTGGTCCGTCGTGAAGACGGGCGTTTCCTCACCGGCCGCGGCCAGTACACCGACGACATCACGCTGCAGGGCCAGACCTACGGCGTCTTCCTGCGCAGCCCGCACGCGCACGCCACCATCAAGAGCCTGGACACCAGCGCTGCCGCGGCTGCGCCGGGCGTGCTGGGCATCTTCACCGGCGAGCACTTCAGGGCCGTGGGCGGCCTGCCCTGCGGCTGGCTGATCAACAACATCGACGGCACGCCGATGAAGGAGCCCAAGCACCCGGTGCTGGCCGACGGCAAGGTGCGTTACGTCGGTGACCGCGTGGCCCTTGTCGTGGCCGAGACGCAGGCCCAGGCCGAAGCGGCGATGGCGCTGATCGAGGTCGACTACGACGTGCTGCCGGCCTACATCGACATGGCCCAGCCCGCCGCGGCTGCCGCCGCGCTGCACGCCGAGGCGCCCGACAACCGCTGCTACCAGTGGCACATCGGCGACGCCGCCGGCACCGAAGAGGCGCTGAAGAACGCGGCGCACGTGGTGACCCTGAGCTTCCGCAACAACCGCCTGGTGCCCAACGCCATCGAGCCGCGTGCCGCCAACGCCAGCTACAACCCGAGCAGCGAGGAGTACACGCTCTACGTCAGCAACCAGAACCCGCACGTCGAGCGGCTGCTGATGTGCGCCTTCGTGCTGGGCATCCCCGAGCACAAGATGCGCGTGGTGGCGCCCGACGTGGGCGGCGGCTTCGGCAGCAAGATCTTCCTCTACGGCGAAGAGACGGCGCTGGTGTGGGCCAGCAAGCAGATCAAGCGCCCCATCAAGTGGACGGCCAGCCGTTCCGAGGCCTTCCTGTCCGACGCCCACGGCCGCGACCACCTCACCACCGCCAAGCTCGCGCTGGACAAGGACTACAGGTTCATCGGCTTCAAGATCGACACCACGGCCAACCTGGGCGCCTACCTGTCGACCTTTGCTTCGGCGGTGCCGACAATCCTGTACGCCACACTGCTGGCCGGCCAGTACGCCACGCCCAAGATCAGCTGCACGGTGACGGCGATGTTCACCAACACCGCGCCGGTGGACGCCTACCGCGGCGCCGGCCGGCCCGAGGCCACCTACACGGTGGAGCGCATCGTCGAGACCGCCGCGCGTGAACTCGGCATCGACCCGGGAGAACTGCGCCGCAAGAACTTCATCCGCACGTTCCCGTACGCCACGCCCGTGGGCCTGACGTATGACATCGGCGACTACGACGCCACGATGAACCGCGCCGAAGAACTGGCCGACGTGAAAGGCTTCGCCGCCCGCAAGGCGGCCAGCGAGGCCAAGGGCTTGAAGCGCGGCATCGGCTACAGCGCCTACATCGAGGCCTGCGGCATCGCGCCGTCTTCGGTGGCCGGTGCGCTGGGCGCCCGCGCCGGCCTCTTCGAAGCCGGTGAGGTGCGTGTGCACCCCACCGGCAAGGTGACGGTCTTCACCGGCAGCCACAGCCACGGCCAGGGCCACGAGACCACCTTCGCGCAGGTGGTGGCCGACAAGCTGGGCATCCCGCTGGAAGACGTGAACATCGAGCACGGCGACACCGGCAAGGTGCTTTTCGGCATGGGCACCTACGGCAGCCGCTCGCTGGCGGTCGGCGGTACGGCCATCGTCAAGGCGCTGGACAAGGTCATCGCCAAGGGCAAGAAGATCGCCGCCCACCTGATGGAAGCGGCCGACAACGACGTGGTCTTCGAGAACGGCGTGTTCAAGGTGGAAGGCACCGACAAGAGCGTGCCGTTTGCCAGCGTCAGCCTCACGGCCTACGTGCCGCACAACTTCCCGCACGACAAGCTGGAGCCCGGGCTCAACGAAAACGCCTTCTACGACCCGAGCAACTTCACCTACCCGGCCGGCACCTACATCTGCGAGGTGGAGGTCGACCCCGCCACTGGCGTGGTGCGCGTGGACCGCTTCACCGCCTGCGACGACTTCGGCAACGTCATCAACCCGATGATCGTCGAGGGCCAGGTGCACGGCGGCCTGGCGCAGGGCATCGGCCAGGCGCTGCGCGAAGACTGCGTCTACGACCCCGAGAGCGGCCAGTTGCTCACCGGCAGCTACATGGACTACGCCATGCCGCGCGCCGACGACTTCTGCCAGTTCACGGTGGAGACGGTCAAGGGCACGCCCTGCACGCACAACCCGCTGGGCGTGAAGGGCTGCGGCGAGGCCGGCGCCATCGGCAGCCCGCCGGCGCTGATCAACGCCATCTGCCACGCCATCGGCGTGAAAGACGTGCCCATGCCGGCCAGCCCGCACAATGTGTGGAAAGCCATCCAGGCCAGCCGCTGATCGAGGAGACGACACATGCAAGCTTTCGCCTACAACACCCCCGGCAGCGTGGCCGATGCCGTCAAGGCCGCGGCCCTGGAAGACAGCAAGTACATCGCCGGCGGCCAGACGCTTCTGCAGTCGATGAAGCTCGGTTTGATCGCGCCTTCGGCGCTGATCGACCTGGGCGCCATCGCCGAGATGAAGGGCATCTGCCGTGACGGCAACAACATCGTCATCGGCGCGGCCACCACGCACGCTGAAGTGGCGGCCTCCAAAGAGGTGCAGCAGGCCATCCCGGCGCTGGCCGAACTGGCCGGCCACATCGGCGACCGCCAGGTGCGCAACCGCGGTACGCTGGGCGGCAGCCTGGCCAACAACGACCCGGCGGCCTGCTACCCCGCGGCCGTGATGGGGCTGGGTGCCACGGTGCACACCAACCAGCGCAAGATCGCGGCCGACGACTTCTTCGTGGGCGTGTACACCACGGCGCTGAACGAGGGCGAGGTCATCACCGGCGTGAGCTTCCCCATCCCCGAAAAGGCGGGCTGGCAGAAGTTCAAGCAGCCGGCCAGCCGCTTCAGCCTGGTGGGCGTGTTCGTGGCCAAGACGGCCGGCGGCGTGCGCGTGGCCGTGACGGGCGCCGGTGCCAACGGCGTGTTCCGCGCCACGGGCCTGGAAGCACTGCTGGCGGCCAACTACAGCGCCAGCGCGCTGGCCGGCGCCAAGGTGTCGGCCGATGAGCTGAACAGCGACCTGCACGGCAGCGCCGAGTACCGCGCGGCGCTGATCCCGGTGCTGGCCGGCCGCGCCGTGGGCTGAAGCACGCCCATAGCCGCGAACGCCGCACCTTTGCGTGCGGCGTTCCTGTTTCTACAGTCTCTCTTTTCCTGCCTTCCGGATGCGCCCCTTGAGCACCACCGAACTGCCCACCAGCATCGACGACACCGCGGCGCGCCTGCTGGCGCTGGACTACGTGCCCGAGCGCGCGCTGGCCACCACCGTCTTCCTCTCGCTGAAGCTGCAGCGCCCGCTTTTTCTGGAAGGCGAACCCGGCACCGGCAAGACCGAGATCGCCAAGACGCTGGCCGCGATGCTGGGCCGGCCGCTCATCCGCCTGCAGTGCCACGAGGGCCTGGACCTGGCGGGTGCGGCCTACGAGTGGAACTACGCGCGGCAGATGCTGGAGATCCGCCTGGCAGAAGGCACGGGCGCACAACGTGATGCGCTCGCGCAGCAACTGTTCAGCGACCGCTTCCTCATCCGCCGCGCCCTGTTGCAGGCCATCGACCCCGCGCAGCCGGTGCCGCCGGTGCTGCTGATCGACGAACTCGACCGCGCCGACGAGCCCTTCGAGGCTTTCCTGCTGGAGGTGCTGAGCGACTTCCAGATCACCATCCCGGAGTACGGCACGGTGAAGGCCACGCAGCCGCCCATCGTGGTGCTGACGAGCAACCGCACGCGCGAGATCCACGATGCGGTGAAGCGCCGCTGCCTCTACCACTGGGTGGGCTTCCCCGACACGAAGCGCGAAGCCGAGATCCTGGCGCGGCGTGTGCCTGGCGCGCCGCAGAAGCTGGCGGCGGAGATCGTGGCCTTCGTGCAGAAGCTGCGCGCCATCGAGCTCTACAAGCTGCCCGGCATCGCCGAGACCATCGAGTGGACGCGCGCGCTGATGGAACTGGACGCGCTGGTGCTCGACCCCGAAACCATCAACCACACGCTCGGCGTGCTGCTGAAGTACCAGGACGACATCGGCAAGGTGCAAGGCAGCGAGGCGGCGCGGCTGCTGACGCAACTGCGCAGCGAGGCCCAGCCCGGTCGCTGAGGCTGCGGGCAAGCCACAGCCCCGGCAAGGCCGGCGCGGGTGCAACAATCCCGCGCGTTTCTCTGGCCTGCTCGCCCTTTCCGATGCACAGCTCTCCTCCCCGTCGCGGCAAGGCCGGCCCGGCACCGTCCACCACGCCCGGCGGTGAGGCGGCCGTCACGCTGCACCAGGTGGCCCAGGCCGCCGGTGTCTCCGCCAGCACGGTCTCACGTATCCTCAACGGCACGGCCAAGGTCCATGCCGACAAGATGCAGGCCGTGCAGGCCGCCATCGTGGCGCTGGGCTTCCGGCCCAACCCCGTGGCGCGCGGCCTGGCCGGCGGGCGCACGCTGAGCATCGGCGTCGTCACGCAGACCATCAGCAGCCCCTTCTACGGTGAAGCGCTGCACGGCATCGAGGACGAACTCGAACGCGCGGGCTACATCCCCATCTTCGTCAGCGGCCACTGGCACGAGGCCGGCGAGCGCAAGGCGCTGGAAGCCCTGCTTTCACGCCGCGTGGACGGCATCATCGTGCTGGCCGGCCGCCTGCCCGACGCGGAGTTGCACGCCCACGCGCAGCAGGTGCCGATGGTGGTGGTGGGGCGCGAACTGAGCGGGCCGCGCCTCTTCAGCCTGAACTTCGACAACCTCACCGGCGCGCTGCTGGCCACGCAGCACCTCATCGAGTGCGGGCACCGGCGCATCGCCTTCATCGCCGGCGACCCCGCGCACCAGGACGCGCTCGACCGGCACGCCGGCTACCGCCGCGCCCTGGAAGAAGCCGGTATCGCCTACGACCCGGCGCTGGTGATGCCGGCCGACTTCACCGAATCGAGCGGTCTGCTGGCGGTGAACCGCCTGCTCGACAGCCGCCTGTCCTTCACCGCCATCTTCGCGGCCAACGACCAGACGGCCATCGGCGCTGCATTGGGCCTGTACCGGCGCAACGTGCGCGTGCCCGACGACGTCTCGCTGGTGGGCTTCGACGACCTGGCGCCGGCCAAGTTCTCGGTGCCGCCGCTCACCACCGTGCGGCAGTCGGTCTACGAGATGGGCAGCCAGTCGGCCGTGGCCATGCTGCAGATGCTGCGTGGCGAAGCGCCCCAGGTGGCACTGCCGTCGCCGCAGCTGGTGCCGCGCGAATCCACACGGCGCCTGCAGCGCTGAAGCCACCGCGCCGGCCACCCGCGGGCGGCCCGAAGCTGCTGCATCGCAGCAAATCCTGAAACCGGTTTCTAGCACCCGGTCGAACAGGCCGCCTGTTGCCGCAAAGCCGCGTTCCACCTAGGTAGATCTACCGGGGTGCAGGCCTCGACAACCCGCCTTCCGGGTTAATGCTGAACCACCCGCCGGCCCTGAATCCGCAGAATCAAGAAACCGCTTTCAAGCGGGCTGGGCACGCAGTGCCTGCGCACACCAAAACACACCGGAGACAGTGATGCACAGCCAAAAATCCACGCACCGCTCGGGCAACGGGCGCCCCACCTGGGGCCTGCGCCCCGTCGCTGCCGCTTGCGCACTGGTGGCCGCCGCGGGTGGCGTGCACGCGCAGCAGGCCGCCGCGCCGGCTGCAGCCGCCTCGGCAGCCACCGTGAAGGAAACCATCGTCGTCACCGGTCTGCGGCGCGCCATCGAGTCGTCCATCGCCACCAAGCGCACGTCCGACAGCATCGTCGAAGCCGTGTCGTCGGAAGACATCGGCAAGTTGCCCGACGCCAGCATCGCCGAATCGCTGGCCCGCCTGCCGGGCCTGACCGGCCAGCGCGGCAGCGACGGCCGCGTCAACGTCATCTCCATCCGCGGCCTCTCGCCGGCGTTCTCGGGTGCGCTGCTCAACGGCCGCGAGATCGTCAGCTCCAACGACGGCCGTGCGGTGGAGTACGACCAGTTCCCGTCCGAGCTCATCGGCTCGGCCACGGTCTACAAGACGCCCAGTGCCAGCCTCATCGGCCAGGGTCTGTCGGGCACGGTCGACCTGATGTCGCGCCGCCCGCTCGATTCACGCGGGCGCGAGATGGCGCTGAACCTGCGCCTGGAACGCAACTCGCTGGACACCCAGGTGCCCGGCGTGGCCAGCCCCACCGGCAAGCGCCTGAGCTTCTCCTTCGTCGACCAGTTCGCCGACAACACGATCGGCCTCGCGGTGGGCTTCGCACGGCTGGAATCGACGACCCAGTCGCGCGTGACGGAGCTCGACCAGTACGGCGACTACGCGGTGTACGACCTGCCCGTCACGGGCATCCCGCGCTCGCTGTTCCAGGCCCCGAGCGTGAGCTGGGGCCCGGAGAGCAAGGCCTTGCTGCCGATGTTCTGGACAGGCTCGCAAGCCACCAAGAAGAACGTGCGCGACGGTCTGCTGGCGGTGCTGGAATACAAGCCGAACAAGGACCTGCGCAGCCAGCTGGACCTGTACTACTCGAAGTTCGACACGCACGAGGTCGGCGGCAAGCTCACCTCCAACCTCTTCGCCAGCTGGGGCCAGGTCTTCGGCGTGGGCGTGCCCAGCGCGGTGTCCAATGTCGGCACTACGCAGGTGGGCCAGAACACCTACGCTACCAGCGGCACCTTCAGCGCGCTGCCCACCACCACCACGAACTGGGACACCACGCGCCGCGACAAGATCGCCGCCATCGGCTGGAACACCTCGCTGCGCATGGGCGAGAACTGGACGGCCATCGCCGACCTGAGCTACTCCAAGAACAACCGTGACGAGGTCTACCAGGAGGTCTATGCCGGCCCCTGGAACAACACCGCCAACAACTGGGCCTACGGCTCCTACCGCTGGAACGTGCCGGTGGACGGCAGCGCGCAGTCGTTCACGCCGGTGCAATCGGGCTTCCTGGCCAATGCGGCCAACCTGCGCTTCGGCGACGTGGCCGGTTTCGACTTCGTGCCGGGCGAGCCGCGCTGGACAGGCGTGGTCCGCGACCCGAAGGCCAAGGACGAGATCAAGACCCTGCGCCTGACCGCCAAGCGGCCGCTGGACCTGTTCGGCGTGTTCAGCAACTTCACCGGTGGCCTGAACTACACGCAGCGCGACAAGAGCATCGAGAAGAACGAGACGCGCCTGGTGATGCCGCTGGACGCCGGTGGCAACCCCATCCGCACCATCCCGCAGGCCTCGGTGCGCACGCCGCTGAACATGTCGTGGATGGGCGTCGACCAGTTCATCCGCCTGGACGTGCCTTCGCTGGTGAGCTCAGGCGCATTGGGGCGCAAGGCGGCGGAGTTCCAGCTCAAGAGCAACGACGCCTTCGTGGGCGAGAAGATCACCACCGCCTTCGTGCAGCTCGACATCGACAGCCAGGTGGCCGGCGTGCCGGTGCGCGGCAACTTCGGTGTGCAGGCCATCCGCTCGGAGCAGCGCTCCGAGGGTTACGAGTACCTGGGTTTGGACAACAACAACCCCAACCTCAACCTGCTGTTCCGCCGCACCGGCGGCGCCACCTACACCGACTTCTTGCCGAGCCTGAACCTGGCGGCTGAACTGCGGCCCGACCTCATCGCGCGTTTCGGCTTGGGCATGGCCACCGCCCGCCCGAACATCAACGACATGCGGGCCGGCGGCAGCACGCCACGCCTGAACACCGACCCCGGCCCCAACCAGGGCACCTGGCAGACCACCTACGCCGGCAACCCGGAGCTCAAGCCCTGGAAGTCCAGCGCCATCGACTTCTCGATGGAGAAGTACTTCGGCAAGCGCAGCTACATCTCCTTCGCGGCCTTCCGCAAGAACCTGCTGAGCTACGTGCTCTCGTCGGAGCAGGCGGTGGACCGTTCGAACACGCCGTTGCCTCCGGGCTTCACCCCGGCACCGGGCGTGACGGTGCAGCGCCTGGGCGGCGAGATCAAGCCGCGCAACGGCAACGGCGGCCGCGTGGAGGGCTTCGAATTCGCGGCTTCGCTGGAGGCTTCGCTGCTGCACCCGGCGCTGGAGGGCTTCGGCGTGGTGTTCAGCGCCTCCAAGCTCAACAGTTCGATCAGCGACCAGAAGGTCGACCAGAACAGCAACCTCGTGCTGCTGAACGCCAAGACCTCGATCAACGGTCTGTCGGGCCGCTCGAACAACCTGACCGTGTATTACGAGAAGAGTGGCTTCTCGGCGCGGGTCAGCCAGCGCTACCGCTCGGCCTTCACGGCCACCACGCGGGACATCTTCTTCCGGCCCACCACGCGCGAGCAGGGTGCCGACAAGGTGGTGGACATGCAGCTGGGCTATGCCTTCTCCGACTCGGGGCCGCTGAAAGGCCTGGCGCTGCTGCTGCAGGTGAACAACCTCACCGACACCTACACCCGCAACTACAAGACGCCGGGCAACGTGGACGTGCCGGACGCAGCGCAGCTGGTGCCGAACTACACCTACCAGTTCGGCCGCCAGACATTGCTGGGCGCCAGCTACAAGTTCTGAAGCCCGGCGGGGCGCCATCATGGCGCTCCGCCTCTTCACTCGCAGCGACACCATGAGCCTCGAACCGGTACGCAATATCGTCATCGTCGGTGGCGGCACCGCCGGCTGGATGACGGCCGCCGCGCTGTCCAAGGTGCTGGAAGGCCACCACCAGATCCGGCTGGTGGAGTCCGACGAGATCGGCATCATCGGCGTGGGCGAGGCCACCATCCCGCACATCGGCGAGTTCAACAGCGCACTGGGCATCGACGAAGACGAGTTCCTGCGTGTCACGCAGGGCACCTTCAAGCTCGGCATCGAGTTCGTGAACTGGGGCGCCATTGGCGACCGCTACGTGCACGGCTTCGGTTTCGTCGGGCAGGCCACGCAGGCCCTGCCCTTCCACCATTTCTGGCTGCGCATGGCCCAGCTCGGGCGCGCGCTGCCGCTGGAGGCCTACTCCATCAACACCGCCGCGCCGCGCGTGGGCAAGTTCATGCGCGCGCGCAAGGACATGCCCGGATCGCCGGTGGCCGACATCTCACACGCCTTCCACTTCGACGCGGGGCTCTACGCGCGTTTCCTGCGCGGCCTGGCGGAAGGGCGCGGCGTGCGGCGCACCGAAGGCAAGATCGCCCGCGTTTCGCAGCGTGAACCCGACGGCTTCATCGACGCCGTAGTGCTGGAAAGCGGCGAGCGCATCGCGGGCGATTTCTTCATCGACTGCTCGGGCATGCGCGGCCTGCTGATCGAGCAGACGCTGAAGTCGGGCTTCGAAGACTGGTCGCACTGGCTGCCGGTGGACCGCGCGCTGGCCGTGCCCTGCGCCTCGGCCGGGCCGCTGCTGCCGATGACCCGCTCCACCGCGCACAGCGCGGGCTGGCAATGGCGCATCCCGCTGCAGCACCGCACCGGCAACGGCCACATCTACTGCAGCAGCTTCATGGAGCAGGACGAGGCCACCGACATCCTGCTGCAGCACCTGGACGGCGCGCCGCTGGCCGAGCCGCGCCCGCTGAAGTTCACCACCGGCCGGCGCCGCCAGTTCTGGAACCGCAACTGCGTGGCGGTGGGCCTGTCCAGCGGCTTCCTGGAGCCGCTGGAATCGACCAGCATCCACCTCATCCACACGGCCATCTCGCGCATCATCAGCTTCTTCCCGCACGCCGGCTTCGACGCCGCCGACATCGCCGAATACAACGCGATGACGCACTGGGAGTACGAACGCATCCGCGATTTCCTGGTGCTGCACTACAAGTGCACCGAGCGCAACGATTCGGAGTTCTGGAACTACTGCCGGACCATGCCGGTGCCCGAGACGCTGCAGCGCAAGATGGACCTGTTCCGCAGCAACGGGCGCGTGCTGCGCGACGGGCTGGAGCTCTTCGCCGAATCGAGCTGGCTGCAGGTGATGGTGGGCCAGCGCCTCATGCCCCAGGCCCACCACCCCTTCGCCGACCTGCGCAGCGAAGACGAGGTGGCGGCCTACGTGCAGCACATCGCGGCGGTCATCGAGAAGTGCGTGAAGGCCATGCCGACGCAGGCCGCGTTCATCGCTGAACACTGCGCGGCGAGACCGCACTGAGCATGGCTGTCGCGCGCCGATCGGTGCTGGCCTGCGGGCTCTCGGCGGCGCTGCCGTTGCGCGCACAGGCGCAGCCCCGCACCACGCTGACGGTGGCCGCCTTCCCGCTGGTGGACGCCATCGTCAAGGCCGCGCTGCCGGCGTGGCGCCAGCGCCACCCCGACGTGGCCGTGCAGGTCGTCAGCCGGCCCTATGCCGACCACCACACGGCCATGACGACGGCGCTGTCCACCTCGGTCTATCTGCCCGACGTGATGACGCTGGAGGCCAGCTACGTGGGCCGCTACGCCCAGGGCCGCGGTCTGGCCGACTTGGCGCAGCCGCCCTTCGAGGGCCTGCGCCTGCGGCCGCGCTTCGTGCCCTATGCCTTCGAGCAGGCGATCAACCGCCGCGGCGAGCTGCTGGCCCTGCCCACCGACATCGGCCCCGGCACCCTGATGTACCGCACCGACCTGTTCGCCAAGGCCGGCCTCGGTGAAGCCGAGCTCACGCCCAGCTGGGAGGCCTACGTCGACGCCGGCATCCGGCTGAAGGCGGCCACCGGCGCCTACCTCGTCAGCAACGCGCAGACCGTCAAGGACATCGTGATCCGCAGCGGGCTGAAGCCGGGCGAGGGCCTGTACTTCGACAGTGATTCGCGCGTGCTGGTGAACTCGCCGCGTTTCGTGCGCGCCTTCGAACTGGCGCGCAAGGTGCGCCAGCACAAGCTGGATGCACGCGTGGGGGCGTGGTCCAACGACTGGGCCGAGGCCTTCCGCCGCGGCACGCTGGCCACCGACCTGACGGGCGCATGGATGGTGGGCCAGATGGCCAACTGGGTGGCGCCCGGCACCAGTGGCCGCTGGCGCGTGGCGCAGCTGCCCGAGAACACCTTCGTCAGTTACGGCGGCAGCTACTACGCGCTGCCGCGCCAGGCCAAGCCCGAAAACCGCGCGCTGGCCTGGGAGCTGGTGCAGCTGCTCACGCTGAACCGCGAGCTGCAGTTCGCGGCCTTCAAGTCGCAGGACGCCTTCCCGGCCCTGCTGGAGACCTTCGACGACCCCTTCTTCGAGCAGCCCCTGCCCTTCCTGGGCGGCCAGCGCGCGCGCACCCTGTGGCGCGATGCCGCCCTGCGCATCACCGCCACGCAGGTGCACAAGCAGGCCAACTTCGCCGACGAGGTGGTGGGCACCGAGCTCGACAACGTGCTCGACCGCGGCAAGTCCATCGCCACGGCGCTGGCCGATGCGGCGCGGCTGCTCGAACGCCGCGCTTTCCGGTGAATACGATGCGCTGGCCCACCTCTCTCCGCCTGTCGCCCAAGTGGGCACCCTATGTGCTCATCAGCCCCTTCCTGGTGCTGTTCGCGGTGTTCGGCGTCTTCCCTTTGGGCTTCTCGCTGTATCTGGCCTTCCAGTCGTGGGAGCCCACCAGCGGCCTGGGCGCGATGGAGTGGGTGGGGCTGTCGAACTTCACCTTCGCCCTGGGCGACGAGTGGTTCTGGAAATCGCTGAAGAACACGCTCTGGCTGGCGTTGGCCGCCGGCGCGCCGCAGCACCTGGTGGCCATCCCGCTGGCGGTGTTCATCCACACCCGCTTCACGCGCTTCCGTGACGCGGCGGTGGGGGCCTACTTCCTGCCCTACATCACATCGACGGTGGCGGTGGCCATCATGTTCAGCTCGCTCTTCTCCACCGATTTCGGGCTCGTCAACGCCGGCCTGCAAAGCCTGTTCGGGCTGGAGAAGATCGACTGGCTGAACCGGCCCGAGAACATCAAGCCGGCCATCGCGCTGATCGTGTTCTGGCGCTATGTCGGCTTCAACGTGGTGCTGTACCTCGCCGCGCTGCAGACCATCCCCAAAGACCTGTACGAGGCCGCCACGATGGACGGCGCCAGCCGCTGGCAGCAGTTCTGGTGCATCACGCTGCCGCAGTTGCGGCCGATGATCTTCTTCGGCGTCACGCTCAGCGTCATCGGCGGGCTGCAGCTCTTCGAGGAGCCCTTCATCCTGACCGGCGGCAAGGGCGGCGCCGACCAGAGCGCGATGACCTCGGCCGTGTACCTCTACCGCATGGCCTTCGACTTCAATGACTTCGGCGGCGCCAGCGCGATGTCGTGGCTGCTGTTCATCGTGGTGGCGCTGCTGACCTGGCTGACCAACCGCGCCTTCAAGCCGCGCGGGGGCAACGCATGAACGCGCCCAAGACGCTCAGCACCTGGGCGGCCTACGCCATCGTCGGCGCGGGCGCGCTGGTGATGCTGGCGCCCTTCTATCTCATGTTCGTGTTCGCCACGCAGTCGCGCAGCGAGATCTACAGCCTGCCGCCGCCGCTGTGGTTCGGCGACGACCTGCTGCTCAACCTGCAGATCCTCACCGAGCGCCTGCCCTTCTGGCGCAACCTGGGCTGGAGCGTGTACGTCGCGCTCGCGTCCACGGCGCTCACGCTGCTGTTCTGCTCGATGGCGGGCTACGCCTTCGCGCTAATGGAGTTCCGCTTCAAGAACGCGCTGTTCACGCTGGTGATGGCCACCATGCTGCTGCCCTCGTTCATGAACATGATCCCCACCTTTCTGATCATGGACGCCCTGGGCTGGATCGACCAGCACCGCGCGCTCTACATCCCCGGTGCGGCCAGCGCCTTCGGTATCTTCCTGATGCGGCAGTTCGCGGCGGCCTCGGTGCCGAAAGACCTGATCGAGGCCGCGCGCCTGGATGGCTGCGGCGAGTTCGGCATCTACTGGCGCATCGTGCTGCCGCTGATGAAGCCGGCGCTGGGCACGCTGGGCCTGGTGAGCTTCATCGCGAGCTGGAACAACTTCATCGGCCCGCTGGTGGTGATGCGCAACGCCGACAACTACACCCTGCCGCTGGCCCTGCGCAGCCTGCAGAGCCCCGTGAACACCGAATGGGGCGCGCTGATGACGGGCTCGGCCATCGCCACGCTGCCGCTGCTGGTGCTGTTCGTGCTGTGCTCGCGCCAGCTCATCGCCGGCCTCACCAGCGGCGCGGTGAAGTGAACCTCATGCCTGTTCCCTGCCCCGTCTCCACGACACCATGAACCCAGACGCCGACCTGCCCCGCCAGTTTCCGCCCCACTTCGTCTGGGGCGTGGCCACCAGCGCCTTCCAGATCGAGGGCGCGGCGCGCGAAGACGGCAAGGGCGAATCGATCTGGGACCGCTTCTGCAGCCAGCCCGGCACCATCGCCGACGCCAGCAACGGCGACGTGGCCTGCGACCACTACCACCGGCTGGAGAGCGACCTCGACCTCATCGCCACGCTGGGCGTGGACGCCTACCGTTTCTCCATCTCGTGGCCGCGCGTACAGCCGCTGGGGCACGGCGCCTGGAACGAAGCCGGCCTGGCCTTCTACGAGCGCCTGGTGGACGGGCTGCTGCGGCGCGGCGTGCAGCCCCACCTCACGCTCAACCACTGGGACCTGCCCCAGGCCCTGCAAGACCAGGGCGGCTGGGCCGCGCGCAGCACGGTGCACCACTTCGTCGAGTACGCACGCGGCATCAACCGCCGCCTGGGCAGCCGCCTGGCCACCATCACCACACACAACGAGCCCTGGGTGATGGCAATCCTCGGCCACGAAAAAGGCAACTTCGCGCCCGGCGTGCAGAACCGGCAGACCGCCAGCCAGGTGGCCCACCACCTGCTGCTGAGCCACGGCCTGGCGTTGCAGGCCTTGCGGGCCGATGGCTGCAGCGCGAAGCTCGGCATCGTGCTGAACCTGGGCCACCACGAGCCCGCCACCGGCAGCCCCGAAGACGCCGCCCTGGCCCGCCTGGAAGACGCCCGCGGCCGCCGCTGGTACGCCGACCCACTGTTCCTCGGCCGCTACCCGCAAGAGGTGCTGGACGACCTGGGCGCCGACGCGCCCGTGGTGCAGCCCGGCGACATGGCCCACATCGCCACGCCGCTGGACTACCTGGGCATCAACTACTACTCGCGCACGGTCTCCAGCGCCTCGGGGCCCTTCGACGTGACGAAGAGCGGCCTGCCGCTCACCGAGATGGGCTGGGAGATCTACCCGCGCGGCCTCACCGAGGTGTTGCTCACGCTGCACCGCGACTACACGCTGCCGCCGGTCTACATCACCGAAAACGGCGGCGCCTTCCCCGATGCCGTGGTGAACGGCCAGGTGCACGACGCCGACCGCACCGACTACCTGCGAACGCACATCGCCGCCACCGCCGCGGCGCTGGCGCAGGGGGTACCGATGGCGGGCTACATGGTGTGGAGCCTCATGGACAACTTCGAGTGGGCCAGCGGCTACGCCAAGCGCTTCGGCATCGTGCACGTGGACTACCCCACGCTGCAGCGCACGCCCAAAGACAGCGCGCACTGGTACCGCAGTTTCGTGGCCCGGTGCCACGCGTTGCGTGCGGCTGCCCAGACCGCAGCGGGAGCCTGAGGCCATGGGCGCGCTCAGCCTGCGTGGTGTGCACAAGCGCTTCGGGGCGGTGTCCGTCATCCGCGGCATCGACCTGGAAGTCAACGATGGCGAGTTCCTCGTCTTCGTCGGCCCCTCGGGCTGCGGCAAGTCGACGCTGCTGCGGCTGATCGCAGGGCTAGAAGACTTCAGCGAAGGCGATCTGCTCATCGACGGCCAGCGCGCTAACGAGGTGCGCCCGGCCGACCGAGGCACGGCCATGGTGTTCCAGAGCTACGCGCTCTACCCGCACATGACCGTGGCCGAGAACATGGGCTTCGCGCTGAAGATGGCCGGCGTGCCGCGCGCGCAGCGCGATCAGCAGGTGCAGCGCGCGGCCGAGGTGCTGCGCATCTCGGAGCTGCTGGGCCGCACGCCGAAAGAGCTGTCCGGCGGCCAACGCCAGCGCGTGGCCATCGGCCGCGCCATCGTGCGCAAGCCCAAGGTCTTTCTCTTCGACGAGCCGCTGTCCAACCTGGACGCCGCGCTGCGCGTGAACATGCGCATCGAACTCATGCGCCTGCACGCGGAGCTGGGCACGACGATGATCTACGTGACGCACGACCAGGTCGAGGCCATGACCATGGGCACGCGCATCGCGGTCTTCAACGCCGGCCGCATCGAGCAGCTGGGCGCGCCGCTGGCGCTGTACGAGCAGCCGGCCAACGAGTTCGTCGCCGGCTTTCTGGGCGCGCCGCGCATCAACCTCGTGCCGCGCCCCGGCGATGGTGCCAGCGCACCGCACCGGGCCCTGTGGGACGCCCTGGGCACGCCCACCACGGCGCAGCCTGGGGTGCAGCGCATCGGCCTGCGCGCCGAGCACCTGCACCTGCTGCCAGCCGGCCAGGGCGTGCCGGCGCGCCTGCTGCTGGCCGAACACCTGGGGGACACCTCGGTGCTGCACCTGCAGGTGGAAGGCCTGGCCGATCCGCTGCACGCCAAGCTCGGCGCCGGCCACGGCCACCTGGCGGCGGGCGTGTCCGTGGGCCTGCGCGCCGATGCCGCCTGGGCGCTGGCCTTCGGCGCCGATGGCCGCCGCATCCCGTGAGCCCGGCCCCCTGCCGCGGCAAGACGGAAAGCCCACGCATGCACGCCCCCGCACTGGCTGGCCTGGCCCTCATCACCGGCGCGCTGGCCTTGCCAGTGGCCGCGGCCGACACCTTCACCGTGCCCCCGGGCTACCGGCTGGTCTGGGCCGACGAATTCGACACCGACGGCCTGCCCGACCCCGCCAGGTGGGTGCACGACACCGGCCGCAACAAGGAAGGCTGGCACAACAACGAGCGGCAGTACTACAGCGGGCCGCGGGCCGAGAACGCCGTGGTGCGCGGCGGCAAGCTCGTCATCACCGCACGCCTGGAAAGCCTGCGCACCGCGCCCGACTGGGGCGGCCAGCGCTACACCTCGGCGCGGCTGCTCACCCGCGGCAAGGCCGACTGGACCTACGGCTACTTCGAGATCAGCGCGCGCATGCCCTGCGGCAAAGGCACCTGGCCGGCGCTGTGGACGCTGGGCAGCGGCGGGCGCTGGCCCGAGGACGGCGAGCTCGACATCCTCGAGCACATGGGCCGCGACCCACAGCGCACCCACAGCGCCGTGCACGTGGCCGCCGGCCATGGCGGCCAGGCCACTTTCGGCAGCACGCCGCTGCCCGAGGCCTGCACGCGCTTCAACCGCTACCAGATGCACTGGACACCCACGGGCGTGGTCTTCGGCGTCAACGGCGCTGCGCACCTGCGCTACCCCAAGCTCGACCTGGGCCCGCGCGCCTGGCCCTTCGACGCGCCGCAGTTCCTGCTGATCAACTTGGCCATCGGCGGCGACCTGGGCGGCCCGGTGGACGACAGCATCTTCCCCGCAGCGCTGGAGGTGGACTACGTTCGTGTCTACCAGGGTCCACCCGCGCGCTGAAGCCGCGAGAATGCAGCCACGATGCTGCGCGCCCCAAACATCAACGCCCTGCCGGGCCGCCTGGCCGAGAACGTCATGCACTTCGGCCGCGTGCTGCGCACCGCCGGCATGCCGGTGCCCACCGACCGCATCCAGCTCGCGCTGAACGCGCTGCAGGTGGGCGGGCTGGAAAGCCGCACCGACTTCCACGCCACGCTCAGCGCCTGCCTGCTCGACCGCATCGAACACCGCGAGCTCTTCGACCAGGCCTTCACGCTCTTCTGGCGCGACCCCGACCTCACCGGCCGCATGATGGCCATGCTGCTGCCGCGCGTGCAGACCAAGACCGAACAGCCCTCGGTGCCCGAGAACCGGCGCCTGGGCGAGGCCCTGTTCCCGCACCAGCCCAACCAGCCCAACCCGCCACCGCCGCCCGAGAAGATCGAGGTCGACGCCACGCTCACGTGGAACGAGCGCGAGCTGCTGCAGAAGGCCGATTTCGAGACCATGACGGCCGACGAGTGGCGCGCCGCGCAGCGCCTGCTGCGGCAGCTGGCGCCGCTGTTCGAGCCCCTCACCACCCGCCGCACCGAGCGCGCCAGCGGCCCCGGCGCCGGCGCGCGCGTGGACGGCCGTGCCACGCTGCAGGCGCTGGCCCGCACGGGCGGTGAAGTGATGCAGCTGCGCTGGCGCCGCCCGCGTGTGCAGCCGGCGCCGCTGGTGGTGCTGGCCGACATCTCGGGCAGCATGAGCCGCTACTCGCGCATGCTGCTGCACTTCACGCACACGCTCGGCCATGCCGATGCGCGCGTGGAGAGCTTTGTGTTCGGCACGCGGCTGACGCGCACCACGCGCGCGCTGCGGCAGCGCGACCCCGATCTCGCCGTCTCGCGCGTGGTGCAGGCGGTGCAGGATTGGTCGGGCGGCACGCGCATCAGCGCCTGCCTGCACCAGTTCAACCAGCAGTGGGCGCGGCGCGTATTGAGCGGCCGCGCCACCGTGCTGCTGATCAGCGACGGCCTGGAACACGGCACGCCCGACGACCCGCGCTGCGAGACGCTGCGCTTCGAGATGGAGCGCCTGCACAAGAGCTGCCGGCGGCTGATCTGGCTGAACCCGCTCTTGCGCTTCGAGCAGTTCCAGCCGCGCGCGGCGGGCATCCGCGCGATGCTGCCTTCGGTGGACGAGTTCCTGCCCGCGCACAACCTGCAGAGCCTGGCCGAACTGGCCCAGGTGCTGGCCGGCACGCAGCGCGGCGGGCGCCGGCTGCGCGCCTGAGCTTCACTGCGGCAGGGCCAGCGGCTGGCTGCGGCCCTGCAGGCCGCGCCACACGGTCTCGGCCGTCAGCGGCATCTGCAACGCTTCGGCGCCGCAGCACTGGCCGGCGCGCGCGAGGGCGTCCACCACCGCGTTCACCACCGCCGGCGTGGCGCCAATGGTGCCGAGCTCGCCCACGCCCTTGGCGCCCAGGCTGTTGGTCAGGCAGGGCATGCGCTCGTCAAAAGCGGTCTTGAAGCCGAGGAAACCGTCCACCTTGGGCAGCGCGTAGTCCATGAAGCTGGCGCTCAGCAGCTGGCCCTCGGGGTCGTAGACCACCTGCTCGCACAGCGCCTGGCCGATGCCCTGCACCGCGCCGCCCTCGATCTGCCCGCGCACGATGACGGGGCTGACGATGCGGCCGATGTCGTTTACGCTGGCGTAGGCCACCACCGTGGTGTGGCCGGTGGCGGGGTCGACCTCCACCTCGCACACGTGGCAGCCGTTGGGCCAGCTTGGCGCGCTGGCCTTGGCGCCGCCCTCGGCGCGCAGCACGGCACCGGGCTGGCGCTGCGCCAGCTCGAAGAGGCCGATGCCGAGGTCGGTGCCGGCCACGGTGTAGCGGCCGGCGGCGTACTCGATGTCGCCCACACCCGCTTCCAGCGCCTCGGCGGCCAGCGGCTTGCCCACCTCCACCGCGCGCTGCGCCGCAACGAAGGCCGCCGCGCCGCCCGTGAACAGGCTGCGGCTGCCGGCGCTGCCGAAGCCGTTGGCGCGGTCGGTGTCGCCCTGCAGGATGCGGATGCGCTCGATGGGCACACCGAACACGTCCACCGCCAGCTGCGCATAGCTGGTGGCGATGCCCTGGCCCATGGGCATGGTGGCGCTGGTGATCTCGATGTAGCCGTCGCCGGTGATGCGCACCTGCGCGTTCTCTTCCAGCGCGTTGCCGCCCGTCCATTCCAGGAAGGTGGCGATGCCGCGGCCACGCAGCCGGCCGCGCGCGGCGCTCTCGGCGCGGCGCGCCTCGAAGCCGGCCCAGTCGGCCAGGGCCAGGCCCTGGTCGAGGATCTGCTCGAAGTGGCCGCTGTCGTAGGTCTGCCCCATGGGGTTGCTGTAGGGCAGCTGCGCCGGCTGGATCATGTTGCGGCGGCGGATCTCGGCCGGGTCCAGCTGCAGCTCACGCGCGGCGGCGTCAAACAGGCGCTCCAGCGTGTAGATGGCCTCGGGCCGGCCGGCGCCGCGGTAGGCGCCGGTGGCCGCGGTGTGCGTGAGCACGGCCGTCAACTGCAGATGGATGGTGCGGATGTCGTAGATGCTCGTCGTCACCCACGGCCCCACCAGCAGCTGGATGGCCACGCCCGCGCCCGTGGGCAGCGCGCCCACGTTGGCCCAGGAGCGGATGCGCAGCGCGAGCACCTTGCCCTCGGCGTCCAGCGCCATCTCGGCGCGGCTCAGCAGGTCGCGGCCGTGCACGGCGGTGAGGAACTCTTCCACGCGCTCGGCCTGCCACTTCACGGGGCGGCCCAGGGTCAATGCGGCGTAGGCGGTGGCCACGTCTTCGGGGTAGAGCGCGGTCTTCATGCCGAAGCCGCCACCGACGTCGCCCACCAGCACGCGCACGTTGTCGGTGGTGCGCGAGGCTGGCGCATCGGCCAGCGCGCCCAGGCAGTGCACCAGACCGCCGCGCACGCCGGTGGGCATCTGGGTGCTCAGGCGCACGGTCAGGCGGCCTTCTTCCACCTGCGCCAGCACCGAGCGCGGCTCCAGCGGGCTGGGTGCCAGCCGCTGGTTGGCAATCGGCAGGCTGATGCGGTGCGCGGCAGAGGCAAAGGCGGCTTCCGTGGCCGCGGCGTTGCCATGCTGCATCTCGGCCAGCACGTTGCCGGGCGCGCCTTCCCACACACAAGGCGCGCCTTCGGCCAGCGCGGCCACGGCGTCGGCCACGGCGGGCAGCGGCTCGATGTCCACGCCCACGGCATCGGCCGCGGCGCGCGCGGCTTCGCGGC
>VYLK01000271.1_pt1 | contig 20864 bp, 18 predicted proteins | sample 5114321 | NCBI WGS metagenome assembly VYLK01 (sample SAMN12291792, study PRJNA351875) | freshwater metagenome | isolation source: freshwater lake | place: USA: Michigan, MSU2 Lake | collected 2011-08-16
CACGACGGTGTTGTCGCCCGCGCTGGGGGCGGGCAGCTGCGCCATGGCCGGGGCCGTGCTGCCCAGCGCCAGGGCGGCGAGCAGGCCGGCGGCGGCTGTGCGCCAGCGTGCGGAGGTGGAGGGGGCGCGTGCGCTCATGCGGCCGAATTTAGCGCAGGGGGGTGTGTCCACGTCGTCAAGCAGGCAGGGGCTCGCGCTGCAGCTCTTCGCGCGTCTGCGCGGCCTGCTCCAGCAGCCAGTCTTCGAAGGCCGCCAGCGCCGGTCGTTCACGCCGCGCGGGCCAGCGCACCAGCCAGTAGGAGAAGGGCGAGGCCACCCGGCCTGCGCGGCCAAAAGGCTCGACCAGCTCACCGCGCGCAATGGCCTCGCGCACCAGGGGCACGCGCGCCAGCGCCACGCCTTGCCCGGCCAGCGCGGCCTGCACCTGCTGGTAGGTGAAGTTCAGGTACACCCAGCCGCGCGGCTGCAGCCCTGGCGGTGCGTTCAGGCGCAGCCAGTGGCGCCAGCTCAGGTACTCGGCGCTGGGCCGCGGGTCGTCTTCTTCCAGCAGCGTGTGGCCGGCCAGGTCCGCCGCGCTGCGCAGCGGCAGGCGCTGCAGCAAGGCCGGGCTGGCCACGGGCGTGAGCAGCTCGCCGAAGAGCAGCGTGCTGCCCGGCGGGGCCTGCTCGGGGCGGCAGTAGCGCAGCGCGAGGTCGATCTCGGGGTCGTCGAAATCGACCAGGTGGTCGCTCGCGGAGATGCGGATGTCCGATTCCGGGTGCGTGTTCTGGAAACCCGCCAGCCGCGGCAGCAGCCACAGCGAGGCGAAGCTGGCGAAGGTGGTCACGCCCACCGGCTGGCGGTGCTGCGTGTGGCGGATCTGGCGCACCGCGCGGTCCATCTGCTCCAGCAGGGGCCGCACCGTCTGCAGCAGCTGCGTGCCCGGGCCCGTGAGCTCCACGTGCCGTGTGCCACGCAGGAAGAGGGTGGCCCCCAGCTCGTCTTCCAGGCTGCGGATCTGCCGGCTGATGGCCGGCTGCGTGAGGTGCAGCTCTTCGGCCGCGGCGCGGAAGCTCAGGCGCCGTGCCACCGCCTCGAAGGCGCGCAAAGGGCCGATGGCCAGCGGGCGGTGGCGCGGTGCATTCATTACCGAAGATTATCAATCAAGCGCGGCAAGATGATTGGACGGTGCGCCGGGTTAACCCGATGATTCGCTTCGCTGAGAGAAGACAAGGACACCACCGTGAATACTTCACCATCCATGAGAAAAGTGCATGAGCATTCGGCCCCATGGGCCTGGGCTTTGGCCGGCCACGAGGCGGCCACGCTGTCGGCCAGCCCGTTGGCGCGCTGGCTGCGCGTGGACGAAGGCTGCCTGTGGGTGACGCCCGAGCAGGCCGGCCCCGAGACCGAAGACCTGTGGCTGCAGCCGGGCGACAGCCTCGAGCTGCCCGCCGGCACCCGCTGGGTGCTGCAGGCCTGGCCGCAGGCGCGCCTGAGCGTGCTGCTGGCCCCGGCAGCGGCCGGCCCGGCGCCGGCCCGTGCCTGGTGGCAATCGCCCTGGGTCTGGCCCTGGGTGCTGCCAGACGCCCGCGGCCAGCGCCTGCCCGCGCAGGCCTGAACCCCCCCCGGGCCGCCCGCTGGCGCAGCAGGCGGCCCGGGCGCGACAATCGGGCCATGAGCTTCCCGATGCCGCCCCTGGAACCCTCGCAAGACAAGAAGACCCTGCGGCGCCAGCTGCAGGCCGAGCGCCAGAGCCTGATCGACCGCCACCAGCGCGCCATGCACCTGCAGGAGGTGCTGCGTGTGTGGCTGATGGGGCGCGACGACAAGGCCATCGGCGCCTACTGGCCCATCAAGGGCGAGTTCGACGCGCTGCCGGCGCTCTTCCGCTGGACGGAAGCCGACGAAGAACGCTGCATCGGGCTGCCGGTCATCGACAAGACGACCAAGCAGCTGCGCTTCCAGATGTGGTTCCCGGGCTGCGAGATGGAAGACGACGCCTACGGCATCCCGAAGCCGAAAGACACGCCCGTCTTCCACCCGACGCTGCTGCTGGTGCCCTGCGTGGGCTACGGCCCCGAGGGCGTGCGCCTGGGCTATGGCGGCGGCTTCTACGACCGCACGCTGGCGACGCTGGCGCCGCGGCCCTACACCGTGGGCCTGGCCTACAGCTTCGGCTTCCTGCCCTGGCTGAAAGCCGAGCCGCACGACGTGCCGCTGGACGCCGTGCTCACCGAAGAAGGCGTGGCCTGGCAGCGGCCGGATTGAGACCGCTGCGCTGCTCGATCAGAAGCGCTTGCCGAGCCCGATGCTGAAGAGCGTCGGGTCGACCTTGAAGGTGCCAGCCTTGGTGGCGCCGGCGTAGACGTCGGTCTCCAGCTTCACCTTCTTCAGGTCGAAGTTCAGCAGCCAGCCGCCCACGGGCACGTCCACGCCCACCTGCAAGGCCAGGCCGACGCTGTGCTTCTTGATGCGCGGCTGCAGCGTGGCCACCACGGCGGGGGCGAACTGCACGTCGGAGAAGATGGTGTAGTTCACACCCGCGCCGACGTAGGGGCGGAAGCCGCCCAGGCCCGTGAAGTGGTACTGGCCCAGCAGCGTGGGCGGCAGGTGCTTGAGCGTGCCGATCTTCGCGCCGTTGCTGCGGATGTCGTGCTTCTGCGGGTAGGTGAGGATCAGCTCGGCCGCGAAATTCGGGCTGAAGAAGTAGCTGATGTCGACTTCGGGGAAGGTCTTGTTGTTGACGCTCAGGTTCAGGCCCGTGCTGTCCTTGTTGGCCGCGTCGAGGTAGAGCGCGCGGCCGCGCACGAGCCAGTTGCCCGTGTCGACCGCCGCCGTCTGGGCTTGGGCCGCGCCGGCCGCTGCCAGCAAGCCCAGCAGCAGGGTCTTGGCGAAGGGCAGGGCGGTGGAGCGGGTCGTGGTCTTCATGAAATCCTCCGTGGGAGTGGGTCGGGGCCACATGGCCTCGAAACCATTGCACTGCCGGGAGGACGATGAAGGCTGACACCGCTGTCAGGTGAGGGGGCCCGCTTGACCTGGGTCAAGCGGGCGGGGCAGCGTTGTGGCGCTGCGGCAACCTGGGCTCAGTCAGCCCAGCTGCTTGCAGATTTCCAGGCTCAGCGCGCTCTGGTTGAGCGTGTAGAAGTGGATGCCGGGGGCACCGCCTTCGATGAGCCGGCGGCACAGCCGCGCCACCACCTCGATGCCGAAGGCGCGCACGCTGGCGGCATCGTCGAGGTAGCCCTCCATCTTCAGCGCCACCCAGCGCGGGATCTCGATGCCGTCGCGTGCTGCGAACTGCGCGATCTTCGCGTAGTTGTGGATGGGCATGATGCCCGGCACGATGGGCGCCGTGACCCCCAGCTTGCGCACTTCATCGACGAAGTGGAAGTAGGCGTCGGGGTTGAAGAAGAACTGCGTGATCGCGCTGTCGGCGCCGGCCTTCATCTTGGCCGCGAAGTGCTCCAGGTCCTTCTTCGCGTAGCGCTGCTGCGGGTGGTACTCGGGGTAGGCCGCGGCTTCGATGTGCCAGTCCGAGCCCTGCTCCTGGCGGATGAACTCGATGAGGTCGGCCGCATAGCGGAACTCGCCGGCCACCGCGGTGCCGCTGGGCAGGTCGCCGCGCAGCGCCACCAGCCGCCGGATGCCCTGGGCCCGGTAGGTGCCCAGGATCTCGCGGATGCTGTCCTGCGTGCTGCCCACGCAGCTGAGGTGCGGCGCCGCCTCATGGCCCATCGCCGCGATGTCCTTCACCGTGGCCAGCGTCTTCTCACGCGTGGCCCCGCCCGCGCCGTAGGTGACGCTGAAGAACTCCGGCCGCACGGCCGAGAGATCCTGCACCACCGTCTTCAGCTTGTCGCTGCCGACGGGGGTGTTGGGCGGGAAGAACTCGAAGCTGATGGGCACCGACTTGTGCTCGGTGCTCATGGGCCAGGCCTCAGTAGCGGTAGGTGTCGGGCTTGAAGGGGCCCGACTTCGGCACGCCGATGTAGGCGGCCTGCTCGTCGCTCAGCTCCGTCAGCATGGCGCCGACCTTCTTCAGGTGCAGGCGCGCCACCTTCTCGTCCAGGTGCTTGGGCAGCACGTAGACCTTGCCGTTGTCGTAGCTGTCGGGATGGCTGAAGAGCTCGATCTGCGCGATGGTCTGGTTCGCGAAGCTGGCGCTCATCACGAAGCTGGGGTGGCCCGTGCCGCAGCCCAGGTTCACCAGGCGGCCCTTGGCCAGCATGATGATCTTCTTGCCGTCAGGGAAGATCACGTGGTCGACCTGGGGCTTGATCTCGTCCCAGGTGCAGTCGGACAGCGCCGCGACGTCGATCTCGTTGTCGAAGTGGCCGATGTTGCAGACGATGGCCTCGTCCTTCATCGCTTCCATGTGCTTGCGCGTGATGACGCTCTTGTTGCCGGTGGCGCTGACGAAGATGTCGCACTTGTCGGCGGCGTACTCCATGGTCACGACCTTGTAGCCTTCCATCGTGGCCTGCAGGGCGTTGATGGGGTCGATCTCGGTCACCCACACCTGGGCGCTGAGCGCGCGCAGGGCCTGGGCGCTGCCCTTGCCCACGTCGCCATAACCGGCCACCACGGCCACCTTGCCGGCGATCATCACGTCGGTGGCGCGCTTGATGGCGTCCACCAGGCTCTCGCGGCAGCCGTAGAGGTTGTCGAACTTGCTCTTGGTGACGCTGTCGTTGACGTTGATGGCGCGGAACATGAGCTGACCCTTGGCGCTCATTTCCTTCAGGCGGTGCACGCCAGTGGTCGTCTCTTCGGTCACGCCGATGATCTGCGCGCCCTTGCGGCTGTACCAGGTGGCGTCTTCCTTCAGCTTGGCCTTGATGGCGGCGAAGAGGATCTCTTCTTCCTCGCTGCCGGGGTTGGCCAGCACGCTGAGGTCGGTCTCGGCCTTTTTGCCCAGGTGCATCAGCAGCGTGGCATCGCCGCCGTCGTCCAGGATCATGTTCGGGCCTTCGCCGGCAGCGCCCTTGGCGCCGAACTCGAAGATGCGGTGCGTGTAGTCCCAGTAGTCGACCAGGGTCTCGCCCTTGTAGGCGAAGACGGGCGTGCCCTTGACCACCAGCGCGGCGGCGGCATGGTCTTGCGTGCTGAAGATGTTGCAGCTGGCCCAGCGCACTTCGGCGCCCAGGGCTTGCAGCGTCTCCACCAGCACGGCGGTCTGGATGGTCATGTGCAGCGAGCCGGTGATGCGCGCGCCCTTCAGGGGCTGCTTGGCCGCGAACTCTTCGCGGATGGCCATCAGGCCGGGCATCTCGGTCTCGGCGATCTTGATTTCCTTGCGGCCCCACTCGGCCAGGGAAAGATCGGCCACGGCGTAGTCGCTGGTGTGCAGGGGTTTCAGAACGGCGTTCATCGTCAGGCTCCAAACGGTTGAGGACCTGCACGCACGCGGTGGGGAGAATCAGCTCACCCACGAACCCGGTCGTGCAGGTGAGCGCGGTTGCAATGTAGAGATCCGAGCCTGGCCTTCTTGCTGAAGGTTGCAACGCTCCTCGGAACTGGCGCGAATTCTAGCCACAAGCCCCTGAATGCGTGGGGCGCGGGCTTCACGCCCTGCGCGGCAGCGTGAATTCTTGTGGTCAGGGCGGGGCCACGCCCAGGAAATCGGCCAGGCGCGCCGCCTCGTCGGCCAGCGCCGCGGCGTAACCCGCATCGCGCGGCGCGCGGCCGTTGACGTAGCCGGCCTGCAGTTGCAGGCGTTCGCCTTGCACGCTGGCATTGGCCCAGCCGATGACCTGCTCGCGCCACAGCAGCGGCAAGGCGTAGTAGCCGCGCACGCGCTTCGGCGCCGGGGTGTAGGCCTCGAAGCGGTAGGCCCAGCCCCAGAGCAGTTCGAAGCGGCGGCGGTCCCACACCACGGGGTCGAAGGGGGCCAGCAGGCGCACGGTGTCGGGCACGGCGTGGCGGCGCGAGGCCGGGTTCTCGCCTTCGGGCCAGAACCACCGCTGCCCGTCCGCCACGGCGTGCGGCAGCCGTGCCTTGGCGCGGGCCAGCGCGGGTTTGCACAGGGCCGTCCAGTGCGGGGCGCCGTAGCGGATGCGGCTGACCAGCATGTTCAGCGTCAGCTCCGGCAGCGGCGCGTACTTCTGCACCACCACGTCGACCAGCGCGTCCATCGCTGCGGCGGTATCGGCCGGGGCTGCGTGCACCTCGCGCACGCTGTACAGGCGGATGCCGCCTTCCCGCCGCGCCGTGCGCAGCAGGCCGCGGTAGTGCATGCCGTCGAGCAGCTGCGTGCTGGCGTTGCTGCTGCCGCCGAACCAGTTCTTGGCCTTGCCATGCTGGAAGTGCGCATCCACCTCGCGCGGATGCACCACGCCGCGCTCGCGCACGAAGTCGAGCACGGCCTGGGCCTGCTTCCAGCGCACCGCCGACCACGCCGTGTTCGCCGTGCGCGGGTGCATCAGCGCCTGCGTCTCGCGCGGCAGGTAGCCATAGTTGATGAAGAAGTCTTCCTCGATGGGCAGGCGCGAGTAGCGGTGCTCCAGATCGCCAGCGCGGTAGCCCTGCACGCGGTGGCGCAGCGTGAGGTCTTGCGCCCGGGCCGGTGCGCGGATGGGGTCGGCCTGCACGAAGCCCAGGCGGCGCAAGGCCGCCGGCAGCGTGGTGGGCTTGAACAGGCTGCGCGCCACGGCGTGGCGGCGCAGGTCGTCGAGCGTGGGGTTGCGGCCCATCGCTGGCGGCTCAGGGCAGGGCCAGGTCGTCGGGCTGCGGCAGGGGTGTCAGCGGCGTGAGCTGCCCGTGCTGCAACAGCGCGGCCCGCTCCAGCTTGCGTCCGTCGCGGGTGAGAACCACGGCCGCAGCGTCTGGCGTGTCGCTCAGGTGTTCGGCCACCGCCTGCAATTCTGAGCAGACATAGCGGTTGCAGATATCGGCCCGGCTTTCCCGTGGCAGTACGCAACCGGTGGCGCCCTGGAAGCCGCAGCCGTGCTTGATGTGCATGCCGGGCAGTCGGGCGAGGTAGTCTTCGATCGCATCTTCGAGACCGCTGCCCGGGTGCGCGTCTTGCCAACGCTGCAGCACGTCGGTATCGATGAAGGCGTCGTGCACGCCCCCATGCGCGCAGCAGCGTCCGGCGCATTGCACGCAAAGGGCTCCGGCGCTGGCAGGCAGGGCGGCCGCCGAATCGGTGCCCGGATAGGCATGGCGCCAGCCTTCAGTGGCGCGCTGGCGCCAGGATTTCGCCAGGCGCTCGCGCAGTTCGTCCGTCACGGGTACCAGTTCGCGCTCGGCCGGGCGCAGCCACACCAGTGCCGGCGCCTGCGCTGCTGGTGCACCTGGCAGCGCTTGCGCCTGGCGCTGGGCCGCCACCCCTACGGCGGCCCAGCGGGCGTTCAACGTCGCCGTGGCCTCGGCGTTGCGACACGCGGCGGCGTGGCAATACCGCAAGCCGCGCTGGCGGCTGAGGCCGTCGAGCGCGCTGTGGCAATGAACGCAGTTCAGGATTCGTGGGCCCGCGCCGGGCCGGTGTGCAGCTTTCGGGGTGACGGCGGGCATGGCGCAGGCGTGGATGGAGGAGGCGCCAGCTTAAGGGCAGTGTTGCTGCGTGGAAAGGCCAGCAAAAAGGGCCCCTTGCGGGGCCCATGAGCACGATGCCGAAGCGGCGTCAGACGCCCGCGGCTGCGCGCAGCGCCTCGACCTTGTCCGTCCGCTCCCAAGAGAACTCGGGCTCTTCGCGGCCGAAGTGGCCGTAGGCGGCGGTCTTCTCGTAGATGGGGCGCAGCAGGTCCAGCATCTGGATGATGCCCTTGGGGCGCAGGTCGAAGACCTGGGCGACGATGGCGCTCAGCTTGTCGTCGCTGATCTTGCCCGTGCCTTCGGTGTAGACGGTGATGTTCATGGGCTTGGCCACGCCGATGGCGTAGGCCACCTGCACCTGGCACTGGCGCGCCAGACCGGCGGCCACCACGTTCTTGGCCACGTAGCGCGCGGCGTAGGCGGCCGAGCGGTCCACCTTGCTCGGGTCCTTGCCCGAGAAAGCGCCGCCGCCGTGCGGGCAGGCGCCGCCGTAGGTGTCGACGATGATCTTGCGGCCCGTGAGGCCGCAGTCGCCCTGCGGGCCGCCGACGACGAAGCGGCCGGTCGGGTTGATCAGGTACTTGGTGTCGGCGGTCAGCCAGTCTTTCGGCAGCACGGGCTTGATGATCTCTTCGCGCACCGCCTCGTAGAAGGCGTCGGTCATCTTGTTGCCCAGGCTGTACTCGGGCGCGTGCTGGGTGCTCAGCACCACGGTGTCGATGCTGTGCGGCTTGCCGTCGACATAGCGCATGGTCACCTGGCTCTTGGCATCGGGGCGCAGGAAGGGCAGGCGGCCGTCCTTGCGCAGCTGCGCCTGGCGCTCCACCAGCCGGTGCGCGTAGTAGATCGGCGCGGGCATCAGCTCGGGCGTCTCGTCGCAGGCGTAGCCGAACATCAGGCCCTGGTCGCCGGCGCCGATGTTGAGGTAGTCGTCAGACGCGTGGTCCACGCCCTGGGCGATGTCGTTGCTCTGCTTGTCGTAGCAGACCATCACCGCGCAGCCCTTGTAGTCGATGCCGTACTCGGTGTTGTCGTAGCCGATGCGCTTGATGGTGTCGCGCGCGACCTGGATGTAGTCGACGTGGGCGTTGGTCGTGATCTCTCCGGCCAGCACCACCAGGCCGGTGTTGCACAGCGTCTCGGCGGCCACGCGGCTCTTCGGGTCTTGCTTGAAGATCGCGTCGAGGATGGCGTCGGAGATCTGGTCGGCCACCTTGTCAGGGTGACCTTCAGAGACGGATTCGGACGTGAAGAGGAAGTCGTTCGCCACTGGAAAAGCTCCGTTGTAGTTGCACCTGGGTTGCGTCGTCGCTGGTCAGATGCTCTGGAGCCGCGGCGAACGCTTTAGCGGATTTGTTGAGGCTCGGGCTGGCAGGCCCGGCACCCCAGCGGCGTGAGGCCCAGCCTTGTGGCTATGCTTCACGTCCGCGATCGCCCCGCAAGTTGTTCTTTAACTCGGCGATGCCCGCATTCTACGAACGATGTCCTTCCTGCTGCTTTGGCTCGCCCGCCGCTCTCTGCGCTTTTTGCACGCCCTGGGCGGGCTGATGGGCTGGCTGGCTTATGCCCTGTCCCCCAGCTACCGCCGCCGCCTGAAGGCCAATGCCACCCTGGCGGGCGTGAGCGCGGCCGATCGCCGGGCCGCTGTTGCCGATGCCGGCAAGCTCGTGATGGAGTTGCCGCGCCTGTGGCTGCGCCCCCGCGAACAGCCCATCACCGACCCCGTGCGCTGGGAAGGCGCCGAACTGCTGGAAGAGCTGCTGGCCCGCGGCAAGGGCCTGGTGCTGTTGACGCCGCACATGGGCAGCTTCGAGGTGAGTGCGCAGGCCTATGCCGAACGTTTTGGCGCGCGCCAGCCCATCACCGTGCTCTACCGCCCGGCGCGCCAGGCCTGGCTGCGTGAACTGGAAGAAACCGCCCGCGCCCGGCCTGCGCTGGCCACCGCACCGGCCAGCCTGGCCGGTGTGCGGCTCTTGATGCGTGCGCTGAAAAAGGGCGAGACCCTGGGTCTGCTGCCCGACCAGGTGCCGCCCGCGGGCATGGGCGTGTGGGCGCCGTTTTTCGGTCAGCCGGCCTACACGATGACGCTGGCCGCACGCCTGGTGCTGCAGACCGGCGCGGCCGTGGCCGTGCTGTGGACCGAGCGCCTGCCGCAGGGCGCCGGCTACGTGGTGCGCGCGCAGCCTTTGCCGGTGCCGCTGCCGGAGCGCGCCGCCGACGGCAGCATCGACGACGAGGCCGCTGCCATCGCCATCAACCGCAGCATGGAGCAGGTGATCCTGCAGCGGCCTTCGCAGTACCTCTGGGGCTACCACCGCTACAAGCAGCCGCGCCAGGTGGAGAGCGCGTCTTGAGCGCGCCCGGCTTCAAGCAGGCCGCGGCCAACGGCGTGGCGCACGTGGCGCTGGGCCTGGTGTGGCTGCTGCACTGGCTGCCGCTGCCCGTGCTGGCGCGCGTGGGCCAGGGCCTGGGGCTGCTGCTGCACAGCCTGGGCCGCGCGAGGCGCGAGGTGGCGCGGCGCAACATCGCGCTGTGCATGCCGCAGCTGAGCGTGGCCGAGCAGCACCGCCTGGTGCGCGAGCACTTCATGTGGACCGGCCGCAGCCTGCTGGAGCGCGGCCTGCTGTGGCATGCCAGCGCGGCGCGCCTGAAGCGGCTGATCCACGTGGAAGGCGAGGTGCATCTGGCCGAGCACAGCGACAAGCCCGTGATGTGGCTGGTGCCGCACTTCGTGGGCCTGGAAGTGGCGGGCGCGGCCACGCAGCTCTTCCAGACGCGCATGGGCTGCGACATCTACACCGCGCAGAGCAACCCGGTGATGGACGCCGCCTTCCACAAGGGCCGCGCGCGTTTCGGCCTCGCGCTGCTGTTCAACCGCCAGCAGGGCGCCATTCCGGTGGTGCGGGCCATCAAGAAAGGCACGGCTTTCTTCAACGCATCGGACATGGATTTCGGCCTGCGCGACGCCGCTTTCGTGCCCTTCTACGGGCAACCGGCGGCCACGCTGCTGGCGCCCTCGCGCATGGCCAAGAGCCTGGGCATGGTGGTGCAGCCGCTGATCGCCGAGATGCTGCCCGGCGGCCGGGGCTACCGCGTGAAGTTCATGCCGGCCTGGGAAGGCTGGCCCACCGACGACCCCGAGGCCGATGCCGCGGCCATGAACCGCTTCATCGAGCAGCAGATCGCCACCATGCCGGCGCAGTACTTCTGGGTGCACAAGCGCTTCAAGACGCGGCCCCCGGGCGAAGGCCCGGTTTACTGATCCTGGCGAAGGCCCGGTTTACTGATTCGGGCGAACCGCCGGTGTACTGAAGCGGCGGGCCCCGGCTGCGACAATCGCGGCCATGCGGCTTCAGTTCACCAAAATGCAGGGTGCGGGCAACGACTTCGTCGTGCTCGACGGCACAGCCGCGCCGCTGGCCTTGAGCCGCGCGCAGTTGCAGCGCCTGGGCGACCGCCGCTTCGGCGTGGGCGCCGACCAGATCCTGCTCGTGGAGCGAAGCGCCACGCCCGGCGTCGACTTCCGCTACCGCATCTTCAACGGTGCCAGCGGCGATGAAGTGGAGCACTGCGGCAACGGCGCGCGCTGCTTCGTGCGCTACGTGCACGGCCGCGGCCTCACCGACAAGACCACCGTGCAGGTGGAGACCGTGAACAACCGCCTCACGCTGCGACTGCGCGCAGACGGCCGCGTCACGGTGGACATGAACCGCCCGGTCTTCGGGCACACGCACATCCCCTTCGAGGCCGCCGGCCTGCAGTCGCGCGCCGAAGGCGCCTTCGAGTGCTGGCCCTTGGCCGACGTGGCGCCGGGCTGCGAAGTGGCGGTGCTGTCGATGGGCAACCCGCACGCCGTGCTGCGCGTGGCCGATGCCGACACCGCGCCGGTGGCCGATTGGGGCCCGCGCATCGAGCACCACGCGCGTTTTCCGCGCAAGGTGAACGTGGGCTTTTTGCAGGTGCTCACGCGCAGCGAGGTGCGCCTGCGTGTGCACGAGCGCGACGCCGGCGAGACCCTGGCCTGCGGCACCGGCGCCTGCGCCGCTGTGGTGGCCGGCATCCGCCTGGGCTGGCTGGACGCGGCGGTGGAAGTGCACACCCGTGGCGGCGACCTGCGCATCGAATGGGCCGGTGGTGAGAGCCCTGTGTTCATGACCGGCCCGGCCGAGACTGTTTTCGAAGGAGAGATCGAACTGTGAGCAACAACGCCGACGGGGTGCAAGGCATCACCGAAGCCGACATCGCCAACTACCTGGCCAACACGCCCGGGTTCTTCGAGCGCCATGCCGAGCTGCTGGGGGCCATCCAGCTCACCAGCCCGCACGGCCAGCGCGCCGTCTCGCTGCAGGAGCGGCAGATGGAAATGCTGCGCGAGCGCATCAAGGGCCTGGAGCTGAAGATCATGGAGATGATCCGCAACAGCCAGGAGAACGTGGCCATTGCCGAGCGCCTGCACCGCTACACGCGCACCATTCTGCTGACGGCCGATGCGGCCGAGCTGCCCGGGCGCATGGTGGCTTCGTTGAAGCACGAGTTCCTGATCCCGCAGGCCGCCATCCGCCTGTGGGGCGTGGAGGTGCCACACAACGGCGCCACCTACGCCGAACCCGCCAGCGACGATGTGAAGAGCTTCGCCTCCAGCCTGACGTTGCCCTATTGCGGCGCCAATGCCGGCTTCGAGGCCAGCGAGTGGCTGGAAGACGGCGTCACGGTGGCCAGCATGGCGATGATTCCGCTGCGCCACGGCATGGACGACAAGAGCGGTGCCTTTGGTCTGCTGGTGCTGGGTTCGCCCGACCCCACGCGCTACGCGGCCGACATGGGCACCGAGTTCCTGATGCGCATCGGCGAGGTCTCGTCGGCCGCGCTCTCGCGCCTGCGTCCGCAGGCCTGAGGCAGGAAGGGCAGCGCGTGAGCACGCCGGCGCCGGCGGCCGACGCGCCGCTCGACCCCGCGCTCGAAGACTTCCTCACCCACCTGCGCGTGGAGCGCCGCCTGGCCGAGCGCACACTGGCCATGTACCGCGAGGCCCTGCGCCGCCTGCAAACCGCCGCGGCGGCCAGCGCCGTGCCGCTGCCGCAGGCCCAGGTGCACCACCTGCGCGGCTGGGTGGCCCAGCTGCGCGTGCGCGGGCTGGCGGCGCGCAGCATCGCCATCCACCTGGCCGCCTGGCGCGGCCTCTACCGCTGGTGGGGGCGGCAAGGCGTGGTGAAGATCAACCCCGTGGAGGGCCTGCGCCCGCCCAAGGCGGCCAAGCCCCTGCCCAAGGCGCTGGGCGTGGAGCAGGCCATGGCGCTGGCCGATCACCAGACCGAGAACACGCCGCCGGCGCTGGCCGCGCGCGACCACGCCATCACCGAGCTGCTCTACGGCTGCGGCCTGCGCGTGGCCGAGGTGCTGGGCCTGGATGTGCAGGCCGGCCCCGAGACCGGCAGCGCCAGCCGCGGCTGGCTCGATCTGCCCGACGCCACGGCCCACGTGCTGGGCAAGGGCGGCAAGCGGCGCAGCCTGCCCATCGGCGGCGCGGCCTTGGCGGCCCTTCAAGCTTGGCTGCCGTGGCGAGCCACGCTCGCGGCGGCGGGCGAGCCGGCGCTCTTCGTCAGCCGCCTGGGCACGCGCCTCACGCCCAACCAGTTGCGCAACCGGCTGCAGCTGCAGGCCGCGCAAGCCGGCCTGCCCACGCGCGTGCACCCGCACATGCTGCGCCACAGTTACGCCAGCCACCTGCTGCAGAGCAGCGGCGACCTGCGCGCCGTGCAGGAGCTGCTGGGCCACGCCAGCATCAGCACCACCCAGGTGTACACCAAGCTCGACTTCCAGCACCTGGCTCGGGCCTACGACGCGGCGCACCCGCGGGCCAAGAAGAAAAGTTGATCCGACACGATGAAATCCATCCGCCTCCGCGAGGGCAAAGAGCGCTCGCTGCAACGCCGCCACCCCTGGGTGTTCCAGGGCAGCATCGCCAAGGGTGGCGCCGATGCCGGCGAAACCGTGCGTGTGGAAGACGCGGCCGGGCAGTTTCTGGCCTGGGGCGCCTACAGCCCGAACTCGATGATCCGTGTGCGCGCCTGGAGCTTCGACGAGGCAGAGCGCATCGACCGCGCCTGCTTCGAGCGCCGCGTGCAGCGCGCCGTGGCACTGCGCGCGCGGCTGCCCATCGCCAGCGACGGTGTGCGCCTCGTGCACGGCGAGGCCGACGGCCTGCCGGGGTTGATCGTCGACCGCTATGCCGACACGCTGTGCGCGCAGTTCCTCAGCGCCGGCACCGAGCGCTGGAAACAGACCCTGGCCGATGTGCTGCTGCAGGCCACGGGTTGCACGCGCCTCTTTGAGCGCAGCGATGCCAGCGTGCGCGGCCTCGAAGGCCTGCAACCGGCCACCGGCTGGCTGCGTGGCGAGGGCGACACCGAAATCACCATCACCGAACATGCCTGGCGCCTGACGCTGGACGTGGCCTCAGGCCACAAGACCGGCTTCTACCTGGACCAGCGTGACAACCGCGCGCTGCTGCAGCGCTGGGTGCAGCACGGCGGCTTCTCTGACGTGCTGAACTGCTACTGCTACACGGGCGGCTTCACGGTGGCCGCGCTGGCCGGCGGCGCGGCGCGCGTGACGAGCATCGATTCCTCAGCCCCGGCCATCGAGCGTGTGCACGCGCACGTGGCGCTCAACGGCTTCGACCCCGCGCGCAGCGAAGCGCGCGACGCCGACGTCAACCAGTTCCTGCGCGAGGCGCTGCAGGCCGGCCGGCGTTTCGACTGCATCGTGCTCGACCCGCCCAAGTTCGCGCCCACCGCGGCCCATGCCGAGCGCGCCAGCCGCGCCTACAAAGACATCAACCGCCTGGCGCTGAAGCTGCTGCAGCCCGGCGGGCTGCTGCTCACCTTCAGCTGCAGCGGCGGCATCAGCGCCGACCTGTTCCACAAGATCGTGGCCGGCGCGGCCATGGACGCGGGTGTGGATGGCGCCATCCTGCAGCGCCTGGAAGGGGCTTGCGACCACCCCACCACGCTGGTGTTCCCCGAGGGTGAATACCTGAAGGGCCTGGCGGTGCTGAAGGCGGCCTGAAGGGGCCGGCTCAGCCCGCCGTGCTGGCCAGGGGCAACGGCAGGCGCGGGTCGAACTTCGCGCGCTTCACGCCGAAGAAGGCCTTCACGTTGCGCACGTTGGCGTCTTGCGTGAAGAGGCGCTGCACCAGCGCGTGGTAGGCCGGCATGCCTTCCACGTGCGCCACGAGCACGAAGTCGGGCCCCGGGCTCACGCGCCAGACCTGCTGCACGGCAGCCTCGGCCACGGCGCGGGCCTCGAAGGCCTCCAGGTGTTCGGCGCCCTGGCGGTCGAGCGTGATCTCCACCAGCGCGGTGAGGCCGCCATGCCCGGCCCACAGCGCCTGCGGGTTCAGCAGGGCCACGCGGCGTTCGATGACGCCGCCTTCCTCCAGCCGGCGCACGCGGCGCAGCGCCGTGGCCGGCGAGGTGCCGGCGCGGTCGGCCAGCGCCTGGTTGGTGAGTGAGGCGTCGTCTTGCAGCAGGGCGAGCAGACGCAGGTCGGTGGCATCGAGATCCATGTCGAAAGAATAGTTCAACTCAGATGCTCATTTGAACTATTAGGCGTGTCTGTTTTCATGGATGGTGTTTTCTGTCGAATTACAAGCGAATTTGCAAGAACAGATCTCTGACCCTGACCTAGCATGCGGCACCTTTTGAGCATCCAGGAGCTTCCAGCATGTGTGGCATCGTCGGCGCCGTCAGCAACCGCAACATCGTTCCCATCCTGCTGGAGGGCCTGAAGCGCCTGGAGTACCGCGGCTATGACAGCTGCGGTGTGGCCGTGCACCAGGGCGGCGCGCTGCGGCGCGCGCGCAGCACCAGCCGCGTGGCCGAGCTGGAAGCCAACATCGCCGCCGACGGCGTGGCCAGCGGCACCGGCATCGCCCACACGCGCTGGGCCACGCACGGCGCGCCGGCGGTGCACAACGCACACCCGCACTTCAGCGCTGGCGCCAATGTCGACGCCATGGCCACCGGCTTCGGCAGCCTGGAAGCCGGCGGTGCCACCACCCCGCCCGTGGCGCGCATCGGCCTCGTGCACAACGGCATCATCGAGAACCACGACGAGCTGCGCGCCGAACTGCGTGAACGCGGCTACGTCTTCACCAGCCAGACCGACACCGAGGTCATCGCCCACCTGGTGCACAGCTTCTACGACGGCGACCTGCTCGACGCCGTGCAGCGCGCCCTGCCGCGGCTGAAAGGCGCCTACGCGATTGCCGTGTTCGCGCGTGACGAGCCCAACCGCGTGGTGGGTGCGCGCCAGGGCTCGCCGCTGGTGCTGGGCGTGGGCCCCGGCGAGAACTTCCTCGCCAGCGACGCCATGGCCCTGGCCGGCGTGACCGACCAGATCGTCTACCTGGAAGAAGGCGACGTCGTCGACCTGCAGCTGGGCAAGGTGTGGATCACCGCGGCCGATGCACAAGGGCGCTACCTGCCCGTGCAGCGCCCGGTGCGCACCGTCACCGCGCACAGCGGCGCGGCCGAGCTCGGCCCCTACCGCCACTACATGCAGAAAGAGATCTTCGAGCAGCCGCGCGCGCTGGCCGACACGCTGGAAGGCGTGGAAGGCATCAGCCCCGAGCTCTTCGGCGACGGCGCCTACCGCGTGTTCAAGGAAGTCGACCGTGTGCTGATCCTGGCGTGCGGCACCAGCAGCTACGCGGGCATGACGGCCAAGTACTGGCTGGAGAGCATCGCGGGCATTCCCACCAGCGTGGAGATCGCCAGCGAATACCGCTACCGCGACAGCGTGCCCGACCCGAAGACGCTGGTCGTCACCATCACGCAAAGCGGCGAGACGGCCGACACCTTGGCCGCGCTGAAGCACGCGCGCAGCCTGGGCATGGAGCACACGCTGACCATCTGCAACGTGAGCACCAGCGCCATGGTGCGCGAGTGCAAGCTGGCCTACATCACGCGCGCCGGCGTGGAAATCGGCGTGGCCAGCACCAAGGCCTTCACCACGCAGCTGGCGGGCCTGTACCTGCTCACGCTGGCGCTGGCGCTGGTGCGCGGCCGGTTGAGTGAGAAGCAGGAGGCCGCCGAGCTGAAGGCGCTGCGCCACTTGCCCGTGGCGCTGCAGGCCGTGCTGGCGCTGGAGCCGCAGATCATCGCGTGGAGCGAAGACTTCGCGCGCAAGGAGAACGCGCTCTTCCTCGGCCGTGGCCTGCACTACCCCATCGCGCTGGAAGGCGCGCTGAAGCTCAAGGAGATCAGTTACATCCACGCCGAGGCCTACCCGGCGGGTGAACTGAAGCACGGCCCGCTGGCCCTCGTCACCGACGAGATGCCGGTGGTGACCGTGGCGCCGAACGACGCGCTATTGGAGAAGCTGAAGAGCAACCTGCAGGAAGTGCGCGCCCGCGGCGGCCAGCTCTACGTGTTCGCCGACAGCGACACCCACATCGGCAGCGAACCCGGCGTGCACGTCATCCGCATGCCCGAGCACTACGGCTCGCTGAGCCCGCTGCTGCACGTGGTGCCGCTGCAGCTGCTGGCGTATCACACGGCCTGCGCGCGGGGTACCGATGTCGACAAGCCGCGGAATCTGGCGAAGAGCGTGACGGTGGAGTGAGGGGCGGGGCTCAAGTTGAGCGATGACAGCGTGAAAGCGGTGCTGGCGGTCGATTGACCTGCAGACTGGACCCAGCACGGACCACACAGGCCTGCACCCGGCCGGTCGTGGCTCAGCTCACACCAACAGCAGGCTGATCTGCCCCTTGCAACTTGCAAGGTCGTGGATGCCGTCGTCCTGCGGTTCGATGAACCGCAGCGTCGAGTGCTTGTCCACGAACCAATTCACGGCGTGGTAGCCGTCAACCCAGTCGAAGTTGCCCCAGACCATCCCGACGCACAGCCCGAACTTCATGGCGGCGGATTGGTAGGCGTGCACCGACATCTCGGCCTTGAGGACGTAGGCAAAGTCGTCGCAGTCGAAGCGCTCTTCCAGCCACTTCTCGCGGTCGAGTCGGCTGGCCGCCAGGATGTCTTGAACCTCCTGCAGCGTCGGCAGGTAGAACGAGCCATCACCGAAGCGGATGCCAGGATCGTCGGACAACTTCCCCTGCAAGAGTTGTCTGACGAGCCCGTCTAGCGAACTGGCCGGCGCGACGACACCTTCAGGGCCGGCGCCAGGTGTCAACAGTGCGGTCGTGGCGGCGGGCGCCAGCGGGGCGATGCGGCGTCCGACCAATCGTCCGGGGATGCGTGTGCCTAGGGCTGTCATGGTGTCTCCTTTGCGGGTTGGATGAAGCGTGCAGAGAGAGCCCAGCGCACTTGCGGCACGCCGGGCGGTAGGGCCTAACTGCCTTGCTTGGTGAACTCGAGCAGGGCCTTCTCGGACTTCAACTGCGCCAACTGCGCGTCGGCCAACGCGGCTTTGGCCTTGGCCGCTGCAGTGGCCTGTGCTTCGGTGTCCAAAGCGCCGGCCTGCTCCTTCTGCGCGGCGGCGAGTTTGTTCTGCGCCGTCAGCAGCGCCAACTGCTCGTTCACCTCGTCCAGCTCAGACTTCGGTTTCTTGGCTTCCTTGACCTTCAGCCACTGATCCGCCACACCGTCCAGCACGCCCGCCAACTTGCCGGACGTGGCTTCGCTGAAGTAGCCGAGCTTGACGGGCTGTCCTGCTTCGTTGAACTCCGCAGAGATGCTCTGCGCCATGAATGGGTAGTTCTTCAGCGGCAACGCGAAGATGGGACCGAGCTGCGTGATGGGCTGCAAGGGCGACAGGTTCGTGGCCGCGCAGCGTTGGAACTTCGACTCATCCACCGGTGCGCAAGGATGCACGGCCAATCTACCTGGCATGGCCTTGCGGTAGCGGATGCCTTCCACGACCGTCGGCACGTCTGCATCGGGTTGCGCGGAGGAGGTCCAGCCCTTGGTTTGGCGCTCCAGCGTCAGCCAATAGGCTCGGTTCCCCGACAGTGTGTCGAACGCGTCGCCCGTCAGCTGTGCGCCGGTGCTGTCGTCCTTGCGCTCCAGCCGGTGGAAGACCGCCTGGTCCGTGAAGCTGGTTTGGCTGCCGGTGGGCCATTTCACCTTCATCGGCTTGAAGCTCAGCTGCTTGCGGGCGTTGTCGACCGCGGTCTGCGCCGCTCGCAGGTCCGCCCGGCGGGTTTGCATGGCGCGAAGCGCGGCCGTGAGCTCCGCCTGCCAGCTGCCACGCTTGCCGCTGCCCGAGGCTTCCGCAAGTCGGGTCAGGCTCGCCAGGTCTGCCGTGGCGTCGTTCAAGGCCTGGCTGGCCTCGGCCAAGTTCTCCGTGAGCTTCGGCAGTGCCTTCAGCGCCTGGCGCGTCTTCTCCGAGCAGTCCAGGCTGGGCTTGAGGCCCAGCGTGCCGCTCAGGGGTGTGGACGCAGGCGCCAGTGTCGGCGCGCCTGTGCTGGCGACCAGGATCTTGCCGAGGGTGCCGGCGGTTGCGCTGACGAACGCTGCGGTCTCGTCCTTGGCCTTGGCGTTGATGCTGGCGAGCGCTCCGTTGGCGTGGTACGCGACCATGATCTCCGTGGTCTTGAAGAAGCTGCGCAAAGAGTTCATGTCCAGCGCGTATTCGTGGTCGGGGTCGCGGGCGTCCACGCTGCTGTAGGCGAAGTCGGCACCGATCTCGACCTCTTTGCTGCCATCGACGCCCGGGCAGGCCGTGATGCTGCGCTCCAGCGTGATCTCGAACTGCGTGTAGGTGAGGTTGTACGGAACGCCGGCCTGGGGCGCGACGGCGTCCTGGCGCAGATGCACCGATTTCAGTTGCGTGGTGCAGCCGCCGAGCGCGAGCAGTGCAAGGCCCAGCAACCATCGTCCTGGCGTTGTCTGCGGGCCGGTGTGTGGATGAAATGCAGCCATGGGGGGGTCTCCGAGGGGGGTGCCGGTCTGGTGGCGGTGTGGGTCATCTTCGGTGCAAGCGCAGGGTCTGGCTTCAGCAAGCTTGACGAAGCGGGAACGCGGCTCGAGCGCATCGATGCCGCTGCCGCCCGCAGCGCCACAATGCCCGATGCCTGCTGCTTTGCGTGCCTGCTGCCTGGCCCTCTTGGGTCTTCTTCTCGCGTGGGCCCCGCTGCCCGCGGCGGCGGCCGAGCCGCTACAGGTCGGCTCCAAGCGCTTCACCGAAAGCTACGTGCTGGGCGAACTGGCGCGCCTGGCCCTGCAGCAGGGCGGCGTGGCGGCCGTGCACCGCCAGGGCCTGGGCAACACGGCCATCCTCGAGCAGGCGCTGCGCAGCGGGCAGATCGACCTCTACCCCGAGTACACCGGCACCATCGTCCGTGAGCTGCTCAAGCGCCAGCCCGCACCCGGTGCGCCGCCGCCCACGCTGGCCGAGCTGAACGCCTGGCTAGCGCCGCTGGGCCTGAAGGCGGCGGTGCCGCTGGGCTTCAACAACACCTACGCGCTGGCGCTGCGCGAGGCCGATGCGCAAGGCCTGGGGGTGGGCACGCTCTCGGCGCTGGCCGCGCTGCCTGCGGCCAAGGCAGCTCAGCTGCGGCCGGGCCTGTCGCATGAATTCCTCGTGCGCGCCGATGGCTGGCCCGGGCTGCAGCAGCGCTACGGCCTGCAGCCAGCCGCGCCGCGCGCGCTCGACCACGGCCTGGCCTACCAGGCCCTGGCGCAAGGCCAGGTGGACCTGATCGACGTGTACAGCACCGATGCGCAGATCGGCCGCCTGGGCCTGCGCGTGCTGCGCGACGACCTCGGCTTCTTTCCGCGCTACGACGCCGTGCTGCTGATGCGCGCCAACCTGCCCGCTGCGGCGCTGGCCGCGCTGGCGCCGCTGCAGGGGCGCATCGACGAGGCGGCCATGATCGCCATGAACGCGGCGGTGGAGATCGACGGGCGGCCCTTCGCCGAGGTGGCCGGGGCCTTCCTGGGCGCGGCCCCCGCGCCCGGCGCTGCAGCCGTCGCCGGTCCAGCGCCGCCAAGCCTGCTGGCCCTGATCTTCGCGCCCGATCTCGGCCGCTTGCTCTTGCAGCACCTGGCCCTGGTGGCCGGCTCGGTGCTGATGGCCGTGGGCCTGGGGGTGCCGCTGGGTGTGCTGGCCCACCGCCGCGCGCGCCTGGGCGCCTGGGTGCTGGCCGCGGTGGGCCTGCTGCAGACGCTGCCTTCGCTGGCGCTGCTGGCCTTCCTGATCGCGTGGCTGGGCCGCATCGGCTTCGTGCCGGCGCTGCTGGCGCTGTTTCTTTACGCGCTGCTGCCCATCGTGCGCAACACGGTCGCCGGCCTGGACAGCGTGCCGGCCGGCCAGCGCGACGCGGCGCGCGCGCTCGGCCTGCGGCCGTGGGCCGCGTGGCGCTGCGTGGAACTGCCGCAGGC
>VYLK01000272.1_pt1 | contig 20747 bp, 15 predicted proteins | sample 5114321 | NCBI WGS metagenome assembly VYLK01 (sample SAMN12291792, study PRJNA351875) | freshwater metagenome | isolation source: freshwater lake | place: USA: Michigan, MSU2 Lake | collected 2011-08-16
TCACGAAAATAGTAAAAATTTGGCCTCGGATATTAGCGGGGTCAAGATAGTTGGAAAAACCCATTAAGTTAATGTTAACAGAATTGAGCATCAATTCGATCGACATTAAAACCCGGACGGCATTGCGACTGGTGACTAAACCATAAATTCCGATACAAAATAAAGCCGCCGCTAATAACAAATAATACTCTAACTGAATCTGCATGATACCTCTTTTTTGGGTCTTATTTAGGGGCGGTTAATTCTCTAGGTCGTTCGGGTAATGTTAAAGCTGTGGCCGTAGGTTCTTCAGCTTTTAGGGTGGGGATAAGGTCACGACGAGCTAAAATAATTGCTCCGACCATGGCCATTAATAACAGCACGGAAGCTAATTCAAAGGGTAGCAGGAAATCACTAAAGAAATGCTTACCGATTTCTACTAAAGTATTAGTTACTACGGCGGGAGAAGTGCTAGAAATTGACCAAGGTGTGATTAAAACCATGGTCGATAACAGCACAAATAAACCAACACAAACTAAAGCGGTAGATGCCTGACGAATCCAACGTTTAGGAATATCAGAAAAGTCCTCTTGCTTGTTAACAAGCATAATGGCAAAGAGAATTAAAACGTTAATCGCACCCACATAAATTAGAATTTGTGCCGCCGCTACAAAATCAGCATTTAGTAAGAGATATAAACCCGAAATGCTGATAAAAACACCACCCAATAAAAAGGCGGAATAAACGATATTAGATAATAGTACCACGCCTAAAGCTGTCCCGATTACTAGGGCTGCTAAAATGCCAAAAGATACTATTTGAACGCCCTCGGCTAAATTCACAGTAGTTTCATCTCCTTTTATGTTTGAGAGTTATTAATTATCAGTTATCAGTTATCAGTTATTACTGTTAAATTTCCAACTCCTGACGGCTGATAGCTAACTGCTAATTAATCAGTAATTTCTTCTGGACGTTTACCGGCGCGTTGACTACCGACGGGTAAATCGTGGGGTTCGATGACACCTTTAGGCAGATAACCTAATTCCCTCAGAGGTGTTACCATCGGGTCTTGGGTGACTTTGTAGGGTAAACGGCCTAGGGCGACGTTATCATAGTTTAATTCATGACGATCATAGGTCGCTAGTTCGTATTCTTCGGTCATCGATAGGCAATTAGTCGGACAGTATTCCACACAATTACCGCAGAAAATACAGACCCCAAAATCGATACTGTAGTGTTTGAGTTCTTTCTTTTTAATTTCCTTGTTAAAAGTCCAATCCACTACGGGTAAATTAATCGGACAAACTCGCACACAAACTTCACAAGCGATACATTTATCGAACTCAAAGTGAATTCTACCCCGATAACGTTCCGAGGGAATTAACTTTTCGTAGGGATACTGGACGGTAATCGGACGACGACGCATATGATCAAAGGTAACGGATAAACCTTCGCCGATGTATTTCGCCGCTTGAATGCTACCTTTGGCGTAATCGCTGACTTGTTTGAGGATGTTAAACATGATGGTCAGAGGGATATTAAGTTAACAGGGCAAAAACGGGAATTAACCGCCAAAAGCAAAGGGAAAAGCTAGTTTTAGGGCGGCGGTAAGTAGTAGGTTAACTAAAGATACCGGTAGGAGGAATTTCCAGCCTAAATCGAGTAATTGGTCAATGCGAACCCGGGGTACAGTCCAACGCAAGAGAATAGCGATGAAGATGAGGAAATAGGCCTTTAATACTGTCATCGTAATCCCTAGGGAAGCGGTGATAATTTGTAGCCAGGGATTGGTTTCACTGACTCCCAACCAGCCGGCCACAGCATTGACGGGGATAGGAAATTCCCAACCACCAAGATAGAGGACGGCGAAAACTAGGGCCGACAGCACGAGGTTAACGTAGGAACCCACATAAAAAAGAGCGAATTTCATCCCTGCGTATTCGGTTTGATAACCGGCGACTAATTCCTCCTCCGCTTCTGGTAAATCGAAAGGCAGACGTTCACACTCAGCTAAAGCGGCAATCCAGAAAATCAGAAAACCCACCGGTTGGCGCCAGATATTCCAGCCTAAAATGCCATAACCGGATTGTTGTTCGACAATATCAATGGTACTGAGACTATTAGACATCATCGCGATCGCTAATACCGATAAAGCCAAGGGAATTTCATAACTAATCGATTGCGCCGCCGCCCGCAGGCCTCCCAGTAAGGAATACTTATTATTTGAGGCATAACCCGCCATTAATAAGCCAATGGGGGCAATACTGGACAAGGAAATCCATAAAAAGATACCTACGTTTAGGTCAGTAATCAGCAGATTTTGGCCGAAGGGGACGATGAGATAGGAGACAAACACCGGCATCACCACCAAAATCGGCCCGAAGAGGAATAACCAAGGATCGGCCTTAGCGGGGACGACATCTTCTTTAAAAACTAATTTCAGACCGTCGGCGACTGGTTGTAAAACGCCTAAGGGTCCCGCGTATTCGGGCCCGATACGCTGTTGGACGGCGGCAGAAATTTTTCTTTCTAACCAGACGCACACTAAAACCCCCACTGTGGCGGCTATAATCATCAGGAACATGGGTAAAGGCATCCAAATCGCTTTAGCCAGTCCTCCACTTAATCCCAAGTCTGTTAGGGATTTAATGAAACTTTCTTGTAAATCTATGCCTTGATTCATATTTGGCGATCGCTGTACTGTCAATAGTTCGGCATGGTCTGAAGATTTTTAAGCAAATCTTATAGCCTAGTATACAGTTAGTCGGTCTGAGGGTTATCAGTAAAGTGACAAAGGCTTCAACTCATTAGCAGCCAAGAGAGTCAAGCAATCTTGATTCCTCGTCCGAGAATAGCTATTAGTCAATAGTTAGACTCTGAATCTATCAATGTTCTCATCTGTTTCTTAGCGCCGACAACCTCAGCTAGTTATCAATTATTCACAGGAAAAAAATCTAGTTAAGTAGCTGGTTATAATTAAATTAAAAATGGATTTTAGGTTCGATCCCCCCTGCCCCCCTTGATAAGGGGGGTGCCGATAGGCGGGGGGATCCCCCTTGATAAGGGGGGTGCCGATCCCCCCTGCCCCCCTTGATAAGGGGGGTTTCTGATAATTTTTAACGCCTACCTACTTAACTTATCGTTTAGGCAACGAAAGCAGCCCGCTTGAATCTGTCTTCCTCTTTGTGTTCTTTGTGCCTTTGTGGTTTATCCCCAGAGCCAATCCGATTTAAAACCCAGTTATCGAGCGTTTCTCGCCACTCCCCGCTATGTAGGGTAAGCTGAAAAAATCTAAAAACCTTGTTGGGTAAGACTTTTAGACTTTTTGTCAATCAAAAAGTACCAGACATGGGAGTGATCAGGGGTAAAATCCCTGGACTTTTTCCCTGAAAATTAGGTAATTGGCCACCTCAAAACTGGTAAAACCCCACACCCCACACCCCACACCCTGCCACCAGGAAAAACTTTTTGCCGCAAACCCTATTTTTTCTGATAAGCCGCCTGTAGGTCCCGAATCGAAAACAAAGCTTGAAACTGTATTCCCTGAGATTGGTAAAATTCCGCCCCTCCTTGTTCTCTATCCACCAAAGCAATGATTAAATCTACTTGATAACCCGCATTGCGTAATCTTTCTACGGCTACCATAGCACTTTTCCCCGTTGTCACCACATCTTCGAGGACAACCACCGCAGCCCCGGGGTTTAAAGTCGGCCCCTCGATATAAGCCATGGTTCCGTGACCTTTTGCCTCTTTACGGACGATTAAGGCTGGAATAGGGCGATTTTCGTAGGCAGATACCACACTAACGGCGCTGACAATCGGATCTGCTCCTAGGGTTAATCCTGCCACCGCTTGGGTATCTGGAGGCAGTAGAGACAGCAATAAACGCCCCACGGCTAAAGCTCCCTCAGCATTGAGGGTAACTTGTTTACCGTTGATATAGTAGCTGCTTTTTTGTCCTGAGGACAGGGTGAAATCCCCCTCTCGATAGGCAAGACGGACAAGAGCATCGAGGAGAAATTGATGCAGGGAAGCAGTATCGAGATTCGCTACCGAGGAATTAGCCATATTTTCAGGATTAGGAGTCTGACTGACTCCAAAATTTCGGTTACAATTAAGCCAAAAGTCATTATATATTGACTCGATCGCTAAGTAGTTGGTTATAATTAAATTAAAAATGGATTTTAGGTTCGATCCCCCCTGCCCCCCTTGATAAGGGGGGTGCCGATAGGCGGGGGGATATCCCCTTAATAAGGGGGGTTTCGATCCTCCCTTAATCCCCCCTATTAGGGAGGGTGTCTAAAGGTTTTTAATATCCACCTACTTAGTATTGATTTCTTTCTCATCCCATTGAAGCAATTTTTTAATTAACCCTATCCCTGTGAGGAGATTTTTACCCATGCGCGCTAAGTTTTTACTTCCTTCCCTGTTTTGTTTAACCAGTTTAGTCTGGTTGAGTTCGCCTAATGCGATCGCCGAAACTCCACCCGCCACCAATCCCCCACCAGTAAAAATCCAACAATTGCAACTTGTCCCGTCTCCCGATACCGCGGTGGGATTTAATAATATTCCCGGTTTGTTTAACCGCGCTGTTAATAACAATACGGGTCGTTTCTACGACTATAGCAACATTTTAGGACAGTTCAACTCTCTTTTGGGTTGGCGTACTTTTCCCCAAGGTTCCTATTTCGATAATCTGATTACCCGGGATGCCAAATTAACTGAAACTTTATACTATGATGTTATGCAACAGCAACAGTCTGGACCTTTAATTCGCACCCAAGATTTACCCAATCCCTTCGATACTTCCCTACAGGAAAATCCCAGTTATTTAAGCCCCGGCGGTTTTTAATTTCTTCTTAACCGAAATATGCTGTAATTTTCATTGGGAAATCAGATAGTTTAAAGTTTGTTCGCTACTGGTTGCTTTTAGCCCCAAAGTGCCAACGGTTAAACCTTTGACACCGGGCCAGAGATAACACAATTCCATCGAAAACTTTAACATGGTTTTAAGGCTCCTGAAGTTTTAAGGGCGGATAAATTAGGATTTCCAGTGCAAAATAAAACAATTTCAAGTTCAGCAATTAAAAATTTCACCAACTCATCAACGGCGACTTCTGATTCAATCGCTGCTACGAGAAACGGTCGAGCTAACCCGCCTAAATCGGCTCCTAGAGCGATAGATTTGGCAAGATCTAAGCCATTTTTTAAGCCACCAGAAGCAATTAAAGGAATGGTTGAATTCACAGACCGAATGGCGGTAATACATTCAGCCGTGGGTAAACCCCAATCGGCAAAAACTTGTCCGAGATGCCTTTGTCTGTTGTCTTTGGCTCTTTGACTTTCGACTTTTGCCCAGGACGTGCCGCCAGCCCCTGCCACATCAATCGCGGCGACTCCGGCTTCAATTAATTGTTTGGCCATCGGCGCAGAGATGCCATTTCCGACCTCCTTGGCGATGACGGGAACGGGCAATTCAGCGCAAATTTGCTCGATTTTAGCCAGTAACCCTTTAAAATTAGAATCGCCTCCCGATTGCACCCATTCTTGTAAAGGATTGAGATGGAGAATTAAGGCATCAGCTTCTAATAATTCCACCAATTTTAAACAGTCTTCTAAACCGCAGCCGTAATTTAACTGCACAGCCCCTAAATTCGCTAACAGGAGAATGTCTGGAGCCAGAGAACGGACTGCAAAGGTCGGCGCTAATTCCGGTTGTTCGAGTGCAATGCGTTGAGAACCCACCCCCATCGCTAAACCATAACGTTGAGCGACCGTTGCCAATCGAGTATTGACTAAATGGGCTAATTCTGTTCCTCCTGTCATGGAAGAGATGAGAATTGGAGCTTTTAAAGATTTCCCCAAAAAGGTCGTCCCCAGTTCAATATCGCTGCGGTCAAGTTCAGGAAGACAACAATGGGTAAAACGATATTTTTCTAAACCGCTTGTAAGTTTTTGAAATTCTACATCCTCTTCGATACAAACTCGCAGATGTTCGCTTTTACGATTCTCAATTTCACTGGGAAGATTAGGCTGTGACATAGTTGTTATCAAGCATAAGGGTTAAACATTAGATTGAGTTTAAAAATCGAGTTCTAAGAGCAGTTCATCTGATTCTGCTTGACTAAGATTAGCATCGGGAATGCCAATTCAAGTCTGAATTGCATCACTGTCTGGGCTATCACAGAATACCTCATTCTGGATAGGATAGTCAAGACATTTTCGAGGAGGATGGTTAATTAAGTTTACGGCTCTTTCTATTTCCTCTGCCCTAAGGATTTTAAAATTCGTTCCCTTCTACCAACGACTCAGTTACTTTTTTAAAGGGTTGTTTTCAGTTTTTTCGGCGAGTCTCACCCTCAGCTTGTGCTGTACCTTTGTAGATAGCATCCGAGGGAACTTTGATTCCTTCTTAATACTTGCTCTGGTCGTGCTTTGATCACATCCGGGCAAGACGACTATTTGTCGTTGAGATAAATTTACCTCTTGACCAAGTTGATAGAGCAAGTTTCTTGGTTCTATGTTAAGATATTGAGGGCTTCGTTTTTTGGTTTGATTTGTTGTTGTATTGATCAGACTATACCTGATGAGCCTTTCCTAGTCAGGCCTCTAGGCTAATGTGTTTTCTTTTTGAATTGACGTTTTTCTTGATAACGAAGCTGATCAGCTATAGGGTAAATAAAAAATGACAGAACAAGCTTGGTGGGTACAAAAATGGCTGGAACTACTCGATTCCTATCGCTTTAAAAAACGCTTGGAACGAGCTAGACTTTACGCTAGAGAAGGCCATGTTTTAAGTATTGACTTTGAAGACTCGCAAGTTATTGCTAGAGTACAAGGCAGTGAACCAGAGCCTTATATAGTGGATTTATCCCTAGCGGCTTTTAGTGATGAAGAATGGGATTATATTATTAAGCTTCTCTCCAAAAAAGCCATTTATTCCGCTCAATTGCTCACCGGACAAATGCCCGATCATATCGAGCGTGTTTTTATCGATAGTGGGGTGAATTTATTTCCCTTTTCCTTGGCCGATATTCGCTCTCGTTGTACCTGTCCCGATCAAGCCAACCCCTGCAAACATATAGGAGCAGTATATTATCAATTGGGTGATCGTTTTATTGTCGATCCCTTCCTACTTTTGCAACTGCGCGGCCGAAGCAAAAGCCAAATTCTGGAAGCTTTACGAGAAAAACGCTCCTATTCCTCTGATAATCAATCTTTAGCAGTCAGTGAAACCCCCACAGTAGTTGAAAAAACTGCCCCCGAAAGCACTATCGATCGCTTTTGGCAGTACGATGAAGAGCTAGATCCCTCCCTCGTTGTCATTACGCCGGGGAATGAAAATCAAACCATTCTCGACATTTTAGGCAATTTTCCCCTCGCTGCCCCCGAATCCGATGCCATAGAACAATTTTTAAAACCAATTTACCGGCAAATTCCCCAAGAAGCGATGGCGATCGCTTTACAGTAGGGAATTTGGGGTATGGGAGCAGCCTAGTCAAAGTGGTGCCAAGGACAAAAAAGCCAACCGGATTTGTCGCCGCATCAGGGTGAGGAATTGACCAGGGAGAAAATTGCCTCACCAGTAAGGGACTTGCGTGGGAATAATATCCCAGCCAGAAAATCGCTCTGTAGAAGAATCAGACCAGCCAGATGGCACATTATCAAAGCGCAAGTCCCTTAGCTGCGGGGGCTCTCGAAGGCTCTCCCCCTACTTAGGGTGATCAGCAAACCTGATCGATCGGAGGGCGCAAGCTTTGCGCCCCTACAGTAACGGATTTTGTGCACAATGTAGGGGCGAACTGCGTTCGCCCAAAAGGTACATTATCAAAGCGCAAGTCCCTAACCGCTAAACCGTCTTACTTTTGCCAGTTTTACTGCCCGGGGAAGTAGTTTTTTTAGTGGTGCTAGAAGTAGTTTTCTTGGTGGTGGTTTTCTTGGCAGTGGTTGTTTTGGCCGCTAGGGCGACTAAAGCTTGTTCTAGAGTCAGGGTTTCGGCCGTTTCTCCTTCGGGAATCTTGGCGTTAGTCTTGCCGTGCTTGATATAAACTCCGTAGGGTCCCTCGTACAATCCCACCAATTCCCCATCGTCGGGATGTTTACCCAATTCTTTTAAGGGTGGTTTGGTAGAACCACGAGCGCCGCGAGCTTTTTTCGGTTCGGCTAATAGGGCCAAGGCTCGATCGAGGGTTATAGTCAAGACATCATCGCTGGCTTTCAGGGAACGATATTCCTTTTCTTTGCCCTCTTCCTGAACCACATAGGGACCGAAACGCCCTAAACTGGCTTTAATTTTGCCTCCGGTGAGGGGATGGGTTCCCAGCAGTCGCGGCAGTGCTAATAAACCCACGGCTTGTTCGAGGGTGATGTCCTCGGGTTTAACTCCTTTGGGTAAGGAGGCGCGTTTCGGTTTGGGATTGTCATCGCTGACATCTCCTAACTGGACGTAGGGACCGTAACTACCCACGAGCAGATAAATCGGCTCTCCGGTGTCGGGATGAAGACCGATTTTATCTGGACCTTCGGTTTTTTGTCGCAGCAAGGTTTCTACCTGTTCGGGGTTCAGATCCGCCGGGGTTAAATCGGCCGGGATGGAAGCGGTGAGGATTTCATCCCCCCGGGGGACTTCCAGATAGGGTCCGTATTTGCCGATCTTGATGGTTGCCTGTAAATCCTCTAAATTTACCGATTTGGCGGTGCTAGAGTTAATTTGACTCTCGCGCTCTTTGACTTGGCTTTCTAGCCCTTTTTCGCCGCGATAGAAGCGATCAAGATAGGGCAACCACTGAGCGGAACCGGTGGCGATGTCGTCGAGGGTTTCTTCCATCTTCGAGGTAAATTTGGGATCTACCAGGTCGGGGAAATGGTTTTCTAATAAACCGACGACGGCGAAGGCGGTGAAGGTGGGAATGAGGGTTTTATTCCGCATTTGGGCATAACCGCGATCGATAATGGTGCCGAGAATGGTGGCGTAGGTGCTGGGTCGCCCGATTCCTTCACTTTCAAGGGTTTTTACGAGGGAGGCTTCGCTATAACGGGCGGGAGGTTGGGTATCGTGGCTAATGGCTTCTAGTTGGCGACAATTGGGGGTATCACCGACGCTGAGGGGGGGTAGGATTATTTCTTGGTCGTCGATCGCCGCTTCGGGATCGTCGGAACCTTCCACATAGGCGCGGAAAAAGCCGGGGAAGTCGATTCTTTTGCCGGAGGAGCGAAATCCGGCATTTTCCACCTGAATATTGACGGCGATCTGGGTAATACGGGCATCGGCCATCTGTGAGGCGACGGTACGTTTCCAGATTAGGTCGTAGAGGGCGAATTCTAGTCCGCTCAGGCCGGTTTCCCGGGGTAGGCGAAAGCTACTGCCGGCGGGACGGATGGCTTCGTGGGCCTCCTGTGCGCCTTTGCTTTTGGTGGTGTATTGCCGGGGTTGGGGACTGAGATAGTTTTTGCCGTACATTTGTTCTACACAATTGCGGGCGGCGGTGATAGCCTGATCGGAAAGATGGACGGAATCGGTCCGCATATAGGTGATGTAGCCCTGTTCGTAGAGATTTTGGGCGATTCGCATGGTGTCCCTGGCGGATATGCCCAGTTTCCGGTTAGCTTCTTGCTGTAGGGTGGAGGTGGTGAAGGGGGGGGATGGTTTGCGAGTGGTGGGTTTTTCTTCGGTGTGGCTAACGCGCCAGATTTTGTCTTGGATCCGTTCTTTTAAGGCGGTGGCGGTGGCTTGATCCAAGAGGGTGACTTGGCGACCGGAGAGCAGTCTGCCAGTGTCGGCATCGAAATCGCTCCCATTTGCCACTTTTTGACCGTTTAAGGTGACTAATTTCGAGTCAAATTGATTTTTGTCCTTTTCTAAAGTCGCTTTCAGGTCCCAATAATTGGCGGTTTTAAAGGCCCGTCGTTCCCGTTCCCGTTGCACGAGCAGACGCACGGCGACGGATTGTACCCGGCCGGCGGATAAACCTTTAGAGATTTTTTTCCAGAGTAGGGGGGAGAGGGTATAACCGTAGAGGCGATCGAGTATGCGGCGGGTTTCTTGGGCGTGAACTAAATTTTCGTCGATCGAGCGACAATTTTTTAAGGCCGCTTGGATTGCCTCTTTGGTGATTTCGTGAAATACCATCCTTTTGGTGGGTATTTTCGGATTGAGTACCTGTAGGAGATGCCAACTGATGCTTTCTCCTTCCCGATCTTCGTCGGTGGCGAGGATCAGTTCATCTACGCCTTTGAGGGCTTCTTTTAATTCTTTGACGACTTTACTTTTGGTTTTGGGGACGACGTAGAGGGGATCGAAATCGTTCTCCACATCCACGCCCAAATTGGCCCAGGATTTGTCTTTGTGGGCGGGGGGAATTTCTTCGGCAGAGGCGGGCAGATCGCGGATGTGGCCCATGGAGGCTTGGACTCGGTAGCCGCTAGGCAGATAATTACTGATCGTCCGAGCTTTGGTGGGGGATTCGACAATAACCAGGGTTGACATAGGAATTGATCACGAGGGCATGGCCACAGCGACTGTTTTAGTTAGACTGACCATCTTTGTTTGATGATGGGCAAAAGTTACTATTTATCTTGACCGGCTTGATTCGGGTCAAAAGCCACTTACTACGATAATAGAGATTAAAGGCGGTCTTTTGTCACTAACTTCTCAATAAAACTTAATATTTTTCTGGAGCGGCGATCGGACTCAAGGCACTGCCAAGGGTAATATAATCTGTTTGAGGAGAAGGGAGATAGTCGTCGATACTAAATTAGGTTACGCTTCATCTTTATAAGAAACGCTGTAGTTATGTCTGATTTACGTCAATACGCCCCGGCAACGGAACGCAATCGTCAGCCAATTTTGGAAGTTCTCAGCCAATTTTTACCGAAGACTGGCAATATCCTAGAAATATCTAGCGGCACGGGTGAACACGCTGTTTTTTTTGCCCCTCGTCTTGCTCCTTGTCGTTGGATTCCTTCGGATTGTAATCCTCTGGCTCTAGATAGTATTCGCAGTTGGTGCGATTATTATCCTAGTTCTAATCTCGATCGCCCCCTATTTATCGATGTTCATCAGTCAGTTTGGGCGGTAGAGACGGAAAATATCGTTATTAATGCCATTGTTAATATTAATATGATTCATATCGCCCCTTGGTCCGCTTGTTTAGCTTTAATGGCAGGAGCAAGTCGCATTCTTAGTTCGGGGGAAATTCTCTATCTTTATGGTCCCTATAAACGACAGGGAAAACATACTTCTCCTAGTAATGAAAGCTTTGATTTTTCTCTCCGTTCTCAAAACTCTGCTTGGGGAGTTAGGAATTTAGAAGATGTGGTGCAAGCAGCGAGCGATCGAGGTTTACAATTGTTAGAAGTAATTCCTATGCCAGCTAATAATCTCTCGGTTTTATTTGCCTTAACATAGCAATTATCAGTGAACAGTAATCAGTAATTAGCTTCTAAAGGCAATAGGCAATAGGCAATAGGCAAAAGAAAGAATCTGGCAATTCTCCTACCTAAAAAGAAGGTTATAAACTAAGTACATCAAACCTTTTAGCTTAACCAATTAAGTAGGGAGGCACAATTATTTGTAGGATGGGTTAGCGGTAGCGTAACATGATCGGGCGTTGGGTTTCATGCTTCAACCCAACCTACGTTCTGATCACTGAAAAAAGCTCCCCACTTCCCACTTCCCACTTCCCACTGATAACTGATAACTGATAACTGATAACTGATAACTGATAACTGATAACTGATAACTGATAACTGATAACTTATTTCCAACCGGCGCGATTCATTACCTGTACTGCTTTGGCTAAATTAGGACCAAAATTAGCCACACTAACCGTATCTTCTTTTCCGCGTCCGAGTTTTGCCAGAACAGGATCTAAAGCAACTCCTCGAACCACGGGATATTCTTGATTACCCTTGGCAAAAAAGTTCTGTGCTTCATTGCTAGAAAGATACTCTAAAAATTTAATCGCCGATTCTCGATTGGGGGCAGTTTTAATTAAACCACCACCGCTAATATTAACGTGAGCGCCGCGGCCTGTTTGGTCGGGGAAAATTACGCCTACTTGGTCATAAATTGCCCGTTTAGCGGGGTCTTTTTCTTCGGCATACCCAGCTAAGTAATAGGTGTTAGCTAGGGCTAAATCGGCAATTCCTGCGGCTACAGCTTCGATTTGTGCCTTATCATTGCCCTGGGGTGGACGAGCAAAATTAGCCACTAATCCCCGACACCATTTTTCTGCGGCCGCTTCTCCTTGTATGTCGATTAACCAAGCGGTAAAAGATTGACTATAGATGTTACTAGACGACCGGGTGACGACTTTTCCTTTCCATTTGGGATTGGTTAAATCTGCATAGGAATCGATTTCTCTGGGGTTAACTCTGTCTTTGTTATACATAATTACCCGCAAGCGTTTACTAAACCCAAACCAGTGACCTTTGGGGTGACGCAAATGAGCGGGAATTCTTTGGGTGAGAATGGGGGAATTGACGGGGGCAAAAATTCCCTGTTGGTCGGCCCGCCATAATCTCCCGGCATCTACCGTCAGGAGTATATCAGCAGGACTATTGCGGCCTTCGCTTTTAATCCGTTCGATTAATGGGTCCGCTTCCCCTTCCACGAGGTTAATTTTTATTCCCGTTTGTCGGGTGAAGTTGTCATACAATCGTCGGTCGGTGTTGTAGTGACGGGAGGAATAGAGGTTTAATTGTTTAGTTTGGGCGGAAACTTCGTTTATTTTCCCTAATTGACCCACTGCTAACGCTAAGGTGGCTGTTCCTGCGCCTAGAAAGACTCTCCGAGTTATTTTATCGTTCATTGCTCGATTCTTGGTAAAGTTGTCTTTTCCTATTGTACAGCTATTGAGAATAATTCTTATCTATACGAGAAATTACTTGTCGGGCTAGGGCGGTAGATGGGGTAAAATCAAGGCAAAATCAGGGGTTTTTGCTTTGATGGGGCTAATAAATCCTCGAATCTATCGCTAGTTAAGTTCAATAAGTCTAAGATGTTACCCTAAGCTCGATCGAGGGTATTGTGGAATGAGAGCAACGAGAGTGAAAGATAATGATCAACAGTGATCACCAACAAGCGATCGAGCTAATGTTAGCATCGGGAGACCATAATCAATTATTGTTATTTTGTCAGCAAGCGCTGGCGGTTCATCCGGAAGTGACTGATTATTATCCCTATCTGGAATTAGCTTATCTACTGGTAGGGCAGCAAGCAACAGCGCAAGAAATTTGGTTATTTTGGCTATTACAATCAGAGTCCAGTCAGGATTTAATTATGCTCCTCAAAAAAGAGATAATTAGAAATCTCGATTGCTGGCAGTTTGGCCAAGCTAAATTAATCTATCTCCAGGGGCTAGAATTAGAAGAAATAGAAGGGGATGAAGAGATAGAAAATTATGCTCTGACTGCGATCAACTCCTGTCTTCAAGAGGTGCAAGAGGCAATTAATCGGCGAGAATATACTTTAGCTGAGGACTTTTACTTAAGAATTTTATCTTGGGGTGAACAATTGGCTTACATCTGGCACGATTTAGGATACTTATACTATATAATTAACCGACTAACAGAATCTTTTAACTGTTTAGCAAGAGCCATTAACTTAGAGGAAAATCAAGCCTTATATCATTATACTATGGCCCTGGTGCTAGAAAAACAATCGCGTTTAGATATAGCTTTATCAGCTTATCAAAAAGCGATTGATCTCGATCCTAATTTTGTCGATGCTTATAATAAACTGGGCAATTTATTTTATAAACTAGGGCAGCTAGAGTCAGCCGAAAAATTCTATCAGCAGGGAATTAATAACCAGGCGGATTTTTATCCTTTTTATATCAATTTAGGCAATGTCTATTTAGTTAAACAAGCTTGGACAGAGGCAAAAAATGCTTATAAAACTGCCCAAGAATTGGCAGGAGATAGACGAGAAATTAGTCAAAATCTCTCCCTTTGGGAAAACCTGCAAGCTGACCAAAAAAGAGCAGATCTTTACTCAGGTGATTATTTTTATCAAAGAAAACTCTATCAATTAGCACTAAACTATTATCAAAAATTATTAGCAATTAAAATAGAAGATAGCAACTTTTATTTAAATTGCGCCAATTGCTATCTCATTGTTAAAGAAGAAAAACAAGCTTTGGAAGTGTATAAAAAAGGCATTGCCTATCATCCAGAAAATATTGATTTACATTTGCGCCTAATTTGGTTACTACAAAATAATTATCCGATCGAGGTGGCAATTCAAGCCACTAAATCGGCTTTAGAGTATCTTCCCGATCACCTATCTTTGAAATTGGAATTAATGCGGTTAATGCCGATAGTTTACACAAATCAAGCAGATATTATGCTATATCGATCGAACTACGACAAACAGTTAGATAATATATTGTCTAATCTTGATTTAACCACTACTAATCAACAGCAGGAGGCTTGGAAAAGTATTGGATTAAGAACTAACTTTTATCTTCAATATCAAGCCAAAAATGATTTAGAACTACAAAAAAAATATGGGGAATTAGTTTATAAAATTACCTCAGCTAACTTTCCTAATTGGGTGAAAAACCTAACCATGCCGACGGGAAAAATTCGCCTTGGCTATATTTCTGCGCACTTGCGTCATCACACGGTAGCGAAACTTTTTCAAGGATGGCTGCAGTGGCGAAATCGAGAACAATTTGAAATTTACTGTTATGGAATAGATATTAATAACACCTGCGATAATTTTACGAGAGAATATCAACAGCAAAGTGATTATTTTTATCAGTTTGATAATCTAGTCAGTGGGGAAAAAATTGCTCAACATATTTTAGATAATCAGTTACATATTCTCGTTTATTTAGATATTGGTATGGATCCTCGCACTACCCAACTAGCAGGATTACGTTTAGCTCCAGTACAATGTGTAACTTGGGGCCATCCCATCACCTCAGGATTACCAACCATTGATTATTTTATCTCCAGTGAATTAATGGAACCCACGGAGGGAGATAATCACTACAGTGAAAAATTAATTCGCTTATCTAATTTAGGTATTGCCTATGCCAAACCTTCCCTTCCTCCCCAGAGAAAAACTCGTTTAGAGATGGGATTAGCTGAGGATAAAATCATCTATTTAAACTGTCAGAGTTTATTTAAATATCTGCCAGAAAATGACGATATTTTTCCGAGAATTGCCCTACAAGTTCCCAACAGCCAATTTATTTTTATCTGTCATCGTAGCGAATTTGTGACCCATTGCTTTCAGTCGAGATTAAGTCAAGCTTTTAATAAGTATGGACTCAATTGGCAAGATTACGGGGTAATGATGCCACAATTAGAACAAAATGATTATTTTCAGCTTAACTTATTAGCAGACATCTATTTAGATAACTTAAGTTGGTCGGGAGGAAATACCACCTTAGAAGCAATTGCCTGTCAGCTTCCAGTTGTTACCTGTCCGGGGGAATTTATGCGCGGAAGACATTCCTATGCTATCTTAAAAAAATTAGGCATAACCGAGACAATTGCTACGGATAAAAATCACTATATTGAAATTGCTATCCGTTTAGGTTTAGATAATCAATGGCGGCAAACAATCAAAGATTATACTAAAATGAATATCGATACAGTATTTAATGATCTAACCTGTGTAGAAAGTCTAGAAAGATTTTATCAATCTGTAGCAGGAGAGGATAAATAACACTCTAGGACTACATAGGGTTTACTGAAAAAGTTTGTTTCTGGGTAAGCAACCCACATAAAGTTCATTTTGTCAAGGATTGTTAAGATGCTCTTAACATGGATCAGAGAAGAGAAATTGACCACTTAACACTGTCTATTAAAAACTATCGATAGATGGCAAAATAGAAACTATACAATCAGTATTGTCTGTAAATAAGAACAACCTATGGATATTGAATCAACTAAAGTTACTCCCGAAGAAATTGCCCAGTTTCGCGCTGAATTGGCAGAGGATTCTAACGCATTAGGAGATATTGACTTAATTGAGCGGTGTGATGGCGATTTGAAGTATGCTGCTATTAGATTAGCAAGGCGTTCAAATATTGATACAGTGAGGGCAGATGAAGATAATTTTTGGCAACAAGCTATCACCCAAGCACGTCAATTAATATGTCATGACCGAGTTAAAGATGATTTAGCACCTAATATATTAGGTGGATTAGTTGGTTTACTTGCTACTTCTGGTAATCCAGTTTTGGTAGTGGTAGCAACTCCTCTCGCTATTCACGTTTTTAGGGAAACATTAGACAATTTTTGTGATTAGTTTAGATACCTGATGCGGTAAAAGCAGCCCAATAAAAAGGGTTATTGAACAGCTTATAATTAAGTTCAAACCCTTTTATTCTAATTTGTTCATCTTCAATCATATCCATCAATCGATTAAATTCTTTTGATGTTAATTTTTGTTGCATTGACTTGACAATTTTTAGGCAACTATCCAACTGATTAAAGTATTCTTGTACGGTTAAATTCTGTAACCAGTTTTGAGCTTGTTTTAAAGCAACTGGTACAGAAACTTGCTGATTCTCATCAAATAAAATCTCATATAATTTAATCATCAAGAAGGAGGTTGATAGGTCATCAACTGTCCATAAACTACTGACAACACTGGGACTTCCTGCAAACAGAAAACCACTAGGTAAACCGATATATTCATCGCTGATAGAGTTTAAATCAATTAAGCCAGTTTCGCAAGCGGAAAGGGTGATAAGGCGACATTTATTCAAGCGCAGTTCAAAGATTTCACCTAATGTTAAGGATTCTTTATTAGCTAAAAATAAGGCGGATTCAAGGGGATTATCGGGGTTAAAGCCTCCATGACAGGAGAAGTGATAACAGTGGTTATCTGAGGATTTGAGATGGGGAAGAACAGCGTTTTTAGTGGCGTTATCTTGGGCGATAACTTGAGGTTCAGTAAAGAAAGTTGAGAGGATATTAACTTCTAAGTCGGTGTAAAATAAGTCTTTAGTGGGGTTTTGAATAGCGAACAGTTTATTAAAGTCGGAATGGTGAGAAGTTTGGGTGATTTTTTGCAAGATTTGACAACTGGGGGCATATTGTACACCCTTCGGAAATAAATCTTGTAATTCTGATCCCCCCGTTGCCGACTCCCCCCTTTTTAAGGAGAGTTGGGGGGGATCAACAGGTAAGGCGTGAATAGGGAGAATATGCAGAAACAAATGGGGGATAATAATTAAGCGTTGACAAGTATCGGGAATCAGGGCAAGAATATCATTAATATGCAGAATATCAGCAAAAGTCTGTAGGAGGTTAGACAGTTGATTTCTCCATTCTTGTTTGCCATTTTTGGAGTAGTAAAGCTCTCGATAATTGTCAAATATATCTGAGAATTGATTTTTATCATTTTCGGAAGATTGCCAAACTTTAACCTCTCCCTCAGCAGACACCACAAAAGCGAGTATTTTCTCCCCTGTAATGTACCATTGAAGCAGACAAGTTTCAGCATCGGTTAAAGCTTGAATCTCTGTAAATGCGATCGGCTCAACTTTTTGAGTAAGGCTAAAAAGAGGATCCTTAATTTCTCTTGCAATAAAATTATCTAAGTCTTGTTGATATTCCTTCAGATAACTGTGATCTTGAACGTAGGGAGTTAGGTTATCACTACGCATTAAATTCTGGTTAATGCTTTGATGGTGTAAGCGGATTTGCTCGTTAACAACTCTTTGCTTTAATTCATTTAATTGGGCGATAATTTCTTGACTAACGCCTTGGGGGTGTAGGTTTTTCTGGGTGATTAATTCCACCAGATTACGCCCTTTACTGCGTTCGATATATTCTAATGCCTTCTCAGGCTGATTGAGGTTAAGATGGGCTTGCACAATGCGATGGAAAACACCAATAGCATTGGATAAAACCTCTTGACGACTTTGGGGGTTTAATGCTTCTAAGCGAGCATTTTCTACCGCTTCAATGGCAGTATTATAGGCTTCTGTGGCAGGTTGCCATTGCTCTTCGCTGTAGTGTAAATTTGCTAAATTGCGGGCGGTTTGTAAACAATTAAGGGGATCACTGTCTTTAGTATAGATTTGTAAGGCATTGTGATAAGACGTGATCGCCCTTTCTAAATTCTCTGCTTTCTCCCCTCTGATTCTGTTACGGTAAGCTAAGGCGAGATTATTCTGTGTCCCTGCCCAATTTTGGGGAAATGCCTCAGAAGTATAAATTTTCAAGGCTTCTGTGTAGAAGGCGATCGCCCTTTCTAAATTTTCGGCCTTATCGCCTCTAATTCTGTCACGGTAAACATTACCAAGATTGTTTAGAGTTTCTGCCCAATCATAAGAAAAAGCATCAAAAGTTCTCACTTTTAGTGCTTCTTGATAATAAAAAATTGCTCTTTCTGAATTCTCAGCTTTCTCTCCTCTGATACGCTTAAGGTAAGCAGTAGCAAGATTATTTTGAGTTTCTGCCCAATCATAAGGAAAAGCGTCAAAAGTTCTCACTTTTAGTGCTTCTTTATAAAACATAATAGCTCTTTCTAAATTTTCAGCTTTATCTCCTCTAATTCTATCAGTGTAAGCAGTACCAAGATTATTTTGTAAAGTTGCCCATTCTTGAGGAAAAGCTTCTAAAGTATAAACTGTTAAGGCTTTATAATAAAAAGTAATAGCTCTTTCTAAATTTTCAGCTTTATCTCCTCTAATTCTGTTAATATAGGTAGATCCTAAGTTATTCATTGCTATTGCCCAATCATAAGGAAAAGTCTCAAAAGTTTTAACTTTTAGTGCTGCTTGACAATGATAAGTTGCCCTTTCTAAATTATCAGCTTTATCTTCTCTAATTCTGTCAATGTAAACAGTAGCAAGATTATTTTGTAAAGTTGCCCATTCTTGAGGAAAAGCTTCTAAAGTATAAACTATTAAGGCTTGACAATAGAAATTAATAGCTATTTCTAAATTATCAGCTTTATCTCCCCTAATTCTTTGACTATAAACTATCCCTAGAAGGGTTTTAAGTCTTGCTGATCGTTCAGGGAACTGTTCAAAAGAATAAAATTCTAAGAGAGTAGTTAAACCAGCAAGAGCTATTTCTAAATTATCAGCAATGTTTCCCAAAGAAAATTGGCTTATATCAATGCAAAGATTTTCTACTAATCCACTAATTAAATCTTGTTCTTCTGGTTTTAGCCCCACAAAAATATGCAGAATCCATTGCTGAAGTAATTTAGCAAAATTCTCATCTAATCTACTAATTTTTTTTTGTAAAATAGAATGGATGAGAGCAGAATCGCTATTACTTTCAAATTCTGCCTCTAATATTTCTTGAAGAAAAGTTAAATAAGCTTCAGGTATTTCTGCTAACTCATAATTAGGAGTTTTGAATTCCGTTTCTTGATAAGAAAAAAGATTATCAGAACGTAATAAACCAATTTCTTTGCTAACAGGAAATTTAAAAATACCAGAACGCCAATCATAAAAATCAGGCGCATGGCGAACTAAATATTTTAGAATGTAATCCCGGACTAAAAATACTAAACACAAGTTAAAATCATCTCTAAATCTTTCTCTTTGCCAATTGAGATGTGCTAATAATGGTGGAAAATAATAACATTTATGCGAATTTTTATGATTACTAATGATAAAATTAACATGATTTTTTAATGGTTCTTCTAATCCTTGTATTAATAGAATATCAATCTGCTTTTCTTGGGTTTTAAAAGCGATTAAATCATACAGATTATCAGTTGATTGTTTTATCTCTAAAATATCAATATTTTTTTTTATATCTTTTTTCAGTTTTTCAATAATCCAATTTTCTTGCAAAGGAGTACATTGGACAAATAAAATCCCAAAACCATCTCTCCATAGCAAATCTCTACAGAGAGTCAAATATACTTCTCGTTCATCTTCTCTAATATTTTTATCATACTGAGTTAATAACTTCGTCATGGCTTAATTATTTCTAATTTTTTGATAGCTTCTTGAAACTCAGAAGTTCCTTCTAACAAAGGATGGACATTATACCAACGAACAGGGTTTCTGTTTTGATCAAAATCTCGATATTCTAATATACAACGACGAAACAATAAACTTCTGTATTCCTCCTCGTTAGGGATATTTTTTGACTGAAAAACTTGTGCTAATTTTTGCCATTCATCAGAATCAACAGCACTTCGATAAGTAGCATCCATTGCTTCATTTGTAGCACGATTAACCGCTCTTTCTGTAATAGGTAAAATCCCAGATTGACGCATAGCAGTTTGCATCAAAAGCATCAGTTCACGAACATGACCGCCTGTCATCTTACACAGATTAATACGAGTTTCTTTATTTTCAAAAACTTGATTATCTATATTAATATTAGAGTCAATTAAATGAACTCTTGCTTCAATAATTTCTTTGAGTTTATTTAAACCATTTTCATATAACTGATTATGGCGATCTTTAACCATAATCATCGGTAATATTTGGGGACTAGCATAGATATTGCGTAATTCTGTAGCTTGGCTAGAATATGCTAATGAAATAGGGACAGTATAAACAACATGACAATTTAGAGAGGTTAACTGACTACTGTAACCGATAAAAATTTCATCGTGATTAGTCTTACCCTTCCCTTTTTCAATAGGCACAATTCTATCTAAATTATCAGCAATTACGACTAATTTAGAATTATCATTGGGTAATTTTTTCTGGCTCTTCGTTACTCTTTATGCTAAATCAACAGACAAGATGCCAAGATAACATACTTCTAACCCAAAAATTCCGAAAGTTTCTAAAGCCATAGCCTCTCCGTTTTATTAGTTT
>VYLK01000638.1_pt1 | contig 20746 bp, 18 predicted proteins | sample 5114321 | NCBI WGS metagenome assembly VYLK01 (sample SAMN12291792, study PRJNA351875) | freshwater metagenome | isolation source: freshwater lake | place: USA: Michigan, MSU2 Lake | collected 2011-08-16
TGTTGGGGGGTGGTAAACTCGACAAAGTAAGAGGTGTACCCTCTGGACCCGTCACCGATAATTCCCGTTGCATGGCGTGCACCATGTGCTCACCTCCATATCTTGTTCTTGAGAAGAAGATACGCCTTTCGATTTAAGGTCGCGCTAAGCGACAGGCTTAATTTTGAGTGATTTCAGACATCAGAATTCTTCAGATTGCCGTAGTTCTGCGTTCAGCTTATTGCCCTTAGCGCTTCATCCGAATGACTTCGTCGAGCATGTCATCAGCGGTTGTGATGATCTTTGAAGAGGCACTATAGGCGCGCTGAATGATGATCATGGAAGAAAATTCCAGAGCCAAATCAACGCTTGAGGATTCGAGGTTAGAGGAGGCAATTACGCCAGCGCCGCCAAGGCCTGGGTCCTTCAAGCTAAATGTTCCAGAATCCGAGGTCGGGCGATAGACGCCGCCGCGGTCTGCCAAGAGGCCGTCAGGATTAATGAATGTCGCGACGGGCAGCTTAAAGATCTTTTTGGTAACCCCATTGTTGAAGATCGCCGAGATGAAACCTTCCTTATCAATTTCAACGCCGCTCACATCGCCAAAGAGGGAGCCATCGGTCGTAGTTGAGCTAATCGCCGTAGGGCTGTCGAATTGGCTAACGCCACCTTCGCCACTGATTTGGCCAAGGTCGAGCGTAAAGCTTTGAGCTGCTAGGCCGGTTGAGGCGGCCCAATTTGCTGCACCGGCAGCTGGCGCGCCGCCCGCAGCTGCACCTAAGTTAAAGCCGGCCAATAGCGCCGGCGTCGTCGCCGTGGCGTCCAGCCTGCCGCTTGGCGTAAAGGCCAAAGTCCCTGTGGCAATCTGCCCGTTCACCAGAGGTGCCCCAGTAGTGACGCTGCTCGCAGGTGAAGCGTAAATCTCCGTGATCCACTGATTGGCAGTCGCGCTCTTCAGTAGCGCGACATTAAAAGTGCGCAGGCCGCCGAGGCTGTCATAAACTTGGAAGGACCAATTGGCGTCAGGGGTCACACTGCCCGAAGCCATGTTATTGGTCGCCGCATTATAGGTACCACCCGACACGGCCGTGCTGACCGGGGTCGTTGACTTCAGATTGCCATTGATTTTTGCTGTGGTCGATGGGGTCGCCGTGCCCGAAATCGAGCTGATGTTCACGGTCTCGAGTAGGCTCAAGTCGCTGGGGCTCGTGGTAACCGTGCCAGTTGGGTCAACGCGCCAGCCTTGCAAAAAATAGCCCGCTTGGTTGACCAAGTTACCCTCATCATTGGCGGCGAATGAGCCAACGCGTGTAAACGCAACATTGGTGACCGCCGCACCTGGAGTTTGCAGGGGAGACACGGCAAAGAAACCTTGGCCGGAAATTGCCAAGTCCGTCACTGTGGCCGTTGAGTTCAAATTACCTTGCGAACGCACCAGTTGGCGCGTCTGGGCGGTCACACCGCCAGCATTGTAGGTTGAACTTTTGCTTTGTGGATTGACCAGTCGGGTAAAGTCGGTGCGGTTCCGCTTGAATGCAGTCGTGTTCACATTGGCGATGTTGTCAGAGACAACAGCCATGGCACTGGAATTTGCGATGAGGGACGAAACGCCCGCCAGCATTGCGTTATTGATCGACATTGAATGCTCCTGATCGTGTTTTTATTGTTAGGAGCATTCTGCCCAACCACTTGTGTCCAAATTTTAGGGACGGAGTGTTGATTTTTAGTTGATTTTTTTCTTAATCGCAGGGATTTAAGTCAAAATATCAATTCGCTTGCAGTCCTATCTTAACGATTGACGACAATGGCAGGGCCGCGCCGCCGATGGTAACTGTTGGCGTATTCCCAGAGAGGTCAACGCCAGTGATCACGCCCTTTTGGCGAACGGTACCGGTGATCGGACGTTCGTCCGCGCCTTGGGCGTTGAGTTCCAAACGATAGGTGCCCGCTGGTGCGGCTTTGCCGGATTGATCCTTGCCGTCCCAAGTGAAGGTTTTTTCACCGGTCGAGGTCTCACCCGATTTCGTAGCAATCGTCCGACCTTGAGAGTCGACAATTTTTAATGTGGTGCTGGTTGACGACCGAGGTAACTCATAACGCCAGGTGGCTTCCCCGCCATTCGCGAGACCGGCCAAAGCAGATGTTGCCGTGGCTTCTTTGCCCAAATAGGCAACAGCGGTTGCACCTGCGCTCAATTTGGTTGTTTCGGTTAGAGACGATAGCAGGTCGTTGGTCTTCAGCTGTTGCTCCACGCCCGAGAATTGCACCAACTGATTGGTGAAGTCCTTTGTGTCCAAGGGCGAAAGTGGGTCTTGGTTCTTCAACTGCGCCGTTAGAAGCGTCAAAAAGGTCTCGAAATTGTTTGCCAGCGAAGCTTTAGGCGTCGCGGCCGATTGGGCTGCCGAAGAAGCGGCTGAAGTGGAGGTCGCAGAGGTTACAGTTGTCATTTTGCTTTCCTTGAAACTTAGGCGGTCATGGCGATGCGGGCGCGTTGCCAGCGTTCGACAGGACCAGCGAGATGGGCGGAAAGCGGGGCTGCCTGCTCAGGCTTGGCCGCTTCGGATGTTTCATAGCCTTCGAGGCTGTTCTTAAGACGCGTGCTTTGCTGCTGGTTGGCATCGCGATTTTGCTGCGAGCTCCCCTGATCATTCATCGAGAATGAGAGGCCATTTTCCTCCAGTTCAAGCCCGGCTTCTTGTAAAGCACGGGTGAGATCGCGCGCGGACAAGGCTAAGTCTTTCAGGGCTTCAGGCCGATCCGTGCTAACTACGGCTCGCACCTTTTTGTCTGTGCCAACGGTCAAACGCACATCGACCCGACCCAATTCTGGAGGATCGAGGCGCAGTGTGAATTCCTTCAACCCATTTGAAATCCGGCGCATCATCGCCGCAGCTAGCATCGGGACCGTGTGAGGCGGGACCAGGGTCGGTTTTGGCCCTGTATCCGTCGCTGGAGCACCCGTCCAATCTGTGGCCGTCGAGCTGGCCGCATCTGCTGCACCATTGGCACCAGCCATCATGCCGCCGGCATCGGTTGCTGCAATCTTGGTTTCTTCGGCTTTGGTTGCGGCTTTAGCGAGGTTCGGCACGAGCCCTGTTGTGACCGTGGCGGTTGCTGGTTGTGTTGGGCCAGCCGTTAAAGCCGCATTTGGTGCGCTCTGCAGGCCTGTATCATCGGTCGTAAGCAAGCCGGTGTTATTGCCGGACCATCCCGTTGGGCCATTTGTTTTAAGCGCGCGTGCCTCACCCGATTGCGCCTCAAGGGCCCGCATAGCGCCAGGACCCTGCTGATCTTTTGCCAGCGCTAAATCAAGGGTCGGACCGGCTTGGGTCGGTGTTGAAGGGGTTGGCAGAGGGCTCGACTGAGCTGCCTCGCCTGTCGCAGTAGCAACAAACTGTGCCAATTGACTGTCTTCGGCCACGGGCTGTTGCGTTTGACCCAAGGCAGCAAGGCCCGCCGATAGGATCTGGGACGCCTCACCTTGTGTTTTGAGCGCGAGCGCTTGTGCTGTTGCAGTCTGGTCCGCCGTCGGCGTTACGATGCTTCCACCGGACTTGGTTGAAAGCGCCAAGCTCGCGTCAGTTTTAAAGGTGGTGCCCGTGGCCTCGGGTCCTGAGGCATCTGAAGTGGCTGCTTCTAATTGGCCGAGCGTGGCGGTTGTGCTTTGAGCCGCAGTTGCTTGAACGGCGTTGCCTAGTCCTTCCTGCTTTGTCCCAGCCGCAGGAAGGATTGAAGAAAGTTCGACCGGAGTGGTCGCAACAGGAAGTGCTGGCACGATAGGCGCTGGCGTTGCCGAGGTCTCTGTGGCCCCAAGGGCATCACTTGTCGTTTGATCCGGAGCCAGCTTGATACCACCTATTGCCTCAGTTGAGTCCGGCATAGACTTGGAAGGTTCTTGTGGGGTTGGTGCTTGGACTAGGCCAATCATCGTGTCAGCAAAGCTCAGCCCAGTGGCCTCACCCATGTCGTTGGTTAGTAATACAGACGGCTTCGCGCGCCGCGACGGCGGTGCTTCTGCGATGCTGTCCAGTATGCGACCAACCGATTCCATATATTTTGAGCCCCCGCTTCCCATTGTGTCGCACGTCACGCTGCGACTTCGAGCAATAGGGGTAGCAAGGGCCGTGCCATGTTCAATTTGGTATAATTCATTGTTTTTATACAAGTTTACTAAGGGTTAACCGAGGTAAATAGTGGTCAAATCAGCCACGTAGCGGCATAGTTTGCCGGGTAGAAGGCCAATCCTGCCGCTCGATTAGAAATCGTTCGTGGCCTGACGATGACACGGCTTTGATCGGTTTCAGTCGTGCCGCCGTGGCTTCAGAATGCCTTGGCGCGCGGGTTGCAAGTAAAGCCTTGACTACGAGCTTTTGCTAAAATGGTCGCGGCAATAGAAAAGAACTAAATCACTGAAACAAAGTGATTTATTTCAATTATTTCTTGAGCTGCTGACTCAGTCGAAGTGCGTGATCAGGCAAAAACCGCTCGGCAACTCGGCAAAAATGACCGAGTGGCGGGTGGATTGAGGCAGAAATAAAGGCTGAGTTGGAATGTCGCTAAATTCGATCATGAACATCGCTACGAGTGGCCTGTTTGCCAGCCAAACCGCCATTCGCACGGTGACGCAGAACGTCTCCAACGTGAACACGCCGGGCTATGTGCGCCTCGAGCACAATCAGAATGCGCGCGAAGTTGGCGGCAAAGGTCAGGGTGTCGATACTGCTTTGGTTACTCGGGCGGCCGACCGCTTTTTGGCGGCCGCTTCGTTAGCTGCGTCTAGCGGCGCGGGCAGTGCGGCGGGTCGCTCCGGCTATTTAGGAAATGTCCAAGCTGCGTTTGGCGACCCAACCAGTGAATCCTCTATCTTCGCCGCGCTGAACCGTGCTTTGGGTGCCTTTGAGACGGGCGTCCTCAACCCCGGTTCAATCTCAGCCCGTCGCGGGGCCATTGCTGAGCTGCAGAGCTTTCTGGCGCAAATCAATACGGTTGGCCAAACCATCGAGACTTCACGCGCGGATGCAGACCAACGGGTGGCGGATCAGGTTCAGCGGGTGAATACGCTGTTGAAGAATATCTCGGCAGCTAACTCTGACATAATGCGTGCCAATGCCGTCGGCGATCCAACCGGCGCACAGCAGCGCCAAGCCGACATGATCCAAGAATTGTCGCAATATATCGACATTAAAGTAGCTCAGCGCCCCGATGGCTCAACCGAGGTACGCACCAGCAATGGCGTTTTGCTGGCAGGTTTCAACCCTGCCACCTTGAACTTTAAAGCCTCTGGCATTGGGGCAACCTCGTTTGATCGGATTACCATTACATTTGGAAGCGATCCAACCGAACGGGAATTTGAACCCAGCATTCAAAGTGGGTCGTTACGTGGCCTCTTAGATGTCCGCGATCAAGATTTGGCCAAAATCGCTTACGGGTTGGGTGAATTGGCCGGTGGTATTGCCGATGCGCTAAATGCCGCCCACAGCCAGAACGCAACCTTGCCGCCCTTGGCCCTAGCCAGAGGGAGCGACACCGGACTTTTGGCTTCCGACAGTTTAAACTTCTCAGGTCAAACCAGCATTGGTGTCGTCAATGCGGCAGGCCTCTTGGTCAGCAAGATCGACATCAATTTCACCACAGGTGCCATAACCGTCGATGGGGCTCCCTCTGGCACAACGGGCACAACTATTGGCTCTTTCCAGGCAGCCCTCAGTACAGCGCTTGGTGCCAATGGTTCAGCAAGCTTCATCAACGGGCGGCTGCAATTGCAATCCGCCCCGCCAGTGCCTGCAACCGCCACGCCCAATGGCTTTGTGTTTGATGAGCCGACAACCGGGGGAAGTCAGCGCGGCAACCGTGCATTTGCCCATTTCTTCGGGCTAAATGACTTGGTCCAGTCGGGCACACCTTTGAACTATGCAACGGGCTTGCGCGGGACCGACAGCCACGGATTTGTTGCGGGTAGCGTCATGAGCTTGCAAGTGGTTGGGCCCACTGGCGGCATTGCAACCACCAAGAATGTCACCATTCCTGCGGGCACGATTGGTGACATCATGAATGCCCTGAATGATCCCACGACGGGGGTTGGGCTCTATGGTGGGTTCTCACTCGACCCCCAAGGGGTCATGAAATGGGCGCCGGGTACCGGGCAGGGCAATCTGCGCTTAGAAATCACACAGGACATTGGTCCGCGCGGTGGCACAAGCCATGGCTTTGCTGCGATCTTTGGTGTCGCCTCTAAAACCCGCGAAGCACGGGCCTTGGGCATCGAGGTCAATCCAGCGATTGTCTCGGACCCTTCGAAAATGGGTCTCGCACGGCCTGATCTCTCGGCTGTAGCAATTGGCACAGTAGCCGTCGGTTTGGCCGATAGCCGCGGCGCGCAAGCCTTGTTTGATGCGTCGCGGGCACCGTTGGCCTTTAGTGACGGGCCAGGCGGCGTCACCCGTTCGATGAAGTTGATGGACTTTGTTTCTTCGCTTGGCGGCGATGTCGGGAGACTGGCAGCTGAAGCCACTTCGGACAAAGAGACCGCTGAGGGTTTTAAGGCTGAGGCAGATGCCCGCCGCGCCAATATCGAAGGCGTCAATCTCGACGAGGAATTGGTCAAGCTGACCAGCTTCCAACAAGCCTATTCCGCAGCCGCCCGGATGATCCGTGCCGTTGATGAAATGTACCAAACTTTGCTGCAGGCCGTTTGAGGCAAGACACAATTGACGAGACACAAGTGGAGCATCTCTCATGACACGCGTCGCAACCTTTAATCAGTTCTTCGGCAGTGCAGCCGGCATTGCGATGGGCCAAGCCAATATGGCTAAAGCTCAAGAGCAGGCCTCGACGCAAAAGGTCTCTAGCGACTTACAAGGCTTTGGTATCGAGGCTGGACGCCTCTTGTCTGCTAAAACCTATGCCGAACGATTGGATCGCCGTGCAGAGACCCTCAAGGGGCTGGAAGCGCGCGCGGAAGTTGAAGCCACCGCCCTAGATAGCGCACAAGCGGCGGTCCAACAGGCACGTGACGGTCTGGCTAACGCAGCAGCCAACCAAAATGGTGCGGGCTTGAAGGCGGCTCTTGAGCAAGCCCTCAGCATCATCGATACTGCCGCCAACGCCCAATATAATGGCGAGGCGATTTTCGGCGGCGAATGGGGCTATGGCGAGCCGTTCGTCCCCGCCAGCCTCGATACGCTGGCCGCTCAACCCAATACCGATGCCAATTGGATCGATACCGGACGCAATCGCACGGTCATGATTGAAGACAATCGCCCAATTGAATTGAGCCGCAACGCCGAGGACTTGTTCCGTCCGTTTGTTGATTTACTCCGGTCCATCCGCGTGTGGGAAAATGCCAATGGTCCGCTGACGGGAAAGCTAACCCCAGCGCAATTGACCTATGTCCAAGGCCTTATTCCCCAGATGGCAAGTGTACAAACAAATCTGATCGATAAATCCGCGGAAGCTGGCAGCACAGCCAAGCAAATTGAAATGGCTGTGAGCACCAATGACGCCAAACGTGACACATTGCTTGCCACGATCGGGGACCAAGAAAATGTCGATTTGGCGGAAGTGGCAGCCCGTCTCTCGGCTGCACAGACCCAGTATCAGGCGTCGGCTGCGATCTTTGGGCAGCTAAAGGACCTGAACCTGCTGCAATATCTGCGATAATCTGTTAGGACTGGTCCATCGCTGCAGGCCTTGAACCTGTGGGGAAGGAGAAGACATGTCGCTTGAAACACTCGAGGTTCGCGCAGACGCGGGCCTGCAAACCATTCCAGACATTGATTTAGGCTTTGACAAACCGCGCGCCCAAACCCGCGTCGTCGTTGCGATGTCTGGTGGCGTGGACTCGTCTGTTGTCGCGGCTTTGGTCCAAGCGGCAGGCTATGAAACTATTGGCATCACCCTTCAGCTTTATGACCATGGAGCCGCCCTTAAGAAGCAAGGTGCATGCTGCGCCGGGCAAGACATCCATGACGCCCGCCGCGTCGCCGATCAGATCGGGATTGCCCATTATGTCCTAGATTACGAAAGCCGCTTTAAAGAAGCTGTGATCGACAATTTTGCAGATACCTATCTCGCGGGCTTCACGCCAATCCCTTGCGTTCGATGCAACCAAAGTGTGAAGTTCAAGGACTTATTGGAAACGGCGCGCGATCTTGGTGCGGATTGTTTGGTGACCGGTCATTACGTCGGCCGCGTTGATGGACCAGAAGGTGCAGAAATGCGCCGTGCGGCAGATGCCGCGCGGGACCAATCTTATTTTCTGTTCGCGACAACGCGGGCGCAATTGGGCTTCTTGCGGTTTCCTTTGGCAGACCTGCCCAAGCCTGCCGTGCGCGATATAGCCGCCAGCCTGAACCTACCAGTGGCCATCAAGCCCGACAGCCAAGACATTTGCTTTGTCCCCAATGGCAAATATGCCGATGTGGTGGCCAAGCTGCGCCCCGGTGCGGCGGAACCGGGTGAGATCTTGCATGTGGATGGACGAGTGCTCGGCACCCATGACGGAGTGATCCATTTCACGGTGGGTCAAAGGCGTGGCCTTGGCATTGCCACGGGTGAGCCGCTGTTTGTTGTCAAACTTGACGCGACCGCCAAGCAAGTATTCGTCGGCCCGAAAGAGTGCTTAGCCGTTACCCATATCACGCTTACGGACGTGAATTGGATTGGCGAACATGTCGCAGGTGAAGATGCGCTCGATGGACGACGTGTGTTAGCGCGTGTCCGTTCAACCCGTCCGCCAGTTCCTGGAACCCTGAGGATCGGGGCAGGGTGGTCAGTTGTCTTGGATGCACCCGAAGAAGGCGTGGCACCAGGGCAGGCTTGTGTATTCTATGATCCTCTCGATGCGGGTGACCGGGTGCTAGGTGGCGGGTGGATTGCAGCGACCGCCCTGCGCGGCGAAGGCTTGGCGCTGTAGCCCTTAGCCGCAGTCTGGGTTAAATCGGGACATGCCCACACTTCATCAGCCCAAGAAAATAAATTTTGTGCCACCTATTTTGCGGCGTCGGTTCATTGTGCCGGACAATCCCCGCGAGTTAGGAACTTTGGTTGCCATTATTGGCCTCGCGATTTCTTTGATCTCCGCGGGACCCACGCTCTCGGATTTAAGCCAGTGGGCTGGTAAGCGCCAAACCGAAGCCAAGCTGGTTGCCACCGTGCCTTTTCGTGCCAATCTCGAAAGTCGCCTTGTGGGCGTTTATTTGTTTGACGACGAAAACAAGCTGCAAGTCGCGGTGCGCGGTCACCGCGTTTATCTCAACAAGGCTGCGGTCGCACCAAAGGCCTTGGTCGTGTGGCAGACGGGCCGTTCTGACAAAGCCAAGACTCTGTTCCAATATCTCGACTATTTGTTAGGCCTTCCGATTGGCCTTGGCATTTTGGCTTGGGGCCTGTCCATTCGTGTTAAGCGACCCGATCCGTTCCAAGAAGCGATGGCCAATCGATCAGATAAGGACGGTTCTGCTTCATGAATTATCGTCACGCCTTTCATGCCGGTAATTTCGCCGATGTATGGAAGCATTTAGCCCTCGTTTTGAGTATCGACCATTTGCGGCTGAAAGAAGCGCCGTTCCGCGTCTTGGATGTGTTTGCGGGCATTGGCACCTATGACCTCTCGAGCGACGAGGCCGCACGCAGCCCTGAGTGGCAAGATGGCATCGCTCGTTTATGGGCGGCCGAAGACCCACCTGCGCCGATTAAGCGTTATCTCGAGCTTGTCGCAGCAGCGGGCGATGGCCCCAATACCTATCCCGGGTCCCCCGCGCTGATTGCAGAAATGCTGCGCTATCAGGACAAAGCTTTGTTCTGTGAGCTGCACCCGGTTGATTATGAGATCTTGGCCGCAAGGTTTGAGCGCGCCCGCGGCATTAAGGTTGAGCGCCGCGATGCGTGGGAGGCGGTGCGTGCCCATTTGCCACCGATTGAACGCCGTGGACTGGTGCTCATTGATCCGCCGTTTGAGCGTCCGGGAGAATTTGAGCGCTTGGTCGAAGCTTTGCAAGACGGCCTCAGCCGCTGGGCAACCGGGACCTACATCCTCTGGCATGCCGACAAGGATCACTATGTCACCGGTGAATATCGCCGCGCATTGGCTGAGACTGAAGCGCGTTTGTTGGCCGCCGATTTACAGGTTTGCGCACCCCATGAAGGCCAAGGTTTGGTCAGCGCCGGGGTGACAATTGCCAACCCGCCATTTGGCTTGGAGGAGGCTTTGCGCGAGGCGGGGAGCTATCTGGCGTCACTTTTTGCACGCGGAAGCGGCGCAAAGGCTGAAATAGCGCGCATTTCTGGCCGTTGGTGAGGTTGCTTCTCGTCTCACACTCGCGCATAAGGCGATAGCAGGTTCGTTTTTAACAAACTGAAATGACCGCACCGGCGGCTCTGTGCTGGTCTGTCTCAGTCGAGATGGCCCTGTGGCGGCGCAACCCTGCTCCGTCGGTTCCCGGGGAATTACATGCGTTTCGACGACGACGACGAAGATACCAAGCCAGGCGACAAGAAGAAGAAGCCACGTGAACGCGCACGTGGCATGGAAGAACCTTCATTCGACGCACCATCACCTTCATTCAATGACCGTCCACCACGCCGTGACTTTGGTGGTGGCGGTGGCTTCGGCGGCGGTGGCGGCGGAGGTGGCGGCGGCTTTGGTGACCGTCCGCCGCGTCAATTCGGCGACCGTCCACAAGGTGGCGGTGGCTTTGGCGATCGTCCACCACGTCAATATGGCGACCGTCCACAAGGTGGCGGTGGCTTTGGTGACCGTCCACCACGCCAATATGGCGACCGTCCACAAGGCGGCGGTGGTGGTGGCTTTGGTGACCGTCCGCCACGTCAATATGGCGACCGTCCACAAGGTGGCGGTGGCTTTGGTGACCGTCCACCGCGTCAGTACGGCGACCGCCCACAAGGCGGTGGTGGTTTTGGCGACCGTCCACCACGTCAGTATGGCGACCGTCCTCAAGGCGGCGGTGGCTTTGGTGACCGTCCTCCACGCCGTGACTTTGGCGGTGGCGGCGGCGGCGACCGTGGTCCTCGCAACTTCGAGGATCGTGCCCCGCGCGAGCCATTGGAAAATCATGAAGGCACTGTGAAGTTCTTCAATGCTGAGCGTGGCTTTGGCTTCATCACCCCTGATGGTGGTGGCGCAGATGTGTTTGTGCACATTTCAGCGGTTCAGCGCTCCGGCTTCGAACTGTTGGAACCAGATCAGCGCTTGGCTTTCCAAACCTTGCCTGACCGCTTTGGCAAAGGCCCGAAGGCAATCAATCTGTCCTTATTGGATGGCTCTGCCTCGGCTGCTGCTCCAGCGCGCGATTCCGCACCAAGTGGTGATGATGATCAGCCAGATTTGGGCGATTACAATCCGGAATAAGACGATGGTCGGGGCTGAATCAGTCCCCACTACTTGCTTTCACTAACGCGATAGCGCCGCCCTTGGACTTTGATCTGGGGCGGCGTTTTTGTGCGCTCAAAGGCCCGCCAAGCCGGCTCAAGGTCCCGCCAGAAGCTTGCCCTTGGCCCTTGGCCTATTTGCAGCATCCGAAACGACGTCATTTGAAACGGAAAAATATGGAAGGGGATGGATGCCTGTCCGTTCACCAGCGCCGAATAGGCGATGGTATAGACTTCTTCCATGTCTTGATCGGTTAGCCCGTAATGTCGCCCCGAGGCGCAGCCTGCCTGCAACAAACTGGCCGCGCCGCGCCAGCCGCGCCCGCGATCATAGGCGTTAGGCCAGTTGAGATTGATCCCTAAATAGCCGACCCCCTGTGGTCGCAGTTGAGACGCGGTGACGGCATAAAAGCCCTCAGGCTGGCCCGTTGACGCATTTTGGCGCGGCCCTAACGCGCCGCCCTTGCTGCAGATTTTAAAGTTCCGCAGTCGGCTATAGGAACCAGACGGTGCCTTCACCCAGACTTCTAGTCTGTCTTGTTCTCGGATTAAGCGAAAATAGACCGGGGCACCTAAGGTCAAGCCGAGGTCTGAATAGGCAAAAGCCAAACGTTGACGGGTGCGTTCAATCGCAGCGGCACCGACTGACGTAACAGCCACGCGCGCGCGCGCGCTCGCCTGGGCCTTTGGTTCGGCACTGACTGCTTCAGTCCCGGTTGTCGCTACCAGCAATACACTCGCGACCGCTGCCAGTATGTGGCGGCGAAAGCGTGCCTTTGGTAACGCAGAGACCATGGGGGTTCCTCAACTCATCAATCGTTTTTGTGCGGCTGCTGGTTCAGCGCTGTAATCCAGATCGGGCTATAGGCCCACGACCGTTAAAGCGATATAAAACCCCGATGCAACCACTTATGAACCTAATTACTGATGTGCCCGGCCTAAGAATTGGCCAAGCCGAAGATGTGGCCGCCCTGACGGGCGTCACCGTGATCTATCCCGATGTTGCGGCCGTTTGTGCCGTCGATGTGCGCGGCGGTGGACCCGGCACGCGGGAAAGCGATGCCTTAGCGCCTGAGAACTTGGTTGATGCGATTGACGCCCTCGTCTTATCGGGGGGCTCTGTTTACGGTTTGGCGGCCGCAGATGGCGTGGCAAGCGTTTTAGGCGCGCGTGGGCGTGGTTTTGGTTTGATTGACCTGCCAGGTGTGCCGCGGTCACCGGTTGTGCCTGCTGCCATTCTCTATGACTTGGCCAATGGCGGTAACAAAGGCTGGGGCCAAGACCCACCATACCGGGCACTTGGCGCACGCGCCCTTGAAGCCGTTTCAAACCGCTTTGAACTGGGCCCGCATGGCGCTGGCATTGGCGCGCGGGCAGGGCAGCTGCGCGGTGGTCTGGGCTCTGCCAGTCAACGTACGGCTGATGGTATCCATGTTGGGGCGATTGTTGCGGTCAATTGCTTTGGCAGTGTCATCATGCCCGGCAGTGACGCCTATTGGGCGTGGCCGCTGGAACAAAATGGCGAAGCCGGTGGCATTCGTCCGGATCCTACACTGGTGGTTGATGGTGACGATTGGGGCCCTGCCAAGGCCAATCCCGCCGCGATGGGGCGCACCAATACCACCATCGCCTGTGTGGCCACCGATGTGGCGCTGACGCCCGCACAAGCCAAGCGGGTTGCCCAAATGGCCAGCGCTGGCCTAGCCCGCGCGATTCGACCAGTTTTTGCCCCGTTTGACGGCGATGTCGTGTTCGCCATGTCCACGGCTCAACAAAATTTGGCAGAGCCAACCCATTTCAATATCGCCCGAATTGGGGCTCTGGCTGCGGATTGTTTGGCTCGGGCTGTCATGCGTGGCGTCTATGCAGCCAAAGACGCTTGATCTTCGCCTCCGCGCCGTCTAATGACGCCGCCTCAGCGCGCCCGTAGCTCAGCTGGATAGAGCATCAGACTACGAATCTGAGGGTCGGGCGTTCGAATCGCTCCGGGCGCGCCATTAAATCAAACACTTAGCTAGAACCAAGCCAAACCCCACCGGGGTCTGCTACCAATTTGCTACCAAATGCCAAAAACCTAACGGAATGATCTGGAACGACTTTTTTCTGCAGTGGTAGCAGCAGTGACCACCAGATTATTGGTAGCAAACGGCCTTTTTAGCGCTTTCTGGGTGTTTCCAACGCATTCTGATCGTTGCGATTCGTTTCGAAGGCTGTGCGATGCGCCTTCACTAATAACGCAAATCACACTTTCCTTTAATAACGACTTTGGCTGTTAACGCGTGCGTGACTAGCCAGTCTTCGATTTTCAACCTCTTTTTGCGCAAATCGCCGGAGCCAGGCCAGCTAACTTGCAGCAAGTGATTATCTGGTTGATTTCAATATATCGACTAGGTGTCGCGCGCGTGCAGGATCGAGCGGATGTATCAGGGTCGGATTAGCAAGTTCATGAAGTACATCCCGGACGAGAGCTTCGAAGCTCTGATCAAACTCGACGTCGTCTCGTCCTTCAATCAGGTTCGCCCAAGTCTCGACGTCAACTTCCGATGTTTCGCTTCGTAGATACCGTGCGAACACATTGGAAAAATGGTCTGGTGTTAAGCGCACGCCTTTGCCTTCGTATTCCCAACCCAGTTTTGCAAGCTGCTTAGCTATGTCTGCCAAAGGCAACGCCATCGTGAGCAGGCTGTCCACGAGTGCGAGGCGGAGTTTTTCGTCGGATGTCATTGAATTGCTCCTCCCCTTCGCTGCACGATCGCGCCCGCACCATTTCTAAACTTTTGAAGGGCACCCAAAGCTGGCGGTCAAGGGGCATGGTCGGCCTGCCGATCACGTGAAGCGTCACCCCTTGAGGGCCAAATTTGGTGCAACAAAATCACCTGGCAGCTTCAGGGCAAGCAAAGCGCCGCATTGAAGCTGTTCCTAGGCGTCCTAGAGAGTGACTGTTACCTGCACCAACTCGCAATTTAACTTGGTCTGCTTTGCGCCAAACTAGGTCAATGAAGCGCAATTCGCGCAAGCCCGAAAGCGGACATTCGTACCTCGTCCAGTCAGGCTTACTCCGCCGCCGCCTGTGCTTGCTCGGTAAGCTCCGTCACGGTTCCACCTGCGACCAATAAAGTCCGATCTGCCCCGGCAATTGCCGCCTCCCGGTGCGCGACAAAGATGCGGGTACAGGATAGACCGCGCAGGGTCTCCGACACCCGTGCTTCCGTCTCGGGGTCGAGATTGGCCGTGCCTTCATCGAGGAACAGGATGGTCGGCTCGCGGTAAAGCGCGCGGGCAAGAAGCACACGCTGTTGCTGTCCGCCAGACAGAGTGGAGCCAAGATCACCTACCAAAGTCATCGTGCCCATCGGCATTTTGAGGATGTCATCCAACACGCAAGCCTTGGCCAAGCACTCTTCCACCTTGGCCATGTCGAGGTCTGCGTCGAAGAAAGAGACATTGTCGGCAATCGTGCCCGCCAGCAGGCGATCATCTTGTAAGACTGCGCCGATGCGATGCCGGAAAGTACGCACGCCAAAATTCTTGAGGCCCACGCCTTCGACTTTCACTTCGCCTTCAGTTGGATCAAGCAGGCCCAGAAGAACCTTCATCAAAGTCGTTTTGCCCCCGCCGGACGGACCGATGATGGCAACAAACTGGCCGGGGTCGATGGAGAAGCTGGCGTCCTTGAACACCAAGGGCTCGTGAGTTGCATAACGGAAGGAGAGCTTGTCGGCCCCTATGCAGCCTTCAAACAAGCGGCTTTCTTGGATGGGCTCATCTACCCCGGCTTCGGGATCCTCATGTACCACATCGGCGAGGCGTTCGAGGTGAAGCTCTAACGTCTTCCACTGGAAATAAAGGCCGATGAGGCCTGATAGCGCGCCAGAAAACTGCCCCGCATAGGATTGAAACGCCATCAACATGCCAAGGCTCATGGTGCCATCAATCACTTGCTTGGCCCCAAGCCACCAGACAGCAACCCCTTGCAAGCCAGTAACAATCCCAAGCCCCGCCCCGCCCCACAGGCCGACGCGCTGCATGGTCACGCTATTATTAACGCTGGCGGCGGTATCATTCTGCCATTGGCTGACCCGTTCGCGTTCTTTGCCAAACAGCTTAAACGTCCGTGCCCCGCGCAAGGTCTCCATGAACGTCGTAGAGGCCACTGCGCCAAGGCTGATACCCTCATCGGTCTTGCGCCGCACCCAGGGAAAGGTGACGGCTTGCACAATTAGCGGGATCAACATGGTGGCGATCACGCAACCAAACAGCAAAGGCGAATACAGCACCGCCATCGTGCCACCCACCACCAGCATGATCACATTTAAGGTCGCACCAATGGGCACGCTGGTGAGGAAGCTTTGCACAGGCCCGAGCGAGCCGAACCGGCTCATGATGTCGCCAATATGGCGCTTCTCAAACCACGCCACGGGTAGGCGCAGGGCATGGCGCAATAAATTGCTCTGCATCTGAAACGACAATTGCGTGCCCAGATACATGCCGACAAAGCCTTGCAACAGGCCAATGCCGGTCTGGATCAACAGCAAGATCACCATGCCCATGCCAATGGTAGTCAAGAGGTCCATATCGCCTTTAGAAATCGCATCATCAATGATCAACTGGTTCAGCATTGGGCTGAACACGCCAATCACTTGCACCACCAGCGCGAGCATGAAGAGCTGGATCACAGGGCCTTTAAGGCCCTTCAGCGTGCTCCACATATCCGTAAGGCGAACCCGTTCGACATGCTTCTTCTTGGTAAACGCTGGCGTTGGCGTCAGCTCCAGCGCCACACCGGTAAAGGATCTGCCAATCTCTGCCGGGGCAACTTTGCGTACACCGCGCGCTGGATCATGGATAATGGCCCACACCCCACCCGGCCCATTCCAAGCCTTCTTCAGCACGACATAATGGGCCAGGTTCCAGTGCAGCACGCAAGGCGGCTTGAGGCTGACTAATTCATCCACTTCCAGCCGCAAGGGCCTGCCCACCATACCCAGCCCATCGGCCATATCCATGACGCTTTTGAGGGTGGTTCCTTTAAGGCTGGCGCTGAATTTACGACGAAGATCGGAAAGCGTTTGGCGTTGGCCATAGGCAGCGGCAACCATGGCGAGGCAGGCGAGACCACACTCAGCCGCCTCTGCCTGCAGGATCATGGGCAGCTTGTCGGAGTGGAACAGGCGCGTCAGCCACGTACGGCTATCGTCGTGAGCTGGCCGATCCAAATTTTCCGCTTGCCCAACCTGATACTTCATAATCCACTACCAAAAATTTTTATTTACATGTTTTTCGCTAATTAGTTGTGTATTCGCTTGACATACCTCTCCCACTAAGTCCACCTCGACGGCGTCCGCTAGGGAAACCTCATGCTGCTAGGCATTAGTTCCTGACCTTTGGCCGGACAGGGAGATTGAAAGATGCGTGCATTGACGATGGATGAGTTGGAGTATGTGAGCGGGGGGGAGCAAGTGACCGTAACAGCTTCACGGCGCGACGCATTAACTTTAGCGGCTTGGGATCAATATTTCAGGCAGCAAGAGATCTTTGCGGGATTGGCAGGGTTCGGAGCAATTGATATTGGTTTGCCAACAGAAGATATGTTGGAATTTTTGCCAGGTGGCTTTGAAAAATATGGAGATGGTTCCAAATATATGCGGAATACCAAGACCGGCGCGTTAACTTTAACACCAGCGTACGCCGCTCAGATTATCGATAACCAAAGCAACGGCTATTATGTAAACTGGGCAAACGTGGCGGTAACCTTAGGAATTGCAGCGGGGGGTGGCGCGCAGGCTGTCACTAAAGGAGTGGTGCAACAAGTTATCGGTGTAGCCAACAACGTTTTGGCAATGGTTGGAATAAGCACGAGTACAAGTAAAACATAAAGCCAACTCAAAAGTCTAAATTCAGCTGAGAGCGAAATACGGAATTCTGCTCTCAGCCAATTGGAGAAAAGTAAGATGAATTTGCCAAATATAAACCAGTTCAGTTTCCGCAGACACTGGCATTATTATCTTGCGGCCATGATTTTTTTCGTCTGCGGCATTGCTTACGGTGAATGGCTTTTTGGAATTCCCCTTCTTTTTGCCCTGGTGGAACTAGTTAAGTACAGTAAAGTCCGATGACAAAAAAATTATTGGTCCTTTCAATAATTCTAACATTTGGCGCAAGTGCGTTTTGGGATTTAAGGATTAATATTATCTTGAGTTCTGGGAAATCTGTTGCGTTCATTGAGTTAATACTTCGACATTGCTCGGTTATTATGATCGGCATGCTTCAATTATTCTTTTCAATTGGATTGATGCAGAAACTCAGGGTTTCGGCAATTTATAAATCTAGATCTCCCCAATTCAATAATTCAGACGTAATTTTAATTATACTTTTTGCTTTTGGCATAATGATTATGGGATTATACGGATTCTTTCACGCATTTATTTTAAAAGATAATCTTACAATACTTGCGGATCTTTAAGGTTTTAACTAAGGACTATGAAAGCAATGTCTTTTACTCATGACCCTCTTCCGCCCAGCCGTCATTGAAGCCCAGCGCCGTCGTGTTTACGGTAGTGTAACCCTACATCAGCCCGCGCGCCTTGCTGCGTTCTCCGCAGTAGCAGTCATCAGCGTCGCAATCGGCACAGCCTATCTGACCCTCGGCCAATACGCGCGCAAAGAGACCGTAGCTGGGTGGATTGCGCCGGAGGCGGGCTTGTCTGCTGTCTATGCGCCGCGTGGTGGGGTGGCAGATGCCGTCTTGGTACGCCAAGGCGATATGGTGGCCGAGGGCCAGCCATTGATGCGGCTTGCCTTGGATGTTTCTGGGGCTGATGGCGCAATTGTGCCGCTGCAGAGGGCGCAGACCCGGGCGCGCTTAACCGAGATTGAGCTGCAGGCGGCCGCCAGCGCCCAGCGCTTTGCCGAAGAAAGCCGCAGATTGGCAGAGCGCGCCAGCGCCACATTCGACCGCTTTGGGGCCGAGGATGCCAGGCTGATGGAAGCTGCACGCGGCAGTGCCAATCGCTTTACCCAGGATGATGCCCGCTTGGCCGACCGCGCTATCGCGGCGCGAGCAGACGCCAGCCGCCTTGAGGCGAGCCGCGACCTCGCGCAAGGCCAATTGGCCATTTCTGAACGCGCCGAAAACCAAGCCCGCACCTTGGTGTCTAAAGGCTTTATGGCCAGCACTGAGGCAGATCGGCGTGCGCAAGCCACGATTGCCGCCCGCTCCCAAGTGGGGGACCTTCACCGGCAAATTCAAGCCCGCCTCGATGAGGCCAAGGATTATGACCGTCAGCGCCAGTCATTGCGCGCCAGCCATCAGGCCGAGATCGCCGACATTGCTCGCCAGCGCGCAACACTGGCTGCCTCTCGCTCCGGTGAGACCAAAGACCTGATGCGCCAACGCCAAGCACTGGAACCTGCGCGCGCCTCCGAAGCCAGTCAGCTGCGCAGTGCTAAGACACAATTGGAAACGGGGTTGACCGAGCTTTCGGTGCAAGACGGCTATGTCGTGCGTGCCCCTGTTGCTGGCCGGGTAGCTAGCCTGAACATCCGTCCCGGTGAAGCGGCCAACCCCAATGTGCCCTTGATCAATCTCGCCCCCAAGGGCAGCCCGATGGAAGCGCAAATCCTTGTGCCGACACGTGCAGCTGGCTTCATCACCGAAGGCCAACGCGTACGCCTCATGGTTGATGCCTTCCCGTTTCAGCAATTTGGGGCCATCCAAGGCGAAGTCCGCGAAATTGCCCGCTCAGCGTTGCGTCCAGGAGAGCTCGCCGCCCCCATAGAGTTTAAAGAACCCGTCTACCGGATCCGCGTGGCGCTGACTGGCCCCGGTATCCAAGCCTACGGCAAAGACCGCCCCCTTCAACCCGGCATGACGCTGAAAGCCGATGTCATCACCGACAAACGCACATTTATGAGCTGGCTGCTTGATCCACTTCTTGCGGCCCGCGCGCGGGCCGCTGCAGGGTGAGTTTTGGCTTTAAGTGGACGGTAGTTTCGTCTGCTTTCTTTGAAATGCGGGTCTAAAGCGGACATTCTCCTTTCGGCCGAACCCGGCCAAAACAAGAACCAATTTCCGGATTAGGAAAGCATCGCAGGGCTGGCCATAAAACCGCCAAAAGAGCCCCGTTCGGGCCTGTAAAACGGCGACTTTTGACGACTTACATCGCCTAAAAATGGACGACTTAAAGCAAGTTATAGGGGGTGTAAGATAACTTGTCTAAAATCAAATATAATCAATAAGATAAACCAACCGACGACTTGGGCCCTTTTATCTTGCCCCGCAACACAAAAAACGACTTACATTCCTCTGTCGCCATTCAATCATCGCCATCCAAAAGCCCGCCTCATTTTCAAGCAAAGCCAACATGGCCGGCAAGTCAGGGGATCTCTAAACAATCGCGGTTGCCTGGCATAATCGGCTGCATCCATAACTCGGGCAGTTATTGGCTATGTAGGCTCGCGGATCGGCCATAAGCGCTTGAAGCCCCATAAATGACTCCTGAGGCGTGATTTAGCTAAAGGCTAAAGCTGAGGCTGTTAGAACGGCAAGGGCATTGAGGCGGGCGCTAATTGCCTTTGGCGGCGCAGTTTTGATTGAGGGCCTCGCGGTTTGGACAGTGACGCGGGCAGGGAGCTTGACGCTCGATTGTCTTGCTCGGCTGCGTAAGCGGCTACACGCGGTTCGCTCGAGGATCTGCGGGGCGCTGAAAGGTGTTCGTTGAAATAGTCGTCTAGGTGGCGTCGCCAATACATAGCGCGGTCACCGACATGGGTGCAAAGCGGGCCGCACCCTTCATGGAATTTCCGCGCGAGTGTCTGGGCGGCCATCTCCAAGCCCAAGTCTGTCAAATAGGCTGCTGCATCCTTACGGTTGAGCAAACGATCCCGTTTTGTCTCGGTCTCTCCATCATCCATGGATTCAATCCTTTTCGTCTATTTCCTTCCTTGTCAGCTGAATTTTGCTGGCGAAGGTGGTCGCTGCAGGATTTATGCCGTGAGGTTGTGAGGTAATCACCTCTAGGCTGTCGCATGACTAGCATTTCCTAGGAATTGCGCGGAATTGAATGGAATGTGTAGGTTCGAGGTCATAGTGCCATGATTACTCTGATCGAGGATGGCTCAATACTTTGGAGACATAATCGTCACTAATGTTTGTCTGATTTTGGGACAGTCTTTTTTCGGTTTGATTGAGACAGCCCGCTGCTTTTCAGAGTGAATACGCGCCATGGGGTGGCCCATCGTTCTGCTAGTTTGTGGGTTCAAGGAATGGCGACAATTGGCCGATAACGTAAGGTCTGCTGTGGGGCGCACGGCCGTTGAAAGCTGCCATTTAAGAGTAACAGCTTCCGTGTAGGGATGGCGCAAGCTTTTGGGTGGGGAC
>VYLK01000329.1_pt1 | contig 20664 bp, 17 predicted proteins | sample 5114321 | NCBI WGS metagenome assembly VYLK01 (sample SAMN12291792, study PRJNA351875) | freshwater metagenome | isolation source: freshwater lake | place: USA: Michigan, MSU2 Lake | collected 2011-08-16
GCGCCCGTGACCCCGCCACCGGCCGGGACCGAGCCCCGGCCCCCGGCCACCGTCGGCGGGACCTCCGGGGTCCAGATCGGTGCCTTCTCGACCCCCGGACTGGCGGACCGCGAGTTCGCGGCCATCGTCGGCCGCTATCCGCAGTTCACCGCCGGCGCAGACAAGCGCGTGCAGGAGGTCACGGCCTCCAATGGGTCGACCGTCTATCGCACCACCGTCACCGGCCTGAGCCGCGATCAGGCGACGGGTCTGTGCAACGCCATCAAGGCCGCCGGCGGCGACTGTTTCGTACGCTGACGGATCCGTGACCACGGCGGCGATCTACGGCTGTAGCGGCCACCGGCTGACGGAGGCGGAACGCGCCTTCTTCGCCGGGGCGCGGCCGTGGGGCTTCATCCTGTTCCGCCGCAATATCGACAGCCCGGATCAGGTGCGCGCCCTGACCGCCGAACTGCGCGACAGCATCGGCGACGAACATGCGCCGATCCTGATCGATCAGGAGGGCGGGCGGGTGCAGCGGATGGGGCCGCCGCATTGGCCGAAATATCCCCCCGGCGAGGCCTATCTCAAGGCGACCAACGACGTGCTGACGGCGCGGGAACTGGTCCGGCTGGGCGCGCGGCTGATGGCGCATGACCTCAAGTCGGTTGGGATCAATGTTGACTGCCTGCCGGTACTGGATGTCCCGGTGCCCGGGGCCCACGACATCATCGGCGACCGGGCCTATGCGCACGATCCGGCGACGGTGGCGCAACTGGGCCGTGCGGCGGCGGAAGGGATGCTGGCCGGGGGCGTCCTGCCGGTGATCAAACACATGCCGGGGCATGGCCGCGCCTTTGCCGACAGCCACCATGACCTGCCGGTGGTGCATGCGGATTTCGCGACCCTCGACAGCTGGGATTTCGCCCCGTTCAAGGCCCTGTCCGACATGCCGCTGGCCATGACGGCCCATGTGGTGTTCGACGCCATCGATCCGAAGCGACCGGCGACGACCTCGAGGAAGGCCGTCAGGCTGATGCGGGTGCATCTGGGTTTCGGCGGGCTGATCATGACCGACGACCTGTCGATGAAGGCCCTGTCGGGTTCACTGCGCGACCGGGCCGAGGCCTCGCTGAAGGCGGGCTGCGACGTGGTCCTGCACTGCAACGGCGATCTCGACGAGATGCGGCAGGTGGCCGAGGGGACCGGCAAGCTGAAGGGGCAGGCGGCGAAACGGGCGGCGGCGGCCATGGCGCGGATCGTCCATACGCCGGAGCCACTGGACGAAGGTGAGGCCCGTCTGCGGTTCGATGCGATGATGGCCGGAAAGCTCGATGCGGCGCGTGGTCCCGATGTCGGGGAGGCGCAGGCTCCGGCCTCAAGTAGCGCACAGCGCGTCAGGCCGTCCTGAGATGACCGACGCCTTCCAGCCCAATCTCGACTTCACCGCCGCCGAACAGGTGGACGCGCGCGAGGCCTTCGTCGTCGATCTGGACGGCTATGAGGGGCCGCTGCATGTGCTGCTGGCGCTGGCGCGGACGCAGAAGGTCGATCTGCTGAAACTGTCGATCACCCGGCTGGCGGAACAGTATCTGGCCTTTGTGCATGAGGCGCGGCGGCGGAATTTCGCGCTGGCGGCGGACTATCTCGTGATGGCGTCCTGGCTGGCCTATCTGAAGTCGCGCCTGCTGCTGCCGCGCACCGAGAAGGGCAAGGGCGGCGAGATGCCCGCCGAGGAGATGGCCGCGGCCCTGGCCTTCCGGCTGCAGAAGCTGGAGGCCATGCGCAAGGCGGTGGAGGCGATCACGGCCCGGCCGCAACTGAAGCGCGACGTCTTCGCCCGCGGCGATCCGCAGGCGACGGTGATCGTGCCGTCCGACCGGATCGACGCCAGCCTGTATGAGCTGATGGCCGCCTATGTGACCCAGCGGCGGCGCGAGGAGCAGCGGCACTACAATCCCGGCCAGCGGGTCGAGGCTTTCGGGCTGGAGGCGGCGCGGGACTGGCTGCGTGATGTCCTGCCGCGGCTGGAGCAGTGGACGCCGCTGGAGCAGGTGGCCCCGGCGCGGCGCGGCGAGGATGGCCCGACCCAGGCCAGCTTTACCGCCTCGACCCTGTCGGCCAGTCTGGAGCTGGTGAAGGAGGGGGCGATGGATGTGAAACAGGCCGAGGCCTTCGCCGACCTGTTTCTGAAACGGCGGGGGCGGGGTCAGGTGCTGGAGCTGGTGCCGTGATCCAGTTTGCTGCACTTTCCTCATCGTCATCCTCGGGCTTGACCCGAGTCCTCGGGTCAAGCCCGAGGATGACGGTTGAGAGGGTGGTGGTCGCCGTATGATCCAGTTCGCACCCGATCACGGAGAGATCGAGCGCCGCGTCGAGGCCCTGCTGTTCGCGGCGGCCGGGCCGCTGTCGGCGGCCGAGATCGCGCGGCGGCTGCCCGAGGGGGCGGATGTCGGCGGGGCCATTTCGGCCCTGCGCGAACGCTATCAGGGGCGGGGCGTCGAGCTGGAGTGTGTCGCGGACCGCTGGCAGTTCCGCACGGCACCCGATCTGTCCTTCCTGATGACGGAGGAACGCGAGGAGCCGCGCCGGCTGTCGAAGGCCGCGCTCGAGACCCTGGCCATCATCGCCTATCACCAGCCCTGCACCCGGGCCGAGGTCGAGAGTGTGCGCGGCGTGTCGCTGTCGCGCGGGACACTGGACCTGCTGCTGGAGATGGGGTTCGTGCGGCTGCGCGGGCGGCGTCGGTCGCCGGGACGGCCGGTGACCTATGGCACGGCGGATAAATTCCTCGAGCATTTCGGCCTGTCCAATCTCTACGACCTGCCGGGTGTGCAGGAGATGAAGGCGGCGGGCCTGCTGGACCTGTCCATCCCTGTGGGCTTCGAGCTGCCGGATCCGTCGCGCGCCACGGACGGCGACGACGAGCCCCTGCTGCCCGGCGACGAGGATGCGCCGGAGTTCGCCCAGGATTTCGTGGCGGAGGACTAAGGGTTGGCCCGCGAGGGGAGGTGGGTCCCAACGCTCTGTGTGGCCAGGTGGTTAGTGGTTAGTGATTAGTGGTTGCGGCGCTTCTGACCGTGGAGCCCGGGGTGCCGGCGGCGACGGCATCACCCACTAATCACTAACCACTAATCACTCCCAATCCCCGCAAACCCTCGCTATGACGCCAGAATGATCGCTCGCCTTCGCCCCGTTCCGTTCGACCTCGGTCCTGTCCATTTCGTCGGCATAGGCGGCATCGGCATGAGCGGCATTGCCGAGATCATGCTCAAGATCGGCTATTCGGTGCAGGGCTCGGACGCCAAGGCCAGCGCCAATACCGAGCGGCTGGAGAAGCTGGGGGCGCGGGTCTTCATCGGCCACGATGCCGGTCATATTGGCGAGGGCGTCTCGGCGGTGGTCTATTCGACTGCGGTCAAGGCGAGCAATCCCGAGATGGTGGTGGCCCGCGAGCGGCGCATCCCGCTCGTTCGCCGGGCCGAGATGCTGGCCGAGCTGATGCGGCTGCAGTTCTCGATCGCGGTCGGCGGCACCCACGGCAAGACGACGACGACCTCGATGGTGGCTGCCATTCTGGACGCCGGCGGGCTGGATCCGACGGTGGTCAACGGCGGGATCATCAATGCCTATGGCACCAACGCCAAGGTCGGCGATGGCGACTGGATCGTGGTCGAGGCCGATGAGAGCGACGGCAGCTTCCTGCGCCTGAAGTCGACGGTGGCCATCGTCACCAACATCGACCCGGAACACCTCGACCATTACGGCGACTTCGACGGGGTGCGGAAGGCGTTCGTGGACTTCGTCGAAAACATCCCCTTCTACGGCTTCGCCGCCGTCTGCCTCGACCACCCCGAGGTGCAGCGGCTGGTGGCGGCGATCGATAACCGGCGGCTGGTGACCTATGGGGTCAATCCGCAGGCCATGGTCCGGGCCGACAATGTCGAGATGAAGCCGGACGGCTGCCGCTTCGATGTGGTGGTGCAGGGTCAGGGGCTGGCGGCGCTGGACGAGCCGATCCGGATCACGGGCCTGCATCTGCCCATGGCCGGCTGGCACAATGTCGCCAATGCCCTGGCCGCCATCGCGGTGGCGCGCGAGCTGGATGTGTCGGATGAAGCGATCCGCGCGGGTCTGGCCGGGTTCGGCGGGGTGCGGCGGCGCTTCACCACCACGGGCATCGTCGGCGGTGTGCGGATCGTCGACGACTATGGCCACCACCCGGTCGAAATCGCCGCCGTGCTGAAGGCCGCGCGTCAGGTCGCCGAGGGCCGCGTCATCGCCGTGGTCCAGCCGCATCGCTTCACCCGGCTGGAATCCCTGATGGAAGAGTTTTCCACCTGTTTCTCCGACGCCGATGCGGTGTTCGTGGCCGACGTCTATGCGGCCGGTGAGGCCCCGATCGAGGGGGTCGACAAGATGGCCCTGGTCGAGGGCATCCGCCGCTTCGGCCACCGGTCGGTGCAGGCGCTTGAGAGCGTCGAGGCCCTGCCGGGCGTGATCGCGGCGGAGGCGAAGGACGGCGATCTGGTCGTCCTGCTCGGGGCAGGGGACATTACGCAGTGGGCCTATGCGTTGCCGGGGCAGCTGGAGGGGCTGGGTTGAGCGTCCTTCCGGAGGCGAGAGGCAAACTGCTCCGCAACGAGCCACTCGGGCCGTTCACATGGTTCCGCGTGGGAGGGGCCGCCGACGCCCTTTTCATCCCGGCGGACGCCGACGATCTGGCCGACTTCCTGAAGGCGCTGGACCCGGCCGTGCCGGTCACGGTGCTGGGCGTCGGCTCGAACGTCATCGTCCGTGACGGCGGGGTCGAGGGGGTGGTGATCCGGCTGGCGGGGCGGCCCTTTGCGGGCATTACGACCGAGGGCGACACGATCACGGCCGGTGCGGGCGCGCTGGACTCGATGGTGGCCAAGGCATCGGCCAAGGCCGGGCTGGCGGGTCTGGAGTTCTATGCGGGCATTCCGGGGACCATCGGCGGGGCCCTGACCATGAACGCCGGCTGCTACGGCGCAGAGACCAAGGACATCCTCGTCTCGGCCTGGGGACTGACGCGGTCGGGCGAGCGGGTGGACTATGCGCTGGCCGACTTCGGCTACACCTACCGCCACTCCGAGGCCCCGGCCGATATCATCTGGATCGAGGCGACCTATCGGGGGACGCCGGACGATCCCGAGACCGTCGCCGCCCGCATCGCCGAAATCACCGCGCGCCGCGAACAGACCCAGCCGATCCGCGACAAGACCGGTGGCTCGACCTTCAAGAACCCACCCGGCCATTCGTCGTGGAAACTGGTCGATGAGGCGGGCTGGCGCGGGAAGCTGTTCACGGCACCCGATGGCAAGGGGGGCGGCGGGGCCATGTTCAGTGAGCTCCACTCCAACTTCATGATCAACCCCGGCGAGGCCACGGCGGCGGACATCGAGGGGCTGGGCGACGCCGTGCGGGCGGATGTGCTGGCGAAGACCGGTGTCCAGCTCGATTGGGAGATCAAACGGATCGGCCGCCCGGCACCAAACCCGAAATGATCCGTTCGGGATGCTTGCCAGCGGTGGGTAACGGCGACATCCTTCCCTTAAGTCAGACCGTACAAGGGCACGACGGGGGGACCTATGGACACGACGCCGGGCCTGCCTGCCATCAGGAAGATCAGACTGTCTGCGCCGTTTGGCTGGCTGGCCGGGGGCTGGCGGGATCTGAGCAAGGCACCAGCGTCGCTGCTTCTTTACGGGCTCGGCCTCGCCGCGGCCAGCCTGGCGCTCTGCTACGGCGTCTATGTCACCAACGGCGCATTCTGGGTGATCGTGCTGACCATCGGGTTCGTCATGGTCGCGCCCATCCTTGCAATGGGCCCGTACGAGGCCGGCCGCAGGATTGAGCTGGGGGAGCGCCCCGGGCTGGGTGATATCCTGTTCGTTCGCGCCGCCTTCCGCCAGGACGTCGCCTATCTCAGCCTGCTTCTCGTGATGATCTATTTCCTCTGGGGTCGTGTCGCGCAGATCGTCTACGGCCTGTCGACGTATCAGATACATCGTGATGTGGACTCCCTGGTCGCCTTCGCCATCGGCTCGAGCGAGGGGCGCGCCATGTTGTTGACCGGAACGTTGACCGGCGGCGTCCTGGCCTTTGTGACCTTCGCCCTGGTGGTCGTGTCCGCGCCCATGCTGCTCAACCCGCAGAGCAATGTCTTTGCGGCGGTCGCGACCAGTGTGCGCGCGGTCAATGCGAATTTTTTGCCTATGCTTCTCTGGGCCGTGATCATCACCGCGCTGTTGCTGCTGTCCGCGGCGACCGGATTCCTGGCCCTGATCGTGATCTTCCCCTGGCTGGGTCTCGCCAGCTGGCGCGCCTACCGCAGCCTGGTGGAAGATCGCTGACAGCCCCATTGTCGGGCACCGGATCGCTTCTTCGGGCCGCAGACCTGAACCTGTCGAAACCGCGCGCGTCGATGCCAAAGTAAACGCGGCGTAAACCCTGATCGGAGATCAAGAGGGCCTGGCCGCCCGCTTCGAGTTGATCTCTCCATGACCCGCCCGTTCGCAGACCTGCACGTCGCTGTCCTGATGGGCGGACTGTCGTCCGAACGGGAGGTGTCGCTGTCGTCCGGCAAGGGCTGCGCCGATGCGCTGGAGGGGCAGGTGGCCCGGGTCAGCCGTGTCGACGCCGGTCGCGATCTGGCCCAGGTGCTGGCGGACCTGAAACCCGATGTCGTCTTCAACGCCCTGCACGGGGCCTGGGGCGAGGACGGCTGTGTCCAGGGCGTGCTGGAGACCCTGGGCATTCCCTATACCCACTCGGGCGTGCTGGCCTCGGCCCTGGCCATGGACAAGGAGAAGTCCAAGGCAGTGCTGAAGGCCGCCGGCGTTGTGGTACCCGGCGGGGGCCTGTTCGACCGGCATGCCGTGGCGCAGGGGCACGTCATTCCGCCGCCCTATGTGATCAAGCCCAATGCGGAGGGCTCCTCGGTCGGGGTCTATCTGGTGCGCGAAGGTGAGCCGCCGTGCGCGGCACCGGGCGAGGCCGGCTGGGTCTGGGGCGAACAGGTGATGGTCGAGCCCTTCATCGCCGGCAAGGAGCTGGCCGTGACCGTTCTTGGGGAAAGATCCGGGCCCCGCGCCCTGACCATCACCGACATCACCCCGACCAAGGGCTTCTATGACTATGAGGCCAAATACGCGCCGGGCGGGTCGGTTCATGTGCTGCCGGCGGTTCTGCCGGCGCATGTGTTCGAGCGGGCCTTGCGTGAATCCGAGCTGGCGCACACCGCCATGGGCTGTCGCGGCGTGTCGCGATCCGACTTTCGTTATGACGATGTTAAGGACGAACTGGTCCTTCTGGAGGTCAACACCCAGCCCGGCATGACCCCGACCTCGCTCAGTCCCGAGCAGGCCGCCCATGTGGGGATGGATTACAAGACCCTGGTACGGTGGATGGTGGAGGACGCCTCATGCCCGCGGTAGTTCGCGGCGGTCGGCGACAGAGTTCGAACCAGCCTGCAAAACGCGGCGCGGCTCCCAAACCCCAGGGACGCGGTCGCGCGCCGCGCAACGCCCCGGCCACGCCGGGGAAGCTCGCGGCCCTTGGCCGGCTTGACCTGTCCCCCCGCGCCGTCGTGATTTCGATTGCCGCCGGCGTGCTTCTGCTGGCCGGCGTGCTGGCGACCGGGGCGCGGGCCGAGCGCATCGGTGCCTCGATCACTCACGGCATGGACGGGCTGACCGCCGGTCTCGGCCTCAAGCTGGAAAAGGTCTTCATCGAGGGCGAGAGTCCCGAGGCCACCCGCGCCATCCAGCAGGCGGTCCAGCTGTCGGCCGACCAGCCTATGACCTCCATCGATCTCGAGGCCGTGCGCCAGCGGGTCGAGGCCATCGGCTGGGTCGAGTCCGCCCGGGTCGTGCGCCTGTTGCCCGACACCCTGATCGTCCATGTCACCGAGCACGACCGTCTGGCCGTCTGGCAGACGGGCGGCGTGAACCATGTCATCGACAGCCATGGAACCGTGATCGCAGGGGCCGATGCCGGTCGCTATCCGAATCTGCCGCTGGTCGTCGGCAAGGGTGCCGAACAGGCCGCCTCCGAGGTCCTGCCCCTGATCGCCCAGCGCCCGCGGCTGGCCAGTCGGGTTGAGGCCCTCGTGCGGGTCGACGAGCGGCGCTGGGACCTGCGGCTCAAGGACGGCAGTCTGATTCAGCTGCCCGCCGCCGACCAGGAGGCGGCGCTGATCCAGCTGGACGCCCTGGACCAGCGCGAAAGACTTCTGGAGCTGGGCTTTGCCCGCATTGACCTGAGAACGCCCGAGGAGGTCGCCGTCCGGCCCTCCGCCGGCGAAGCGTAGAGCGAGGCGACCGATGGCCGGACGTGCTGTGGACAAATCTGTGGATAGTGCCGGCCAGAAGGCGGGCCGTACCCCCGTGGTGGCCGCCCTCGACCTGGGCCAGTCCAAGGTCGCCTGTTTCATCATGAAGGCCGACGGCGTGCGCCACGCCGACCGCACCATCCGCGTCGCCGGGGCCGGCCACGTCCAGTCGCGCGGCGTGCGCGGCGGCGGCATTGTGAATATGGACGAGGCGGCCCAGGCCATCGGCCATGCGGTCGAACGGGCCGAGCGGGCAGCGGGCTCGCCGGTCTCGGGCGTGGTCGTCACGACCGCCATCGGCCAGATGGCCAGCCACAGGGTGCAGGCCCGCGTCTCGCTGGGGGCCACGCCGGTCGGGGACGCTGACCTGGCGCGGGCCATCGCCATGGCCCTGGCCCAGATCCGCCTGCCCAACCGCCGCCCGATCCACGTCCTGCCCATCGCCTGGTCGGTCGACGGCGCGCGCGGCGTGCATGATCCGCGCGCGATGAAGGGTCATTCGCTGGGGCTGGACCTGCTGGTCGTGTCCATGGCCGAGAGCGCCTTCAACGGCCTGAGCCATTGCCTCGAGCTGGCCCACCTGGATCTGCAGGGTGTGGCGGCGGCACCGGTGGTGTCTTCGCTGGCGGCGCTGGAAGATGACGAGATGGATCTCGGCTGCGTCTGTATCGACATGGGCGGCGGCTCGACCTCGGCGGCGGTCTGGGGCGGGCGGTCGCTGCTGCATATCGAGAGCCTGAACGTCGGCGGCGATCACGTCACGGCGGATATCGCGCGCGGCCTGTCGACCTCGCGGGCCGGGGCCGAGCGGCTCAAGACCCTGCATGGCTCGGCCATGGCCAATGCCCATGAGGACCGCGAGATGCTGGAGGCCCCGCCCCGCGGTGAGGACGCCTCGGCCGGTCCGATCTTTGTCCAGCGGGCCATGCTCAAGACCGTCATCGCCCCGCGCGTCGAGGAGACGCTGGAGCTGCTGCGGGACCGTCTGCGCAACGCCGGTGTCGGGCTTGAGCCCGGTACGGGCCTGGTACTGACCGGCGGGGCCAGTCAGCTGAACGGCGTCCGCGAGCTGGCCATCCGTGTGTTCGACCGGCCGGTTCGGCTGGGCAAACCCCAGCGCGCGCCCCACCTGGCCGACGCCGCCTCGGGCCCGGCCTTCTGTTCGGCGGCCGGGGTGCTGCTGCGCGCCGCCTATGGTCCGCGCGAGGCCGTGTCGGCCCGCAAACTCATGTCACGCCAGATCTCGGCGGCGGATGCGCCCCGGGTGCACCGGGGCGGGATTGTGGCCCGGGCGGCAGGCTGGCTGCGCGAAAACCTCTGACGGACGGGCGTTTTGCGCGAGTGACGGCCGCAAAGTTTCCCCGTCATGGCGAGACTGTGTCCAGATTGTAACAATAGGTGCCCGGATTGGTCGCCAACTGGCCACAATCCCTTGCCGTTGCCGCCTTTGCTGCTAGCGTGGAACTCCGAAGCAGAATCCGTCGTCCGGCGGACGCTGCGTAATGCATCCACAACGGTTGGGGCCCAATCAACATGCTTCTCAAGCGCAAGTACCTTTTTGGCACGACGATCCTCGCGGGCGTCATGGCTGTCACGGCTCCGGCCTTCGCCCAGGACCAGCTCCCGGGCGTGAACGTCCAGGGCCAGGCTGACGCCCAGGCCACCGAGATCGACGAAGTCGTCGTCACCGGTTCGCGCATCCGTCGTGACCCGACGAACGCCCCGACCCCGCTGATCCAGGTCTCGCGCGAAACCCTGCTGAGCACCGGTCAGTCGACGGTCGTCGACTACCTGGCCACCATCCCCGCCCTGTCGAACTCGCTGGTTCCGTCGGACACCACCGGTTCGAACCTGAACGACGGTGGTCTGTCGTTCGCCAACCTGCGCTCGCTCGGCTCGGGCCGCACCCTGACGCTGGTTGACGGTCGTCGCCACGTCGGTGCCGCCGCCGGTAACCTGGCGGTCGACGTCGACTCCATTCCGCGTCTGCTGATCGAGAACATCGAGATCGTCACCGGCGGTGCCTCGTCGGTTTACGGCGCCGACGCCGTCTCGGGCGTGCTGAACTTCCAGCTGCGCCGTGACTTCGAAGGCATGGAAGTCGATGCCAACTACGGCATGATCAACCAGGACGGTCAGGCCAACAAGCGCGTGTCGGCCCTGATCGGTACCAACCTGCTGGACGACCGCCTGAACCTGTATGCCTTCGGCGAGTACGAAGACATCGATGAGGTCCAGAGCCTGGACATCGACTGGCTGCGCGCTGCGCACGCCTTCGTCGGTATCGACGCTGACCCCACCAACGCTCCGTTTGACGGCATGCTGGACAACGCCGTGTTCAGCGGCGTTCGCACCCTGTCGCGTCCGCGCTGGGGCCAGACCACGCTCGCCAACTCGCAGCGTCCCAGCCCGCTGATCGATCCCGATGTGCCGCTGGCCAGCTGTACCTCGCTCACCAGCGCCAACTGCTACAGCCTCGACCCCACCAAGACCTATGTGTTCGAGGGCAACACCGCCCGCCTCGCCAACTTCGGCCAGCGGATCGGCAACGTCGGTTCGAACCGCACGCTGAACATCGGTGGTGACGGCGAAAACCCGAACAACTTCGGTCAGGAAAGCCGCGTTCCCCAGTCGACCTCGCAGCGTTACCAGGTCGGCGCGAACTTCGCGGTCGCTGACAACGTTGATCTGTCGGTCGAATACAAGTTCATCACCGAAGACACGTTCGACATCTCGCAGCCGACCTTCTTCGACATCTTCCTGAACGACGGCAGCTATGCCTCGAACTGGACCAACCCGATCCGCGCTACGTCGCAGTTTGACCTGCGCTACACGGACAACGCCTATCTGCCGCAGAACGTGAAGGACGCCATCACGGCGAACACCGTCACCAACTGGACGGCCAACACCAATACTGACGGCACCGCTGCAACCACCACGGCACGCCAGTGGGCCCGTCACTCGATGTTCGGCCCGCAGCGCACCCAGGACAACACGCGTGAAGTCGAACGCTATGTCATCGCCCTGAGCGGTGACCTGGACCAGGTCGGCTTCATCAAGAACATCGACTGGGACCTGTCCTGGGTCTCGGGCGAAGCCCGCAACCAGAACGTGGAACGCGGTGTTGACGTCCAACGCTTCGCCCTCGCCGCTGACGCGGTCGTGGACACGGCCGGTATCGTCAACGGCCGTCCGGGCGAGATCGTCTGCCGCGCTCGCCGGATCAGGGCCGGGCAGACTGCAACCGTCCCGGTCGCCGGCGACCTGGACGATTACGTCCGCGGCGTCTTCGGTGGTAGCGCCGCCTACACCGGCAATGCTTCGTTCCGGGCCGCCGTCGACAACTGCGTGCCGCTGAACGTCTTCGGTGCCGGCAACCAGAGCCAGGCGGCCCTGGACTATGTCGATGCGGCGATCACGGTCAGCCACACCAACAAGCAGGAGCAGGCCCTCGGTGTCGTTTCCGGCCAGCTCTGGGACTTCTGGGGTGCCGGCGAGATCGGCATGGCCATCGGTGCTGAATACCGCAAGGAGTTCACCGAGGGCGTGGGCCGTTCGCGCACGACCGGCGACCGCCTGCTGTTCCTGAACACCGGTGCAGACTTCGCGGCTGCCGAGTATGAGTCCAAGGAATGGTTCGCCGAACTGTCGATCCCGCTGTTCCGTGACGGCTGGATGGGCGAATATGCCGAACTGAGCGGCTCCTATCGCGCCTTCGACTACACCACCGCGGGTGAGGGGAACGTCTATGGCGTGAACCTGGTCTACCGTCCGATCCGGGACATCGCGTTCAAGACGAGCTTCAACACCTCGTTCCGGGCGCCCAACCTGGGTGAAAACTTCGCTCCGGGCAGCCAGACCTTCGCCAACGGCTTCGTCGACGCCTGCGCCACCCTGCAGATCGCCGCCCAGAACCCGGAAGTTCGTGCCAACCGGATCGCCAACTGTACGGCTCTGGCCACGGCCGCCGGCTTCACCTTCGACTTCGCCGGTGCCACCGCGACCAACCTGGACGACTACAACCCGATCTATTCCAGCGGCATCGCGGGCATTAACTCCGGCAACCCGAACCTGACGCCGGAAGAGTCGGAAAGCTTCACCTTCTCGACCGTGATCCAGCCGCGCATGTTCCCGAACCTGAGCATCATTCTCGACTACTACGAGATTGAGCTGAGCCGCGTGATCGTGTCGCCGTCGGCCGTCGCCCTGACCGCCGCCTGCGTCAGCGGCGCGTCGCTGAACCCCGATGCCTGCAACGTGGTGTTCCGTAGAAACCCGCTCATTCCCTTCGGCGTCGGTGCTCCGACGGGCGATCCGGTCGGCGGCTTCATCCAGAGCCCGGTGAACCTGGCAGCCCTGACCACCCGTGGTCTGGACTTCTCGGCTCGCTACTCGCTCGACACCGAAGAAGCCTTCGGCGTCAACCTGGGCCGGTTCAACTACAGCGTCGGCGGCCTGTGGCTGATCGAGCAGGAGAACTTCACCAACGTTGCCGATCCCACCGACGGCACGGAAATCGGCAGCACGATCTTCTACCCGCGTGTTCGCCTGACGTCCTCGCTGACCTGGTCGCCGAACGACATCTGGAGCGTCAACTGGTCGATGGACTGGCAGACGGCCCAGAACAGCACGTTCATCCGGGACAACCTGAACAACCTGGATACCCGTCCGGCTGACACCTACAACACCGGCAACTTCGCCCGTCACGACTTTACGGTGCGGTGGAATGCCCGGGACGACTTGTCGGTCCGCATGGGTGTGGTCAACGCCTTCGACGCCGAACAGCCCCGCTACCTCGGTGGCTCGCTGCTCAGCAACATGGACCCCTACGGCACGCGCTTCTTCGTGGGCCTGAACTACCGTCCCTTCTAAGACGGTCGGATCCAGACAAGACGGAAAGGGCGGCTCGCAAGGGCCGCCCTTTTTCGTTGGTTCACCCCCAAAAACTGTCGAGAGGGTTAATGAAATTCGTGGCGACAGCGCCGACTCACCCTATCGGGTAACACTCTCTTAAGCAGAACGGGCGTCTCCTTAACGCGCTCATAACCAATGCGAAACGGCGGGGTTACGCATCGGTCTGCAGGGGCAGGGTCGGATAAGGTCGGAACAAAATGTCTCTCTCGCTGGTGCGTCCTCAAGCCACGGATCTCAAGCCGCGGATCGTTGTTTTCGGAGTCGGCGGCGCCGGTGGGAACGCGGTCAACAACATGATCGATGCCGGTCTCGAAGGCGTCGAATTCGTTGTCGCCAACACAGACGCCCAGCATCTGTCGTTCGCCAAGACCGACCGCCGCGTCCAGCTGGGTGAGACCATCACCCAGGGGCTGGGAGCCGGTGCCCATCCCGAGGTCGGCATGAATGCCGCCGAGGAGTCGGCCGACGAAATCCACGGGCACCTGGAAGGCGCCCATATGGTCTTCATCACCGCCGGCATGGGCGGCGGCACCGGAACGGGTGCCGCGCCTGTCATCGCCAAATGTGCCCGGGACCGCGGCATTCTGACGGTCGGCGTCGTGACCAAGCCCTTCACCTTCGAAGGACGGCACCGGATGCGGCTGGCCGATGCCGGCATCGCCGAGCTGCAACGCTATGTCGACACCCTGATCGTCATTCCGAACCAGAACCTGTTCCGCGTCGCCAATGAGCGCACCACCTTCGCCGACGCCTTCGGCATGGCAGACCAGGTGCTGCATTCCGGTGTGCGGTCGATCACAGACCTGATGATCCTGCCGGGCCTGATCAACCTCGACTTCGCCGACGTCCGCGCCGTCATGTCCGAGATGGGCAAGGCGATGATGGGCACCGGCGAGGCCTCGGGCGACGACCGCGCCCTGATGGCGGCCCAGAACGCCATCGCCAACCCGCTGCTGGACGAGACCTCGCTGAAGGGTGCCAAGGCCGTTCTGGTGAACATCACCGGCGGCATGGACATGACCCTGCTGGAAGTCGACGAGGCCGCCAACGCCATCGCCGGCGAGGTGGATGCCGACGCCAACATCATCTTCGGTGCGGCCTTCGACCCGGCCCTGGAAGGCAAGATCCGCGTGTCCGTGGTGGCCACCGGCATGGATGACCCGGCTGCGGCCCGGGCAACGCCGAGCGCCGCGTCTTCGGTGTTTGATGCCCGCCGTCCGGCACCGGCCCAGACGGCCGCTCACGCCGATCCCGTGCGTCAGGAGCCGGTTCGCGCCGAGGCGTCGCATCAGGCTGAGTCCGCCACGGTGGTTCCGACCTTCCAGTCCAGCCAGTCCGCCTATGGAACCGCTGCCCGGGCGCCCGAACCCCGGTTTGAGCCGCGCCCTGAGCCGGTGATCCATGTCTCGGAGGAGCGGACGCTCGAGCCCATCGTCGACCCATGGGTCGAGGAGTATGAATCCGCGCCCCGCAGCCGGACGACGGCCGAAGCCGCCGCCCCGGTCAGCCAGGGCGATCTCTACATGGATCGCACGGCCGCTGAGCAGACCGCCGCCCAGTCGGGCGAGGCCGCCCGCGACGCCTATGACGACCGCGACCATCGCAAGTCCGGCTGGAGCCTCTTCGGTCGGGGCAAGGGGCGGCAGACCCAGCCGACCTATCCGCCCCAGTCGCGGACAACGGAAATGCGCACGACCAGCCAGGTGCAGACGGCCCCTGAGGCTGTGCTGGGCGAGGCCGAGGATGATCTCGAAATCCCGTCCTTCCTGAGACGTCTGGCGAACTAGGTTTCAGGATCAGGTTTTTGGGAAGGGCGGTCCGCCGGGGCCGCCCTTTTCGTTTGGCGAACGGGCAGGCGGTCTGGCCGATTCCGGCCCCTGATCCACCGTCTACCCGGCCCGGATGGCCGGTCCCTTAAAGCGCTAGCGCCCCACGCCGGGCGCGAGAGAGGGTTACTGAAACCGAAACAATCCGAAACCTGACTTTCATTTCGCGCTTGCGAGGTGGCGGCTAGAGCGTTGGTGGGGCGAACTCCGCAATCTGCGGCGGGGCGCAAGAACGCAAAGAGTATGAGTGTGTCGGTCAGAAACGACCATCGCCAGAAGACGACCGTCGCTCCTGCGATCATCGCGGGCGTGGGCGTGCATACGGGCGACCGCGTGCGTCTGGCCGTGCGTCCGGCCCCGGCCGGAACCGGCATCGTCTTCGTGCGCACCGACATCAAGGACCGCGACAACCGCATCCCGGTCTCGGGTGAGGCGGTCGTCGACGCCCGTCTGAACACCATGATCGAGAACGCCGCGGGCGTTCGCCTGTCGACCATCGAGCACCTGATGGCGGCCTTCTCGGCCCTTGGTGTGTCCAACGCCGTGGTTGAGGTGGACGGTCCCGAGCTGCCGATCCTCGACGGATCGGCCCTGCAGTTTGTTCAGTTGCTGGATCGTGCCGGCTTCCGTCGCCAGGAAGCTCCGGTGCGCTACATCGAAATCCTGGAGCCGATCCGGGTCCAGGACGGCGACAAGACCGCGGCCCTGCTGCCCTGCGACCGGTTTGAGATGCGGTTCGAGATCGATTTCGACACGCCGGTCATCGGCAATCAGGTGGTGGATTTCGTCGTTGACGAGGAAACCTTCCGCACCGAGATCATGGCCGCCCGCACCTTTGGCTTCGCCCATGAGGTCGAGGCCCTGCGCCGCGCCGGCCTGGCCCGCGGCGGCAGCCTGGAGAATGCGGTGGTGATTGACGGCGACCAGATCCTGAACCCCGGCGGGCTGCGGATGGAGCGCGAGTTCGTCAAGCACAAGGCACTGGACGCCATCGGCGACCTCTATGTGCTCGGCGCGCCCCTGCTGGGTCGCTATGAGGGCGTCAAGGCGGGCCATGCGATCAACAATCTGCTGGTCCGCGAACTGCTGGCCAATCCGCAGGCCTGGCGCGAAGTGACGCGCGTGCCGGACATGGCGATGGCGGGTTGACCGGCCCCTGATCAGCCCAGGCTGATCGCGCTCATCAGCCGCCCGAAGTCGGTTTCCCCGTTCAGATACGCCCGCCGGTTCGAGTAGAACCGCGTCGCATCCACCCGCGTGTCATCGCCGGTCCAGGCGGCGTCGGCGACGCCGGCCTGTTCCAGCCGCCACAGGACGAAGGCGGGGAGGTCGAACAGGCGTTTGTCGGCGGTTTCTCCCGGCGCGAAGAAGCGGGCGTTGCCGGGGTCGTGGCGGTCGAACCGGTCCTGGAAATCGGCCCCGACTTCATAGGAGGCCTGGGCGATGCAGGGGCCGATGACGGCGACCATGCGACGCGGATCGGCGCCCAGTCCCTGCATGGCGGTGACGGTGGACTGGACGACGCCGTCCAGCGCGCCCTTCCAGCCCGCATGGGCGGCACCGACGACACCGGCCTCGGGGTCGGCCAGAAGCACCGGGGCGCAATCGGCAGTCAGGACGGCGCAGATGACGCCGGCCGTTGCGGTGACCGTGGCGTCGCCCTCGGGCCGGTCGCCCTTCCAGCCGGCCCCGGCGACGCGGGCGATGGCGGAATGGACCTGGTAGCAGGCGGCCAGGTCGTCGGGGACGCCGCCCAGATGTTCCGCAATGCGCCGGCGGTTCTCGGCCACGGCGGCGGGGTCATCCTGCGAGCCCACACCGGTGTTCAGGCCTTCGTAAAGACCGGTCGAGACGCCGCCCTGCCGTGTGAAGAAGCCGTGGCGAATGCCGGCACGGTCCAGCAGGGGGTGGGTGATGGGGGACAGGGTCATGGCTATGCCTCGAAGCCCGGGACGACGAGCGAGTGCGGCGAGAAGATCGCGCAGGCCTTGAACAGGGTTCCCATCTGGTCGTCGGCGGTCAGGCGGGCCAGCTGGCGGTCGATGACCGGAGCGGCGTCGGGCCGCCCAGCCTTCAGCCGGTCGGCCCGGGCCCCGATCCCCAGCTGGTTCAGGAACCTGCCCTGACCCAGGGTACCGGTAACGTCGGCCCCGGCATGGATGGCGGCTTCCAGCACCGAAGGGAAGTCGGCCCACTGGGTCAGGTCCACCTCGCCCGGCGTCTCCAGTGGATCGACCTTCTGGTGGCGACGCAGGCCCTGGAGGGTATCGCCGGCCTCGCGTCGGGCACGACCGTAATCGATCAACAAGGCGGCACCCCCGGCCTCCCGGATCAGGGCCCCGACGTCGCGGCCGAAGGCGGCCTGCTGGTCCGAAATCTCGACCGTCTGGCCGGGTTCCATTTCGAATTCCGGGCGTTTGAAGCCGCCGGTGATCCGGACCAGTCCGAAGGTCAGCTCACCGTCATCGGTCACGCCCACGCGGCGCTCTGCCCAGCCGTCCTCGGTCTTCACGAACTGGCGGGCGGGCAGGCAGTCCAGCACCTCATTGGCGATCAGGATCACCGGGGCGTCGGTCTCGATACGGTCCAGGGAGGTGACCCAGCGCGGGTGGAGGTCGCTGTCGGCCAGCATCCGGCCCTGCGCCTCGCGCAGCGGCGGGCTGGGCTCGATCAGGATCAGGTCGACGGCCCGCAGAAACTCCGGGTCCAGCCGGGCGGCGCGCAGGGCGTCGGCCATCAGCGTCCCGTCGCCGGGCCCGACCTCGACCAACCGCACCCGTTCCGGTGCACCCAGCCGCCGCCAGAGCTCGACCGCCCACAGGCCGATCAGCTCGCCGAACATCTGGCTGATCATGGGCGCGGTGATGAAGTCCCCGGTCGCACCGATGGCCGGGCGGGTAGCGTAATAGCCGCCCTCCGGGTCGTGCAGGCACCGCGTGACATAGTCGGCCACCGTCATCGGCCCGGTCAGGACGATCTCGCGCGCCAGGCGGTCCCTGAGCGTCATGCCATCAGGCGACGACCGGCGGACGGGTCCGCGCCCGCCAGATCAGCCACCCCCCGATGATCATCATCGGGATCGACAGCATCATGCCCATGGTCAGGCCGAGCGGCAGGTTTTCCATCCCGAAATCAGGCTGGCGGAACGTTTCCAGCGTCGCGCGGGCGAGCCCGTATCCGAACAGGAAGAGGCCGGTGACATAGCCCGGCTTGGCCAGCAGGCGCCATTTGAACACCGCCAGCCACAGGATGACGAACAGGGCGATGCCCTCGAGACCCGCTTCATAGAGCTGGCTGGGATGGCGTGGCACATCGCCGGCCGGGCAGAAGCCATACATCTGCTCGATGCGGGCGTTGCAGAACCGGACCGCCCACGGAACCGTTGTCTCACGGCCCCAGAGCTCGCCATTGATGAAATTGGCCACCCGGCCGAAAAACAGGCCGAAGGGCGCTGCCGCCAGCGCCATGTCGCCGATGCTCAGCGTGGCCAGCTTGTTGCGCCAGGCGAAGATCACCACGGCCAGGGTCGTGCCGATCATGCCGCCGTGGAATGACATGCCTCCGTCCCACAGCCGGAACAGGGCCAGCCGGTCGCCCCAGCTCAAGCCGCTGAACAGGGCACCGTAGAGTTCCGGCTTGTAGAACAGGGCGTAGCCGAAGCGCCCGCCGAAGATGATGCCGAGCGTGATCCACAGGATCAGGTCGTCCAGCTGCACCGTCGAGAGCGGGGGCTTTCCCGGAGCCCAGATGGCCGTGTTCCTGATCAGCTTCGCCGCATACCACCAGCCCAGGACGATCCCCGCCACATAGGCGAGGGCGTACCAGCGGATATCCAGCGGGCCGATGCTGAACAGGACCGGATCGAATTCGGGAAAGGGCACGGGGACTCCTGACGGCGGTTCGCTGGCGGAGGTTTAGCAAGCGGCGCCGGGCGCGTCCCTGAAATTTCCGCAACACCTCCCCCCGCTGCCCCAATCACGCCATGGGTCGCATCGACAGCAAGGTTTCGTTCACCATATCGGGTGAACCTTCGTTAATGACGCTCGCTGTTTCGAGTCGGAGAATCCCATGCAGACCCGCAATCCCCTTCTCGACGAGTTCGCCAAGCTGACAACCGGGGCGATGGGCCTGGCCCAGGCCGCGGGGGAGGAGGCGAAGACCGCGTTTCGCGCCGGGACCGACCGCATGGCCGCCGACCTCGATCTGGTGCGGCGCGACGAGTTCGACGCCCTCAAGGCCGAAATTGCCGCCCTGCGGGCCGAAGTCGCGGCGCTTGGGTCGCCTGCCAAGATGGTAAAGAAGCCTGCCACGGGAACGTCCACAGGGCGCGTTCCCCCTGGGGACGCAGTCGGTTGAGCCGAATCTGCGAACCCGCCTACGGTCCGACGACAGGGTGTGAGTCGCGCCCGGAGACTGCCTGATGGACATTGCACGGCCCGAACAAGTCGATGTGCCCTACGATCCCCTGGATGTCGTGGAACACGTGCTGGTGGCCGAAAACCTGCCGTTCGACCGGACCGACGAAGGCGATCTGGCCTTTGCGCTTGCCGGAGACTGGAAGGATTACGAGCTGTGGTTCGCCTGGCGGCCCGAGGGCGACTGCCTTCAGCTGTGCTGTGCCCTGGACCTGCAGGCGTCGAGGGCCCGCCGCGCCGCGGCCTATGAGCTGGTCGGCCTGATCAACCAGCGGACCTGGATGGGCCATTTCGAGGTCTGGGCCGAGGATGGCGAGATCGTCTTCCGCCATTCGCTGGCCTTGCCGATGGGTGAGCGCCCGACCCTGGCCCAGGCGGCCTCCATGATCGATGCCGCGGTCGAGGCGGCGGACCGTTACTATCCGGCCTTCGACTTCATGATCCGCGGCAACAAGAAGCCGCAGGAGGCTATCGATTCCTGCCTGTTCGAGACCGTCGGCACGGCCTGAGGCCATGGGGACGCCGGTCGGAACCGGACCCGTGGTCCTTGTCGGATGCGGCCGGCTGGGTTCGGCCATCCTTGAGGGCTGGCTGACGACTGGTGCCGTCGCGGCATCCGATCTGATCATTCTGACACCGTCGGACAAGCCGACCGCAGAGGCGGCGCGGGCGCAGGGGGCGCGGGTCAATCCACCCCTGGCCGCCCTGGCGGAGGCGCGGACGCTGGTGATGGCGGTCAAGCCGGCGAAATGGCGTGAGGCGCTCGCCCCCCTGGCCGGGGCGCTGAACGCGGAGTCCCTGATTGTGTCGGTGATGGCGGGTGTGGCCGCGGCGGAGATCAGCGCCCTGACTGACCGGCCGACCGCGCGGGTCATGCCCACCACGGCGGTCGCCCAGGGGCGTGGCGTCGCGGGCCTCTGGTGTGAGCACGCCCCGGCCCGCGAGCGGGCGCGTGCCCTGTTTTCAGCCATGGCCGAGGTCGTGGACCTTGATCAGGAAGCGGACATCGATGTCGCCACCGCGACGGCGGGCTCGGCACCGGCCTTCATCCATGCCTTTGTCCAGGCCCTGGCGCGGGCAGGTGAGGCGGAAGGCCTGTCCGGGGATGCAGCGATCCGACTGGCACGCGGCGCCCTGCGGACAGGCCTTCCGCCTCACCTGCCCGCGCCAGGGC
>VYLK01000275.1_pt1 | contig 20585 bp, 7 predicted proteins | sample 5114321 | NCBI WGS metagenome assembly VYLK01 (sample SAMN12291792, study PRJNA351875) | freshwater metagenome | isolation source: freshwater lake | place: USA: Michigan, MSU2 Lake | collected 2011-08-16
TTTCTTTAAAAAAATGGAGAATCACGTTGGGGAACCCTTTGGTATTTTATCCATGACTACAATGCACAGCAAAGCAAAGGATTAAGCCGCCATCACTACTACCGAATCACCACCGGAGTGCCTTATTGTAAACCAACCTTACACAGCCCAAAGTGCGCCGCAATAGCGACTCTTGTTCGGTTGTGGGGTAAAATCGGTAAGAATAGGCTTTTTTCATGTCTCACGTTTTAGCATATATTTTGTAAATGCGCTAATATTTAACAGTAAAGCCAACCTAAAACGACGGGGTTTCAGACCCAAATTTTCGATGAATAGTCTTTTGATTGCGGCTACGGATACCGATGCGGGTAAAACCGTTGTCACCACTGCTTTGGTGGCTTATTGGCAAAAATACTATCCATCCAAAGCCCTGGGGTTGATGAAATTAATGCAAACGGGTCAAGGCGATCGAGAATGGTATGAGGGTTTATTTCAGGGTCGATTAGAAATGATCACACCGCTGCAATATCAAGCACCCTTAGCGCCTCCTGTGGCTGCTGATTTGGAAGGTCGAGATATTCCTTTGGGGACGGTGTGGCAAGCTCTGCTGAACCTACAAAAAAGCCAAGATTTGGTTTTAATTGAGGGTTTAGGGGGTTTAGGTTGTCCTGTCACCCACGAGCTAACTGTGGCGGATTTAGCGGCTCAATGGCGGTTAAAAACCCTTTTGGTGGTGCCGGTGAAATTGGGAGCGATTTCCCAAACGGTGGCTAATATTGCCCTAGCAGAGCAGAAAAAGGTCAATTTAGGCGGAATTATCCTTAATTGTCTCGAACCACGCACGGAGACGGAGATAGAGCAGTTAACACCGATCAATTTAATTCAATCCTTGACCAATTGTCCAGTTTTAGGTGTTTTTCCCTTTATCGAAGATCGTCGGGATTTGGATAAATTGGCCTCGGTGGTAGCTAGTTGGCCAGAAATTATTTAGAGCAGGAAACCATAGCAGATTTTGGAGTTTTTGTCAATAGATATTTGTTAAATATATATTATTTATGATAAAAATATATATTTATTTGGAAAAGTTTAAATTCTCAGGGAAAAATACAAAGTCTTATGAAAATTCTTGAAAAATTATCTCTGAACTGAACAAATGTGAGCATAATTTCGGGACAATGGGAACTAGAGGTATGGATTGGGGAATTAGTTAGCCGCACATTATGTAGCAAGAAAATTTTCAGGCCATTAAGGACAAGGCCAACAACCCAAGAATAGCAATACAACATAGAAGTCGTTTAGCGATAAAAACTTAAAAAGTTGCGTGGGGTAAAAGTATGGACAGCAATACTTATCCGAGGTTATCATCAGTTTTTTGGCGACTCTTTGTCATCAGCATTGGTTTAGTAAGCGTTTCTGGTAATAATCTCATTGCTCAAGCAGCAAACGCCGAACAAATGAAACAACTGTTAGCAACCAAAGAATGCCCGAACTGCGATCTCCGCAAAGCTAATCTCAGTAATATCAATCTAGAAAATGCCAATCTAGAAAATGCCAATTTGCAGGATGCCAATCTCACTAATGCTAACTTAGCAGGAGCAAACCTAGAAGGGGCGAAGTTAATCCACGCTAATTTAGAAAAGGCCAACTTAGAAGGGGCGAATTTAGCCAAAGCGAACTTAGTCAACGCTAACTTGGATTTTATCAACTTAAAAAATGCCAATCTAGTTGAGGCCCAAATGCGCGGGGTACAATTACGGGGAGCGCTGCTAAAATCGGCCAATCTGCAAGGGGCAGATCTGACCATGCACGACGGCAAACCAGTTTTTCTGGTCCATGGGAATCTACAGGGGGCTAACTTAGAACAAGCGAAATTACGAGCAGTGTGGGCGCCTTGTGTTCATTTTGATCGAGCCAATCTTAAAGGTGCGGATTTTTCACCCGATAAAGCTCAAACTCCTTGGTGGCAAGCTTTAGGTAACGTGGTTTCTCTGGGAACGGCGATCGCTGGTTATGGTGGCACCTTTGTTTACCATAACGCCCAAATGACCAATCTAACTGGGGCGACTTTTGTGAACGCGGATCTCAGTCAGGCGCTATTAAAAGGAGTACAATTAACGGCGGCCGATTTCAGACAAGCACTACTGATCGAAACCCTGCTCGAAGGCTCTGATTTAAGAAACACTAATTTCAGCGAGGCAGATCTCAGTCAAGCTAATCTCGATCGAGCTTACTTGGTGAATGGCATTCTCGACCACGCTAACCTAACTTCGACTCGTCTGACCAATATTAATCTGAGTAACGCGGATTTGACGGGAGCGCAACTAGACAAGACGGAATTAGACCGGTCTAATCTCTGTAATGTCACTTTATCGGATGGTTCCAAATCTACTGCTCCCTGTAAAGAAAAAATTCCCGTGACTGACCTTACCAGTGGTAATGTTTGTCGTATTCCCTCTCACGATCTGGCTAATTTGTCCCTAGAGGTTCCCCCAGCCAATACTGCCACCGCAATCACTCCCGAGGATACAAGTGCTTTATGGCAACAAGGACTAGAAAAATACCAAAAACAAGACTATAAAGGTGCTATTGAGGATTTTACGGCAATTGTGACTATTAAACCCGATGATGCTCTGACTTACTACCAAAGAGGTCATGCCTACGCTCACCTAGAAGATTTTAATCAGGCTCTGGTCGATTACAATCAAGTCATTGCCCTACAACCAGAATTGGCATCGGTTTACAATGATCGAGGGGCGATACAAGTTCATTTAGGCAATTTGCGCGATGCCTTGATTGATTACGAGCGAGCTTTGCAGATCGACGGCAACCTACCGATAGTTTACTTGAATCGAGGCCTACTTTATCAGCAGATCGGAGAAGTCGAAAAGAGCAAAAAAGATTATCAACGAGTTGTGGCGATCGCTACTGATGTAGCCATGGCAAGTTACAGCAAGGGTTTGGCTCCGATGACCTTGGCGCAATCGCCGGTATTGGTTAATATTCATCTAGAACGGGCTTTGGCACATTGGAATTTAGACCAAATTGATTTAGCGTTCAAAGATATCGAGCAAGCTCTGGCAGTTGATGCTAATGGGAAATCAGCCTATGTATTGCGGGGTAGTTTGTACTACGCTCGCAAGGAATGGTCTAAAGCCCTAGCAGATTATAATCAAGTCCTGAAGCTCGATCCCGATCATGCTAATGCTTTGTATAACCGTGCTTGGACAAAATACAACATGGGTAACAAAAAAGAGGCTTTCGCTGATTTTCAAACCGTTGCTACTCTTTATCAACAGCAGGGAAAAACCCAAGAGGAGACAGAAGTACGCCAATTGATCGAAAGATTAACTAAACAAGAGGATTAATTTCTCTAAAAATAGTGATCACAAAGATGGGATTGGGGAGGGGGGGATTTCCCAAAAACTTCTAGATAAGGCGAGGATATCATAACAATTGGTGGCTTGTCAATTTTTCTTAGAGGCCCCATGCAGTAGTGATTTGGTTAATTTTTTAGTATTTTTGCTTAGGGTAAGTCCAGATATTCTTGTTCTGTTAGGGCAAATTCTGGATCGATGATTTTTACTTCATTATAGGTGAGTTGATAGAGTTTGTAAACTAAATGATCGATCGCCTTTTCTAATTCGCTTGTGTCAGCGTTAGGATCGTCTTTTTTAGCAGTGAGAACTTTGTCAACAATGTCAATAATTATATTTTTTTGATGTAAATCTGTAGCTATAATAGGTAGCTTTCTAATATTAATTGGTTTAACTTCGGCAAAAGTTCTATTTTCTTCTTGAGTTAACTGTTTATAAATATAATCAATTAACTTTGAATTTAAAATGCCAACAAGAAATTTGTAATCAAAATCTATTTTATATTCTTCTTTAATCTTCAATATGATTACATTATTCATAGCGTAGTATGAATCAGTATCAATAGTCGCAATTACACGATCCGCAGTCTGTCTAATAATAATTTTATCTTCTTCAAAAAGTTCTTTGTATCGCGCCCAATGCAAACACCACCAAGGTAAAATTCCTTTTTTTGTTTCCCGTTTACTTTCCAATTTATCCTTGTATTTTTCCAAATATGACAAGCAATTTGGATAGTCATTGATATTGACTGATTTTGTAGTATATATGACTTTAAAATCACTTTCATATGTGACGTATTTATTGAAATTGCTTCCTACTAATACATTTTTTAATATAGATGGTTCTATTCCAAGCTCATTTGCTTCAGAAGAATGAATTCTGAATATTTTATCACCAGTAGGTTGAATACCGTTTGCAACCTCAAGAGCAATTTCATCAATTAATTTTATACTGCTAGAATTTCTATCGTTAATAGAGGCTAACAATCTATTAACTCCAAAAACTGAAGATGGAGTGTCTAATACATCAATTTTTGAGTATTTAGAAAATTCAGTTTGTTGAAATAGAATATTAGATTTTTTAAATGATCTTAAATCTGCATATTCAATAAAATAATTAGGATTGACTTCTTTCTTAAATAAAAGAATTGTAGTAGGAACCTCTGCATCATCAAAAACATTATCGCCTAAGTTTATTACTAAATCAATTGAAGATAAAGCAAGAAGGTTTCTTCGCGATTTTTCATACTCATTCTGAAACAAAAAATTATTTGGTATAATTAAACAGTTACATGAATTTTCTTTTGCGATTAGCAAAGTTTTTCCGATAAAGTAATTAAAAGTATCTGTCCATCTAGTGTGATAATCTGAATATTCAAGTTTCATAAACTCTTTTTCGATATCGCATAAGATAGCCCCATAAGGAGGATTCCCAATGACAACATCAAACCCGACAAAATCACCGTCATCATTCAACACTTCTGGAAACTCAAACCGCCATTCTAAAGCATTCTCATACAGCCTACCGCTTTCAATATCTGCAATTTCAGCCTTTAATTTATCAATCTCATTATTCAACTTGACGATTTTCTTCTCCCGCGCCTTCTTCTCTGCTTTCGTCTCTTCAAATAATAAAGTTTGATTCTCCGTATTATGCAGTTCACCCTCCAACTGTCTTAACTTAGTCTTTTTCGGATCAGTACCAAATAGGGTAGTACGGAAATTACTTTTGATATTCTCAATCAGCGTTTTCATCTCCCCCTTTTGTTCCTTATTTTCCGCGTTGCGATAAGTCTGTACAGCATTGCGATATTGCTCAATACTAAACTTCTGCTTCTGTAAAACCTGTTTAACATCCACATCCAACCCAAACCGACTAATCAAAGAATTACCACACTTGATATTAATATCAATATTTGGCAAAGTTTCCAAATTGCCATCCTCGCGATAATAAGCATTCTTTAAAAGCTCAATCCATAACCGCAACTGACAAATCGTCACGGAATTAGGGTTAATATCCACCCCAAATAAACAGCCTTCGATAATCGTCTGTTTCTCGTGAAATAAGGCTTGCTGTACCCGTTGCTTTTCTTTATTATGGGGATGATAAGCAAATGAACTCCCTTCATCATCGTAAACCAGTAACTTATCATTTCGCACTTCCACTCGATAATATTTTAGCGACTTACCCGAACTATCTAATAAAACCCGTAACTCACTCTTAATCGCGATTATCTCATTCAAAGCGGAAACTAAAAAATGTCCCGAACCCACCGCCGGATCACAAATCTTCAGGCTATTAATAATAGTATTCGCCTCTCTTTTATCCTCAATTCGTTTATCTAAATCATCTAAAGTTTGACAATTCCAGCCTTTTACTTCATTAAACTTCTGTACAATCGCTCGTCGTATGGTTTCCCGACACATATACGTGGTAATAAAACTCGGTGTATAAAAAGAACCGTCCTTATAACCATTAATCTTTTCAAAAATTAACCCCAATACCGAAGCATTAATTAACTTTTCGCTATCTTCTTGAGGATTTTCTAACTCATCTCGATCGAATTTATAAGCATCCAAAAACTCAAACAAATAAGCCAACGCATTCAACTCACCTACTCGCTTATTACCCTGATTATCTTTTAGCACCGTACCTGCAAAAATGGGTAAAGTTCGCTCCCGCAAATTGCCAATAAAAATCGTTTGCTGTTCCGTCTCCGTTGGCTCAAATAACGAACTATTCAAATAAGGTACATGAGCAAAAGTCGTTTTAACCTTAGCCTCGCGCTTATTTTTCTCCTTGGCTAACACATCAAAAAACAAACTATCGAGATCACTATAACTGGGAACTTTCGCCAAATTGAGAAAGGCAAAATCTCGATCGCCTTGATGATATTTAATTAATTGCGCTTCCAATAGTTTGAGAAATAAAACCCGATTAATCCAATTAATTGATAACCGCAACGCCACATTAAAAAGCCGGTCTTCATCTGTAGTTCCAAACTCTTCAGTTAATTTTGAAGTCTTATCTAAACTATCCAACCGACTAATCGCATTTTCAATCAGGGAACCATCACAGCGATCGCATTCTTTCATTTGTCCGATTAATTTCTTCCCTTTTTCCTTAATTTCCGTCAAACCAATAATATACAAAAGCTCATTATAAAAAGGCTTATTTAAAGTATTACTATCATTAACAAAAGGTAACTTAAGTAAATGTTCTGGCGAAAGAATCTTGTAAATATCAAGCAAATCTAAATTTTCCAGATCTCGCAGATCAAAATGGGTAAACTTAATTTGCTCAATAACTTTAGTGATCGCTGGTTCGGCAATTTGTTGATAGAAAAAATCCGTTTTTGTACTACTCAGTCTCCCTGCTTCAAAATCGCAAAACTGGTTAACTAGAGCCTTATTAGCAAAAAACAACTCCTCAAAAATCTTGCCATCAAAAATAAACCACTCATAAATATTTGTTACGATCAAGTGTTTAATCTCAAGATTTTTATCTGTCACCCTTTCGCGGAGAAAATATAAAACTAACTGCTGAAAAGCCTTAGTATTGAGATTATCAAGTCTCGGCATTTCTGCATTTATTGTCCGAGTAGGTTTCTTCGTCTCAAAAATGACCCCCACTGGACTTTTAACATCCTGGTTATTATGAATCACCAGATCGATGCGCTCTTTTGTATTGATAAAATAGCGATCGGTATAATAGGTATTTTTTAAAAAATCTATCAGCAAATTTTTATTAAACTCTTCGGACTTTTTGCTGTCACATTGCTCCAACAAGCGCGTCAAATTAGCTTGAAAAACCTGAATTATTTCAGTATCAGGCTTAATTTTCAAGTACACCCGATTTAAGGCTTGTTTGAGTTCTCGCTTATTGACGATCATAAAAGTTTACCTCTAGGGAAACTACCGATTAATTTTATTATAAGTAGGGAGGCACAATTATTTGTAGGATGGGTTAGCGGTAGCGTAACATGATCTGGCGTTGGGTTTCATGCTTCAACCGTTCGGCTGAGCTCACGGCCGAAGCCCAACCTACGTTCTACAGACTAATTTTATTATATATAGCATTGCCAAATGATAGGTTAAAATAAGGCCTCTTGTAAAAATCAAAAATTGTTGTTAGGGTTAGGACTCAGTAGGCAGTAGTCAGTGGTCAGGAGAATTAGGAATGAATAATAATCAATTAAATAGTCTATTTACAAATTTTATGGGATTTAATCCTTATTTTTGCCGTTCTTGACCCCTCAAAAATTAATCAGGGCTGGCTGAATAAATCTAAAAACCTTGTTGGATAAGGCTTTTAGACTTTTTTTCCCTGAAAAAGTGCTGACCATTGGAGGGATCGGGGGTAAAATTCAGGGACTTTTCCCCTATACTGGTTCACGGGCGTTTCGAGATTAGTGCTATTTCTCATAAAACTCTACTCCCGCCTACTTTTCCAGCTTTTTGTCCTGTACTTAGATGACTATTCACTATGGTGATCTGCAAGAACCCTTGAATAAATTTTCAACCCTAGTTGAATTACTCCGTTATCGGGCAAGCAGTCAACCGGAACGCATCGCCTATATTTTTCTGCGAGACGGAGAAATCGAAGAAGCTCGTTTAACCTATGGGGAACTGGATCAAAAGGCTAGGGCGATCGCTGCTCATCTACAATCCTTAGAAGCCAAGGGCGAAAGGGGTTTACTGCTCTATCCCCCAGGACTAGATTTTATTTCAGCTTTTTTTGGTTGCTTGTATGCGGGAGTTGTCGCCATTCCGGCTTATCCCCCTCGACGTAATCAAAACCTATTGCGTTTACAGGCGATTATTGCCGATTCCCAAGCCCGATTTACCTTCACCAATGCCGCTCTGTTTCCCAGTTTAGAAAACCAATGGGCTAAAGACTCGGAATTAGGAGCAATGCAATGGATTGTCACCGATGAAATTGACCATCACCTCAAGGAGGATTGGCAAGAACCGACCCTCGAAAAAAACAGTCTCGCTTTTCTACAATACACCTCTGGTTCAACGGGAACTCCAAAGGGAGTAATGGTCAGTCACCATAATTTGTTGATTAATTCAGCCGATTTAGATGGTGGTTGGGGCCATGATCAAGATAGCATAATGGTCACTTGGCTACCGACCTTCCATGATATGGGTCTGATTTATGGGGTTATTCAGCCTTTGTATAAAGGATTTCTTTGTTACATGATGTCCCCTGCCAGCTTTATGGAACGACCATTACGTTGGTTACAAGCTCTTTCCGATAAACAAGCGACCCATAGTGCGGCCCCCAACTTTGCCTACGATCTTTGTGTGCGGAAAATTCCCCCTGAAAAACGGGCCACGTTAGACCTAAGCCATTGGTGTATGGCCTTAAATGGGGCCGAACCCGTCAGAGCGGAGGTACTAAAAAAGTTTGCGGAGGCTTTTCAAGTTTCTGGTTTTAAGGCCACGGCCCTTTGTCCTGGCTACGGTTTGGCAGAAGCCACCCTGAAAGTTACGGCGGTTAGTTATGACAGTCCCCCTTACTTTTATCCCGTTCAGGCCAATGCCTTAGAAAACAATAAGATTGTGGGAGCCACTGAAACCGATACCAATGTGCAGACCCTCGTGGGGTGCGGCTGGACAACGATTGATACTCAAATCGTCATCGTCAATCCTGAAACCCTGAAACCTTGCTCCCCTGAAATTGTCGGCGAAATTTGGGTATCAGGTTCAACAATCGCCCAGGGTTATTGGGGAAAACCCCAGGAGACCAAGGAAACCTTTCAAGCTTATTTGGCCGATACCGGCGCAGGACCCTTTCTGCGGACGGGAGACCTGGGCTTCATCAAAGACGGTGAATTGTTTATCACAGGTCGGCTCAAGGAAATTATTCTGATTCGAGGACGCAATAATTATCCCCAGGATATTGAATTAACCGTCCAAAATAGTCATCCTGCTTTGCGTCCTAGTTGTGGGGCAGCTTTTACCGTTGAAAACAAGGGCGAAGAAAAGCTCGTGGTCGTTCAGGAAGTGGAGCGCACCTGGCTTCGTAAGGTAGATATAGACGAGGTAAAAAGAGCTATTCGTAAAGCCGTTGTCCAGGAATATGATTTACAGGTTTATGCGATCGCGCTGATCAGGACTGGTAGTTTACCAAAAACCTCTAGCGGTAAAATTCAGCGTCGTGGCTGTCGGGCCAAATTTTTAGAGGGAAGCCTAGAAATTTTGGACTAAGAAAATTTCTTGATCGGCACTTAATGTGTTAAATTCGTATGTCGATTGAAACTTCGACCAATTCTTTCTCTCCCCTTAAGTCCATGTCTCTGGATTTTAAAATTCCTTAAACTTTAACTACATTTCTAAAGAAAGCAAACTGAGTCTAATGTCCACAGAAATTCCAAACGACAAAAAACAACCGACCCTAACGGAAATTCAAAACTGGTTAGTGGCTTACATGACAGAGATGATGGAAGTGGACGAAGATGAGATTGATCTAAGCGTTCCCTTTGATGAATATGGTCTCGATTCTTCTATGGCAGTTGCCTTGATCGCCGATCTAGAGGATTGGTTAGGACGCGATTTAGATCGCACCCTGATCTACGATTATCCAACTCTAGAAAAGTTGGCTAAACAGGTTAGTGAACCCTGACATTTTGGGCTGATGGGGTGACAATCGGCTTGAAAATTAGACAGGTTGTCGGGTAAGGTGTAGGGAAAAAGCTTGAGACTTTTCCCGAAAGTTGGCTAAAAAATAACAGTTTTAAAAAACTTGCGTTTTTTGGATCATCCTAGCAAAGATCAATGATTATACTGAGTTCCAGTAAAGTAAATTGTTCGGCAGTTTATCGACTTGAGCAAACTAACAACTTGAATTTGACAAAACAAAACTCATGAATACTATTGACAAATCTAAAATCATATCGGACAGTAAACCTATTTACAATCAGCAATCCCCCAGAACCCTCAAACTGAATAATACTAATTATCGTCACAATCTCGAATCTGACTATACCGAAAAAATTGAAACCCTGGCAAAAAGCTTTGATTATGCCAGTAATAGTGAGCATCTATGGGGAGACCCCGAACTGTCGATTTTGTATGGAACTCCCCTCTATGAACAAGCTTCCGCTTCTCAAAAGTTAGCTCTCAATCATTTATATTGGGGCGCACAGTATGATTACATTGCTGCTAGTGAAGCCAGTACAATTAACTACAATCAAGTGACGGCTGGTGTCTTTGCTAAAGTCGGTGGCTACGATTCTCTTTGTTTGACCTTGGATCATGAAAGCGATCAAGAAAAGTACCATATCCATGCCTTTCAAACTATTGGTAGTAAAACAAAATTTGCTCTTTTAGGCAAACAGGCTTTTAAGCTGAAACCCAACAAAAATACTACCAGCAAAGCGGATAAAAGTAAGAAAATAACCTCAAGAGTGGGAGAACAAATTTTAAATCTTACTTCGGTTTCCTCCTACTCAGAATTGCAATATAAAGGCTTGCGTTCTTTAAGTAAAGCTCTGCTCAACAACTCATCAAAGTATTATTCTTCTCATTTGCTAGATTTAGAGAAAAAAGGTGTATTTCTAAATGCTTCTAACAAAGGCTACTTTGGGGTGGCAAATCCTCAGTTTTTACTGCAATTTTTTGCCTTTCATTGGGGCAGTTCTCCTTTTTTGGCTTGTCAGCACTATACCTATCGTTTAACGGGTAATATGGGCTTAAAAAATTATGAATATCAATATTCTCGTTATTTGAGAGAACTGGAAAGAAAAGGAGAATTTATTCCTGTTCCCACAGCAGTTTCCCATTATCATCTTTTAGATGAAGCTTTTCATACCACAACTTCCCAATTGATTGGCCGTGATTTATACAAAGAGTTTTCTAAGCCAACAGCCTATGAACAGTTTATCGGCAATGTCGTTTTTTATCGGATGCAACAAGGCTTTTTAGGAAGTTTATCCTTGGGTATGGTGTCTATTTTCCGACAGGATGCTGCTTTTTTATCCTATTACGATAAGATTTTGCGTTCTCCTTTATTTGGAATGTCAGCAGAGGAGTCTCTATACTGGCTAGAGAAATGTTTATGCCAAGAGCATCAAGGCTTCGATGTACAAGTTAAGTATCATCAAAAGATGCTTAAGAATATGTTACGTTTGACCGATAACTTAGATTATCTATGGCCAGTTAACCGTGAAATGCGGCTCATGAAAGCTGGGGGGTCAATTGAACGGGCGATCATCAATAATGTTAAAGCTTTTCATCAATTTAAAGAAACTGTAAGCTGTTAATTTTCTAAAACGCAGATAAAAGGAGCTTAAATTTTTATGGAATCCATCGCAATTATTGGTATGGGTTGTCGTTTTCCGGGGGCTGACAATCCAGAAGCTTTCTGGCAACTCATGCGAAATGGGGTGGATGCGATCGCCGATATTCCGTCAGAACGGTGGGATATTGAGGGTTTCTACGATCCCACACCTGCCACTGCCAAGAAGATGTATAGTCGCCAGGGCGGTTTTTTGAAAAATGTCGATCAATTTGACCCTCAATTTTTCCGAATTTCTCCCCTAGAAGCCAACTATTTAGACCCCCAACAAAGACTGCTATTAGAGGTCGCTTGGGAAGCTTTGGAAAATGCGGCGATTGTGCCTGAAACCTTAGCTGGCAGCCAATCAGGGGTTTTTATTGGTATCAGTGGTGCGGATTACCATCACTTAACCTACCAAAATCCTCCTAACTTAACGGCTTATGTGGGTACAGGCAACAGCACCAGTATTGCGGCTAACCGTTTGTCCTATATCTTTGATTTGCGTGGCCCCAGTTTGGCCGTAGATACCGCTTGCTCTTCTTCCCTCGTCGCCGTTCACTTGGCCTGTCAGAGTTTACAAAATCAAGAATCTAACCTCTGCTTAGTGGGGGGAGTTAACCTCGTTTTATCGCCAGAGACAACCGTTGTTTTTTCCCAAGCGAGAATGATGGCCCCCGACAGTCGCTGTAAAACCTTTGACGCGAAGGCCGATGGTTATGTGCGCTCGGAAGGCTGTGGAGTAGTCGTACTTAAACGTCTTAGGGATGCCATTCAGGATGGCGATCGCATTTTAGCGGTAATTGAAGGTTCGGCAGTAAATCAGGATGGTTTAAGTAATGGACTTACGGCTCCTAATGGGCCTGCTCAACAGGCGGTGATTCGTCAGGCCCTGGCAAATGCCCGGGTAAAACCGGACCAGATTAGCTATGTCGAAGCCCATGGCACGGGGACAGAATTGGGGGATCCCATCGAAGTTAAATCTCTGAAAGCGGTTTTGGGTGAAAAGCGATCGCTTGATCAAACCTGTTGGCTCGGTTCTGTTAAAACCAACATTGGTCATTTAGAAGCGGCGGCGGGAATGGCGGGTCTGATTAAAGTTGTTCTCTGCTTACAACACCAAGAAATTCCCCCCAATCTTCATTTTGAAACCCTTAATCCCTATATTTCCCTAGCTGACACAGCTTTTGCGATTCCTACTCAGGCTCAACCCTGGCCGATCAAATCCCCTGGATCTGGTGAAAACGGTGTCGAACGGCGTTTAGCGGGTATCAGTTCCTTTGGGTTTGGGGGGACAAATTCCCATCTGATTCTCGGTGAAGCCCCTGTCACGGTTAAAAATAATCAACAAAATGGGCAGAAGTTGATGGAACGTCCCTGGCATTTGCTGACTTTATCTGCCAAGAATGAAGAAGCCTTAAAAGCCTTAGTCCATTGTTATCAAAAGTATTTAGTTGATCATCCTGAAATTTCTCTCGCTGATGTTTGTTTTACGGCCAATAGTCGGCGATCGCACTTTAATCATCGTTTAGGAGTAGTGGCTAGAGATCGCTTAGAAATGTTGCAGAAGTTAGAGAACTTTAGTAACCAAGAAAGGGTGAGAGAAACAAAGAGTATTAACAAAAAGAAAAAACCTAAAATTGTCTTTTTATTCGCCGGTCAAGGTTCTCAATATGTCGGTATGGGTCGTCAACTGTACGAAACCCAACCCATCTTTCGCCAAACCTTGGATCGCTGTGCTGAAATCCTGCGACCCCATTTAGATAAACCCCTCTTAGAAATTCTTTATCCTGCTGACCTAGAACCGGAAAAAGCGAGTTTTTATTTAGAGCAGACTGCCTATACCCAACCCACTTTATTTGCTCTAGAATATTCCCTAGCAGAACTATGGCGTTCCTGGGGAATAGAACCGGCGGCAGTAATTGGTCACAGTGTCGGGGAATATGTAGCGGCTACCGTTGCCGGAGCCTTAAGCCTAGAAGACGGATTAACGCTGATTGCCAAACGGGGCCAACTGATGCAGTCTCTCCCTAAAGAAGGGACAATGATCGCCGTTTTTGCGGCAGAAGAGCGGGTTAAAGCTGTTATTGAGCCTTATACAAACGAGGTAGCGATCGCTGCTATTAATAGCCCAGAAAATCTTGTTATTTCAGGAAAAGCAACGATTATTGCTGAGATTATCATTCATTTAACGGCAGCAGGAATAGAAGTTCGTCCACTAAAAGTTTCCCATGCTTTTCACTCGCCCCTCTTGGAACCGATTTTAGATTCCTTAGAACAGGAAGCTGCTGCTATTTCCTACCAACCCCTGCAAATTCCCTTAGTTGCTAATTTAACGGGGGAAGTTCTACCAGAAGGAGCAATCATTGACGCTCGTTACTGGCGAGATCAGGCACGCAACCCTGTACAATTTTATGGGAGTATCCAAACGCTGATCGAGCAGAAATTCAGTCTTTTTTTAGAAGTCAGTCCGAAACCGACTTTATCTCGATTGGGTCAACAATGTTGTCCAGAAAAATCAGCCACCTGGCTATTTTCCCTCGCCCCTCCCCAAGAAGATGAACAAAGCCTGCTAAATAGTTTGGCGATTCTCTATGATTCCCAAGGAGCCAAGATAAACTGGGAGGGTTTTAATCAAAATTATCCCCACAATTTACTGGCTCTACCGACCTATCCTTTTCAACGTCAACGCTATTGGCTTGAAACCATTAAACCGACTTCTGAAGAAACAACCATGACGACCAATGCCACTAATGTCCAAGCTATCTCCAGCAATCAAAAACAACAGGAGATTCTAATCACATTGCAAACCCTAGTGGGGAATTTACTGCAATTGTCTCCTGCTGATGTCAGTGTTCATACACCTTTCCTAGAGATGGGGGCAGATTCCATAGTCATGGTTGAGGCGGTCAGACGGATTGAGAATACCTATAACGTTAAAATTGCTATGCGTCAGTTATTTGAGGAGTTATCTACTTTAGATGCTTTAGCAACCTATTTAGCTCAAAATCCGGCTAATGATGTCCAGAATACTCAAATTAATACCGAGGTGTTTTCTGCGCCCATTGCCTGTGACCATAACCGATCGCCCAATGTCGTGCTGAGTTCTAATACCAACGGCTTTCAAGGTCAAACGGCTTCTCCAAAGTTTTCGGCGATCGCCCCCCTTGCAGGAATGGGAGGAGCAGGGGGAATGGGAGGAGTTGAAGTGCCTCAAGTTTCTGTGCCACAAACCAGTGCGGTAACAGCCTCAGGTTCAACCGTTTCTAGTTCTGCCCTGGAAAACATTATGGGTCAACAGTTACAACTGATGGCCAAACAGTTAGAGGTCTTGCAAACGGCCAATTTTGCCCCGACGACTCCCCGAACCACAGAAAATTCCCCATCTTCCGTCAGTCAAAATAGGTCAAACGGACTTACACAACAGTTAATTCCCCCCCAGCAATTAGCGGCGAACCTAGAGCCAATAGCCAGTCGCACCCGTCAAACCAGCAATCAAGCTTCTGCTCCTAAACCGACAGTAACAGCCACTCCCTGGGGGCCGAAAAAACCACCCACAGGTGGATTAACTCCCCAACAACAGCAACATCTAGAGGCATTAATTGCTCGCTTTACGGAACGTACCAAAACCTCTAAGCAAATTGTGCAACGTGATCGCCCGCGTTTAGCAGATAGTCGAGCCTCGGTCGGATTCCGTATGTCCATTAAAGAGATGCTCTATCCCATTGTGGCCCAACGTTCTCAAGGATCAAGAATTTGGGATGTGGACGGTAATGAATATATTGATATGACGATGGGGCAAGGGGTAACGCTGTTTGGGCATCAACCAGACTTCATTATGTCGGCCCTACAAAGCCAACTCACTGAAGGCATTCATCTCAATCCGCGATCGCCAATTGTGGGAGAAGTGGCCGCCTTAATTTGTGAACTAACAGGGGCCGAACGGGCTTGTTTTTGCAACTCTGGAACCGAAGCCGTAATGGCCGCTATTCGTATCGCCAGGGCAACAACAGGTCGGAGTAAAATTGCCATCTTTGAAGGCTCCTATCATGGCCATGCGGACGGAACCCTTTTTAGAAACCAAATTATTGATAATCAACCCCACTCCCTTCCCCTAGCTCTAGGGGTTCCCCCCAGCCTTGGTTCCGATGTGGTGGTATTGGACTATGGCAGTGCGGAAGCTCTGAACTATTTACAAACCCAGGGACAGGATTTAGCGGCGGTCTTAGTAGAACCGATTCAAAGTGGTAATCCTTTACTACAACCCAAGCAATTTCTCCAAAGTCTGCGGCAAATTACCAGTCAAATGGGCATTGCCCTGATTTTTGATGAAATGATTACGGGTTTTCGATCGCACCCAGGGGGAGCGCAAGCTTTATTTGGAGTACGGGCGGATATTGCCACCTATGGCAAAGTAGTTGCGGGAGGAATGCCCATTGGAGTTATTGCAGGTAAGGCCCATTATCTGGACAGCATTGACGGGGGAATGTGGCGTTATGGCGATAAATCCTATCCTGGGGTGGACAGAACCTTTTTTGGGGGAACCTTTAATCAGCATCCGTTAGCAATGGTAGCGGCTAGGGCTGTCCTGACCCATTTAAAGGAGCAGGGGCCAGGTCTGCAACAACAATTAACTGAACGCACTGCGGCCTTAGCCGATACACTGAATCATTATTTTCAAGCCGAAGAAGTTCCCATTAAAATCGAACAGTTTAGTTCTTTCTTCCGGTTTGCCCTCTCTGGCAATTTGGATTTACTTTTCTATCACATGGTAGAAAAAGGTATTTATGTCTGGGAATGGCGTAAACATTTTCTTTCAACCGCCCATACGGAAGCCGATCTTGCCCAATTTGTCCAAGCGGTTAAAGATAGCGTCACAGAATTGCGTCAGGGAGGTTTTATCCCCGCAAAAAAGCCTTCCTGGTCAATGCAAAGGCCTCAAATTGATCCCCCCCTAACCCCCCTTGATAAGGGGATTGATCCCCCCCTAACCCCCCTTGATAAGGGGATTGATCCCCCCCTAACCCCCCTTGATAAGGGGGGAGATGTTGATGTCACCCTTGATAAGGGAGAAAATTTTCGTTCTGTTAGTAACAGTCAGTTAGGGAAAGGGAGCGGATCTCAAGTCCCCAAAACCATACAGTTTAGCCTCTACTACTTTGGTAGCTATGAAGCGGAATTTAACCCGAATAAATATAACTTACTGTTTGAAGGAGCTAAATTTGGCGATCGCGCTGGTTTTACAGCCCTTTGGATTCCTGAACGTCATTTCCACGCTTTTGGTGGTTTTTCTCCCAATCCTTCGGTTTTGGCGGCGGCTTTAGCACGGGAAACCCAACAAATTCAACTGCGATCAGGCAGTGTGGTTCTACCGCTACACAATCCCATCCGAGTCGCCGAAGAATGGGCAGTGGTGGACAATCTTTCCCAGGGCCGCGTTGGTATTGCTTTTGCATCGGGTTGGCATCCCCAGGATTTTGTCTTGGCTCCCCAGTCCTTTGGCCAACATCGGGAATTGATGTTCCAAGAAATTGAAACCGTCCAGAAACTTTGGCGAGGGGAAGCGATCGCCGTACCCGACGGAAAGGGTCAAAGGGTAGAGGTAAAAACCTATCCCCAACCGATGCAGTCCCAGTTACCCAGCTGGATTACTATTGTCAATAATCCCGATACCTATATCAGAGCAGGGGCGATCGGTGCTAATATCCTTACCAATCTGATGGGGCAAAGCGTGGAAGATTTAGCCCGTAATATTGCGCTATATCGTCAATCTTTGGCAGAGCATGGTTATGATCCCGCGTCGGGAACGGTGACAGTTCTCCTGCATACTTTTGTTGGCAATGATTTAGAGCAAGTTCGAGAACAGGCTCGCCAACCCTTTGGGCAATACCTCACCTCCTCTGTCGGACTCTTGCAGAATATGGTCAAGAGCCAGGGCATGAAAGTGGATTTTGAACAATTAAGAGACGAAGATCGGGACTTTCTCCTCGCTTCTGCCTATAAACGCTATACAGAAACCAGTGCTTTAATTGGCACACCCGAAACCTGTCGTCAAATTATTGATCATTTGCAGTCCATCGGTGTGGATGAAGTGGCTTGTTTTATTGATTTTGGGGTAGATGAACAAACAGTTTTGGCCAACTTACCCCATCTCCAGTCCCTAAAAGACTTATATCAACCTCATCTCCCCCCTTATCAAGGGGGGTTAGGGGGGGATCAATCCCCTTATCAAGGAGAGTTAGCAGGAGAGCAATCCCCTTATCAAGGGGGGTTAGGGGGGGATCAATCCCCTTATCAAGGGGGGTTAGGGGGTGATCAAGTCCCTCTCACCGAAGCCCAACGACAACTGTGGATTTTGGCTCAATTAGGAGAAAACGGCTCGGCTGCCTATAACCAATCAGTGACATTGCAATTAAGTGGCCCCTTAAATCTCGTTGCGATGACCCAAGCTATTCAACGAATCAGCGATCGCCATGAAGCGTTACGAACCAAAATTAATGCCCAGGGAGATAGTCAAGAAATACTGCCCCAGGTCGAGATTAACTGTCCTATTTTAGACTTCAGTGCTGACCAAGTTTCGCCTCAACAGCAAGCAGAACAATGGTTAAAGGAAGAAAGTGAAAAACCCTTTGATTTGAGCCAGGGTTGTCTGGTGCGTTGGCATCTACTCAAATTAGAACCAGAATTACATTTGTTAGTATTAACGGCCCATCACATTATCAGTGACGGTTGGTCAATGGGAGTAATCCTTCGGGAATTAGGAGAGTTATATTCAGCCAAATGTCAGGGTGTTACGGCTAATCTTAAAACCCCAAAACAGTTTCGAGAATTGATTGAATGGCAAAGCCAGCCAAGCCAAGGGGAAGAACTGAAAAAACAGCAAGCCTATTGGTTAACAACGCTTGTCAATCCGACCGTTTTGAATTTACCCACTGACCAACCTCGTCCAGCTTTACCCAGTTACCAAGCCAATCGTCAAAGTCTGACCCTAGATAGCCAATTTACAGAAAAACTAAAGCAATTTAGTCGTAAACAGGGCTGTACTTTTCTAATGACACTGTTATCAGTTTATAACATTCTCATTCATCGTTTGACGGGACAGGATGATATTCTGGTGGGTCTGCCAGCCTCTGGACGGGGGCTTTTAGATAGTGAAGGTATGGTTGGTTACTGTACCCATTTTTTACCCATTCGCAGTCAATTAGCCGGTAATCCCACTTTTGCTGAATATCTCAAACAAATGCGGGGGGTTTTGTTGTCGGCTTATGAACATCAGGACTATCCCTTTGCTCTTTTGCTCAATCAGTTAGATTTACCGCGTAATACCAGTCGCTCTCCTTTAATTGATGTCAGTTTCAATTTAGAACCAGCCATTAATTTACCTAAAATGAAGGGATTAGAGGTTAGTTTACTGCCTCAAAGTATTAGTTTTAAAGATCGAGATTTGCATTGGAATGTGACAGAAATGGGTGGAGAAGCTCTGATTGATTGTGACTACAATACAGACTTATTTAAAGATGAAACGATTCAGCGTTGGTTAGGCCATTTTCAAACCTTACTTGAGGCAGTTATTAATGATTCGCAACAAAATCTGCGGGAATTACCCTTATTAAGTTCTGCTGAACGACAACAGTTATTAGTGGATTGGAATAATACCAAGACCGATTATCCTCAAGATCAGTGCATTCATCAATTATTTGAAGCACAAGTTGAACGAACTCCCGATGCGATCGCGGTTATTTTTGAAAACCAAAAATTAACTTACAGTGAATTAAATTGTCGCGCTAATCAGTTAGCCCATTATTTACAAACTTTAGGAGTTGGGCCAGAGGTCTTAGTCGGTATTTTGGTCGAACGTTCTTTAGAAATGATTGTCGGATTGTTAGGGATTCTCAAGGCTGGGGGAGCCTATGTACCTCTTGATCCTGACTATCCCCCTGAACGTCTTCAATTTATGTTAGAAGATAGTCAATTTTTTCTCCTATTAACCCAACGGCATTTACTGGAATCTTTTGCTCAGTCTTCAGAGACGGCTACTCCCAAGATTATTTGTTTGGATAGCGATTACCAAATTATTTCCCAGGCAAAGAATGTTAATCCCGAAAGTTCAGTCACAACGAGTAATCTTGCCTATGTAATTTATACCTCTGGTTCGACAGGTAAACCGAAGGGCGTGATGAATAATCATGTTGCTATTAGTAATAAATTGTTATGGGTACAAGACACTTATCCTCTAACCACAGAAGACTGTATTTTACAAAAAACCCCCTTTAGTTTTGATGTTTCAGTGTGGGAATTATTCTGGCCCCTACTAAACGGAGCGCGTTTGGTTTTTGCCAAGCCGAATGGCCATAAAGATGCCAGTTACTTAGTCAATCTGATTCAAGAGCAACAAGTAACAACGCTACATTTTGTGTCTTCTATGCTACAGCTTTTTCTGACAGAAAAAGACGTAGAAAAATGTAATAGTCTTAAACGAGTCATTTGTAGTGGTGAAGCCCTTTCTTTAGAGCTTCAAGAACGTTTTTTTGCTCGTTTAGTCTGTGAATTACACAATCTTTATGGACCGACAGAAGCCGCTATTCATGTCACATTTTGGCAATGTCAATCAGATAGTAATTTGAAAACAGTACCCATTGGTCGGCCGATCGCTAATATCCAAATTTACATTTTAGACTCTCATCTTCAGCCAGTACCTATTGGAGTAATCGGAGAATTGCACATTGGTGGGGTTGGTTTGGCGCGAGGGTATTTAAACAAACCTGAGTTAACGGCTGAAAAATTTATTCCTAATCCGTTTGCTTCCCTTGATCCCCCCCTAACCCCCCTTGATAAGGTAGGGCTGTTTCATTCTCCCATCAGAATATCAAAAGTAAAAGCGATCACTATCAGGTAAAATGAGAAGTGACCGCCAACTTTTCAAAGATATGTTGAGCTTAATACAAAAAC
>VYLK01000276.1_pt1 | contig 20558 bp, 18 predicted proteins | sample 5114321 | NCBI WGS metagenome assembly VYLK01 (sample SAMN12291792, study PRJNA351875) | freshwater metagenome | isolation source: freshwater lake | place: USA: Michigan, MSU2 Lake | collected 2011-08-16
CCCGAGCCCGTCGCGCCGGCCGAGGCCGACGGCACCCGCGCGCTCGACCGCTACGACGTCGCCATCCTGCGCGAGCTGCAGGCCGAGGCGCGGCTGTCCAACACCGAGCTGGCCGCGCGCATCGGGCTGAGCGCCGCGCCCACCTGGCGGCGTGTGAAGTGGCTGGAAGAGCAGGGCTACATCACCGGGTACCGGGCCGAGATCGACCGCCGCAAGATCGGCCTGGGCGTGCTGGCCTTCGTGCGCGTGGACGCCGAGCGCCACAACGCGCAGGCCACGCAAGCACTGGAAGCCGCCATCCGCGAGCTGCCTGAGGTGGTGGCTTGCCACTACATCAGCGGCACGGGCACCTTCGAGCTGCACGTGATGGCCACCGACCTGGATGCCTTCTCGCGCTGGGCCATGCAGACGCTCTTCAAGCTGCCGCACGTGAAAGACCTGCAAACCAGCTTCAGCCTGGGCGAGGTGAAAGCCGGCGCGGCGCTGCCGCTCACGCACCTGTTGCGCGCGCGCTGAGCGCGGCGGCCACCCCAGCCGGCCCGGAGCGGCCCTGCCTGGTGCAGGGCCGGCCCCAGGCGAGTGCGCTACCCTCCGCGCTTGATGACGCGCCTGCTCGACCTGCTGCTCGGCACCGACCCCAGCCAACGCACCCGCCTGGCCCAGGCCGGCTTGGCCTTGCTGTTGCTGGCGGCCGGTGTGGCGGCGATGAACTATTTCGTCGCGGTGGGCGTGGCGCCCTGGGCGCCGGTGCTGTGGTGGTCGGCCGTCACGCTGACAGGCATGGGGGGCTTCTTCGCGATGATCCGCAGCGGCTACTCGCGCCGCTGGGCCGAGCCTTCGCTGACCGTGCCGCAGATGATGTTTGCGCTGGCCAGCGGGGCCGTGGCCTACGCGCTGCTGGGCGCCGGGCGCGGTGCGGTCTTCCCGATGGTGATGGTGGTGCTGATGTTCGGCATGTTCATCGCCTCGCCGCGGCAGATGCGCTGGGTCAGCGCCTACGCGGTGCTGCTCTTCGGCGCCGTGATGGCGGCGATGGCGGTGCTGCAGCCGGCGGTCTACCCCTGGCGCATCGAGCTCGGGCACTTCCTGCTGGTGGCCACCATGGTGCCGGGTGTCTCGCTGCTGGCCTCGCGGCTTTCGCGTCTGCGCCAGCGCGCGCGGCAGCAACGGGCCGAGCTGGCGCAGGCGCTGTCCAACCTGCGCGAGCACACCACGCGCGACGAGCTCACCGGCCTGATCAACCGCCGCCACATGCAAGAGCTCATCGACCAGGAGCACCAGCGCTGCATCCGCAGCGGCCAGAGCTTCTGCCTGGCCGTGCTGGACATCGATGGCTTCAAGCCCATCAACGAAGCCAACGGTTATGCCGTGGGCGATGCCGTGATGCGTGCCGTGGCCCAGGAGGCGCAGCGCCACGTGCGTGTCTCCGACATGCTCAGCCGCTGGGAGAGCGACGATTTCGTGCTGATGCTGGGCGACACCCGCGCCGCGCTGGCCCGTGGCGGCCTGGAGCGCCTGCGCCAGAAGGTGGGGGCGCTGCGCATCCTGCACGGCAACACGGCCGTGGCCGTCACCATGAGCTGCGGCCTGGCCGAGCACCACGCCGGCGAGGCGGTGGCGCAGACCCTGGAACGCGCCGCCCGGGCCCTGCACGACGCCAAGGCCCAGGGCCGCGACCGCATCGCCGTGGCCACCTGAAAACCTGGAACGACACTCCCGATGTGGCTCTTGATTCTCGAAGCCCTGGCCGCGCTGGCCGTGCTGATTTTTGCCGTCTGGTGGACGATGTTCTCGGGCCGCCGGCGTGGTGAGACGCCGGAAGACCCGCCCGGCCCCGACAAGCCGCCGCAGCCTTAGCTGGCGGCGTCGGGCGGCCTGAAGAAGCTCAAGGGCTGCATGCGCAGCCGGCGCCACAGCGCCGCGCCGATGCGGCGGCGGTCTTGCACGCGCACCCCGCGCGAGCGCAGCGCCACGCGGAAGGCGAGCGTGAAGCTCACCGTCAGGTTCAGCAGGCCGATGACGGCGATGCCCGCCACGCACCACCAGAAGCCCGGCAGCGCCAGGATGCCCCAGCCCAGAGCGCCCAACGCCGCGCCCAGCTGCCCGCTGGCCAGCGTGACGTGGCGCACGTCGATGGGCACGCCGAAGAAGCCCAGCAGCGCTGGCACCAGCCCCAGCATCAGGCCCAGGCTGATGTTGGCCGCCAGGCCCGAGATGTTGGCGCGCCACCAGCGCGCCCAGCGCTGCGCGCGTGCCGCGCCCAGCCGCGCCACGATGCGCGGGTTCCACGCGATGGCGCTGTCCAGCCGGTGCAGCACGAACCAGTTCTCGGCCCAGCCCGCCACCAGGCTGCTGGCAAACAGCAGCACGCCCGTGAAGGCGGCGAACAGGGCGGTGGGCCCGAGCAGGGTGATGCTGTGCAGCACGTACTGCGCGTCTTTCTCGCCCACCAGCGTTTCGCCGAACACCGCCTTGGCGATGAGTTGCGCCGCCAGCACGAGCGGGAAACACATCGCCAGGTTGCCGGCGATGGCCGCGGCCTGCGAGCGGATGAGCTGTGCCACGCGGTCGACGAAGCCCTCGATCTCGGCGTCGCTGGCGCTCGCGCCGCGCGGCAGCGAGGCGGCCATGGCCGGGGCCGTCATCGCCGGCTGCTTAGTGGCCACCGTCCAGTGCAGCAGCATCACCAGCACGAAGCTGGCCGCGTAGTTCATGCCGGCCCAGAAGCCGCCCCAGAAGGCCGTGAAGCCGAGGGCCGCGATGGCGAACTTCAGGAAGGTGGTGCCCGCGATCACCGCACCGCCACCCAAAGCGCGGCGCAGCATGTCGCGGTACTCGGTGCGGCTGCGGGTGATGTAGTGCTCGCCGGTCTCGGCGCTGCGCTCGGCCACCTGGCGTGCCAGCAGCGAGTAGTGCCGCGCCACCAGTGCTCGCAGCCCCAGCTGTTCGCCCAGCACGTGCAGCAGCTCCAGCAGCAGGCGGCGGCCCTCGGGCAGCGGTTCGGGCGCGAGCACGCAATCCACCAGCTGCTCGATGCGCAGCGTGCGCCCGCGCAGCTGGTCGAGGTCGAAGACGATGTCCACCGAAACGCCGTATTGCTCCAGGTGCGGCATCACGCTGGCGGCGGCAGTGCGGCAGGCGTCGAGCAGTGCGCGCAGGTAGCCTGCGGCCTTCAGTGCTTCGTCATGCCGGCCGTGCAGCACCGCCTCGCGCAGCGTGGCGGCGGCGTGCGTGAGCTGGCGGAAGGGCTCGTCCTGCAGCGCCGTGGCGTCCATGCGCTGGCGCAGGGCCGTCGTGAAGCCGGCCGAGTGCACCGCGCTGACGAGGATGGTGATGGCGTTGAGCAGCACGTCGCGCAGCGTCTCGCCGTCGGCCGGGCCCAGCAGCTGCGCCGCGCGGGCGAGCGTGGCGCTGTCCAGGGCTTCCACCCATTCGGCGTCTTCGGGCTCGAAGAGCAGGCGGAAGAGGCTGGCCAGGTCGCGCGTCTCGGGCGTGCCCGGCAGCAGGCGCACGTGCACGCGTGAGAGCAGCTCGCTGCCGAAGGACCGGCGCGCGCCGAAGCCCAGGTCGGCGAACAGCGAAGCGGCGTCGATGTCGCGCCAGAAGGCCTGGGCCAGGCCCTGCACCTGCTCGCGCAGCTTGTCGTTCTTCTCCACCTGGTTCAGCAGGTGGCGCAGGCGCAGCACCGGCAGCGGGGTGCGTGCGTTCTCGGCGGGCTCGGTGCCGGTCGGCATGGCGGGCTTCGGTGCGTGCCGCAGCCACTCCATCAGCCGCACCAGCCACAGGTGGCGTTCGGCCTGACCCGCCTTCGGGTCGGCGGCGTTGATCAGCGCGGTGAGATCCCAGCTATGCGCCATGCGGCGGCGGCTCAGTGCAACGCGCCGGGGTAGACCAGCGCGAACTCCGGCACCGGGGCGTCGAAGGGGTGGGCTTGCTCGGTCATGCAGAAGAAGGTGCCGCGCATGCTGCCGTGGGGCGTGTCGATGCGCGTCCAGCTCGTGTACTCGAACTGCTCGCCCGGCTTGAGCACGGGCTGGTGGCCCACCACCGCCAGGCCGCGCACATCTTCTTGGTGCCCGTCGGCGTTGGTGACCACCCAGTGCCGGGCCACGAGCTGCGCGGTGACGCTGCCGGTGTTGCGGATGGTGACGGTGTACGCGAAGGCATACGGCCCCTCGGGCGGCTGAGACTGCTCGGGCAGGTACTGCACGCGCACTTCGCAGGTGAACTCGGGCTTGGCCATGGCGAGCATTCTAGGAGCCGACCCAGGCGCTGGCCCCCACGCTGGCGACGGCGGGGTGCACACCTAGAATCGAAAGATGAGTGATTTCCGCATCGCCCCGAGCATCCTTTCGGCCGACTTCGCCCGCCTCGGCGAAGAAGTGCGCAACGTCATCGACGCTGGCGCCGACTGGATCCACTTCGACGTGATGGACAACCATTACGTGCCCAACCTGACCTTCGGGCCGATGGTCTGCCAGGCGCTGCGCAAGCACAGCCGCGTGCCCATCGACGTGCACCTGATGGTGCAGCCGGTGGACGCCTTGGCGCAGGCCTTCTGCCAGGCCGGCGCCGACCTGGTGAGCTTCCACCCCGAGGCCAGCGCGCACGTCGACCGCACGCTGCAGCTCATCAAGGCCGAAGGCAAGCAGGCCGGCCTGGTGTTCAACCCGGCCACGCCGCTGGACGTGCTGCAGTACGTCATCGACAAGGTCGACCTGATCCTCATCATGAGCGTGAACCCGGGCTTCGGGGGCCAGAGCTTCATCCCGAGTGCGCTGCGCAAGATCGAGCAGGCGCGCAAGCTGATCGAGCAGACCGGCCGCGACATCCGCCTGGAGGTGGACGGCGGCATCAAGGTCGACAACATCCGCCGCGTGGCCGATGCCGGCGCCGACACCTTCGTGGCCGGCAGCGCCATCTTCAACCAGCCCGACTACAAGGCTGTCATCGACGCGATGCGCGCTGAACTCGCGCGCTGATCAGGTTCTGTCGATACGGCGGGCCAGCACCACCGAGGTGTTGGTCTTGATGACGCCCTCGATGGCGCCGATCTCATCCAGCAGCTGATCCAGCCGCGCGGTGGACTCGGTGCGCAGCAGCGCCAGGTAGTCGGATTCACCGCTCACACTGCACAGCTGGCGCAGCTCAGGGAAAGCGGCCAGGCGCTGCGTCACCAGCGCGCCGGCCTTGGGCTCGGTGGTGATGCCGACATAGGCCTCCACGCTGCTTTCGCCCTCCAGGGCGGCCAGGCGCACGGTGTAGCCGACGATCACGCCTTCGCGCTCCAGCCGCGTCAGCCGCGCCAGCACGGTGGTGCGCGCCACGCCCAGGCGACGGCCGAGATCGGCGGTGCTGGTGCGGGCGTCGGCCTGCAGCAGGGCGAGCAGGCGGCGGTCGAGGGTGTCCAGCACGGGCATGCGGCATTTTCACCGCGCCAGGCGCCGTGAGAGACCTGCGCCGCGCGCGCCTGGGCTCAGGTTTGTGCCGCCACCGCCGAAATGCCGCTACGGGCGCAGCGTCGCGCCTTCCCAGGGGCCTGCATGAAAGTCCGCAAGATCACGATCTTCAGCGGTGAGATTTTCGAGGTGCCGCAAGGCATTCAGCGCATCGACCACCGCGCCACCCATGGCTGGCAGCTGCGTTACGGTGGCACCAAGCTCTTTTCCGATGGTGGCGAAGGGGCCGCGGCCTCGCTGCAGCGCGCCACGCAAGAGCTGCTCAAGCGCATCAACAAGCTACCCGCGCCCTCGCTGCTGCAGCGTGCGCCCAGCGCCAACAAGAGCAACCAGCTGCCGCCGGGCATCACCGGCCCGGTGGTGCGCATGCGTCGCAACAGCCAGACGCGCGACTGCAGCCTGATGGTGCTGATCCCGCGTTTCGGCGACAAGCCGCGCCGCCGCACCATCTACATCGGTACCGAGAACACCTACAGCATCGAGCGCTACGAGAAGGCGCTGGAACGCGCCATCGAGATGCGGCGCGAGGCCGAAGAGGCCTACCAGAAGGCCAGCACCCGCGCCAAGCGCGCCGCGGCGCGCGAGATCCGTGAGCAGTTGCAGGCGGCCTGATCGGGCTTGATCAGGTCAGCGTATCTTGACGAAGAGATCGGTGAGGCTGACGTTACGTCGCATTGAAAATCGGATATGACGTATTGAGCGTTTCTTTCGTCAGTGATGGCGCCTAGACTGCCCGGCAGTTCAGCCCCTCACGGAAAGCCCGTCTCATGCGCATCACCCTGCTCGGCGCCGGCCACATCGGCCACACCATCGCCCACCTGCTCTCGCACAGTGGCGACTACGAAGTCACGGTCGTCGACCGCAGCCCCGAAGCCCTGGCCAAGCTGGCCGGCATGCCGGTGCGCACGCGTGTGGTGGAGACCGCCGAAGCGCAGGCGCTGCTGGGCGCGCTTCGCGGCCAGCAGGCGGTCATCAACGCTTTGCCCTACCACCTGGCCACGTTGGCAGCCACCGCCGCGCGCGAGGCCGGCTGCCACTACTTCGACCTCACCGAAGACGTGGCCGCCACGCGCGCCATCAAGCAGCTGGCCGAGGGCGCCAGCACCGCCTTCATGCCGCAGTGCGGCCTGGCGCCGGGCTTCATCGGCATCGTCGCGCACCACCTGGCCCAGGGCTTCGACAGCCTGCAGGAAGTGAAGATGCGCGTCGGCGCGCTGCCGGCCTTCCCGACCAACAGCCTGAAATACAACCTCACCTGGAGCGTGGACGGGCTTATCAACGAGTACTGCCACCCCTGTGAGGCCATCCGCGGCGGCAAGAACATCGAGGTGCTGCCGCTCGAAGGCCTGGAGCACTTCAGCCTGGACGGCACCGAGTACGAGGCCTTTAACACCAGCGGCGGCCTGGGCACGCTGTGCGAAACCCTGGCCGGCAAGGTGCAGACGCTGGACTACAAGAGCGTGCGCTACCCCGGCCACCAGGCGCTGATGAAGATGCTGCTGGAAGAGCTGCAGCTCAACCAGGACACCGAGACGCTCAAGGACATCATGCGCAAGAGCATCCCCAGCACCATGCAGGACGTGGTGCTGGTCTTCGTGACCGTCAGCGGCATGAAGAAGGGCGCGCTGGTGCAGGAGGTCTTCGCGCGCAAGATCTTCGCCGAGCGCAGCGAGACGCACCCCCTGAGCGCCATCCAGATCACCACCGCCGCCGGCATCTGCGCCGCGGTGGACCTCTTCCGTGAAGGCAAGCTGCCGCAGAAGGGCTTCATCCGCCAGGAAGAAGTGGCGCTGCCCGACTTCCTGGCCAACCGCTTCGGCGCCGCCTACCAGCAAAGCCGGCAGGTCGAAAGCATCGGCTGATCCCATGGCCGGGCGTGGGCCTGGCGGCGCGGAGCCGCACAGGCGCTGGCTATAGTTCAGCGGCCATGCTGCGACTGCTGCGACTGCTGAGCCTGTGGATGCTGTTGTGCACGGGCGCCTGCGCCTACGCACAGAGCGACCCCCTGGCCGAACCGCGCATGGAGCGCGTGGGCGACACCCGCTCCATCAACGACGGCGTGGTCACCGCGCTGGCGCAGGACGAAGATGGCCTGCTGTGGATCGGCACCACCGTGGGCCTGGTGCGCTACGACGGCTACCAGCTGCGCCCGCTGCAGGTGGGCAGCCCGCTGGCCGGCGCGCCGCAGGGCGCCAGCCATGTGCGCGCCCTGCTCGCTGCGCCGGGCGGCGTGCTGTGGGTGGGCCTGGAAGGTGAAGGTCTGGCGCGGCTGGACATCGCCCGCCACGTCTGGACGCTGTACCGGCCCGACGCCACGCGCGCCGGCGCGCTGGCCAGCGGCACGGTGCGTGCGCTGGCGCTGGACGCCGAGGGCGTGCTCTGGGTCGGCACCACCGGCGGCGGCCTGTACAGCCTGGCGCCCGGGGCCCAGACCTTCCGCGCCTACCGCCGCGCCAGCGGCGAGCTGCCCGACGACCGCGTGCACGCGCTGCGTGTGGACCGGCAGGGCAGCCTGTGGGTGGGCACCTGGAACGGCCTCTTGCGCAAGAGGCGCGGCGAGGCGCGTTTCGAGCCCGTGCACTCCAGCCCGCAGGCGGCCGAGAGCCTGGCCGGCCGCATCGTCTCGATGATTTCAGAGGCTCCCGATGGGCGGCTCTGGGTGGGCACACGGCAGGGTGATCTCGCGGTGCTGGAACCCGCCAGCGGCCAGGCGCGCTGGCTGCAGCGCGCCAGCCTCGTTGTGGGCAACGACAGCGCGGTGCTCTCCATGGCCTGGGCCGACGAGCGCGAACTGTGGATCGGCCGCGAGAGCGGCATCGACGTGCGCCGCGTCGACGACGGCTCGCTCGTCAAGCACCTGCGGCGCGACCTGCGCAAGCCCTGGGGGTTGGCCGGCCACAACGTGGTGGCGCTGCTGCGCGACCAAGCTGGCAACCTGTGGGTGGGCAGCTATGGCGGCGGCCTGCAGCGCCACAGCGCACGCCCGGGCCTGTGGGTGCGCCACGGCGATGGCCGTGACGGCAGCGTCTTCGTCGAGGCCAACGTGCGCAGCCTGCACCAGATGCGCAACGGCGAGATCTGGGCCGGCACCAACGAACGCGGTGTTGCCGTGCTCGATGCCCGGCTGCAGCTGCTGGCCGAGATTCCCCCCGAACCGCAGCGCCCGCGCGGTTTCGGCGGCGGCCTGGTGGGCGCCATCACGCAGACAGCCGACGGACGCATCTGGGTGGGTGCCGACAGCGAGCTCTACGAGTTCACCGAGAACCGCCGGCTGGTCGCGCGCCACCAGGCTGGCCAGGGCCGGCCGCGGCGGCTGCTGGCGGCCCGCGACGGCACGCTCTGGGTGGGCACGCAGGACGGCGTGTACCGGCGTGATGCTGCCAGCGGGCGGTTCCTGCGCCTGCCGCTGGCCGATGGCGGCGTGCTCAGCGGCAACGTCAACGCGCTGGCCGAATCGGCCGACGGCACGGTCTGGGTGGGCGGCAACAACGGGCTGTACCGCGCGGCGCCCGGGCAAGCCGTGCTGGCGCCGGTGGTGACCGTGGCGGGCGAGGGCCTGCTCAAGCCCGTGGTGCTGGGCCTGCTGGTGGACCGGCAGCAGATGCTGTGGGTGGACACCAGCGCCGGCCTGCACCGCATGCTGGCCTGGGACGGCAGCAGCGCGCGCTTCAAGCCCGTGGCCGACAGCCGGGGCACCGAAGCGCGGGCCAGCTTCGGCGCCAACCTGCTGGAAGACGCGCAGGGACGCATCTGGACCCACCAGACCGTCTACGACCCGCGCGACGACAGCCGCTACGAACTGAGCCATGCCGACGGCGTGGACATCGGCACGGGGTGGTTCCGCGCCTACACCCGGCTGGCCGACGGGCGGATGCTGTACGGCGGCAGCACGGGCATCCTGGTGGTGGAGAGTGAGCGTTTCCGCGCCTGGGACCACGTGCCGCCGGTGGTGGTGTCCGACCTGCGCATCGACGGCGAGCGTGTGCCGCTGGTGCGCCTGCAGGGGCAGCTGACCTTGCAGCCGCCTGAGGGCCGTTTCAGCGTGGAATTCGCGGCGCTGGACTACGGCCACCCCGAGCGCAACCGCTACCGCTACCGGCTGCAGGGCTTCGACAGTGCCTGGATCGAAAGCGGCTCCGACTTCCGTGTCGCCAGCTACGGCAACCTGCCGCCGGGCCGCTACACGCTGCAGCTGCAGGGCAGCAACCGTGTGGGCACCTGGAGCCCGCGCGAAAAGCTCATCCCGGTGGAGGTGCTGCCCGCCTGGTGGCAGACCTGGTGGGCGCGCGCGCTGGCCCTGGCGCTGGGGGCGCTGCTGGTGTGGGCGGTGGTGAGCCTGCGCACGCGGCTGCTGCGCCGCCAGCAGGTGGTGCTGGAGCGGCGCGTGCGTGAACGTACCGAGGCGCTGCAGGCGCTGTCGCAGCAGTTGCAGCTCAAGACCCAGGCACTGGAGGCCTCCAGCCTCACCGACCCGCTGACCGGCCTGCACAACCGGCGTTTCCTGGCGCAGAACATCGAGGCCGACGTGGCCCTGGCCGTGCGCCGGGCCGAGCAGGCCTTGCGCAGCAGCACGCCGCTGCCGGAAGACGCCGACCTCGTCTTCTTCGTCATCGACATCGACCACTTCAAGCAGGTCAACGACGCCCATGGCCACACCGCCGGCGATGCCGTGCTGATGCAGATGCGCGAGCGCCTGCAGCAGGCCTTCCGCCAGGGCGACCACCTCGTGCGCTGGGGCGGCGAGGAGTTCCTCATCGTCGCGCGCGGCACCTCGCGCCACCGGGCCGCCGAACTTGCCGAGCGCGTGCGCCACCTCGTCGCCGACGCGCCTTTCCGCTTGGACGACGGCACCCTGCTGCAACGCACCTGCTCGGTAGGTTTTGCCGCCTTCCCGCCGGCGCCGGCCCACCCCGCGGTGCTGAGCTGGGCCGCGGTGGTGGACATCGCCGACGCTGCGCTCTTTGCCGTCAAGCGCAGCGGGCGCAATGGCTGGCTGGGCGTGGTGAAGGCCGAGGCCGACTCGGCCGCCGCGCTGAAGGCGGCCGCCGCCGGCACGCTGCAAGACTGGCGCGCCAGCGGCCGGCTGGAGGTGGTGATGTCCGAGGGTTTGGACAGCACGGCCTGAAAGCCCGGCCGGCAACGGCGACACTGCGGGGATGAAAGACGCCCCCACCTCCAAGCCGGCAGCGGCCGCCCGCCGCAGCCCCCGTCCCCTGGACGTTGACACGCTCTGGCAACTGCAGCGCCTGGGCGGTGTGAGCCTGGCACCTGACGGCCGCGCCGCCGTGGTGTCGGTGGCCACGCCTTCGATGGAAAAGAACCACACGCGCTCGCGCCTGTGGCTGCTGCCCACCGGCAGCGGGGCGCCGCGCGCGCTGACGAGCTGCGGTGATCGAGACGGCCAGCCGGCGTGGTCGCCGCGAGGCGACCGCATCGCTTTTGTGGCGCGCCGCGAGCAGGAGGAGCTGAAGGACAGCAGCCCGCAGCTCTACACCATCGCCGCCGACGGTGGCGAGGCGCAGCGCCACAGCCACTTCGGACCCGGCATCGAGTCCTTCAAGTGGCTGCCCGATGGCCGCCGCGTGGTGTTCTCGGCCTGGGTCTGGCCCGGCCTGAAGGGCGCGGCCGCGCAGAACAAGGCGCAGGCCGAATGGCGCGAGCGCAAGGAAAGCGGCTACGTCACCAGCCAGGGCTACTACCGCCACTGGGACCACAACGTGCCGCAGGGCCGCGTGCTGCACCTGCTGCTGCTGGACCTGGCCAGCGGCCGCATCACCGATCTCTTCGAAGGCACGGCGCTGGAACTCCCGCGCGACGGCGCCGGCAACGAGGTCTACGACATCCACCCCGATGGCCGCCGCATCGCCTTCGTGCACGACCCTTCGGCGCGCCCGCTGCAGGCGAACCGCCTGGCCTTGAGCGAGATCGACATCACCACGCGGCGCGTGCAGCCGCTCATCGACGATGCCGGCTGGGACCTGGCCGGCCCCGCCTACAGCCCTGACGGCCGCCACATCGCGGTGGCTGCGGCTCACGTGGGCCGCAAGCACACGGCTTTGGCGCAGCCGGCCCTCGTCACGCCCACGGCTGCTCGTGGCAAGGGCAGCAAGGGCGGCAAGGGTGCCGCTACGCTGCGCGTGCTGGCGCCGGATTGGGACCGTTCGATCAGCACGCCCCTGCGCTGGGCGCCCGATGGCATCGCGCTGCTCTTCACCGCCGAAGACCGCGGCCGCTGCCCCTTGTGGCGTTGCCCGGTGGATGCCGAGGCCGCTGCGCCCACCGTGCTGCATGCCGGCGGCTGGGTGCAGGGCTTCGATGTGGCCGGCGACACCGTGGTGGTGCAGGCCGACAGCGCCACGCACCCGGCGCGCGTGCTGGCGCTCGGCCTGTCCGATGCCGCCGTCACGCCGCGCCGCCTGGAGCACTTCAACGACGACCTGCTGGCCGGCGTGGCCTTCGGCGAGGTGCGTGAAGTCTCGGTGACCGGTGCACTGGGCGAGCCCGTGCAGGTGTGGCTGGTCTTCCCGCCGGGCTTCGACGCGAAGAAGAAGCGCCCCGTCACCCACGTCATCCACGGCGGGCCTTTCGCGGCGGCGGGCGACACCTTCAGCTGGCGCTGGAACCCGCACATCTTCGCCGCGCCGGGCCACGTCATCGCACAGGTGAACTACCACGGCAGCAGCGGCTTCGGCTTTGCTTTCCGCGACAGCCTGATCGGTCGCCAGGGCGAACTGGAACTGCAGGACATCGAGGCCACCACCGACTGGCTGCTGCAGCAGCGCTGGGCCGACAAGACGCGCGTGTACGCCACCGGCGGCAGCTACGGCGGCTTCCTGGTGGCGTGGATGAACGGCCATGTCGCGCCGGGCCGCTACCGCGCCTATGTGTGCCACGCGGGCGTGTACGACCGCATCGCCACCTTCAGCGCCGACAGCTACACCACGCGCCCGCTCGATCTCGGCGCCAAGTACTGGGAAGACCCAGCCCGCGTGGCTGGGCAAAGCCCGCACACCTTCGCCGCGCACATGCACACGCCCACGCTGGTGACGCACGGCGCGCAAGACTTCCGCGTGCCTGATTGCAACGGGCTGGCCTACTACAACACGCTGCAGGCGCGCGGCGTCGATGCGCGGCTGCTGTGGTTCCCCGATGAGAACCACTGGGTGCTCAAGCCGCGCAACAGCCGGCTCTGGTACACCGAGTTCGCGGCCTGGCTGGCGCGGCACGGCGGGCCGGTGGCCCGCCCCCGAAAGGCCAAGGTGCAACCATGAGGCTGCAGGCCGCCGACTTGGCCGCGGCCATCGTCGATCTCGACGGCACGATGGTCGACACCGTGGGTGATTTCGAGGCCGCGCTCGGCCTGGCCTGGGCCGATCTGGGCCTGCCGCCCGTGGGGCGTGATTTCATCGTGCGCACCGTGGGCAAGGGCAGCGAACACCTCATCGCGCAGTGCCTGGCCGCCGTGGGGGCGCCTGCGGCCTTGCAGCAGGAAGCCTGGCAGCGTTACCAGCACCACTACCTGGCCATCAACGGCCAGCACTCGGCGGTGTACCCAGGTGTGGTGGAAGGCCTGCAGGCCCTGCGCGCCGCGGGCCTGCGGCTGGTGTGCCTGACCAACAAGCCCGGCGCCTTCGCGCGGCCGCTGCTGGCGGCCAAGGGCCTGGACGGCTTCTTTGAACTCGTCTTCGGCGGCGATGCCTTTGCCGAGAAGAAGCCGCACCCGCTGCCGCTCTTGAAAGCCTGCGAGGCCCTGGGCCTGCCCCCGGCGCGCACGCTGATGGTGGGCGATTCGAGCAACGATGCCGCTGCGGCCCGAGCCGCTGGCTGCCCGGTGGTGCTGGTGAGCTACGGCTACAACCACGGCGAGCCGGTGGAAAGCGCCCGGCCCGACGCCATCGTCGACCGGCTGGACGCGATCGTGCCGCTGCTGGCCGGCTGAAGCGCGGGCCGGTGCCTCAGCGGTTGCGGTTGCTGCGCGGGGCAGCGGCTTCCTGGCCGAGCAGCGCGGCCTTCAGGCCGTCGTCGGCGGGGTTGGGGCCCAGCCAGATGCTCAGCAGCGCGTTGAAGAACTCGGGCTCGCGCACCGGCTCGCCCTGCGCCTTGCCGTTGACCAGCACCGAGGTGCCGACGCCCGGCACGTAATCGACCGAGAAGTTCTCGCCGGCCAGCAGGCGCTTCTTGGCCGAGAAGATGTCGGCCATGCGCAGCGTGCCGGGGATGGACTTGCTGAAGGCTTCCTTCGGTGCGTTGTCCTGCATGCCGCGCGTGAAGAGCTTGCCCAGTTCATTGGCGTCGATGTCGCGCAGCATCACCACGTGGATGCGCTTGGGGCCGGAGCCGGCGTACACCGCTTCGGGCGTGGCTGCCTTGGCCCCCAGGTACAGCCCGGCGGTGTAGACGCGCACGACGAACTTGAAGCGCGTGCCCGCGCCGTTGAGTTGCAGGGTGCTGCCCGCCACCTGCACGGAGGGGGTGTAGCGCACGCCCGAAACCTCCAGGCTGCCGGGCGCGACAGCAGGCGCGGCGGCCTGGGCTTGGGCCGCACCGGGCAGCGCGGCCAGCGCCGCGGCAGGAATCAGGGCCAGCAGGAAACGACGGTGCATGGCGACGGCTCGACTTCGTTGACGACGGAAAGGGCGCGCAGTCTGCCATGCAGCGCCGCCCGTGGGAACGGGAGGGGAGCGGGCTGCTAAACTGAGGCGGTCATGTTGCAGCCTTCGTCCACGCTTGCCGCCCGTCGGCCCGGTCGCGATGACCAGGGAGCCTGGCCCTGGCGTCGCTCGCACAGCCCCTGCTGCTAGCCGGTACGCCGGCCGGCCCCCGACAGCGGGCCACGCCCCTGCGCCCTGCAGGCCTGGCCCGACCCCCGAACACCGCCGCCCAGCGCTGGAAACCCCAGGCCGCGGCCCCCGTGTGAACAGGTGCGAGACGTGATCACTGAACTTGAGTTCCAAAGCCTGGCCGCCCAAGGCCACAACCGCATCCCGCTGATCCAGGAAGCTTTCGCCGACCTGGAAACGCCGCTGTCGCTCTACCTCAAGCTGGCCGGCGGCGCCAGGCACAGCTTCCTGCTGGAAAGCGTGGTGGGCGGCGAGCGTTTCGGCCGCTACAGCTTCATCGGCCTGCCGGCGCGCACGCTCTTGCGCGCCACCGGCTTCACCACCGAGGTGGTGACCGAGGGCCGCGTGGTGGAAACGCACGAAGGCAACCCGCTCGATTTCATCGAGGCCTACCAGCGCCGCTTCCGCCCGGCGCTGCCGCCGGGCCTGCCGCGTTTCTGCGGCGGGCTGGCGGGCTACTTCGGCTACGACGCGGTGCGCTACATCGAGCCGCGCCTGGCGCACACGCACAAGCCCGGCGGCATTGGCACGCCCGACATCCAGCTGTTGCAGACCGAAGAGCTGGCCGTCATCGACAACCTCTCCGGGCGCCTGTACCTCATCGTCTGGGCCGACCCGGGCCAGCCCGAGGCCTACTTCAGCGGCAAGCGCCGCTTGAACGAGCTGGCCGACCAGCTGCGCTACAGCGTGACCGCGCCGCCGGTGAAGCGCGGGCCCAGCCACCCCGTGGAGCGTGATTTCAAGCAGGCCGAGATGGAGGCCATCGTGCGCCGCGCCAAGGAATACATCGCCGCCGGTGATTGCATGCAGGTGGTGCTGGGCCAGCGCCTGAAGAAGCGCTACACCGAAAGCCCGCTCAGCCTGTACCGCGCGCTGCGCAGCCTGAACCCTTCGCCCTACATGTACTTCTACGACATGGGTGACTTCCAGATCGTCGGCGCGAGCCCCGAGATCCTGGTGCGGCAAGAGCACACGCCCGAGGGCGCGAAGGTCACCATCCGTCCGCTGGCCGGCACGCGCCCGCGCGGCGCCACGCCCGAGCGCGACGCCAGCATCGAGGCCGAGCTGCTGGCCGACCCGAAAGAGCGCGCCGAGCATTTGATGCTGATCGATCTGGCTCGCAACGACATCGGCCGCATCGCGTGCACCGGCAGCGTGAAGGTGACCGAGGCCTTCGCGGTGGAGCGCTACTCGCACGTGATGCACATCGTCAGCAACGTCGAGGGCTTGCTCAAGCCCGGCACCGGCAACATGGACGTGCTGCGCGCCACCTTCCCGGCCGGCACGCTGAGCGGCGCGCCCAAGGTGCGGGCGATGGAGATCATCGACGAGCTGGAACCCGTTCAGCGCGGCATCTATGGTGGCGCCTGCGGCTACCTCAGCTTCGCGGGCGACATGGACGTGGCCATTGCCATCCGCACCGGCATCGTGAAGGACCAGACGCTCTACGTTCAGGCCGCCGCCGGCGTGGTTGCCGACAGCGTGCCCGAGCTGGAGTGGAAGGAAACCGAGCACAAGGCGCGTGCGCTCATCCGCGCCGCTGAACTCGTGGAAGAGGGGTTCTGAGCATGCTCCTCATGATCGACAACTACGACAGCTTCACCTTCAACCTGGTGCAGTACTTCGCCGAACTCGGCGAAGACGTGCGCGTGGTGCGCAACGATGAGATCGATGTCGCCGGCATCGCAGCGCTGAAGCCCGAGCGCCTGGTGCTGTCTCCCGGGCCCTGCAGCCCGGCAGAGGCGGGCGTGTGCATCGAGGCCATCCGCCATTTCGCCGGCAAGCTGCCCCTGCTGGGTGTCTGCCTGGGCCACCAGGCCATGGGCGCGGCGCTGGGCGGGAAGGTGGTGCGCGCGCAGGTGCAGATGCACGGCAAGGCCAGCACCATCAGCACGGACCAGCGCGGCGTGTTCCACGGCCTGCCGGCGCAGTTCAGCGTCATCCGCTACCACTCGCTGGCGGTGGAGCGGGCCTCGTTGCCGGCCGATCTGATCGTCACCGCCACCAGCGAAGACGGCGAGATCATGGGCCTGCGCCACCGCGGCCTGCCGCTGGAAGGCGTGCAGTTCCACCCCGAGTCCATCCTCAGCGAACACGGGCACGCGATGCTGAAGAACTTCCTGGAGCAAGTGCGTTGAACCCCATCGACCTGCGCAGCGACACCGTCACGCTGCCCACGCCCGCCATGCGCGCGGCCATGCACGCCGCCGAGCTGGGTGACGACGTCTTCGCCGACGACCCGAGCATCAACGCGCTGCAAGAGAAGATCGCCGCGATGCTGGGCAAGGAGGCTGCGCTCTTCACACCCACCGGCACACAGAGCAACCTCTGCGGCCTGATGGCGCACTGCGGCCGCGGTGACGAGTACCTCGTCGGCCAGATGGCCCACACCTACCGCTGGGAAGGCGGCGGTGCGGCGGTGCTGGGCAGCATCCAGCCGCAGCCGCTGCCGCAGCAGGCCGACGGGTCCATCCTGCTCTCGGATATTGAAGCGAACATCAAGCCCGACGACGCCCATTTCGCGAAGACGCGGCTGCTGGCGCTGGAGAACACCTGGGGCGGCCAGGTGCTGCCGCTGCCCTACATCGAAGCCGCCACCGCGCTGGCGCGGCGCAAGGGCCTGGCCACGCACCTGGACGGCGCGCGCGTGTTCAACGCCGCAGTGGCCTCAGGCGTGCCGGTGGGCGAGATCGCGCGCCACTTCGACAGCGTCTCGGTCTGCTTCAGCAAAGGCCTGGGCGCGCCAGTGGGCTCGGCGCTCGTGGGCCCGAAGGACTTCATCGCGCGCGCCCACCGCGTGCGCAAGATGCTGGGCGGTGGCATGCGCCAGGCCGGCGTGTTGGCGGCGGCGGCCAGTTACGCCCTCGACCACCACATCGAACGCCTGGCCGAAGACCACGCCAACGCCCGCGCCCTGGCCGAAGGCCTGGCTGGCCTGCCCGGCGTGACGGTGCAGCCGCCGCAGACCAACATCGTCTTCGTCGACCTCGCGCCCGAGAAGGCGCCCGGCGTGGTGGAGCGCCTGCGCGCCGCCGGCGTGCTGTGCACGGGCCTGTACCGCCTGCGCTTCGTGACGCACCTGAACGTGTCCGCCGACGACATCACCCGCGCCGTGGCCGTGCTGCGGCAACACCTGTGAAAGCCCCCGCCATGCCCATCAGCAACCACGAGGCGCTCACGCGCGTGATCGAGCACCGCGAGATCTTCCACGACGAGATGCTTGCGCTGATGCGCCGCATCATGAGCGGCGAGATGAGCCCGGTGATGATGGCCGCGCTGCTGGTGGGCTTGCGCGTGAAGAAAGAGACCATCGGCGAGATCACCGCCGCGGCGCAGGTGATGCGCGAGTTCTCCACCAAGGTGAACGTCGTTGATCGCACGCACCTGGTGGACATCGTCGGCACCGGCGGCGACGGCTCGCACACCTTCAACATCAGCACCTGCAGCATGTTCGTGGCCGCGGCCTGCGGCGCGCGCGTCAGCAAGCACGGCAACCGCGGCGTCAGCAGCAAGAGCGGCAGCGCCGACGTGCTGGAGACCCTGGGCGTGCCGATGACACTGAGCCCAGAGGCCGTGGCCCGCTGTATCGCCGACACCGGCATCGGCTTCATGTTCGCGCCCAACCACCACCCGGCGATGAAGAACGTCGCACCGGTGCGGCGCGAACTCGGCGTGCGCACGCTCTTCAACATCCTGGGCCCGCTCACCAACCCGGCCGATGCGCCCAACATCCTGATGGGCGTGTTCCACCCCGATCTGGTGGGCATCCAGGTGCGCGCGCTGCAGCGCCTGGGTGCCGAGCACGCGGTGGTGGTCTACGGCCGCGACGGCATGGACGAGGTTTCGCTGGGCTCGGCCACGATGGTGGGCGAGTACAAGGACGGCGCCATCCGCGAATACGAGATCCACCCCGAAGACTTCGGCCTCACCATGGCCAGCAGCCGCGCGCTGAAGGTCGAGACGCCCGAGCAGTCGCGTGCGCTGATGCAGGCCGTGCTGGACAACGAGCCCGGCCCGGCGCGCGACATCGTCATCCTCAACGCCGGCGTGGCGCTCTACGCCGCGGGCGTGGTGCCCGGCATGGCCGAGGGCGTGGCCGTGGCGCGCGAGGGCATCGCCTCGGGCCGCGCCTTGGCCAAGCTGCACCAATTCGTCACGCGCACGAAAGAACTGGCACCGGCATGAGCGACATCCTCAACAAGATCGTCGCGGTCAAGCACGAAGAGCTGGCCGCGGCCCGCCAGCGCCGCAGCCTGGCCAGTTGGCGCGAAGAAGCCGAAGCCCGACGCGACGTGCGCGGTTTCGAGGCTGCGCTGCGCGCGAAGCTGGCGGCCGGCCACGCGGCGGTGATCGCCGAGGTGAAGAAGGCCAGCCCGAGCAAGGGCGTGCTGCGCGAGCACTTCGTGCCGGCCGAGATCGCGGCCAGCTACGCCGCGCATGGCGCCGCCTGCCTGAGCGTGTTGACCGACGAGCGCTTCTTCCAGGGCGGTGCTGCCTACCTGCAGCAGGCTCGCGCCGCCTGCACGCTGCCAGTGCTGCGCAAGGACTTCATGGTCGACGAGTACCAGGTGGTGGAAGCACGCGCGCTGGGCGCCGACGCCATCCTGCTCATCGCTGCCTGTCTGAGCGACGCGCAGATGGCCGACCTGGAAGCCGCCGCGCTGGCGCTGGGCATGGACGTGCTGGTGGAAGTGCACGACGGCGACGAGCTGGACCGTGCGCTGCGCTTGAAAACGCCGCTGCTGGGCATCAACAACCGCAACCTGCGCACCTTCGAGGTGACGCTGGACACCACGCTCGGCCTGCTGCCGCGCGTGCCGGCCGACCGGCTGCTGGTCACCGAATCGGGCATCCTGAACCGCGCCGACGTGCAACGCATGCGCGCGGCGCAGGTGCACGCCTTCCTGGTCGGCGAAGCCTTCATGCGCGCGCCCGAGCCAGGCTTGGCGCTGGCGGCGCTGTTCGATTGAACCCGCCGAACCGGCTGCAGCGCCCGCTCGACGCACTGCTGGCGGCCGATTTCGGCGACTGGCAGCCGCTGCTGCAGCGTTGGCGGCAGAGCCCGGCAGGCCAGGCCCTGGTGCAGGCCGTCGACGCGCGTGTCGCCGCCGGCGCCACGGTCTACCCGGCCGAGCCCTTCCGTGCGCTGGCGCTCACGCCGCTGGCGGCGATGAAGGTGGTGATCCTGGGCCAAGACCCTTATCACGGCCCGGGTCAGGCCGAGGGCCTGGCCTTCTCGGTGCCCGCCGGGCAGAAGCCACCGCCGAGCCTGCGCAACATCTTCAAGGAACTGCAGCGCGATCTCGGCCTGCCGCTGCCGTCGCAGCCGTCTCTGCTGCCCTGGGCCCGCCAGGGCGTGCTGCTGCTGAACACCGTGCTGACCGTGGAAGACGGGGCTGCTGCTAGCCACAGCAAGCTAGGTTGGCAGGCGCTCACTGATGCCGTTTGCCAGGCGGCGGCTGACGAACCTTCGCCCAAGGTCTTCATGCTCTGGGGTGCCCACGCGCAGGCGCTGGCGCCGCGAATGACTGGCACGCCGCACCTCGTGCTGTGCAGCAACCACCCTTCGCCGCTGTCGGCGTCGAGGCCGCCCGTGCCCTTCATCGGCTGTGGCCACTTCGGGCAAGCCAACCGCTTCCTACAGGCCGCCGGCCGGCCAGCGACCAGCTGGGGCTTGGCGGCGGCGCAGCCCGTGTTATAGTCACCGGCTCTCCGGAGGGGTGCCCGAGTGGCTAAAGGGGGCAGACTGTAAATCTGTTGGCTTACGCCTACGCTGGTTCGAATCCAGCCTCCTCCACCAGAGACTTCTTGCCGTGCAGCCGCGGCAGGGCCTGCAGTCGGTGGCGAGAGTTAGCCGGGCGGGAGTAGTTCAATGGCAGAACCTTAGCCTTCCAAGCTAATGACACGGGTTCGATTCCCGTCTCCCGCTCCACGGCGCCAAGGTTGTTCTTCAGTTTCGGTAGTTCGGTGTTTTCGTCGTCAAGGGTGTGCCGGTGGTGGCCGTGCCGCAGCCCGCAGGCCCTTGACGATGCCCATGTGGCTCAGTGGTAGAGCACTCCCTTGGTAAGGGAGAGGTCGCGGGTCCGATTCCCGCCATGGGCACCACTTCTTCTTCGATCCCACTTGTCTGAGCCAGGAGCGCAAGGAAATGGCAAAAGGTAAATTTGAACGCACGAAGCCGCACGTGAACGTGGGCACGATTGGTCACGTGGACCATGGCAAGACGACGCTGACGGCGGCGATCACGACGATCCTGGCG
>VYLK01000278.1_pt1 | contig 20478 bp, 18 predicted proteins | sample 5114321 | NCBI WGS metagenome assembly VYLK01 (sample SAMN12291792, study PRJNA351875) | freshwater metagenome | isolation source: freshwater lake | place: USA: Michigan, MSU2 Lake | collected 2011-08-16
TTCGATATCGAACTGCGGGCCACGCTGGCCGTCAGCCTCGATGGTGCCGATCGTGTGGTAGCCCGCATCAATCGCGCCGTACCAGCCGTTCGGCTCGGCGTTGGCAACGCCGGCTGAGAACAGCCCTGCCATTGCGACGCCGGCGAGAAGTTTCAACTTCATTCTATCCCTCATAATCAGTGATTGCCCTGATACCCCATCTATACGGGGAGCTCTCAAGGCCGAACGAGAATGTTCTTCCGGAGTTCCCCGTTTCGGCTACGAATGTAGCAACTGTGGCGCCGTTTCAACACACCAGACGGGGTTTCGCCGGGCGCAACGGCTGCTAGGAAGCGCTGTTTCAAAGGGAGCGGTTGAATGACGATGCGATTTGACGGGCGCGTGGCGATCGTGACGGGGGCCGGTGGCGGCTTGGGGCGTGAACACGCCCTCGCCCTGGCCAAACGCGGCGCGAAAGTGGTCGTCAACGATCTGGGCGGTGCCCGCGACGGCTCGGGCGGATCGGCGACTGCCGCCGAATCGGTCGTGGCCGAGATCCTTGCTGCGGGCGGCGAGGCGATGGCCAACGCCGCCTCCGTCACCGACTACGCCGCGGTCGAGGCCATGGTCGCGGCAGCCATGGAGAAATGGGGCCGGGTCGACATCCTGGTCAACAACGCCGGCGTCCTGCGCGACAAGACCTTTGCCAAGATGGGGCTGGACGACTTCCGTTTCGTCATGGACGTGCATCTGATGGGGGCCGTCCACTGCACCAAGGCAGTCTGGGACATCATGCGCGACGCCAACTACGGCCGCATCGTCATGACCACATCCTCCTCGGGCCTGTATGGCAATTTCGGCCAGTCCAACTATGGCGCGGCCAAGATGGCCCTGGTCGGGCTGATGCAGACCCTGTCGATCGAAGGCGCGAAGAATGACATCCGGGTGAATTGCTTGGCGCCGACCGCCCACACCCGCATGACCGAGGACCTCGGTGCCCGCCTGCCGCTGGAACTGCTGGGCCCGGACACGGTGACGCCCGGCCTGCTGCATCTGGTCAGCGAGGACGCACCGAGCCGCTGCATCCTCACCGCGGGGGCCGGCGGCTTCGAGCGCGCCTATGTCACCCTGACCCAGGGCATCCGCGCCGTCGGCGAGGACGCGCCGGAACAGGTCGCCGCCCGGTTCGCGGAGATCTCGGACCGCACCGGCGAGATCGTGCCCGAGATGGGCGCGGCCCAGGGCATGATCGAACTGACGAAAGCCCAGCAAGCCCTCGCCTGACCTCTTGCCTTGACCCAAGGGCAAGCGCCTAGGGTTCGACCCATCTCGCGCCCGGGCAGCGAGCGACCGCGTCGCAAGCGCCTGTGCCCCAACCAAGGAAGCACGCCGAATGTCCCGCGAAGCCGTCATCGTCTCCACCGCCCGCACGCCCATCGGCCGCGCCTATCGCGGAGCCTTCAACGACACCCAGGCGCAGCAGCTGGGCGGCCACGCCATCCGTCATGCCGTGGCCAGGGCGGGTATCGATCCGGCCGAGATCGAGGACGTGGTCATGGGTGCCGCCCTGCAGCAGGGTTCGACCGGGACCAATGTCGCCCGGCAATCGGCCCTGGCCGCCGGCCTGCCGGTGACCACCGGCGGCATGAGCGTGGATCGGCAATGCGCCTCCGGCCTCATGGCCATCGCAACGGCGGCCAAACAGGTCATCCATGACCATCAGAAGGTGGTGGTCGGCGGCGGGCTGGAGTCGATCTCCCTCGTCCAGAACCCGCACATGAACATGCATCGCGCCATGGATGAGGGCCTGCTGAAGCTGGCACCGCACATTTACATGTCGATGCTGGAGACCGCCGAGATCGTCTCCCGCCGCTACGGCATCAGCCGCGAGCTGCAGGACGAATATGCCCTTCGCTCCCAGCAGCGCACGGCCCAGGCCCAGGCCGACGGTCGACTCGACGCCGAGATCGCGCCCATGAGCACCTCCATGCTGGTCACGGACAAGACCACGGGCGAGACCTCCCGGAAGGCGGTCACACTGTCGATGGACGAAGGCAACCGCGCCGACACCACCCTTGAGGGCCTGAGCGCCCTGAGGCCGGTCTTCGGAGCCGGCGAATCCATCGACCAGGGCCAGTTCATCACCGCCGGTAACGCCAGCCAGCTGTCTGACGGAGCCTCGGCCAGCGTCATCATGGAGGCGGGCGAGGCGGTGCGGCACGGGCTGCAGCCGCTCGGTGCCTATCGCGGCATGGCCGTTGTCGGCTGCGAGCCTGACGAAATGGGTATCGGCCCGGTCTTTGCCGTGCCCAAACTGCTCAAACGCCACGGCCTGACCGTCGACGACATCGGCATCTGGGAGCTGAACGAGGCCTTCGCCGTGCAGGTGCTCTACTGCCGCGACCGACTGGGCATCCCCGATGACCGGCTCAATGTCTCGGGCGGTGCGATCTCCATCGGTCACCCCTACGGCATGTCGGGTGCCCGGATGACCGGCCACGTCCTCATCGAGGGCAAGCGGCGCGGGGCCAGATACGGCGTGGTGACCATGTGTGTCGGCGGTGGAATGGGGGCAGCGGGCCTGTTCGAGATCTACTGATCCGATCCATGGCAACGGGCGGACCGGCGGCGGCGCCGTGCGGGGTCGCGATTGTGAATCCGCCCGGGATGGGCCAAATCGGCTGAATGAGCACCCTCCCCGCCCTGTCCGCCGATCCCGCCGCCATGACCGCGCGCGCGCGCGCGGTCATCCAGCTGAATATCGCCGCGCTTCAGGCCCTGGAGTCCGGCCTCGACGACGGCATCGCCCGCGCCTGTGACATCATCCTGTCCCGTCCCGGCTATCTGGTGGTCACCGGTATGGGCAAGTCGGGCCATATCGGCGGCAAGATCGCAGCGACGCTCGCCTCTACCGGGACAAACGCCTTCTTCGTCCATCCGGCCGAGATGAGCCACGGCGACCTCGGCATGCTGCGCAAGGACGTCACCCTGCTGGCCATCTCCAACTCCGGGGAAAGCCGGGAGCTGCGCGACCCCCTGATCTACTGCCAGCGCGAAGGCATCCCGGTCATCGGCCTGACCCAGCGGCCCGCCAGCTTCCTGGGCCGTTCATCCGCCGTTTGCCTGACCATGCCGCAGGTGGCCGAGGCCTGCCCCAACGGCCTGGCACCCACGACCTCGACCCTCATGACCCTGGCCCTCGGCGATGCCCTGGCTATGGTGTTGATGGACCGGCGCGGCTTTACCGCCGAAGCCTTCGGCCTGCACCATCCCGGCGGCAAGCTGGGAATGAGCCTGCAGAGTGTGCGCGACTGGATGGGCGACCGCCCGCCCGCCCCGGCGACCATTCCCCTTACGGCGACCTTCGCCGAGGTGGTGTCCGCCATCACCGAGGGGCGCAAGGGCGCAGCGGCAGTTCTGAATGATGACGGAACGCTGGCCGGGATCATTACCGACGGAGACGTCCGCCGGGCCTTCTCCCGCGACCTCACGGGTCTGACCGCTGCCGACATCATGAGCCCTGATCCCCGGATTATCGCCCCGGACGCCCGCATGAGCGATGCCGTCGACCTGATGACCCAGAACAGGATCGCGACCCTGCTGGTCGTCGAGGCGAACCGTCCGGTTGCCATCGTCCACATCGCCGAACTCATGCAGGCCGGCTACGTCGGCTAGGCCGGAGCGACCCGCCCGGACCCGGTCGGCACTGTCGATCAGGCCCGGGGAAACTCCTCTGCGGGAGGCCCGTCAGACGGACGCCGACTGGCGACGGGCCGAAGCAGGGGGCAATGAATACTTGACGTTGACGTAAACGTAGGGTTTGTGACGGGGACACGCAGAATCCGCCCTTATTGGAGACCGACTCCCATGGCCGAAGCCTATATCTACGACGCGGTCCGCACGCCGCGCGGCAAGGGCAAGAAGGACGGGTCCCTGCATGAGATCACCGGCCTGAGCCTGGCGACCCAGGTGCTGGAAGCCCTGCGCGACCGCAACAACCTGGACACCTCCAGGGTCGATGACGTCATCCTGGGCTGCGTCTCGCCGGTGGGCGAACAGGGCGCGGATATCGCCCGCACAGCCGTCTTGTCGGCGGGCTGGGCCCAGACGGTGGCCGGCGTCCAGATCAACCGCTTCTGCGCCTCCGGCCTCGAGGCCGTGAACATGGCCGCGGCCAAGGTGAAGTCCGGCGAGGCCGATTTCGCGGTCGGCGGGGGCATTGAGGCCATGAGCCGGGTTCCGATGGGCTCGGACGGCGGGGCCTGGCCGGTCGATCCGACCTCGGCCTTCCCAACCTATTTCGTGCCCCAGGGCGTGTCGGCCGACATGATCGCGACGAAATACGGCTTCAGCCGCGACGACGTCGACGCCTATTCCATGGAAAGCCACAAGCGCGCCGCCGCCGCCTGGGCCGACGGCCGGTTCTCGAAATCGGTCATCGCCGTCAAGAACCAGCTCGGACTGGTCCAGCTGGACCGCGACGAGACCATCCGCCCCAATACCGACATGCAGTCGCTGGGTGCCCTGAACCCGTCCTTCGCCATGATGGGCGAGATGGCTTTCGACGCCGTGATCAACCAGCGCTACCCCGAGGTCGAGCGGGTCAGCCACGTCCACACACCCGGCAACTCCTCGGGGATCGTTGACGGTTCGGCCGGGGTGCTGATCGGCACACTGGAAGCCGGCCAGGCCATGGGCCTCAAGCCCCGCGCCCGCATCGTCGGTGCCGCCTCGATCGGCTCCGAACCCTCGATCATGCTGACCGGCCCCGAGTTCGTGACGAAGAAGCTGCTCGCCAAACTGGGCATGACCACCGCCGACATCGACGTCTGGGAGCTGAACGAGGCCTTCGCCGCCGTTGTGCTGCGCTACATGCAGGCGCTCGACATCCCGCACGACAAGATGAACGTGAACGGCGGCGGCATCTCCATGGGCCACCCGCTCGGCGCCACCGGCGCCATGATCACCGGCATCGCCCTGGACGAGCTAGAGCGGTCGAACAAGTCCACCGCCCTGATCACCCTGTGCATCGGCGGCGGCATGGGCACCGCCACCGTCATCGAACGCGTCTGAGCACGGGAACACCGATGCAGATCGGATTCGTCCTGTTTCCGAACGTCACGCAGCTGGATTTCACCGGTCCGCTGCAGATGCTGCATCGCGTCCCGGGCGCAACGACCCACATCCTCGCCCGGACCCTCGCGCCGGTCCCGTCCGACTGCGGACTGGGGCTCGTCCCGACCGGAACCTTCGCCGAAGCCCCGGCGCTGGACATGATCTGCGTCCCCGGCGGGTTCGGCGTCGGTGCGGCCATCCAGGATGAGGAGACACTGGCGTTCGTTCGGGCGGCGGGACAGTCCGCCCGCTACGTGACCTCCGTCTGCACGGGAGCCTTTCTGCTGGGCGCAGCCGGGTTGCTGCGGGGGCGGCGCGCGACGACACACTGGGCCTATCATCATCTGTTGCCGTTGGTCGGTGCGATCCCGCAGCAAGGGCGGGTGGTTCGTGACGGCGACGTCTTTACGGGCGGGGGCGTTACGGCCGGCATCGATTTCGCCCTGACCGTGGCGGCCGAGATCGCCTCGCCGCAAGCCGCCCAGCGGATCCAGCTGGCGACGGAATACGACCCCGAGCCGCCCTTTGCCGCCGGATCGCCCGACCGCGCATCGGTCGAGGTCTCGGACGAACTCAAAGCCTTCTACGCGGTGCGTGCCGCGGAATTCAGAAACGAAATTTCGGCCGCCTTGGCTGCCGCTTGAAACCCGAAGGAAGACCGATGGAAAACTTCAAGATCGACGTGGATGCCGACGGCATCGCCCTGATCACCTTCGACGTCCCCGGGCGGTCGATGAACACCCTGACCTCGGGCGTGATGGCCGAGATCCCGCAATGGATCGAACGCGTGAAGACCGACGACGCCATCAAGGGTGCCGTCCTGACTTCGGGCAAGGCGAGCGGCTTCTGCGCCGGCGCTGACCTCGGCGACATGGCCGGCGGCATGCTGGCCGGTGGTTCGCTGCAGGAAGCCTATGATGCAGGCTGGAAGCTGAACGGAGCCCTGCGCGCGCTGGAGACCTGCGGCAAGCCGGTCGCCGCGGCGATCAACGGCCTGGCGCTGGGCGGCGGTCTGGAACTGACGCTGGCCTGCCACTATCGCGTGGTCGCCGATGACTCGAAGATCCAGCTCGGCCTGCCGGAGATCAAGGTCGGCCTCTTCCCCGGCGGCGGTGGCACCCAGCGGCTGACGCGCCTGATCGGCGTGCAGGCCGCGATGACGGCGATGAGCGCCGGCTCGTCCTGGCGTCCGAACGACGCGAAGGGCGCAGGCGTGGTCCATGAAGTGGTCGCTAGGGGCACGGAAGTCGACGCGGCGAAGGCCTGGATCAAGGGCGGCGGCAAGGCCGTGCAGCCCTGGGACGACAAGGGCTTCAAACAGCCCGGTGGCGGCCCCTACCACCCCGCCGGCATCCAGAGCTTCCTCGTCGGCAACGCCATGCTGCGCAAACAGTCCTACGGGAACTATCCCGCCGTGCTGAACCTGATGAAGGCCGTCTATGAGGGGATTCAGGTCCCCATGGACGCGGCCCTGCGCATCGAGACCCGCTACTTCATCAAGACCCTGATGACGCCGCAGGCCCAGGCCATGATCCGCAGCCTGTTCCTGTCGAAGCAGGAGCTCGACAAGGGTGCCGTCCGTCCGGCGGGCGTGCCGAAATCCGATCCGAAGAAGGTCACCGTCATCGGCGCCGGCATGATGGGCGCAGGCATTGCCTATGTGCAGGCCCTGGCCGGGATCGAGACCATCCTGATCGACCGCACCCAGGAAGACGCCGACAAGGGCAAGGCCCACGTCGCCGACCTGCTGAAGAAGCGGCTGTCCAAGGGCCAGATCACCCAAGACAAGTATGACGCCCTGCTGGGTTCGGTCACTGCGACGACCGACTATGACCTGATCAAGGGCTCGGACCTGGTCATCGAGGCCGTGTTCGAGAACCGCGAAATCAAGGCGGATGTGACGAAGCGCGCCGAGGCCCAGTTGGCCCCCGGTGCCGTGTTCGGCTCCAACACCTCGACCCTGCCGATCACCGGCCTGGCCGAGGCCAGCGTCCGGCCCGAGGACTTCATCGGCATCCACTTCTTCTCGCCTGTCGACAAGATGATGCTGGTCGAGGTCATCCTCGGCGAGAAGACCGGCGAGGCGGCGATCGCCCGGTCGCTGGACTACATCATGAAGATCAAGAAGACCCCGATCGTCGTCAACGACGGCCGCGGATTCTACACCTCGCGCTGCTTCGGCACCTATGTCGCCGAGGGTATGGCGATGCTGGAAGAGGGCTATGCCCCCGCCCTGATCGACAATATCGGCCGCATGACCGGCATGCCGCGCGGGCCGCTGGAGATGCACGACGACGTGGCCCTGGACCTGTCGGTCAAGATCGCCAAACAGACGGCGCTGGACCTCGGCGACAGATATCAGCCCCTGCCCGGCTCGCAGATCGTCCAGAAGATGGTCGAGGAGCTCGGCCGCTACGGCCGCAAGAACGGCATGGGCTTCTATGACTATGACCATAAGCCCAAGAAGATCTGGGCCGGTCTGGCTGAGCTGGCTCCGGTGAAGATCAATGACTCCACGCCGGAGCTGGTCGAGGACCAGAAGCAGCGCCTGCTTTACCGGCAGGCCGTCGAGGTCGCGCGCTGCTGGGAAGAGGGCGTCATCGACGACCCGCGTGAAGCTGATGTGGGCGCCATCCTGGCCTGGGGTTTCGCACCCTGGACCGGCGGCCCGATCACCATGATCGACCAGACGGGGCTCAAGGCCTTCGTGGCCCAGGCCGACGACTATGCCGCCCGCTACGGCGACCGGTTCAAGGTGCCGCAGCTTCTGCGCGACATGGCCGCCAAGGGCGAGACCTTCTACGGAAACTTCGCCGGGAAGCAGAAGGCCGCAGCCTAGGCAGGTATGGAGCCGCCGGCTTGACGTCCGCGGCTTTCGGCTCCACCCGTCGCTCCTGAAACCGGGAGCCGCCAGATGATCCGTCCCCTCACGCTCGCCCTTCTGCTCGCGTCCGCCGCCTGGAGCGCCCAGGCCCAGGAACTGCTGATCCGGGGCGGGACGATCTACACCGGGGTGGCCGCGCAGCCAAAGGCCGAGGTGGTCCTCGTCCAGGACGGGCGGATCGCCTATGTCGGCACTGAGGCGGGGCTTCCGACATTCGCATACGCCGAAACACTCGACCTTCGGGGCGCGACGATGTTCCCCGGCTTCACCGACGGCCACGCCCACCTCGACGGCATCGGCTGGCGCGAGCTGACCCTCAACCTCGAAGGCTCGGTCTCGGTGGCCGAGGCCATGGCGCGACTGACCGCATGGGCCGAGGCCCATCCGGAGGGCCCCATCGTCGGGCGGGGCTGGATCGAGACCCACTGGCCGGAAGCGCGTTTCCTGACCGCCGCCGACCTCGACGCCGCTGCGCCGGGGCGGATCGTCCTGCTGGGCCGGTCGGACGGCCACGCCGTGGTCGCATCCTCAACGGCCCTCGCCGCCGCCGGCGTCGACGCCTCGACGGTGGCACCGCCGGGCGGGGAGATCCTCAAGGGGCCGGACGGACGGCCGACCGGCCTGCTGGTCGATGCCGCCGAGCAACTGGTCGCCGGCCTGCTGCCGCAGACCGATCCCGAGGCCCTGCGCGATGCCTATCGCGCCGGCTTCCGCGTCGAGGCCGCCTATGGCTGGACCGGCGTCCATTTCATGAGCGCACCCTGGCGGGACATCCCCCTGCTGGAGGCCATGGCCGAGGCGGGCGAAGCGCCCTTGCGCATCTACAACAGCGTCACCCCGGACGGCGCCGCCGCCCTGATCGCGGGCGGCCCGCGCAGCGTCGCCGACGGCCGGATCATCACCCGGGCGATCAAATACTATGCCGACGGGGCCCTCGGCTCGCGTGGCGCGGCCCTGTTCGAACCCTATGCCGACCGCCCCGGGACCAGCGGCCTGATGCAGATCACCGGCGATGAAATCATCCCCCTGTATGAGGCGGCCCTGCGCGGCGGCATCCAGGTCGCCACCCACGCCATCGGTGACCGCGGCAATGCCTCGGTCGCCGGGTGGTACCAGCAGGCCCTGAACGCCGTACCTGCCCCTGACCGGCCTCACGGCGACGATGTGCGCTGGCGCATCGAACACGCCCAGATCCTGCGGCCGTCCGACTATCAATGGTTCCAGCACCTGCCGATCATCGCCTCGATGCAGCCCAGCCACGCGATCGGCGACCTGCATTTCGCTCCCGCCCGCCTCGGCGACGCCCGGCTGGACGGGGCCTATGCCTGGCACAGTCTGGTCGACATGGGGGTGATCGTCGTCGGGGGATCGGATGCCCCGGTGGAGCGCGGCGACCCGCTGATCGAATTCTATGCGGCCGTCGCCCGGGCCGATCTGGAAGGCTTCCAGGGCCCCGACTGGCGCCCCGGCGAGGCCGTCGACCGCGCCACGGCCCTGAAGATGTTCACCCTCTGGCCGGCGTACGCCAGCTTCCGGGAGGACGAACTGGGAACCATCGAGGTCGGCAAACGGGCCGACTTCACGGCCTTCTCGGTCGATCTGATGACCGTGCCGGTCGCCGACATTCCCGGCGGTCGCGCCACCCTTACGATCGTCGACGGCGTGGTGGTCTATCGCGCCGACTGAGGCTGAATGCGAAACGGGACGGCCCCTTCGAGCCGTCCCGTCTTGATGCCGGCCGCCGTTGGCCCTAAGGCTGCGCCGGCTCCGCGGGCGTGATGTAGTGGTAGCCTGAAAGCTTCCCAAGCTTTTCGTGCGGGTTCGATTCCCGCCGCCCGCTCCAGCCGCCGTCTATTCCCGCGTTACCGTAATCCCGCGGTCCCCGAGGATTTCCTGGACACTGTCGTCACCGGCGAGGTGGGCGGCACCGACGGCGATGAAGACGGTTCCCGAACCGGCCAGAAGGGTCTGGATCTGGTCGGCCCAGTCGGTGTTGCGACGAACCAGCAGGGCTTCGTAAAGGGCCGGGGTTTCCGTCTGCATTTCAGTAACCGCGAGTTCCTCGAGGCGCTGCACGTCACCGGACGCCCAGGCGGCGACCATCTGGTCCAGTTCGGCCGTGCTGTCGCTCCAGGACTCCAGCAGCATGCGGAGGGAAGCCAGCTGATCAGCTTCGGACATCCCGGCGAGGATGCCGACCTGTTTGTCGATGGTCTCGAACGCCTGGATGGGCTTGCCGGCGGCTTCGGCGCGCGCCTTCAGAACCAGTTCGACGCCAGACTGGGGTTCGTAGCCCGCCTTCATCACCGGGGCGACGGAAAGGACCAGTCCTGCGAGCCAGGGACGAAAGACATCGATCTGGCCGGCCGGCATGCCCGCAGAGGCGGCGATGGTGTTGAGGACCGTCATCTCCTCGGCGGTCAGCAGGCTTGACAGGGGACGGGTCGGTGACAGGCCGTACTGCTGGACCAGGGGCATGACCGCCGCCTGGTCGTCGGGATTGGAGATCTCGAACCAGACCTGGTCGGCGCTGTCGAAGGCCGCGTCGACACGGGCCGAGCCCCAGGCGGTGGTCGGACGCAGGACGTGGACCGTACCGAACAGATAGAGGGTCGAGTCCGCATCGCGGACCACCCAGAGCGCGGGGCCGGCACCCTCGGCCTGCGGGACCGCGCGGGGTGCGGCGACCGGGGCCGGCGCGACCTCGACCGCCTGGGCGAAGGCCTGGACAGGCTGGAAGGCGACAGCACCGGCGAGGCCGAGCCCGAGGACGGCCCCGAGGGCCGTGAGGGAGAGGGACTTGAGGCGATGGGACAAGGTCACGGGATCAATCCTTAACGGTGTGGGAGTGCAAGGCGATTTCGGGGTCGGGTCAGGTAATGCCACGGCGGGCGGAGGCGACGATGGAGGCGATGAAATAGACCCCCATCAGCATGCCCGTCAGGCCCCAGCCGGTGATGGTGCCGATCAGCCCCAGCCGCTCGGCGGCGGCATAGACGAACAGGCCCAGTTGCACGGCCCAGAAGGCCAGGGCGCTGGTCTCGAGCATGACCCGACGGAGCATTTCGTCGGCAGCGCGCCAGAGCATCAGATTGGCAACGCTCTGGGCGGCCAGCAGCACCGCAATGGCACCGAAGACGACATCGGGCGTGGCCCAGGCGGTCCCGAAGATGGGCAGCAGGAACATCACGCCGGCGAGCAGCATGACGATGACCTGCAGGATGCCGCAACCCTTGGGGACATCGGAGGGGCGCGTGGCGACGACAAAGGCGCTGAGGACGCCGATCCCGATCATGGCCGCGGCCATGAACATGGCGAGATCATCCTCCCAGCGGGTGACAAAGCCGTCTGTCAGGGTGGCGAAGCCGAAGCCGAAGGCACCGCCGAGGGCGGCAAGCAGGACCAACAGGGCCGCCTTGCGCAGGAGCGAGGGGCGGGGGGCTTCAAGACTGGCATTCATGATCAGTCCTCCGTGAAGATGGATTCGATGGGTTGGCCGAAGACCCTTGCGATCTTGAAGGCCAGCGGCAGGGACGGGTCATAGCGACCCGTCTCGAGGGCATTGACGGTCTGGCGCGAGACACCGAGCTGGTCGGACAGTTCGGCCTGGCTCCAGTCGCGTTCGGCACGCAGCACCTTGAGGCGGTTGTTCATCGGGTCGCTCCTAGCGGTGCTTGAGCCACCAGCCGGCCCAGGCCAGCGAATAGCCCGCCAGCTGGAACAACAGGATGCACATCATGCCCGAGACGAAGATGTCGGCGGGGGTCGAGCCGAGTTTGGCGGGAAGCGATTGTTCCTCGGCCCTCAGCATCAGGGTCAGCAACAAGACCGCGCCGACGCCTATGCCGCCCGAACCACCCCACCACCAGGCCCATTTGTGAGCCTCGCGGGCGGCTTCATCGATGCCGCGCCACCACCAGATACAGGCGGTGAAACCCACGGCCATTGCGGCCGTCACAAAGGCCGCCGTCACGGCCGTGCCGACCGGACCCGGTTGATCACCGAGGAAGGCGCTTCCCGCCCCCGCCAGCCCACCCAGAACCAGGGAGGCACCGATAACCAGCAGATAGACACCGGGTCCATGCGGACGCCTGGGCCGGGATAGGTCGTTCATGACAAGGCTCCCTGTCGATTTGACAAGGGTGTTTTACAACACTGGACCGCCATGTCAAGCGTGCTTGTCCTGAAAAAAGTCAGGCCCCGGGCAGGGCTGCCGGCGGAGCCTCGCCCACGGTCAGCTCAGGCCGGCTGAGCGCCCGCGGGGCGGATTCGATCGGGGTCAGTTCGCCCAGATCCTTGCCCTCATGGTCGACCTGCAGGTCTTCGAAGCGGCGGGCGGAGACCATGACCTGGCTCTCCAGCGAGCCGACGAACTGATTGTATTTGCCGACGGCGGTATCCAGCGCGCGCCCGACGGCGGCGGCGTGCCCGCCCATGACCGAGAGGCGTTTGTAGAGCTCCTTGCCGAGCTTCGCGACGTCCTCGGCGTTCTTCGCCTGCTCCTCGGCGCGCCAGCCGTAGGCGACGGCCTTGCACAGGGCGAACAGGGTGGTCGGGGTGACGATGACGACGCGCGAGGCCATGGCCGTGGTCATCAGATCGGGCTCGTGGTCGAGGGCCGCGGCGAGGAAGGCGTCGCCGGGCACGAACATGGCGACAAAGTCGGGGCTGGGCTTGAACTGATCCTGATAGGCCTTGGACGACAGCTGGCGCACGTGGGTCTTCATACTGGCGGCGGTGCGGAGCGAGGCCGCCCTGGCCCGGGCCTCCTCGTCGCCGTCGGTCTCGTCACCGAAGGCCAGCGAGACCTTGGCGTCGATCACGAACATGCCGCCGCCTGGCAGGCGGACGACGAAATCCGGGCGCTGCTGGCGGCCGGCGTCGTCGGCGGTGGAGGACTGTTCCTCGAAGTCGAAACGGCCGGCCATGCCGGCGGCCTCGAGCACATTGCGGCAGGTCTGTTCGCCCCAACGACCGCGGCGGCCGGTGTTGCCGCGCAGGGCCTCGGTCAGCCGCCGCGCCTCGTCGCGGGTGGCGGTCGAGGCCGTCATCAGCAGGGCCAGCTGTTCCTTGAGCCCGCCGGTCTCCTCGGAGCGGACCTTTTCCAGCGCCGCGACATGCTCCTGGAATTTGGCGAGCGTATCGGCGACCGGCTTGAGCTGGGCCTCCATCCGCTGCTGGGCCATCAGTTCGCGATTGCGGAAGGTCTCATCGGTGCGTTTGAGCAGTTCCTCGGCCACCGTGGTCGCGGATTGCGCGGCTTGGGCGCGGAGCAGCTCCGTCGAGGTCGCAGCCTGATCCTCGAACAGCCGCATCCGGGCCTCGGTCTCGGCATAGCGCTCGCGCAGCTCCCAGGCCCGCGTATCGGCGGCCGAGGCGCGACGCCGCTCCATCAGGGCCCAGACGAGGGCGAGGACGGCGACCACCGAGGCGGCGAGAAAGGCGACGAGGGTGGCGTTCATGCTCCGTTCCTTATCGGGAGTCGCCGAAGGCCGCGAACTGAAAAACACAGTGCGCATCGTGCGCATCGTGCGCTTTGTGCGGAAGGTCGGAGGCCCGGTGCGTCATCCCCCCCGATCCTGTACCGGGCATGCGACAGGATCGGTCGCAGGCTCAGGTCGGGCGGCGCTGCCTCATGGCCTGGATGATGGTGCCGTCGTCGAGCCAGTCGAGCTCACCGCCGACCGGAACGCCCCGGGCCAGGGAGGTGATCTCCACGCCAGAGCCAGCCAGCCGCTCGGCGATGTAGTGGGCGGTGGTCTGGCCGTCGACGGTGGCGGGCAGGGCCAGGACGACTTCCTTCGCCTCGCCACCGCGCACCCGCCCGACCAATTCGGCGACCCGGAGTGCGTCCGGGCCGACGCCGTCGAGGGCCGAGAGCAGACCGCCGAGCACATGATATTTGCCGCGGAAGGCGCCGGACCGCTCCATGGCCCACAGGGCCCCGGCCTCCTCGACCACGCAGATCAGGGCGTTGTCGCGGGCGCTGTTGGAACAGATCGAACAGGGATCGCGGGTGTCGGGCGCACCGCAGACGCTGCAGGAGGTCACCTTGGCCGCCGTCTCGGCCAGTGAGGCCGCCAGCGGGACCAGCAGCTGCTCGCGCTTCTTCAGCAGGGCCAGGGCCGCGCGGCGGGCCGAGCGGGGGCCGAGGCCGGGAAGTTTGGCGAGGAGGCTGATCAGCCGTTCGATTTCGGGTCCGGCGGAAGCAGCCATGTCCGGCGCATACCATGGGGGTTGAGCGGTTGCCTATCTCTGCGTGGGTCTGACGGGGCGGTCCGCGCCCTTGCCCCGGGCGGCGGCTGGTTCATCACGAAGGACACGAAGGCGGGCAAGAAGGACACGAAGGGAGCGAGGGTGGCTCAGCCTTCGCGGGCCCCTGCCCGCAATCGGATTTCTTTCGTCGCCCTGACGGGTGCCGCGGAGCCGCTGGCCCCTTCGTGTTCTTCGTGGACCCTTTGTGGCCTTTGTGATGAACCTGCCGGCCCCGGCTGCCTCACCGCGGCCCGGCGGCTCAGAACAGCTTCGGCATGCCGGGGATGTTCATCCCGGCCATGGGGCCGGCGGCCTCGCGCATCAGGGCACCATTGGCCTCGTCCAGCTTGCGCTTGGCGTCGGCGTGGGCGGCGACGATCAGGTCGGCGAGGATCTCGCCCTCGCCCGGGACCAGCAGACTGTCGTCGATCGTCACGCCGGTGATCTCGCCCGCACCCTTCAGGGCCAGGGTCACGAGCCCGCCGCCGGAGGTGCCGGAGGCGGTGGTTTCGGCCATTTTCGCCTGGGCGTCCTGCAGCTTCTGCTGCATCGCCTGGGCCTGTTTCATGAGGGCATTGAGGTCTGTCATGCCTTGAAGATAGGCGTTGTCGCCGGCTTCGGACAGGGCTGAAAAACAGGCGCAGGATTTGTTTCGAATACCCTTGAACCAAATCCCGGCAGGATTATTTAGCATCTATCACTGTTGCGAATAAGGATCCTGCCATGGCCCCCGATTCCGTCACTGCCCGCGACCTGCCCCTCCCTGACACGGCGCTGGACCAGCTGTTCACCGCCGCCCGGACGCGCAATGCCTGGACCGATCGGCCGGTGTCCGACGACCTGCTGCACAAACTCTATGAATTGACCAAATTCGGCCCGACGGCGGCCAACACCACCCCGGCCCGGTTCGTCTTCATCACCTCACAAGAGGCCAAGGCCCGACTGGCACCCCTGATGTCGGACGCCAACCGTGCCAAGACGCTGCAGGCGCCCGTCAATGTGATCATCGGCATGGACCTGGCCTTCGCCGAGACGCTGCCGGTGCTGTTCCCCCATGCGCCGGGCGCAAAGGACTGGTTTGCCGACCCTGCGGCCGCGCGTGAGACTGCCTTCCGCAACAGCTCGCTGCAGGGCGGCTATTTCCTGCTGGCGGCGCGGGCGCTCGGCCTCGACGCAGGTCCGATGTCGGGATTCGACGCCGCAGGGGTGAAGGCCGGGTTCTTCGCCGGCACAGCCGTCGAGCCGAATTTCATCGTCAACCTGGGTTACGGCAGCGACGAGAACCTGTTTCCGCGTTCGCCGCGGCTGGGGTTCGAGGAAGCGGTCCAGATCCTGTAGCGGCGATGGCTGGGGTCACCCGACCCCGGTCCGGCGCCTCAGTCCTCGTCGCTCGCCGCGTCAGCCTCATCCGGAATAGCCGGTAGTTCAACCGCCGGGGCGAGAGTCTTTATCTCGCCGATGACGGTGCCGGGAAAGGCCTCCAGAACCGCCCGGACAAAGGGGTCGGCCTCGACGGTCGCCCGTTCCTCGACCCGCTTGCGACGGTCGATCTCGATCATGGTCTCGCCACCGCCCTGGCCGTTGGCGGCGATCAGCCAGGTGCGGCCGGTCCAGTCCTTGAGCCGCGCCGCCAGCTTGCGCGCCAGATCGAGCGGCGCGCCCTCAAGGCTTTCATAGGTGATGGCGCCGGGCTTGAAAGCCACGGGGCGGACGTAGCGCTGGACGTCCATCTGCAGGCCGACCTCGCGCTTTTCGCCGATCAGGGCGACGACCTGTTCGAATGACTGGGGGTCGGGAAGCGAAGGCGCGGCAGCCGGACGGGCCGCCAGCTGGGCCCCAAGAGCCGCCTGGGCACCGCCGCCACCACCACCGGACGGGCCGCGCGGTGCCGCGCCACCGGACATGGGTTCGCCGTCGCGCAGGGCCTTGAGCGCCTCCTCAGGTCCGGGCAGGTCGGCGGCATAGGCGAGGCGGACGATGGCCATCTCGACCGCATCGGCGGGATTGGGGGCGCGGCGAACCTCGTCCAGCGCACGCAAAAGCATCTGCCAGACACGGGCCAGGGTCCCGGCCGAAATCACCGCGCCGAGCGCCGTCAGCGTCCGGGCCTGGTCATTGGGCAGGCGGGTCGCCTGCGGCCCCAGCATCTTGGCCACCGAGGCGGCGTGGCAATGCTCCAGCAGGTCGTTGGTGATCTGCACCGGATCGGCGCCGTAGCCGTAAAGGGTGCGGAACAGCTCAAGCGCCTCGGGCGTGCGCCCGGCCATGATCGATTCGAACAGGGCAATGGTCTGGCTGCGATCCGCCAGACCCAGCATGTCGCGGACGACCTCGGTCCTGACGGTTTCACCACGGTCGCCCTGGACCAGGGCCTGATCCAGCAGGGACAGGCCGTCGCGCACCGAACCCTCGGCCGCGCGGGCGATCAGGGCGAGGGCGTCCTGCTCGATCTTCATCCCCTCGCGATCGGCGATGCGGGCGAGGTGTTCGACGAGGATTTCCGGCTCGACACGGCGCAAGTCGAAACGCTGGCAGCGGGACAGGATGGTCACCGGCACCTTGCGGATCTCGGTGGTCGCGAAGATGAATTTGGCGTGGGGCGGTGGCTCTTCCAGCGTCTTCAGCAGGGCGTTGAAGGCCTGGTTCGACAGCATGTGCACTTCGTCGAGGACATAGACCTTGTAGCGCGCTTCGACCGGGGCGTAGCGGACGCTCTCGATGATGTCGCGGATGCCGTCAATGCCGGTGTGGGAGGCGGCGTCCATCTCGACCACATCCATATGCTGGCCGGCCATGATGGCGGCATCGTGCCGGCCATGGGCGGTCAGTTCCAGCGACGGCCGGTCGATGCTGTCGGTCTCGTTGTTCAGGGCGCGTGCCAGCAGACGGGCGGTGGTCGTCTTGCCGACCCCCCGGACGCCGGTGAGCATGAAGGCATGGGCGATGCGGCCGGTGGCAAAGGCATTGGTCAGGGTCCGGACCATGGCCTCCTGGCCGATCAGGTCCTCAAAGGTGTGCGGCCGGTATTTGCGGGCGAGGACCGTATAGGCCGCGCCGTCGTCGGCATGGGCAGGCGGGCCGGCGACAGGCTGGGGGGCTGCGGCGGCCTCGGCCTCGCGCATGCCCGCGGGCTCGGGCGAGCCGAACATGTCGTCGGTGTCGGGATCACGCTCCACGACGTCGGCGTCGGGGGCGTCATCGTCCCACGGAGGGCCGTCGGGATTCGGGTCGGCATCGCTCATGCCGCAGTCTTAGCGCGCAGCGGGCCTGGGGCGAAGGGGTTGCGGCAAGGGAGCTGTGGGTGGGTCGTCGTCGGATCGCGCGCGATCTTCCTCCACCCCTCCACCATCCTTCGCCTGCGGCTTCGGATGGTCCCCCTCCCCCAAGGGGGAGGAATGCGCTCAAGCAGCGAGGCTCCGCGAGCCGAGCGTTAGCGCAACAAAAAAGGAAGTGGAGACCGCGACCCGAAGGGGAATTCGTTGTGGCTGCTGCCTTCCGGCCCTGACCAGATTGGCGAAGCCTTCGCCCGCGATCTCCGAGGCCGATATGACGATTTCGGCTCGCGGATGCAAGACCGGGCTTGCTAGACAGCGTCCATGTCCCTCACCGCTCTCAATACCTTCGCCGGCAATCCGCTCGATCGGGCGGGGGATCGGCGGGACGATGCCGACTGGCTGGCCGAACAGGCAGCCAGCCCCGACGCCATGGCCATGGTGCTGTGGGAGGGGCGGCCCCTGATCGAGGCGGGTGAGCCGCGGCTGGCCTGGCTGGCACTGTCCCATGCGCGGGCGGTGGTTCCGGATCGGGAGCTGTTCCTTGGCCTGTGGAAGGGCGCGCCCTGTTTCGCGGTCGAGGTCGAGGGATCGGCCGATCCGGCGGCGGGACCGCTGGCGGGGCTGGGGGCGTTTCACGACATGCGCGAGGCGGCGGCGCTGCTGCCGGGGCCGGATGCGGCCATGGCGGGCACGGCCAAGTCACTGTTCGACTGGCGACGGCGACACGGCTTCTGCGCCGCCTGCGGGGAGGAGACCGGGAACGGGTCGGGCGGCTGGAAGCGGATCTGCCCGGCCTGCGGCGTCCAGCATTTCCCGCGCGTGGACCCGGTGACCATCATGCTGGCGATCTACAGGGGCGGGTCCGAACCGGTCTGTCTGCTGGGCCGACAGGCGGCCTGGCCCGAGGGCCGGATGTCGGCCCTTGCGGGATTCCTTGAGCCCGGCGAGACCATCGAGGCGGCCTGCGCGCGCGAGATCGAGGAGGAGGCCGGGCTGACCGTGACGGCGGTGCGCTACCACTCCAGCCAGCCCTGGCCGTTCCCGTCGCAGCTGATGATCGGGCTGATATGCGAGGTCGATTCCGACGACGCCCAGCCGGACCAGACCGAGCTGGAGGCGGTGGCCTGGCTGACGCGGGATGAGGCCCGGGCCTGTCTTGCGGGGACCCACCCGTCGATCAAGGCCCCGCCGAGGATCGCGATCGCGCGCACCTTGCTGCAGGCGTGGGTGGATGGGTTTGAGGTTTGAGGCCTTTCCCGGCGAAGCCGGGCGTCAAGCGATCCCGCAGGCTCTGAAAGCCCGAAGGTTCATCACAACGAACACAACGATTTCACAACGAACACGACGAGGGTTGTGACTGGCTCCGCTCCCGTTGTGCCCGCTGTGAAATCGTTGTGTTCGTTGTGATGAACCTTTCGGCCACGGAATCACGGCTCTGAATTCCGGCTTCGCCGGGTGGCTACCCCGCCAAGGCCCGCGCGGCCGCCAGATCATCCGGGTTGTCCACCGACAACGGTGCCGCATCGATCACAGCCGCCCAGATCTGCAGGCCCATTTCCAGCGCCCGGAGCTGTTCAAGCTTTTCGCGGCGCTCCAGCGGGGACGGTGCGGCGGCGCAGAAGCGTTCCAGGGCGGCCCGGCGGTAGCCGTACAGACCGATGTGCCGCCAGACGGGGGCGTCGCCATAGAGGGTCGAGCGGGTGAAATAGAGGGCGCGGCCGTGGCGTTCGCCCTCCCCAAGCGCCACCACAGCCTTGACGACATCGGGATTGGCGCGGTCGGAGGCGTCCGCCTCGGGCGCGATCAGGGTAGCGATGTCGCAGGCCGGCTCGCCATGCAGCAGGGCGGCGCAGGCCAGGGCCAGGCCCGGATCGGCGAAGGGCATGTCGCCCTGAAGGTTGATGACGGCGTCATGGCGGCCGTCGGGGTCGATGGCGTCGAGGGCGGCGCGGATGCGGTCGGAACCGCTGGGCAGGTCCGGATCGGTCAGGACGGCGACCCCTCCGGCCGACTCAATGGCGTCGACGATCTCGCGATCCCCCGCAGCCACGGCGACGGGCAGGCCGGACAGCGCAGCCTGCCGCCAGGCCCGCACGATCATCGGGGTCCCGCCGATGTCGGCGAGTGGCTTGTCAGGAAGGCGGGTTGCGGCCATCCGGGCCGGAATCAGGATCAGCGGGTTCACGTTCAAATCCCAAAGTCGGTGCCTGCGACGCTCAGACCGTCCTGATCTGGTTGCGAAGGCCGCGCTAGCGTGTAAGAGACGGCCACGCAAGAATTCGCCCGTCCGTGCAGACGGCCGGGCCTCAGAAACGGGATGAGACGACGCGCATGAGCGGCGATCTGAAGTGGAACAAGATCATGGCCGCCGGCCTGGCGACCGTTTTCGTCATTCTGGTTGTGAAAGAGGGCTCGGCCGCCATCTACTACAACAAAACCCCTGAAAAGATGGGTTATTTCGTCGATGCGCCCGAAGAGGCCGCCGGCGGGCCCGCCGAGGTGGTTCTGCCGCCGGACTGGGGCACCGTCTTGCCGACCGCTGATCTGGCCGCAGGCGAAGCCGCCTTCGCCCGCTGCAAATCCTGCCACACCGTCAATGCCGGCGGCGCCAACGGCATCGGCCCGAATCTTTACGCCGTGACCGGTGGGCCGGTGATGCATATCGCCGGATTTGCCTATTCCGACGCCTTCCAGGCCCACAAGGCCACGAACCCGACCTGGACCCTGGACGAGCTGGACCTGTTCCTGACCGCTCCCGGTCGCCACATCCCCGGCACCAAGATGTCCTTCGCCGGCATCCGCGACACCGCGACCCGGGTCAATCTGATCGCCTGGCTGCGCTCGCAGGGCTCGACCGGCATGGCCATCCCGGCTCCCGATCCGGCCCGTCAGCCTGGCGCAGCCGCGGCCGCTGCCGCGCCTGTTGAGGGTGCCGCTCCGGCCGCTGGTGCCGAACCTGCCGCCGCCGGT
>VYLK01000279.1_pt1 | contig 20437 bp, 11 predicted proteins | sample 5114321 | NCBI WGS metagenome assembly VYLK01 (sample SAMN12291792, study PRJNA351875) | freshwater metagenome | isolation source: freshwater lake | place: USA: Michigan, MSU2 Lake | collected 2011-08-16
CGGGCTGATGGCCATCCCCGAACCGGCGGCCACGCTGGCCGCGCAGCGGGCGCCGCACCGCGCGCTGCGCGAGCTGCTGGTTTCGCTGAATGCCGGCGGCTTGGCGCTCGACACCCTGTCCACCGGCATGAGTGCCGACCTCGAGGCCGCAGTGCTGGAAGGCAGCACGGTGGTGCGCGTGGGCACGGCCATCTTCGGCCAGCGCTGAAGGGCCCCGCGCGCCGGGTGGTGTGAAAAACGCCCCGAAGCGCCGCAGTTGCGGCTGTCACACGTGTTAACAAAGGGTTGCGACCGGGCAGAATCGAGCGCAACGATGTGCAGGGGTGGCCTACCGGTCAGCTGCCGTCAGGTTACGCAACGCGGGGGTGGCTTCACAGCCGGCCGCGGCATCCACAGACAACCCTTGCCCGCCGGCAGCCCCAGCAGGCAGACGCCACCCCGAGGTTTGCACATGCCCTCCACGCATCGGTTCGTCGTGCTCATCGAGCGCAGTGCGCAGCTTCCTGCCGCGCAATGGCTGCGCAAGGGAGCTCTCACGCTGATGGGGCTGTCGCTGCTGGTGGCGGGTTTCGGTCTGTCGAATGCCTCGGCCCAAGGCCCCTGGCAGCGCAAGCACGCCAAGATCGCGCAAGACTTGCACGACGCCACCGACGACGACGCCGTGGCCGCCCGCGCTGCCCGTGGCGAGCGCCGCGCCCAGCGCTGGGAGCGCCAGGTGCGCGGCGTGCGTGTCGTCAACGCCATCGTCGTGAGCAACGCCCGCGACCCCGAGCTGACCGAGCTGCGCAACTTCATCACCCGCAACGGGGGCTCGGTGCAGGTGCGCCACGGCTCGCTGCGTGCGCTCACCGTCAACGTGCCGGCCCGCCTCGTCAAGCGCCTGGTGGAGCGCGACGACGTCGTCAGCGTCTCGCCCAACCGCGACATCGTGCGCACCGCCAGCACGTTGGAAGCGGTGACGGGCGCGCTCAGCCCCAACGTGCGCGCCAACAGCACCAAGACCAGCTACACCGGCCTGGACGGCAGCGGCATCGGCATCGCGGTGCTCGACTCGGGCGTGATGAAGGCGCACCTCGCCTTCAACAACGCCACGGGCGGCACCCGGGTGGCGCGCAGCGTGAACATGCTCAACGCCCGACTGGCCGACTTCCAGGCGGGCACCGACCTGAGCAAGACGCTGCGCCCAGGTTCCACGCAGCAGACGGCCTTCGAGGCCGCCATCGCCAACGACAACAACTTCTACGCCGACCAGTACGGCCACGGCACGCACGTGGCCGCCGTGGCCGCCGGCCGCGCGCAGTTCTACCGAGGCACCACGCCCGACACCACCGGCGTCGCGCCCAACGCCACGCTGTACGACGTGAAGGTGCTGAGCGACGCCGGCACCGGCACCGTGAGCGACGCGCTGGAAGGCATCGCCTGGGTGATCTACCACGCCCGCGCCTACAACATCCGCGTGATGAACCTGAGCATCGCGGCGGCCTCCACCGAATCTTGGCAGACCGACCCGCTGTGCCTGGCCGCGCGCGCCGCCACCGCCGCAGGCATCACGGTCGTGGCCGCCGCCGGCAACTTCGGCCTCAGCAGCAGCGGCAAGGCCGTGCACGGCACCATCGGCTCGCCGGGCATCGACCCCAGCGTGATCACCGTGGGCGCGGTCAACTTCTTCGGCACCCACGGGCGCTCCGACGACCGCGTGGCCCGCTTCAGCTCGCGCGGGCCGACGCGCGGCAGCCGCATCGATGCCGGCGGTGTGCGCCGCATCGACAACCTGCTCAAGCCCGACCTGGTGGCGCCGGGCAACCGCATCGTCAGCGCCGCCGCCACCTCGGGCGCCAGCGTGCAGGCCTGGAACCGCCTGGCACAGAACAACTTCGCCAACCTCGTCACGCCCGTCGGCATCTCGCAGTTCACGCCCGAGACGCAGATGATGCTGAGTGGCACCTCGGTGGCTGCGCCCGTGGTCTCGGGCGCCGTGGCGGTGCTGCTGCAGGCCAACCCGGGCCTCACGCCGCCGCTGGTGAAGGCCATCCTGCAGTACACGGCCGAGCCGCTGGCCGAAGGCAACCTGCTGGAGCAGGGTGCCGGCAACCTCAACATCACTGGTGCCATCGCGCTGGCCCGGGCCCTGCGCACCGACATCGGCAGCGCCATCAACGCCGGCACACTGCTGCCCGGCGCCAACCTGCTCGCCGCGGGCCAGGTCTTTCCGCAGCAGAAGAGCGTCATCACCGGCGGCGCGCCTTTCGACTGGTCGCGCATCGTCTACGCTGGCGGCAACCGCCTGCTCACGGGCACAGCCCTGTTCACCCGTTACCAGCCGATCTGGGATCCGCGCCTGGTCTGGGCCGGCAGGACGGTGCAGCGCCAGACGCCCGTGTACTGGTCGGGCACCGGCATCCAGCCCAACACCTACCTGTCGCACCTCGTCTTCAGCACGCCGCTGAGCCAGACCCTGCTGACCGCAGGCGTGGTGCGCGCCGAGCCGCTGGCGGGCCAGAGCTCCCTGCTGGCCGGTACCGGCGCCTTCACGCGGACCAAGGACCTCTCGGGCTGGATCGTCGGTGGCAGCGGCCTCACGCTGACCCAGGGGCTGGTGCTGGCCGAAGGCTTGGTGCTGGCCGAGGGGCTGGTGCTCGCCGAGGGTCTGGTGCTGGCCGAAGGGCTGGTGCTGGCCGAGGGCCTCGTGCTGGCCGAAGGCCTGGTGCTCGCCGAAGGGCTGGTGCTGGCCGAAACGGGCGGCGAGCGCCTGGGCTTCGACACCTCAGGCGCGCTCAGGGGCGAGTGACTGAGCGCGTGACGGAGCAGGTGAGGGGGAACTGAGTGCGGGCGCCGGCTCAAGGCGCCCCGCACCCGGCCGACAACCTTGCAGAGGCGGCGCAACACGCGCTGCCGCCCGCAGCCTGGCTGCGCCCGGCCACCCCACCCCCATGTCGGAAAACGCTGTAAGCCCCGAAGCGTCTGCGGCCTTGCCCTGGTGGCGGCGGCTGCACGGCGCCTTGATGCCCGACTACAACCGCAAGGCAGCCGTCTACTGGTGGGCCGCGGCCGTGGCAGGGGCCGTGGTCCTGGGGGTGGCCGTCTGGCAGGTGGCGCAGCTGGAGCGCAGCGCCTGGTGGCAGATTGCCGTTGGCGTGTTCATCGCGATGACGGCGGGCTTCTTCCCGGTGCGCGTCAAGCACTCCAAACACGCTTTCGCCGCGGGCGAGATCTTCATCATCCTGCTGCTGCTGATGCACGGCCCGGCGGCCGCCACGCTGGCCGCCGCGGGTGAAGGCGCGGTCGGCTCCTGGCGCGCTTCGAAGCGCTGGACGAGCCGCATCGTCAGCCCCGCGATGGCCGCCCTGGCGATGTGGGCCACCGGGTCGGCGCTGCACGCGCTGATCGACAAGGTGGCGGCCTCGGCCGGCCTGCTGCTGGTCACCACCATGGCCTGCACCCTGGCGTACTTCATGCTCAACACGCTGCTGGTGACGGCGGTGCCGCGCCTCAAGCGCAACGAGCGCCTGCGCGCGGCCGATCTCTTCGGCGTCTTCGGCGGCGTGGGCATCGCCTACGTGGGCAGCGCGGCGGTGGCTTCCTTGCTTTACCTCGTGTACCTGCAATCGGGCATCGGCGTGCTGGGGGCGATGGTGCCGCTGCTGGGCATGATGCTGGCCACGCTGCACTACTTCTTCCGCCAGCAGGAAGCCTCCGAGTCGGTGCGCCGCGCCAACGCCGAGGCGCAGGAGCGCGAGAACGAACTCGCGCGCCGACACGTGCAGGAACTGGAAGCCAGCGAGCGCCGCTTCCACAGCGCCTTCACGCACGCCAGCATCGGCATGGCGCTGCTGGCCTTCGACGGGCGCATCCTGCAGGCCAACGCCGCGTTGTGCGCGCTGGTGGGGCGCAGCAGCCAGGCGCTGCTGAACCAGGCCTTCCAGGATGTCGTGTTCGACGACGACCGCCTGGCCCTGAGCGAGAAGCTTGGCCTCGTCAGTGACCGCGAGTTCGAGAGCTTCGCGCTGGAACTGCGCTGCCGCCACGCCGACGGCCAGCCCGTGTGGGTGACGGCCCATTGCAGCTTCTTCAGCGAGCCGGGCGCCAGCTCGCCTTGCCTCATCCTGCAGCTGCAGGACATCACCGCGCGCCGCCTGGCCGAAGAGGGCCTGCACCACCTCGCCTTCCACGACAGCCTCACCGGCCTGCCCAACCGCCGCCGTTTCCATGAGTTGCTCGGGCAGGCGGTGGCGCAGCTCAACGCCAGTGGTGCCGCGCAGGATGCCTACGCGGTGATGTTCCTCGACTTCGACCGCTTCAAGCTCATCAACGACAGCCTCGGCCACAGCGCTGGCGACGCCTTCCTCGTGCAGGTGTCGCAGCGCATCCGCGACAGCCTGCGCCCGCACGACGTGGTGGCGCGCCTGGGCGGTGACGAGTTCGCGGTGCTCGTGCGCCAGGTGGAGCGCGAGCGCTGCGTGGTGGGCCTGGCCGAGCGCTTGATGGAGGCCATGCGGCAGCCCTTCGTGGTGGCTGGCACCGAGCTGATGACGAGCGCCAGCATCGGCATCACCTTCAGCGCCCTGGGCTACGCCAACCCCGAAGACGTCCTGCGCGACGCCGACACTGCCATGTACAAGGCCAAGGCCGCGGGCAAGGCGCGCTACGCGCTCTTCGACACCAGCTTGCACACCGAGGTGGCCGACCGCCTGCGCCTGGAAGGCGAGCTGCGCCACGCCATCGACGACGGCCGCCTGAGCGTGGCCTACCAGCCCGTGTTCGACCTGCGCGGCGGCGGCGTGCCGAGGCTGGCCGGCTTCGAGGCCCTGGTGCGCTGGCACCACCCCACCGATGGCAGCATCAGCCCGGGCGCCTTCCTGCCCATCGCCGAGGAGGCCGGGCTGATGGTGCGCCTGACCGACTTCGTGCTGCACTGCGCCTGCCGCCAGCTGCGCGAGTGGCAGCAGCAAGGCCCGGCCTGGGCGGGGCTGACGATGAACGTGAACCTCTCGGGCCACGACATCGCCCACCCCGCGCTGGCGGCTCGCGTGACGCGTGCGTTGGTGGAAGCCGAGGTGCGCCCCGACCGCCTGTGCCTGGAGCTCACCGAGAACATCCTGGTGTCGCGCCTGGAAGGCGCGCTGCCTGCGCTGACCGAGCTGCGCCGCATGGGCGTGGTGCTGGCCATCGACGACTTCGGTACCGGCTACTCGTCGCTGAGCCACCTCTCCACGCTGCCCATCGACTGCCTGAAGATCGACCGCAGCTTCGTCACGCGGCTCGAAGCGGGTTCGAACGAGGCCGCTGTGGTGCGCTCCATCGTGCTGCTGGGCAGCTCGCTGGGCAAGGACGTGGTGGCCGAAGGCATCGAGACCGAGCACCAGTTGCGGCAGCTGCAGGAGATGGGCTGCGCCTTCGGCCAGGGCTACCTGCTGGCGCGGCCCCTGCCGCCGGCCGATGTGCCTGGCCTGCTGGCGGCTGCGGCGCAGGTGCCGACAGGTGCCGGCCGGGTGCCCAACTTGTCGCAGCTTTCGGGGCTGCCGTACGAGGCCGGTGCGATGACAATCCACTGACCATGACAGCCCCAGCGCCGCTTCGGCGCCCCTGCCCGTGAGCTTGCCGCCGCCCGCGCTGCCCCCCGCGCCTTCGGGCCGCAGCGGGAGGCTTTCGGTCTGGCAACAGGTGCACCAAGGGCTGATGCCCGACTACAACGGGCCGGCCACGCGTTTCTGGTGGACCTGTTTCGGCGGCGGCATGCTCTCCCTGCTGGTTTGCCTGTGGCAGTTGGCCGACATGCGCTGGCTGGCCTGGGCCCAGGTGGCCTGCGCCACGGTGCTGGCCATCGGGGCCGGGCTCTTCCCCATCCGCGTGCCGGGCACCAAGATCGCCTACGCCGCCGGTGAGATCTTCATCTTCCTGCTCTTGCTGGTGCTGGGCCCGGCCGCGGCGGCGGTGGCGGCGGCGGCCGAGGCCTTCGTCGGTTCGGCGCGGGCCTCCCGGCGCTGGACGAGCCGGCTCTTCAGCCCGGCCTCTGCCACGCTGGCCATGCTGGCCGTGAGCCTGCCGCTGCAGGCCGGCCTGGCCGCGATGGCCGAGCGCGGCCTCGACAGCGCCGCGGTGGTGCTGGGGGCCACGATGGCGGCCGCCGCGCTCTACTTCCTGATCAACGCCACGCTGCTGTCGGGCGTGCTGCAGCTCAAGCGCGGCGAGGCCTTCTTCCAGCCCAAGGGCCTGGTCAGCGTGTTCCGCTGGGTGGGCATGGCCTATGCCGGCAGCGCCAGCGTGGCCACGCTGCTGTTCTTCACCTGGCGCAGCCAGGGCGTTGGCGTGCTGCTGGTGATGGTGCCGCTGCTGGCCATGCTGCTGGTGACGCTGCACTTCTACTTTCGCCAGCAGGAGTCGGGCATCGCGCTGCGCGAGGCGGGCGAGAGCGCGGCCGCCCGCGAGGCCGCGATGGCCGAGCGCGAGGCCCAGGCCGCCGCGCGCCACCTGCGCGAGCTGGAAGCCAGCGAACGCCGCTTCCACAGCGCCTTCACGCACGCCAGCATCGGCATGGCCCTGCTCGGCTTCGACGGCCGCATCCTGCAGGCCAACCCGGCCCTGGCCACGCTGCTGGGCCGTACCGAGGCCGAGCTTTTGCACCAGCCCTTCACGGCCTTTGTCGATGAAGCCGAACGACCGCTGCTGGCGCAGCAACTGGGCCTGGCCAGCGGGCGCGATTTCGAGGCCTTCTCGCGCGAGCTGCGCTGTGTGCATGCCGACGGCAGCGCGGTCTGGCTGGCCTTGAACTGCAGCTTCTTCACCGAGCCCGCGCCAGGGCCCGGGGCGGAAGGCGGAGCCGGCCAGCCCTGCCTGATCCTGCAGGCGCAAGACGTCAGCGCGCGCCGCCGCGCCGAGGCCGGCCTGCAGCACCTGGCCTTCCACGACCCGCTCACCGGCCTGCCCAACCGCCGTCGCTTCGAAGAGTGCCTGGTCAGCGCGCTGGCCCGCTACCAGGCCGATCCGCGCAAGCCCTGGGCGGTGATGTTCATCGACTTCGACCGCTTCAAGCTCGTCAACGACAGCCTGGGCCACAACGCGGGCGACGCCCTGCTGCAGCAGGTGGCGCGCCGCGTGCAGGAAAAGCTGCGGCCCGGCGATGTGGTGGCGCGCCTGGGCGGCGACGAGTTCGCCATCCTCGTCACCGACATCGAGCACGAGCGCGACGCCGTGCTGCTGGCCGAGCGGCTGATGGAAGCGCTGCACCAGCCTTTCCGCCTGGGCGAGGTGGAGCTCATCGCCACGGCCAGCATCGGCATCACCTTCAGCGCTATCGGCTACGAGACGGCCGAAGAGGTGCTGCGTGATGCCGACACCGCCATGTACAAGGCCAAGGCCGGCGGCAAGGCGCGTTACGCGCTCTTCGACACCAGCCTGCACGCGGCGGTGTCCGACCGCCTGCGCCTGGAAGGCGAGCTGCGCACCGCCATCGAGCAGGGGCAGCTCGTGGTCATCTACCAGCCGGTGTTCGCGCTGCGCCCGGGCGAAGAGACCGGCCGCCTCACCGGCTTCGAGGCGCTGGTGCGCTGGCAGCACCCGCAAGACGGCCTGCTGCCGCCGGCGGCCTTCCTGTCCATCGCCGAAGAAAGCGGGCTGATGCTGCGCCTGAGCGACTTCGTGCTGCACTGCGCCTGCCACCAGCTGCGCCAATGGCAGCTGAGCGACCCGCGCCTGGCCGAGCTGACGATGAGCATCAACCTCTCGGCGCACGACCTGGCGCACCCCTCGCTGGTGGCGCGCATCGGCCGCGCCCTGGTGGAGGCCGGGCTGCGCCCGCAGCACCTGACGCTGGAGCTCACCGAGAACATCCTGATGTCGCAGATCGAGGGCGTGCTGCCCACGCTCGCGGCGCTGCGCCAGCTGGGCGTGCGCCTGGCGGTGGACGACTTCGGCACCGGCTACAGCAGCTTGAGCCACCTGAGCAAGCTGCCCATCGACAGCCTGAAGATCGACCGCAGCTTCGTCAGCCAGCTGCAGCCCGGCAGCGACGACGCGGCCGTGGTCAGCGCCATCATCCAGCTGGGCGGCACGCTGCGCAAGGCGGTGGTGGCCGAAGGCATCGAATCGGCCGATCAGATGGCGCAGCTGCGCGAGCTGGGCTGCGGCTTCGGGCAAGGCTTCCACATGGCCGAGCCGCTCGCGGCAGCGCAGGCGGCCGAGTGGCTGCGCGGCCAGCGGGCCGCGCTGCATTGAATCAGACGGGCAGCAGGCTGCTGTTCTTCACCTCTTCCATCACCACGTAGGTGCGCGTCTCGCGCACGCCCGGCAGCGTCCAGATCACGCTGCCGATGAACTCGCGGTAGGCGGCCATGTCGGCCACGCGCGTTTTCAGCAGGTAGTCGAAGCCGCCGGCCACGAGGTGGGCTTCCAGGATCTCAGGGCGCACCTGCACGGCGGCCTTGAAGATGTCCATCACGTCGTGCACGGTGCGGTCGAGCAGGATCTCCACGAAGACCAGCAGCCCCGCGCCCAGCTTGGCCGGGTTCAGCCGCGCTTCGTAGCCGAGCACGAAGCCGTCGCGGTGCAGGCGTTTCACGCGCTCCAGCACGGCGGTGGGGGAGAGGTGCACCTCCTCGGCGAGCTTCAAGTTGCTGATGCGGCCGTCGGCCTGCAGCACACGCAGGATGCGGCGGTCGATCTTGTCGAGCTCGCGCTCGCTGCGGGGGCTGTCGGGGTCGTTCATGCTGGAGGATTCTCCGCCGAGCGCATGGTTTTCCGAATCCGGTGCGGCCCGAGGCCGCATAAGCTGCGCAGCTATTCAGCCCACCAGGTTCCATCCCGAGGTCCGCATGAGCCCCAGCCCCGCCCGCCTGCCCTTCCCCTACCGCCCCGAGCACGAGGTGCTGTCGCAGTTGCTCGGCGCGCTGCAAGGCAAGCTCGACTGGCCGGCCGTGGTGGCCAGCGCCAAGCCCTGGGTGCAGGCCGTGCGCGACAAGCCGGCGCCCTTCTGGGCCATGGAAAGCCTGCTGCGCGAGTACCCCATCAGCAGCGCCGAAGGTCTGGCGCTGATGCGCCTGGCCGAAGCGCTGCTGCGCGTGCCCGATGCCGAGACGGCCATCGCGCTGACGGCCGACCAACTCGGCCGCGGTGATTTCGACGGTGCCGCCGAAGGCAGCGCGCACAAGATGCTGGCGCAGATCAGCGCCAGCGCCATCTCGCTGAGCAAGAAGTTCCTGCCTGATCAAGACAACCCGCCCGGCCTGATGCAGCGCCTCGGCGCCCGCACCGTGGTGGCGGCCACCGTGCGCGCCATCCAGCTGCTGGGCCGGCAGTTCGTGCTGGGCCGCACCATCCAGGAAGCCATGGCCGAGGCCGACAGCCAGCGCAAGGCGCAGGCGCGTCTGCGTTTCAGCTACGACATGCTGGGCGAAGGCGCGCGCACCGAGCGTGATGCCGAGCGTTACCTCGCCAGCTACCGCAACGCCATCACCGCCATCGCCCAGGGCCGCGTGGCCAGCTCGCCGATGGCGGCCGACGGCATCTCCATCAAGCTGAGCGCGCTGTTCTCGCGTTATGAAGATGCCCAGCACGCGCGGGTGTTCGCCGAACTGCTGCCGCGCGTGCAGGGCCTGGTGGACCAGGCGGCGCAGGCCAACCTGAACCTCACCATCGATGCCGAAGAGAGCGACCGCCTGGAGCTTTCGCTCGAACTCTTCGAAGCCCTGGCCCGCCACATCGCCGCGAAACATCCGCAGTGGCAGGGCTTCGGCCTGGCCGTGCAGGCCTACCAGACACGCGCGCTGGCCGTGGTGGACGAAGTGGCGCGCATCGCGCAGGCCCACGGCCTGCGTTTCATGGTGCGGCTGGTCAAGGGCGCGTACTGGGACGGCGAGGTCAAGCGCGCGCAGGAAGGCGGCCTGCCCGGCTACCCCGTCTTCACGCACAAGCACCACACCGACATCAGCTACCTGGCCTGCGCCGAGCGCCTGATCAGCCACCACGCGCTGATCTACCCGCAGTTCGCCACGCACAACGCGGGCACCATCGCCGCCATCCTGCAGTTGGCGCGCAGGCAAGGCGCGGCCTTCGAAATGCAGCGCCTGCACGGCATGGGCGACGGCGTCTACCGCGAGGTGCTGGCCAGCGGACCCGATGCGCCCCCGGTGCGTGTGTACGCGCCCGTGGGCGAACACCGCGACCTGCTGGCCTACCTCGTGCGCCGCCTGCTGGAGAACGGCGCCAACTCGTCCTTCGTGCACCAGCTGGCCGATGAGCACGTGAGCGCCGAGCAACTGCTGGCCAGCCCGCTGGCGCCGAGCACCGACGAAGCCTTGCCGCTGCCGCTGGCCCTGTACGGCAGCGGCCCCGGTGCACGCGCCAACTCGGTGGGCGTGGACCTCGCGTGCCTGGCCATGCGCGCCCCGCTGGACGCTGCCGTGGCCACCACGCAGCTCGGCACGCTGCCCATGCACAGTGCCGCCGATGCGGATGCTGCGATGCAGCGCCTGCACGCCGGCTTCGACACTTGGTCAACGCGCCCGCTGGCCGAACGTGCCGCGATGCTGCGCAAGGCTGCCGACCTGCTGGAAGCCCGCCTGCCCGCCTACTGCGGCCTGCTGGTGAAAGAAGCGCACAAGACCCTGGGCGACACCGTGGCCGAGGTGCGCGAGGCGGTGGACTTCTGCCGCTACTACGCCGATCAAGCCGAAGCGCGGCTGATGGACCAGCCGCTGCCCGGCCCCACGGGCGAGAGCAACCTGCTGCGCCTGCACGGCCGCGGCGTCTTCGTCTGCATCAGCCCGTGGAACTTCCCGCTGGCCATCTTTGCGGGGCAGGTGGTGGCGGCCCTCGTGGCCGGCAACACCGTGGCCGCCAAGCCGGCCGAACAGACGCCGTTCGTGGCGCAGCACTTCGTGGCGCTGCTGCACGAGGTGGGCGTGCCGCAAGACGCGGTGGCGCTGCTGCACGGCCTGGGCGAAACCGTGGGCGCCGCGCTGGTGGCGCACCCGCTGACCGCCGGCGTGTGTTTCACCGGCAGCACGCAGGTGGCGCGGCTGATCAACCGCACGCTGGCGGCCAAGGATGGCCCCATCGTCCCGCTGATCGCCGAGACCGGCGGCCTCAACGCGATGGTGGTGGACAGCACTGCGCTGCCCGAGCAGGTGGTGGACGCCGTGGTGCAGAGCGCCTTCCGCAGCGCCGGCCAGCGCTGCAGCGCCCTGCGCCTGCTTTGTGTGCACGAGGGCATCGCCGAGGGCGTCATCGAGATGCTGCGCGGCGCCATGGCCGAGCTGCGCGTGGGCGACCCGGCCGAGCTGGCCACCGACGTGGGCCCGCTCATCGACGAAGAAGCTTTCACCGGCATCAGCGCCCAGGTGCGCCGCCTGCGCGGTGAAGCGAGGCTGCTCGGTGAAACGCCCGTGCAGAGCAGCTTCCCGCGCCTGCTGGCGCCGGTGGCCTTCGAGATCGGCCTCATCGCCGACCTGAAGACCGAGATCTTCGGCCCCGTGCTGCACGTGGTGCGTTGGGGCGGTGATGTGAACGAGGTGGTGCGCCAGATCAACGCGCTGGGGTACGGCCTGACGCTCGGTGTGCAGACGCGCATCGACAGCCGCGCGCAACGTATCGCCGACATGGCGAAGATCGGCAACGTCTACGTCAACCGCAACATGATCGGCGCCGTGGTCGGCGTGCAGCCCTTCGGCGGCGAAGGCCTGAGCGGCACCGGCCCCAAGGCCGGCGGCCCGCATTACCTCTACCGCTTCTGCGCCGAGCAGACGGTGACGGTGAACACGGCCGCGGCCGGCGGCAACGCCGAGTTGCTGGCGGGCATGAATTGACCCACCCCCGAAGCGCCTGCGGCGCTCCCCCTCAAGGGGGCGCCCCCAGCGGCCCGGCAAAGCCGGTTCCGCGGCGGGCGCTTGGCGGCCTTGGCGTTCAGTTCAGGTACATGCCCAGGTAGCGGCGCCCGCGGCTGACCACCGCGGGGTCGGGGCACACATCGAACCACTGCACCAGCTGCAGCCGGGCTTTCTCGCGGTCGGGCTTGCCCTCGGCCTTGTCGCGCAGCACCACGTCCAGCAACTGGTCGAAGGCGCTCTTGAAGTCGCCGGCGTGCGCCAGCAGCGCGGCCAGCGCGAAGCGGGCCTCGAAGTCGCGCGGGTTGGCGGCGATGCGCGCGGCCAGCTCCTCCGCATTGCCCGTGGGTTGTTCGCGGGCCAGCGCCAGGCGCTTGAGCAGGCGCGCGTGTTCGTCGTCGCGGTCGGCGGCGGGGATGCTGTCCAGCAGCGCCTGGGCCTGGTCGAGTTCACCGTCAGCCAGCAGCGCGGCGGCTTCGTCCAGCGGGCCGAAGACCTGCTCGGCCTCGGCGTCCACCACGTCAGCCGGCAGGTGCTTGTCGAGGAAGGCCTTGACCTGGCCTTCGGGCAGCGCACCCATGAACTGGTCGACCGGGCGGCCGCCGATGAACAGCACCACCAGCGGGATGCTGCGGATGCGCAGCGCTGCGCTGATCTGCGGCGCCTCGTCGGTGTTCAGCTTGGCCAGCACGAAGCGCCCGCCGTAGGCCTTGACCACCTTCTCCAGCACCGGCCCCAGCTGCCGGCAGGGGCCGCACCAGGGTGCCCAGCAGTCCAGCAGCACCGGCACCTGCATCGAGAGCTCGAGCACCTGGGCCTCGAAATCGGCCTCGGTGGTGTCGAAGGACAGGGGCACTTCGCCGGGCATCGGGTCGAGGTTCTGCGGGTTCATCATGGAATGAAAAAGGGGGTTCGATCGAACCCCCTGATGGTAGCGGCGCAGGGCTCGCGGCCCTGCGTGTGCGCGGTGTTTACCGGTCGCGGCTCAGGCGGCCGGCCGGGGTGGTCTGGCCACCCAGCATGAACACCGTGTAGACGCCCTGGGCCTGCAGCAGGTTGCTGCTGGTGGCGGCCGTCAGCGTGAACAACGGGTCCACGGCGGTCGGCGAAGTGATGTCCAGGCGCGCCGAGCCGGCCGCCGTCACGGTGGCGTAGGCCGAAGCCGTGCCGCGCGCGATGTCGGAGGTGGCCGTCTGCGTCAGGTAGTCCACCTGCATCGTCAGCGCCTCGGTCAGCGCCAGGCCGTTGACCAAGCGGATCTTGGCGCGCGTGTTGATGCTGGGCAGGCGGTTGTCGTCTGTCAGCAGCGACACGGTGGGCGCGGTCTCGGCGCCGTAGGCCAGCAGCGTGTAGTCGGCGCCCGGGGCGATGGTGCGCGAGCTGGTCGAGAACACCGTGCCGTTGGCGCGAACTATCAGTTCCTGCGTGCCCGAGTTCACCAGCGTGTAGGGGCCCACGCCCGGCGAGCGCAGCGCGCCGACGATGGTGCTGCCGCCCAGGCTGGCGCTCACGTTGCCGGCCGCGCCGACGCTGGCCACCACGCGCACGCGCGCCTTGGTGTTCTTCAGCGTGGTGACGCCGGCGCGCTGCTCGATCAGCGTGCCGTTGACCAGCACGCCGCCGGCACCGGCGGTGATCACCAGCGTGACGTACTTCTTGGCCGGGATGGTGATGCTGGGGATGTCCAGGCGCACGTCGTTGGGGTCGCCGGAGCCCGTCACGCGCAGGCGGTAGTTGGCCGCGCCCTGGTCGCTGAAGCCGCTGAGCGAGCCGCTGGTCAGTGCGGCGCGGATGGGCTGCACGTCACCCAGATCGCCGGTGGAATCGGTGGGCGTCAGGAAGACGTCGACCGCGCCGGTGTCGGTGGTGGCGTTGAAGAAACGCACGCGGCCCGTGGTGGTGCTGGTGATGTCGTCGACGTTCTCGTCTTCGGGCAGCGTGCTCACGCGCAGCGCGGTCTCGCGGCCCCAGATGATGGCGGTGTAGTTCTTGTCCTTGGCCAGCGTGTACGAGCCGGACAGCAAAGGCGCGGCGGCACCGGCGCGCTTGACCTCCACCGTGTAGGTGTTGGCTTCCAGCGAAACGCCCGCGGCGATGGCATCGGTGGCCAGCGCGCTGAAACGCCGCGTGTCGCCGGCGAAGAGGTCGAGGCTGGGCAGGTCCGTCGTCAGGTTGATCGCACGCAGCGTGGTGTTGCCGTTGCCGTCACCGCCACCGCCGCCGCAGGCAGCGAGCAGCAGGGACGAGGCCATGGCGGCCAGCAAGGCCAGCCGGCGGGAAGAGGAGGCAGGGGTCATCGAGGGTCCTAGGGTTGCCTGGAAGGGGGGGCGCGCGAGTTCAGGGCCCGCCGGCGCCGCCCGGTCGCGGATTATGACTTGCCGGGGAAACCCGGCTTTCTTGCCTTTACCTCGGGAAACGAAGGCCCCCGGGGCTTGCTCTCAAGGGTAGAGGCCGCGCTCTTCCCGCGCTTTGAGGATGCGCTCGCAGGCCACCGCGAAGGTGGCGGTGCGCAGCGTGATCTGGTGGCGGTCGGCCGTGTCCCAGATCTTCTTCAACGCGCCGATCATGATCTTGTCCAGGCGCACGTTGATCTCGTCTTCGGTCCAGAAGAAGCTGCTGAAGTCCTGCACCCACTCGAAGTAGCTCACCGTCACGCCGCCGGCGTTGCAGATGACGTCGGGCACGACCAGCACGCCGCGCTCGGCCAGGATGTCGTCGGCCGAAGGCACGGTGGGGCCGTTGGCGCCTTCCAGCACCAGCTTGGCCTTGACGCGGTTGGCGCGCTCGGCGGTGATCTGGCCCTCGAGGGCGGCCGGGATCAGGATGTCGCAGGCCACGTCCCAGAAGGCCTCGTTGTCCATGGGCTCGGCGCCCTTGAAGCCGCCCACGCCGCCCGTGGCCTTCACGTGGGCCGTGATGTCGGCGATGTCGAAGCCCTGGCTGTTGTAGATGGTGCCAGTGTGGTCTTGCGCGGCCACGATCTTGGCGCCGGCCTGCGCGAAGAGTTCGGCGGCGGCCGAGCCCACGTTGCCGAAGCCCTGCACCGCGACGCGGGCGCCTTCCAGGTTCATGTTCAGGCGGCGCGCGGCTTCACGGCCGGTGACGAAGACACCGCGGCCGGTGGCCTTCACGCGGCCCAGGCTGCCGCCCAGGTGCACGGGCTTGCCGGTGACGACGCCCGTGGCGTTGCTGCCGGTGTTCATGCAATACGTGTCCATCATCCACGCCATGATCTGCGGGTTGGTGTTCACGTCAGGTGCGGGGATGTCTTGCTGCGGCCCGATGATCATGCCGATCTCGCTGGTGTAGCGCCGCGTCATGCGCTCCAGTTCCTTCAGGCTGAGCTTCTTCGGGTCGACGCGGATGCCGCCCTTGGCGCCGCCATAGGGCAGGTTCACGGCGGCGTTCTTGATGCTCATCCAGGCGCTGAGGGCCATCACCTCTTCCAGCGTCACGTCGGGGTGGTAGCGCACGCCACCCTTGCCGGGGCCGCGGCTCAGGTTGTGCTGTACGCGGTAGCCCTCGAAGTGGGCCACCTCGCCGTTGTCCAGCTCGATGGGGATGTCGACGATCAGCGTGCGCTTGGGGCGCTTCAGGGTGTCGATCCAGCGCGAGAGGTGGCCGAGGTAGGGCGCCACGCGGTCCACCTGCATCAGGTAGGTGCCCCAGGGGCTGTCGGCGGTGGGCTGGACGTAGGAAAGCGGCGAGGTCATGGGTCTTGTCTTCCTTGGGTGTTGGCAGCCGCACAGGCCCGGCGGGCGCGCCTTGTGGGCGGGCGGCCGGGGGCCGGCACGGCATGGCTGCGCACTGTAGGCGGGGTGGCGCCGAATAACTCACCAAGCGCCATGCATGATTTGCATAAGGCCTGCATGGGGCCGTCATCGACCCTGCGGCTGGGCGGGGCGGGCCTGCCTACACTGCGGCGCCATGAGCATCCTGACCCCCCCCAGCATCGCGTTCATCGGCGGCGGCAACATGGCCAGCGCCCTCATCGGCGGCCTCGTGCGTGCCGGCCTGCCGCCAGTGCGCATTGCCGTCGTCGAACCTTTCGAGGCCCAGCGCGAGAAGCTGATGCAGCAGTTCGGCGTGGTGGCGCAGCCGGCAGCCGGCGCCGCGTTGGCGGGTGCGCCCACGGTGGTGTGGGCGGTGAAGCCGCAGTTGTTTGCCGAGGCCGCTGCGCCTTGTGCGCCTTACGTGGGCGCGGCGCTGCAGGTCAGCGTGATGGCCGGCGTGCGCTGCGCGGCCGTGGCCGCGGCCAGCGGCAGCGCGCGTGTGGTGCGCGCCATGCCCAACACGCCAGCGCTCATCGGCCAGGGGGTGGCCGGTCTGTACGCCACGGCCGGCGTGGGCCACGAAGAACGCGCCGAGGTCGACCGCCTCTTCGCCCCCACTGGCGCGAGCCTGTGGCTGGACGAAGAAGGCCAGCTCGACGCTGTGACTGCGCTGTCGGGCTCGGGCCCGGCCTACGTCTTCTACTTTCTGGAAGCCATGATGCAGGCCGCCACCGAGATGGGCCTGACCGAGGCGCAAGGCCGCCTGCTGGCCCAGCACACCTTCGCCGGCGCCACCGCGCTGGCGCAGCAGAGCCCGCTGGCCCCGCACGAGCTGCGCGCGCAGGTGACGAGCAAGGGCGGCACCACCTTCGCGGCCCTCACCTCGCTGGACAACAGCGGCGTGAAGGCCGCCTTCGTGAAGGCGCTGCATGCGGCGCGCGCCCGCGCCGAGGAACTGGGCCGCGCCTGAGCGGCGGTGACGGCTTCAGCGCAGCGCGAGGTCCATCGCCACGCCCGCGAACACCGTGGCCCCGAGCCAGTGGTTGGCGCGGAAGGCCCGGAAGCAGCCCTCGCGCGAACGGTCGCGGATCAGCGTGTAGTGCCAGACCGCCTGCGCCGCCGCCAGCGCGATACCGGCCAGGAACACACCGCCCAGCCCCAGCGAGCGCCCGAGGAAAGCCCAGCTGGCCAGGTAGACGGCGTAGAAGCCCATCACCGCGGCCACGTCGAAGCGGCCCAGCGTGATGGCGCTGGTTTTCATGCCGATCTTCAGGTCGTCGTCGCGGTCGACCATGGCGTATTCGGTGTCGTAGGCCAGCACCCAGAACAGGTTGCCCAGCAGCAGCCACGCGGCCTGTGGCGGCACGGCGGCGGTGACACTGGCCCAGCCCCAGTCGGCGCTGCCCTGCACGGCGGCAAAGGCCATGGGGATGCCGAAGCTGAAGGTCACGCCCAGCACGGCCTGCGGCATGGCCAGCACGCGCTTGGCATACGGGTAGGCCAGCGTGACGGCCAGCGCCAGAAAGCTCAGCTGGATGGCCGCCGGGTTGGTGGTGAGCACCAGGCAGAAAGCCAGCACCGCGAGCACTGCGCCCACCGCCAGCGCCTCGGGCGCAGAGATGGCGCCGCGCGTGACGGGCCGCTGCGCGGTGCGCTTGACGTGGCGGTCGAACTCGCGGTCGGCCACGTCGTTGGCGCAGCAGCCGGCGCTGCGCATCAGCACCGTGCCGGCCACGAACACGCCCAGCAGGTGCCAGCCCGGCCAGCCGTCGGCGGCGATCCACAGCGCGCTGAGGGTGGGCCACAGCAGCAGCAGCCAGCCGGCCGGGCGGTTCCAGCGGATCAGATCGAGATAAAGCGCCAGCCGAGAGGGCGCAGCCACCAGGGTATTCACCCCCGGCATTATCAAACCGCGCCAGCGTTTGGCTAGACTGGCCCCGCACGCTGCCTGAAGTTCCAGACCGGCCGTACGCCGGCGCCGGGCAGATCAGGGGGAGCCCATGTCGCGTTCAGTCATCCGCGGCCGAGGCGGCCGTGTCCTTCGCCTCGGCCGCCTCGGCCCAGGCATCGTCGCCTGGGCTCTGTGGGGCCTGGCGTGTGCCGGCAATCTGGCGGCGGCCCCGCCACCTGCCGCCCCGGCTACTGGCTCGGGCAAGCACACGCCGCCTCCGGCCGAGAGCTTCGTGCGTTCACCGCAGTTGGTGACCGCGCAGATCTCGCCCTCGGGCCAGCGTGTGGCGCTCATCGTCACCACACCGGCCGGCCGCCGCGTGATGGCGGTGCGGTCGCTGGCCGAGGGCGGCGCCACCAAGACCGTGGGCGTCTTCTCCGACGCCGACGTCAACCAGGTGCGCTGGGTGAACGACGAACGTCTGGTCTTCGACGCCTTCCAGCCCGGTGTGCAGATCGTCGAGGGCGGGGCAGGCACCTTCGCCGTCAATCACGATGGCAGCGACTACCGCGAGCTCATCGCCTGGCGCCAGAGCAACGCCATCCTCGGCAGCCGCATCGAGCGCCGCGGCCTGCCCTACGGCTGGTTCGTCTGGGGCACGCTGGACGACGGCAGCGACGACATCCTGGTTTACCGCCGCACCACCGATGGCAGTGGCGACGGCATGCTGGGCGCGCTGGCGCGGCTGAACACCCGCACCGGCGGCTTGACCACGCTGAGCAGCGGCGCGCCGCCTTTCGCCACCCACTGGGTGCTGGACGCGCAGCGCCAGTTGCGCGTGGTGGCCACCACGCGCGACGGCCGCAGCCGCCTGCATTGGAAGAAGCCCGGCACCGACAGCTGGACCGTGGTGCTGGACGAGCCCGCGCTGGACGCCGGCGTGCTGACGCCGCGCTATCTGGAGAACGACGGCACGCTGATCGTCGAGGGCCGCAATGGCCGCGACACCACGGCACTCCTGGCCCTGAACCTCGCCAGTGGCAGGTTCGAGCCCGATCCGCTGGTGGCGCTGGCAGGTTTTGACCTCGCCGCTGCGCTGGAGTTCGACAGCCAAACGCGCCAGGTGGTGGGCGTGCACACGCGCGCTTCGCGGCCGGCGAGCGTGTGGTTTGACGAGCGGCTGCAAGGCATCCAGGCCGCGGTGGACGCCGCCTTGCCGGGGCGCTTCAACCGGCTGCACTGCGGCCGTTGCCAGAGCACGCAGCACTTCGTCGTCTTCAGCAAGAGCGACCAGCACCCGGGCGAGTTTCTGCACTACGACCACAACCTGCGCAGGCTGCAGCCGCTGGGCGCGCGCCTGCCCTGGGTGGCGCCTGCGCAGCAGGGCCGGCGCAGCTTCCACCGCGTGACCGCGCGGGACGGCCTGGTGCTGCCGGTGGTGGTGACGCACCCGCCCGGCGTGGCCCCCGACGCCCGGCCCGCGACCGCCCTGCCCACGGTGATGCTGGTGCACGGCGGCCCCTGGTTGCGCGGCGGCGACCTCGGCTGGAGCGGCCATGCGCAGTTCCTCGCCACGCGCGGCTACCGCGTGCTGGAGGTCGACTTCCGCGGCAGCGACGGCTACGGCTGGCGTCATTTCCAGGCCGGGTGGAAGCAGTGGGGCGGCGCCATGCAGGACGACCTGGCCGATGCCGTCGCCTGGGCCGCCAAAGAGGGCCTGACCGACCCCGCCCGCGTGTGCCTGGTGGGCAGCAGCTATGGCGGTTATGCCGCACTGATGTCGCTCATCCGCCACCCCGAGACCTACCGCTGCGGCGTCAGCTTTGCCGGCGTCACCGACATCGGTCTGCTCTACAACGCCCGCTGGGGCGACTTGAGCGAGCAGGGCAAGCGCTTTTCCCTGCCCACCTTGGTGGGCGATCCGAAGGCCGATGCCGAACTCTTGAAGGCCTCATCGCCGCTGGCCCGCGTGGCCGAGATCAAGCGCCCGGTGCTGCTGGCCTGGGGCCTGCTGGACATTCGGGTGCCGCCGGAGCACGCCGAACGCTTCGTCAAGGCAGCCCGCGCGGCTGGCGTGAAGATCGAGACCCTGTCCTGGGGCGAAGAGGCGCACGGCTTTTCCAGCGTTGCCAACCACGCCGACTACCTGCGCCGCATGGAGGCCTTCCTGGCGCGCGAGCTCGCGCCCTGAGGCCGCGTCACCCCGGCGGCGCCCGGGGCGGCCCGCCGAGCCGTGGCGGGCTCAGTGCGCTTGCTGGTCGTTGGCCGAATCGCCTTCGCGCTGCAGCGGCTGCTCTTCCTCGGGCACGCCGAAGAGGCGGCGCTGCATGTTCAGCGTCACGTCGTTCAGCAAGGCCTGCGCCACCATCGCGCCCGGTGAGCTGCGCCGCACCTGCGCCCAGCGCAGCATGCGCCGCAGGTCCATCGCCGAGCTGCCTTCTTCCAGGCCGGTGTCGTCGGCGCCCAGCACCACGGCCAGGCCGGGCAGGTCTTGGAAGGCCTGGCCACCCAGCACCACCAGCAGGCGCGGCTGTACCGAAGCCTGGCGCAGGCGGCGCACCGCGGCGGCGATGGCCGGCAGCTGCTCGTCGCGGCAGAACACCGGGCTGATGGCGATGTGCAGCAGGTCCACCGCGTGGCGCGCCACCAGGTCTTCCAGCTCGGCCAGCTGGGCCGGGAAGGCGCAGCGCACGGCCCAGCCGGCGCCATCCAGCGCGATGCCCGCAAAAGTGACGCCGGCCAGGTGCGTTTCACCCGGCCACAGCGCCACCACGGCCTCCGGCCTTGCCGAGCCGCCGCTGTCGGTGAGCGGGCAGGCCTGGCGCATCAGGGTCTGCAGGCGGCCCTGCGCCACCACGAGTTGCGTGCCGGTGCAGCGGTCGTCCTGCCATGCGGCGGCCATCGCGCGCGACACCGGCCCCAGCACGTGGGCGCCCAGGGCCCCGGCGTCGGGCCGC
>VYLK01000281.1_pt1 | contig 20406 bp, 21 predicted proteins | sample 5114321 | NCBI WGS metagenome assembly VYLK01 (sample SAMN12291792, study PRJNA351875) | freshwater metagenome | isolation source: freshwater lake | place: USA: Michigan, MSU2 Lake | collected 2011-08-16
CCAGCACCATATGGGTTTTCCGGGCTCCATGACGCTGCGACCCTCCACCATGATTGCTACCATAGTCGACTGGACGGCCAGCCTGACGCGTGCCGGTTTTGACCGCCTCTATTGGGTCAATGGCCATGGCGGCAATGTCGCGACCATCCAAGCTGCTTTTGCTGAAACCTACGCGCCTTATTCGCTGCGCGGTGAGGCTGCCCCCTTTGCCCATATGCTGAAGAACTGGTGGGAATTGCCCGGTATCGAGCGGCTATGTCTCGATATGTATCCCGTCGGCCATGGCTCGCACGGGACAGCTTCAGAAGTCGCGGTCACCTATTGGGCCTATCCTGAACGGGCGGATCTGGCGAAGCTGGTGCTGGAACCAAGGATCGCACCCAATGGCCCGATCAGGGATGCAGCCGACTATCGCCGTCGCTTTGCCGATGGCCGTATTGGCTCTGACCCAACCCAATCTACGCCAGAGCAAGGCGGCAAGATTGTTGCCGCTGCAGCTAAAGCTTTGATTACCGACGCCAATAACTTCTTTGCTGAGACTGCCTGATGGCCCAAACCAGCCATGAATTCGACGTCCTCATTTCTGGCGGTGGTCTTGTTGGGCTCACGCTAGCCTTGGCACTCGACCAAGGCGGGTTAAAGTCCGCCGTGATCGACCGCCTGCCCGCAGCCGACTTGTTGGAAGAAAGCTTCGATGGGCGCGCCACGGCCATGGGGTTTGCAACCTACCGCATGATGCAGAGCTTAGGCGTTGCCCGTCACATTGGCGAAGTGCAGCCGATTGAGCAGATTTTGGTGTCGGACGGTCGGATTGGTAGTCCATCGCACCGAGGCGGTCCCTCGTCTCTCACGCTCCACTTCGACCATCGCGAAACGGGGACCGGCGATGAACCTCTCGGTTGGATGATTGAGAACCGCCGTATCCGCTTGGCACTCGACAAAGAGGTCGCCACCCGGTCTGGCATCACGCGCTTTGCACCCGATGAGATTGAAGATCTGCAAATGGGTGCGGGCCAAGTCTCAGCGCGCTTAAAGTCTGGCAAATTGCTGAAAGCACCCCTGATCGTCGGCGCAGACGGTCGAGGATCTTTTGTCCGCAAAAAAGCGGGCATTCGCACCTACGGCTGGTCATATGATCAAACCGGGATCGTGACCACGGTTGCAATGGAAAACCCCCACGCTGGGGTGGCGCATGAATATTTCCTACCAACCGGCCCATTCGCTATTCTTCCACTAATGCATAATCGCGCCAATATCGTCTGGTCTGAGAAAACAAGCCGAGCCAAGGCGCTGATGGCCATGAGCCGTGCGGATTTAGAACAAGAATTGGCGCGCCGCTTTGGCGACTTCTTGGGTACCGTAAAGCTCGATGCGCCGGTATGGTCCTATCCCTTGTCGATGGAGCTTGCGGCGACTTGGGCCAAGCCTCGCGTGGTGTTGGCAGGCGATGCTGCACATGGCATTCACCCCATTGCGGGCCAAGGCCTGAACCTTGGCCTCAAAGATGTTGCGGCCTTGGCCGAAGTGCTAGTGGAAGCCCGAGGGCTCGGTCAAGATTTGGGCGATTTGGCGGTGCTCGAGCGCTATGCGCAATGGCGGCGGACCGATACGATGACCTTGGCTATCTCATGTGATGCCTTTGTCAGACTATTCTCCAACGACATCGCACCCGTTCGCGCACTACGCACCCTTGGACTGGGGATTGTCGATGCGATTGGCCCGGCGCGGCGCTTTTTTGCGAGCCATGCAGGCGGGGCTGTGGGTGATTTACCAAAGCTTTTGCGCGGCGAAAGCTTAGGGGCGCATGCTTGACCGATTATGCGACGCCAAACTTGCCTGCCAAAGATATGTCGGCAACCTCTGCCTTCTATCAAAAGCTTGGCTTTAGCGAGGACTATGTTTCGCCGGGCTGGATGATCTTATCGCGCGGCGGCCTTCAGCTCGAATTCTTTCCCTATCCAGACTTGGACCCCACCACCTCGTCTTTTGGGAGCTGTTTGCGCGTCGATGATCTGCAGGGGCTCTACCAAGCTTGTGTCACATCGGGGATTCCCCAAGCCCATATCGGGATGCCACGCGTTCATCCACCGCAAAAGGAAGCGTCTGGCCTGACAATCGCCTATTTGATCGACCCAAACGGATCTTTGATCCGCATCATCCAGAACGACTAAAGACGCTCGAGCACGGCTTGGGCAAACAGTTTCGCGCCATGCTTGCCGTCCTGACGGTCGAGCGTCAGATAGAGCCAAGGCTCAATCAGCTCTAACTCCATCAAAAGCCATTGGCCGTCTGCGCCGCGTACCAGATCGACGCGGGCATAGGTCAAAGGCGTGCCATCGGCTTTCGCCAAGACTACTTCTGCGGCCTCCAGAGCGCCCTCAGGTGCATCGATGCCTGTTTCGACCGCGCCGTGCTGGCCCTGCGTGCGATAATCACCCGCCTTCGGCCGCTTGATGAGGGCATGGGAAAACCGCCCCCCAAAATAGAGTAGCGACAGCTCGCCTTCTTCGGTCACGGCAGGCAAGAAGGGCTGGATAAGCGCTGCTGCAGGCGGCAGCACGTCCGCACTGGGTACCGGCTCACCGCTCTTCAAGCGGGCTTGCCGCCAAGCTCCGGCCCCGATGCGCGGCTTAATGATGATCTCATTAGCGTTCAGGGTGTCAAAGCTCGCCAATATCACCTCCGGGTTGCAGCCCTCGACAGCCAAGGTCGGCGGCACCGGGGCACCGCGACGCGCCAGCTCTGCCAAATAACCTTTGTCCATATTGGCGCGGATGACCTCGCCATCATTTAACAAGCGCGCACTTGAGGCTTCAATTTCATCAAGGCGTTTCAGGAAAGTCTCAGTCGCTTGGGGGTAATTCCAAGCCAAAAGCGGCAAAACCGCCGAAAAACGCGACCAATCCGTGCCGTCGTCCTGCCAGAAGACAGGCTCTATCGACACACTCGACGGCTCAAACGCCTCGCGCAGCAAAACGAGCTGATTGTGCGCATAATCAGGCTCGGCCCGATCGGGCCGGCTGGGATAATAATCATGGGTGACGAGCAGAGCGATTGGTTTCATGTCCAAGCCGCTAGCCGCATCGCGCGTAAACGTCTAGAGCAAGCCCGCACTAAATTTCCTGAGGCAAGGAGCCCATAGAGATGACGACCCAGTTTGATGTTTGCGGTGTTGGTAATGCGATTGTTGACGTGATTGCGCCCGCATCGGACGAATTCCTAGCCGATCATCAAATTGCCAAGGGTGCCATGACGCTGATTTTTGATGAGCCAGCCGTGGAGCGGCTCTATGCTTCAATGGCAGCAGGTCAAGAAAGCTCGGGCGGCTCTGCAGCCAATACGCTGGCAGGCATTGCCTCCTTGGGCGGCAAAGGGGCTTATATTGGCAAGGTTGCCGATGACACCTTGGGCCATGTGTTCCGTCACGATATGAATGCGGGTGGCGTTGCCTACGACACCCCACCTCATGCCAATGGTCCTTCAACCGCGCGTTGCTTGATCAATGTGACGCCAGATGGCCAGCGCTCTATGAGCACTTTCTTGGGCTGCTCGCCCCTTTTGACACCAGAGGATTTGGACCCCGCTAAACTGGCTTCAGCCCAAATCGTCTTCTTGGAAGGCTATTTGTTTGACGCCGAAGAGGCCAAGGCCGCCTTTGTGAAGGCGTCTGAGATCGCCCATACCGCAGGCAATAAAGTGGCGCTGACCTTGTCGGACTTGTTCTGCGTAGACCGTCACAAGGCGGCCTTCCGCCATTTGGTTGCCAATCATATCGACATCTTGTTCGCCAATGAGGCTGAGATCATCGCGCTCTATGATGCGCCAGACTTTGATGCTGCTTTGGCGGCAGCACGCAAGGATTGCGATCTTGTCGCACTAACGCGCTCTGAAAAAGGCTCCGTCCTCGCGCGTGGCGACGAAGTAGTGACCGTTGCTGCCGATCCTGTTGCCCAAGTCGTCGATACCACGGGTGCGGGCGACCTTTATGCGGCAGGTGTGCTTTATGGCTTGGCGAGCGGTCGCGAACTTGAAGCATGTGGCAAGCTGGGCTCGCTCGCAGCTGGCGAAGTGATTTCTCATTATGGCGCGCGTCCGTTGGTGAGCCTTGCGGACTTGGCGGCCGCACGCGGCCTTTAATCGGGCAGGGATTGGCGCAAAACTTGCTTGAGCCAAACCATGATCAAGCATGCGGCCTACCTTGGAACACTTATGGCATTGGGCTTTGCCTCAACAGGGCAAACCCAAGGTGTCACGACCTATCGCTCTGACGGCGTCACTGCGCCGCAAGTGAAAGCGGAGGTGCGCCGGGAAAAGTCTCGTAAGGTGCGTGTCACGCGATCCAGTGATGCTTTGCCGCCAGCTGGCAGTTTTGTTGACACGATTGAGCCCGTTGGTGGGGGCGTACGTCTTGCCCCCGCTTCAACAGAAAGCCAGACAGTGCCGATGGCCATTCTTTATGATGTTCAGGCACCGCCACGTCAGAAACCCACACAGCGCAAATCCCGGCCAGAGCGCCAACGGCGCAACTAAGGCTCGCAGCGGGCAACCCTTTCCCTGCGCCTGCTGGACGGCTAGAAAGCCCAACCTGCGAAGGGATAAAACGCCACTATGCTGAAACTTGACGGGCTCACCAAGACCTATGCTGGCCAGAGGGGTGTGCGCTCTGTCAGCTTTGAGGTTGCGCCCGGCGAAGTTGTCGGGTTTGTTGGTCCCAATGGCGCGGGCAAAACGACGACCCTACGAATGATCGCAGGCACGTTGGAGCCTGATCAAGGCGCAGTTCAGGTGCTAGGCCATGATGTGTGGTCAAACCGACAAGCTGCCCAAGCCTTGATGGGCTATTTGCCCGAACACGCGCCTTTGTATGACGACATGACCCCGCGCACCTATCTGGATTTCTTATTGTCCGCGCGAGGGGTGACGCGCAAACAGCGCCCAGAGTTCGTGTCTCAAGCGGCCATGAGGACGCAGATTGAGGATGTGCTGGATCGTCGGATTGAAGGGCTGTCGAAAGGCTATCGGCGGCGCGTGGCCTTGGCTGGTGCGCTCGCCCATGATCCACCCGTCCTGATCTTGGATGAACCTAGCGATGGCCTTGACCCTAATCAAAAGCGGGTGACACGAGCCCTGATCCGCGAGCTCTCCCCCGGGCGGATTATCTTGATCTCGACCCATCAATTAGACGAAGTCGTCCATATGTGCAGCCGATTGATCCTGATCGCGGATGGTGAGGTCCGCGCGGATCAAAGCCCGACAGACTTTGCTGCCCAAGACCAGAACGGGCAAATCGACGAGGTCTTTTATCGCCTCACCGTGCGGCCCGACGAGGCAGCAACATGATGGCCTTTTGGAATAGCTTTCTGGCCGTGTATCAGCGAGAGCTACGCCAAGATGGCGGCAACCCTCTAGCCTATGTCTTTGTGGCAAGTTTTGTCTCAGCCTCCATTTTATTGGCGTTTCAAGTCGGCGGACTGTTCGAGGCAGGTCGCGCCGAACTGGTCGCCTTCTTCCAATTCCATCCTTGGCTGTTTGTTGTCCTCATGCCGGCCCTCAGCATGCGGGCGTGGAGCGATGAGGCACGGACCGGGACTTTGGAGACCCTACTGGCGCTGCCGGTTCCGACTGCTGCGCTGGTGCTGGCAAAATTCATGGCGGCTTGGACCTTGGCGTGCTTGATGCTTGGATTGACGACGCCACTGTGGCTGGGCGTTGCTTTGCTTGGCCCTGTCGATCATGGCGCGACGTTGACCGCCTATCTTGGCTCGTGCCTATTGGCAGGAGCCTATCTAGCGATCGGTATGGCAGCTTCTGCGGCCAGTCGCAGTCAGGTTTTAAGCTTCGTGATTGCCCTAGGCGTATGTTTTCTGGCCACGGCTGCAGGCCTGCCTTTGGTGAGCAGCACACTCGCCGCCTTTTTGCCCCTGCCATTGACCGAGACGCTCGCATCCTTGTCTATGTTAGACGCGTTTTCAGGCTTTGAGCGTGGCGTGATTGAAGCCCGCGCCATCGTGTATTTTCTGGCTGTTATGGCTCTGGGTCTGTGCTTGACCGGGCTTTGGGTTGATAACAAACGTGGGGGACTGCGGTGAAGCGTCCTCTGTTCACCCGCCTCGCGGCAGCACTCCTGTTTGTGTTGTTCGTCTGCAGCCAGTTAATCAGTCAAAACTGGCTAGCTCAGGTGCGGCTCGATACGACGCAAGACCAGCTCTACACGCTCTCCGCCGACACAAAAGCCGTGTTGCGCGACATGAAACAGCCAATCGAAGCACGGCTCTATCTCTCGCGCGAAGCCTTAACGGAAGACCCTGTGATGCGTGGCTTTAGCCAGCGCGTGGCGGATCTGCTTTCCGTCTATGCGGGCGAAGCCAACGGCCTGATCAAATTGACCCAAGTCGATCCTGCTCCCTTTTCCGTCCAAGAGGATGAAGCTTTGAAGGCGGGCCTGACGCCCATCCCGGGCCCGCGTCCAGACGATGCCGCAGCTTATCTTGGGCTGGTGTTAAAAAGCCCCTATGGCCGACAGGTGGTACTACCTTTGTTGAATCCATCCGACGAAGCTAGCCTCGAATATAGCCTGACCCGTGCGGTGACGAAGCTACAGCAGGCAGAGCCCATTCGCGTCGCGATGATCACCAGCCTTCCTTGGTTCATCACGACGGACCCAGAGCGCGGCGGTTTACGGCCGATAGCGGACCTTGCCAGCCTATTGATGCAGGAGACCGAATTCTCCCTCTTAAGCCCCGGTTTTCAGGCCATCCCCACCGCTACCGATGTCGTGATTGTGGCCCAGCCAGAGCCACTTACCGAGGCACAACAATTTGTGCTCGACCAATATGTCCTGAAAGGCGGGAAGCTTTTGTTGTTGCTAGACCCTGCCTCAACGATTGCTCGCGATGGCGGCGGCGGGCCGCAGCAGGGCACCCAAGCTTTGGGGCGCTTGCCGCAGAATTGGGGCTTTAGTGTCCAAGGCGATGTGATCGCAGACCGCGCGTTTGCCTTGCCCGTACAGACCGGCCTTTCTGGACGCGCCGCCATTGCCCCTCAGCCCCTGATTTTTCAAGTGCCCATCAGCGGCCTCAATCAGGACCAAGCAGTCACCCGCAGCTTAAGCCAAGGCGTGCATGTGGCAACGCCGGGCGAAGTCGTGTCGCTGGGCCAGACAGGCACCAGCTTTACCCCTCTCCTTACCTCTTCGCCCGATACCATGCGCCTAGAAGCCAAACGCGCCTTATCTGGCTTGAGCCCTCTGGACCTAGAGCTTGATTGGCAAAGCTCGGGCCAGCGTCAGGTCTTGGCGGCCGAAGTACGGGGTTCTTGGGCAACGGCTTTTCCAAGTGGCGATCCCGTCAATTCCGGTGCAAGCGCGATCACGCAAAGCGAGAACCCTAGCCAAATCCTTGTCTTTGGCGACGTCGATTTTCTTGCCGATAGCTTGTATATTGATGGCAGTGGCGCTGTGGCCGACAATGCACGCCTAATCCTCAATAGCATTGACTATCTTGCTGGCCGATCTGCGCTTTTGGAACTTCGCTCTCGCACCCCACGTCCGCGCAATTTGGTCGTGGTTGAAAAGCTGCGGCAGGCGGCACAGACGCGCGTCTTGGAAGAAGAGCAAGCCTTGGAAAGCCGCCTTGAACTTGCCGAAACGCGGTTGAGAGAAATCGAAGCTAAAGAAGCAGCGAAAGACCTGATTACCTCTGAAGTGACGAATAGAGAACTCGCCCAAGTCCGCCAAGAAGTCCGCGACACCCGAACCCGTTTGCGCACGGTGCAGCAGGGAGTCCGGGAGGATGTCGCACGCATCAAGACCCGTCTCATGGTGATCCCGGGCATTGTGATCCCGTTACTGATCTTGCTGGCGGGGCTGTTGATCCAAGTCTTCAGACGTCGCAGACAGATGCGGCCCGCAGCATGACTAAGCACAGCTTGACACCCGGCGATCTGAAACGGCGCGATGTTTTAATCCGCTTGGCCAGCGCCTGTGCCGGTGGAGTGGGCCTTAGCTATGCGGCACAAACCTTAAAACCTGGTGGCAGGTCGGGGGAGCAAAAGTCAGGTAAGGTGTTTCCGAACCTGGCCAAAAAAGCATCCAAAGTCACCCGCATTAGCCTGATCAGTCGAAGCAGCCAGTTTGAATTGGTGAAAGCCGAAGCGGGCTGGGTCCTGCCACAGTCTGACTTTCACCCCGTGGCGAACGATACTTTAAGCGGCTTGATCAAGGCACTAACAGACGTGCGCTATGTCCGCACCCTGCCGCCGCCGACCCAGCTCGACGCCCAAGTGAGCCAGATTGCGCCGCTTAAAGGCGGAGACGGCGTTTTGATAAGCTTGGAAACCAAGGATACGGCCCAAGTCGCCACTGTGACCCTAGCCCGACGCGGCGAGATGACACTGGCCCAACTAAAGGGCGATGAGGCACTTTATGAAATCAGCACGGTCGATTGGCCGCCTTTGGACAGCCCAAAAGCTTGGCTTGATCTCCCCAAGTTCGACATCGCGCCCGAGCGCATCGCCACGGTCGAACTGATCCGCCCTGACCAAGACCGTCTTGATATCGTGCGTAGGCCGGATGGTGGCTTCGCCCCTGTTGGTGGAACGCCCAGCCCAATTGTCACGGATATCGCCCTGATCCTTAGTCGCTTAGAGCCACAGGCTGTTATGGCGGCAACCAAGCTTAGGGGCGCGCCAGCATTTAGCCATAGCACAAGCCTGAAGTCAGGCTTGATCATTACCTTGGACGGGTTTGAAAGTGCAGGCCGGTCTTGGGTCAAGGTACGCACCGATACCAGCAAGGCCGCAAGCCCTGAGGAAGGCGAGCGTTGGACCACGCAAACCAGCAGCTGGGCTTATGCAATCCCACCCAGTTTCTGGACCCAGCTCATGACCCCAACCCTCTCGCTCCTGCAGGCAAGTCCTTAGCCAAATGGTCGCCGCAACGTGCTGCTTCTGATGAAGGCCAACCGCTGGACCTGATGGCGTGTGCGTTCTAACTGAGGAACTATGATTTCTGGCTTCGCAAACCCACAACGCTTTTTGGGCCTCAGCAACTGGCTGTTGCCGATTACGATTGTGCTGGCAGTAATTGTTTCCGCCGTCGGCGTGATTTGGTCGATGGTCTATGCTCCGGCCGACTATCAGCAAGGCGAGACGGCACGGATTATGTATATCCATGTGCCATCGGCTTGGATTGCCGTAGGTGCTTATACCGGCATGGCGATTGGCAGCGTTTCGTTTCTCGTTTGGGGTCATGCTTTGGGCGATATTGCCGCGAAAGTGATGGCACCGATTGGTGCCGCCTTTACGGCCCTTTGCCTAGCGACTGGGTCCATCTGGGGCCGCCCGACTTGGGGAACCTGGTGGGAATGGGATGGCCGATTGACCTCTGTTTTGGTGCTGTTCTTTCTCTATTTGGGCTATATGGCGCTGCGCAGCGCGTTGGATGAAACCGGCAAAGCGTCAAAAGCGGCTGCCATCCTGTGCTTGGTCGGCACAATCAATATTCCGATCATCCGGTTTTCAGTTGAGTGGTGGAACACCTTGCATCAAAAGGCCTCTATCATTCGCGCGGGTGGCCCTAGCCTTGACCCCAGCTTGCTACATCCTCTTCTTGTGATGGGCGTAGCCTATTTGTTGATCTTCGCCGCCTTGACCTTGGCCGCGATGCGCGCTGAAATCTGGAAGCGCTCTGCAGATGCGATCCAGGCGAGGCTCCAAGCATGACACCGCAGTTTGCTAACCTTTCTGAATTCCTAGCCATGGGCGGCTATGCCGGCTTTGTATTCGGGGCTTGGGGGTTGAGCTTGGCTGTAATCGCGGGGCTTATTGTTCGTGCCATTCTAGCAGGCAAACATCAGAAGGCCCGCCTCGAAGCATTGCGCCAAGAAAAGGACGCGAGCACAAACCCATGAGCGCAGAGCCCAAAACCAATCGCCTGATGGCGTTTTTGCCGCTCGCTTTGTTTCTAGCTTTAGCGGGACTTTTTGTTTGGGCCATGTTTGGCCAAAGAGTTGACCGTCACGCCAGCGCTCTGATCGGCAAGCCCGTACCCCCGATCGTGTTGCCAGATATGGCCGGCAATACCCTTGACCTCGCGAGCTACAAGGGGCGCGCCGTTATTTTAAACGTTTATGCTTCGTGGTGTGCGCCCTGTCGGGTCGAACACCCAATGCTTTTGCAATTGGCCAAGGACAAGCGCTTTGTCGTGATCGGCCTAGCGTACCGCGACGATCCCAGCAAAACACAAGCCTATCTTGAAGAATTGGGTGACCCATACGCCCAGACCGGCATTGATCGACAAGGGGCTGCTGGGGTGCAATTGGGCTTAGGTGGCGTGCCGGAAACCTATGTCATCAGCGCCCAGGGCATTGTCTTGACTAGGCATCAGGGCGAAATCACGCCGAAGATAGCTGGTGAATTAGCGCAATTGGCGGCGCGTAATTCAACTCCCTAATCCATGCTGCTTGGGGCAGGTTCAGGTCGAAAATTTGTTAGCCAATCATTAACGCGACGCATATTAGCCCTGACGTCATGAAAGTCGATCCGCCTCTTTTTCCGCAATCTCTTGGTCAAACACCTGCTCCTGCCCGCCCTTCAGCAGACGCCACTGAGGCACGCAAGGCGTTTGCAGCCCTTCTAAGTGCCGCCAATCAACGTTCAAGCCTGCCACGCGCGCCATCAGCGGATACCCCGCCAGCGCAGCCTAATTCGGCTACCAATTCAGCACCTTCCGTAAAAGCCGAAGAGTCAGCCACCCTAACTGGCTTGGCCCGCCCCGGCCGCGTGATCGACATCCGCGTCTAAAGGTAAAAATCGACTAAAATCCGATTCAATTCAGAATTAAATTAATCTCAAATCAAGCTCGAACTTAGCTCAATATCTCCCAATTCTGCGGACGGTTTGTTTGTAACCCATGGGTAATATTGCCCTCGGTTACCACAACCAAGCGCCCGAATGGCGTTCAACCGCTTGATGAAGGATCATACAATGATTGGCATCAACTCCAGCTCAGGGCCGATACCGGCCTTACAGCTGCAGGTCGCAGCCCGCAGTGACCCGTCCAACAAGGATTGGGACGGCATGCGCGCTCGCGACGCTTCGTCAGACAATGGCCATGTGGCCATTGAGCTTGATCTGACTGTGCCTAGAAGCCTGCCTGACAAACCACCCAAGGCCCACCACATGGACTTCCTATCTCAGATGGAAGCGATCCTTACGGCCACATCAGAGCAGGAAACCACAAGTGACCTATCGACCGATTCAGCTCGCCTACAAGCGCTGCAGATCCGTCAACAATTGGAGTTACAGCCTCACGGGATCGCAAATCGCGCATCCCAACTTGCGCTGGCGCTGTTCCGCTAGCCTCGGCTGACTTCACACCCTCTTTGTATGCGTGCCTTCGAGAGTTCCACCATGTCGACCCGCGTCGGCGTGTATGGGGGCGGCTGTCCGCACCCATGGACTGAGCGAAGCTTCCCATAAACAGGGCCATAGCGCCCATTTCAGCAACGCGTGACTTAAAGTCAAACCAATTGCTAAATGCAAGGAGATCACAATGATCAGTGTCAACACCAATATCGGTGCCATGGCTGCCGTTCAAAACCTCAAACAAACAGGCGTGCAGCTGCAACAAACTCAATCTGCCATCTCAACCGGCAAGAAAATTGCCAATGTTCGCGACAATGGAGCGGTTTGGGTCATTGCCAATAAGATGACCACCGATGTGGAAGCCTATAGCCGCGTGCGTGAGTCAAATGACAGGGCCAATGCCATTCTAGATACCGCCATAGCCGCCGGCGAAGGGGTGATGGAATTGCTCAATGAAATGAAGGCAAAGGCATTGGCAGGCACCCAATCGGGTCTGTCGGCTAGCTCACAAGCTGCTTTGGCAGCTGACTTCGCCCAATTGCGCGACCAAATCACAACCATTGTTGCCAATGCTTCCTTTGACGGGACCAATATGGTCAGGGCCACACCCGATAGCGCCATTGCCTTGGGGGATTCCTCTGGCGGCAATGGCATTACAATCGCGGGTGCGAACTTGAGTTTAGGCGGCGGTGTCGTGACCGTCACCGGAACCTCAGCGGTTGATTCAACGGTTAATGCCACGACGGCCCTTGGGCTCGTCAATGCATCAATCACCGCGGTGGGGACACAATTGGCCACCTGGGGTGCCGCTGCAAAGCGGCTACAAGTGCAAGGTACCTTCGTCAGCAAGCTGCAAGATGCCTTGAAAACCGGGATTGGTTCACTTGTTGACGCCGACTTGTCGGCTGAGAGCGCCAAACTCCAATCCTTGCAAGTAAAACAACAATTGGGGATCCAGGCCCTTTCCATCGCCAACTCGGGCACTTCTGCGGCTTTGTCGCTGTTTCGCTAAGGCGCAACCCTCAGACTGATTAGACCCGTCCAAAGGCCCGGACGATTGCCTGAGGCAGTCGTCCGGGTATCGCCATTGGCAAATATTTTGGTGCAATGCTGCCCGTCACGCTTCGGCGACCTTTGACCGAGCGGGGACTGGCGGGCTTGGGGAAAAGCGGGAAAGCAGACCTTTAAGGTCGAGCAGATTTTCCAAATACTTGGCGAGCAGCGCCGAAAAGCTCCTAAACGACTGGCTCACACGTGCATCACATGCTTGTCATCTGACTATTGTGCCCCTTGAACTCGCACCGACGCTCCTCCATTTGCAAATAACTGTCGGGCCCCTCTGACTGCGCAGGACAAATCCCGCGCGGTGATGTCGACTGAATTTGTCACACATGAGTTCTGCCCGGAGTAATTTCTATGCTTGAGACCATTCTATTCGCCGAGTTTCTCGGGAAAGCCGCTTGGATATGGTATGCCTTTATTGGCGCGGTGATCGCGCTTCTGGCGTTCGACCTCGGGATCGTAAACAAGCAAGACCATGAAATTGGGGTCGCTGAATCCCTGAAAATGAGCGGGTTTTATATCGCAATTGGTCTTGGTTTTTCCGGCGTCATCTGGATGCTGTACAATAACGCCTCGCCAACAGCCTCTATCGACCCTCAACTTCTGGCAGTAACCGGGGAAGAGCGCGCGTGGACAGCGTTGCAGCTCTATCTGACAGGATTTGCCGTTGAAAAGACGCTTGCCATGGACAATGTCTTCGTCATTTCCATGGTCTTCACCTATTTGGCCATTCCCCGAAAATACCAGCATCGGGTGCTGTTCTGGGGCATTATCGGTGTGATTGTCTTGCGCGCCATCATGATTGGCGTTGGCGCAGCGCTGGTTAGCCAGTTCTCGTGGGTGCTCTATGTGTTTGCCGTCTTCCTGATCGGCACAGGCATCATGATGTTCATGAAGGGCGATAAAGAGCCCGACATGGCAGACAATAAGATTCTGCTTTGGCTGAAAAAGCGCATGAACGTCACGCCCGAATTGCACGGCAATAAGTTTCGCGTGCAGTTACCTGATCCGAAGACCGGAAAGCTGCGCTATTATGCAACGCCGCTTTTGTTGGCTTTGATGTTTGTCGAAATCGTCGACTTGGTGTTTGCAATTGACAGTGTACCGGCGATTTTCGCGATCACATCGGACGCCTATATCGTCTACACATCCAACATCTTTGCGATTCTGGGCCTGCGCGCCTTGTTCTTCGCGTTAGCGGCGATGGTGCACCGCTTCAAATATTTGAAGTACGCCCTAGCCCTGACGCTAGTCTTCATCGGCTCAAAAATCTTTATGGGCGACCTCTTCCCCGGTGGGAAATTCCCAGCCGAATGGTCGCTGGGGATTACCATGGCGCTGATCGCAGGCGGTGTCCTCTTCTCCTTGTGGAAGACCCGAAAGGTGACGGACGCGACCGCTTAAGGATAAGAGCGTCCTTTCCTCTCAGCGAAAGAATTTGTCGCGCTTCGTCGCGGCTCTCAGTCGGCCAAGCGGGTCTGTGCTGGGAACCGCGACTTTGCTGCCGCCGTTTAGGCGACACCGATTTGAGGGACTAGTCCTTTGGAGGATCCTTCTTTTGGAAAAACAAGATCGCTGCAAAGCATAACATGCCAAGTCCAAGCACCAACATGGTGCCGAACACAGTCAGAAACTCAAAGAAGCGCGAATTAATGGCAGATCCTGCCAAGGTCGCGCCAACTGTAGCGAGTGTAATCACGGTGACAGACGGATAACGCATAACAAACAATTGGACATTGTTTGGGCATCCCGGCCAGACAATTCAATCTCAATTCTACTTGATGTCTGACACCACATTAAGCTGGCCTTACAGGGGCTTTCAAATCGTTGACAGTACAGAATTGGACTATCTTTTTTGACTGTAGCTGGCCGACTGCGGATGGTTTGGTTTGAGGGGCTTGGACGTTGAAAGGCGGTCAAAAGCGAATTTGGTTGTCGTCAGCCGCATTGGAGATCGTGCACTCACATAGCACTAGACGCTAAGCCGCCAGCACACCGCGATCATACCCGGCACTGACTTTTCAGCCAGCGCAGGCTAGCAAACCAAACGGCAAAGCGGCATAGTCGATAATGGCGGCCGAGGCGCAATCTGACTGAGAAAGGAAGTGGGCTAACCAGCTTTTTCCTTAATCCTCTCAATAGCTTATGCAAGGAACGCCAGTCAATTCATACAGCGTGATGAACAATCCGTGCGAAATCTTAGGGGCTGGAGAGACTGACAATGCAGAACAATTGGCTGTCGCGGAGTGCATGCGGCTGGATCTCTTCCATGCTGGCCCTGATCTTGGCCCTGTTTCTGGCCCCCCCAGCGGCAGCCCAGCCGACCGACGCGGCACTGCTGCCGCCGCAGGTTGCCGCTCGGCAGGTGGCACCGCCGCATGTGGTGCCAGGCACCACCTACAACCCTGCGATCCCCACCCCGACAGACGCACTTGGCTTTACCCTCGGTGAGCATCCGGTCCGGCACCATGACCTTCTGGCCTATCTCGGAACGCTGGACCGGCTGTCAGACCGGATCAGCGTCGAGGAAATCGGCCGCTCCCACGAGCGCCGTCCGATCCTGCTGCTGAAGATCACCAGCCCGGCTAATCATGCGCGCCTTGAACAGCTGCGCACCGAGCATCTGGGGCGGCTGGAGGCCGGAGTCGAGGCACCTGCCGATGCGCCAGTGTTCGTCTGGGCCAATTTCGGCGTGCACGGTGCCGAGGCGTCGGCTCAGGATGCTGCGCTGGCCACGGTCTACCATTTTGCAGCAGCCACCGGCAGCGAGATGGATGCGATGCTCGACCGGGCCGTGATCCTGGTGGTCGCTGTCCTCAATCCAGACGGCCACGCGCTTCGGGTCTCAAGGGTCGACCGGTTTTCCGGCGAGGCTGGGGTGAGCGATCCTTCCCATTTCCAGCATAGCGGATGGGGCGAGGCGCGGGTGAACCATTATGGCTTTGATCTCAACCGCGACTGGCTTCTGCTGAGCCAGCCGGAGGCGCGCGCGTGGGTCGGGGCTTGGCAGCGCTGGGTCCCGCAGCTGTCACTGGACCATCACGAGATGGGCTCCAATAGCAGCTTTTATTTCCACCCTGGAGAGCCGCGGCGGGTGAATGCCCTGATCACACGGCGGCAGACCGAACTGGCAGACCGGATTGCAGGCTACCATTCCCGCGCGCTCGATCCTGATGGCGTACTCTATTATGCCGAGGAGGGGTTCGATAACTTCTATATCGGCAAAGGATCGACCTATCCGCAGGTCAATGGCGGTGTTGGCATCCTGTATGAAGCGGGCACTGCCGCTGGCGGTGCCGTTGAGGGCCGCAATGGCCTTCGCACCTATGCCGAGAACATCCGGCTACAGTTCCGCGCCAATCTGGCCGCCGTCACTGGCGCGGTTGAGATCCGGCGCGACCTGACCGCATCGCAAACCGCCTTCTTCCGGCAGGCGCGCGCCAACGCCCGCGCATCAGGACCAGCGGCATACGTAGTTGCCGCCCCCGATGATCCAGCGCGGATGCAGCGGTTCCTAGGCCTTCTGGCCATCCATGGCGTGACGGCCCATGCGCTGACCGAGACCATCGAGGCCGGTGGCCGACGGTTCGAGGCAGGGCGCGCCTATCTGGTGCCCACCGACCAACGGCAGGCCGCCATGGTGCGCGGCATCTTCGAGACGCCGAAGTCCTTCGAGGAGAGCGTCTTCTATGATGTGTCTGCTTGGACCATGCCGCTGGCCTACGACCTGGACTGGGCTGCCCTAGAGCAAGGGGCGTTCCGCCCCCGGCTTCTGGGAGAGCGGGCGCGAGGCGGGTTTGATCGTCAACCGGCACCCGCAACGGTTCTGGCGGAAGGGCCCTATGGCTATGTCGTGCGGTGGAGCGACCGCGCTGCGCCGCGCGTGGCGGGCGAGCTGCTCCGCGCAGGCCTGATGGTGCGCACGGCTTCAGCGCCGTTCGAAGCGGCAACACCCTCCGGACCGGTGGCGTTCGGGCGCGGCGCTTTGTTCGTGCCGACCGCGGGGCAGCAGATGGATGCAGCCGCCGTACACGCGCTGATGGGCAGGCTGGCGCGGGAAGGCGGCGCGATGATTGCGCCCGTTGTATCAGGCCGTACGCCAAGCCCCGCTACAGACCTTGGCGGCAACAAGTCTTGGACCACGGTCACACGGCCTGAAATCCTGCTATTGTTTACGGGCGACGCTCCGCGCATGGAGGCTGGAGAGGCTTGGTGGCTACTAGACCACGAGATGGGCCTGCCGGTTACGCTGCGCCGCGCTAGCGAGCTTAGCCGGACAGAGCTGTCACGATATACACATGTTCTGATTTTGGGTGCGGCCTCGTCGGGCTGGACCCGGGCCGAAACCGAGGCGCTGACGCGCTGGACCCGGGGCGGCGGGGTGCTAATCGCCAGTGGCGCAGCAGCCCAGTGGGCGCAGCGGGCCTTCGCGGCCGAGACCGGTGAGGCAGCTCCTGCCAGTGCCGGTACCAGCCGATCCACGCGGCCTGTGGCGGGGGCTGCGTTAGCGCCTGCAAGTGATAGCAATGAGGCCAAAACTCCTGACCAGCCAGCAGCGCGGCCAGCCGAGCCACCGCGCGACCGACGCGATTTTGATCGCATGGAAATTGGCGAGACCGAGCACATCATCGCAGGTGCCCTGTTCCAGTCCGACCTAGATCCGAGCCATCCGCTGGCGTTCGGCCATACCGACCGGGACCTTGCAATCATGAAAGTCGGTACCGCCGTGCTCGAGTGGCCACGGGACGATGCGTATGCCGTTGTCGCCCGTTATCGCGACGCACCACTCCTGGCGGGCTATGCCTCGCGCACATCCATCGCTCGTGTAGCCGGGGCACCCGCCGTCACCGCCACACAGCGCGGGACGGGCACGCTGGTGCTGTTTGCCGACAACCCCACCTTCCGGGGCACATTCCCCGGCACAGAGCGCCTCTTACTCAACGCGATCTTCATGAACCGCCACATCCGAGCGCCCCGCGCCCCGGACCTATCGGACGAAATCGACTGATCGGAGTGGCAGTGATCCTAACCTGGGGGGGCGGCTCACGTCGTCATGCATATCTCTGGGGGATGGTCAGCATTCATGTCGTGGACTTGTCAGAACTTCAAGGGTAGAACCCAAAACGCACGCTTGGGAACTCGAACACGGAAGACATACTTTCCAAGCCGTGGTTTCTGATGGTGCAGCGCAAGAGACTGCGATCGAGGGCTGAGCGACATAACAAAGGTCACCCAACGCGATCTTTCAGTGAGTAGAGTCACGTCCTCGCAAGACACCGTTAGATACAAATTCCTTGATCTACCCCAAATGTCCGCTCTGGAGAGCGCAGCAAATGTGACTGAGTGACCTAGTATGGCGCATTTGAGACTGGCGGCATTTCGGCAGAACTTGGCCGAAAGGAGATGGTCTGCTTTGAGGGGGGTGATGGGTGAAAGCTGCCATTCAAAGGCGGTCCAAAACGAATTTGGCTATCGCTAACGGCATTGGAGATGGTGCAGTCCCACAGGACTGCACCCTACGGCGCGAAGCGCATGGCAGGCAGCGATCAAGCTCCAGAGAAAACCCCCAGAAAGTTGAAGGTCATAGTCACGTTCTCGGAGATGAACAACCTGAGCGTCTGTCGACAGCATGGGGAACTTCCCACGGTCGACGTAACAGCCATAAGGCAAGGGACCGGCATGTCGTAGAGCGACTTCGCTAACAGCATTCGGACTAGCCGGGATTAGGTTCCGGCGCCATGTAAGGTTTCCCTGCGGGCAGCGACTATTGGGGCTTCAGCAGGAGGTTCCGATGAAAAAATGGTTTTGGGCTTATATCGCTTGCTTCATCGCGCTGACCGGTGCGGACTTAGCATCCACGATCCTGGGTATCGCGGCGGGTGCGAGCGAATTTAACCACACACTGGCAACCAGCGAAGGTGGTCTCAAAATTGCGCAATTTCTTCTGGTGAATGCCGCCATGCTTGTATTTACCAGCTTCATGTTGATCTGGGCGTGGCGCAATCGCCTCCGCATTGACACAAAATATATCTCCCGACCTGAACGGGCGATGTTCAACTGGATCTACCTGAATCCCTTTTCGGAGCAGAATGTGCCAAAGTCTGCATTCCACTATTTAGCCTTGGCGCCCGGCATGCTGTTCTTCAAGACTGTCGTATCCTTCAACAACAGCCTGATCAGTTTCGGTCTGCCAGATTTCTTGACACCTGTCGCGTCGGCCATTTTCACCTTCGTACAGGGGCCTCTTGCCTACTGGACATTGATCTGTCTCCTGTTCCTGCCGATCTGGTGGCTCTCTCTTCGCGTGGCGGCGGCCTTTGTGCGCGCCAGCAGCAAGAGCGTCGAGCAGTTGCCCGTGCCCTTGGCGTGACATCGGGTGGCATCGGACATCTTCGACCAGGCGCTGGCCGAGCATGCAGCAATGATCGACCGGATCATTGCTGGAATGGAAAGAAATCCGGCGTGCCAGGATGAGGTGCGGCAGGAAGTGGCTCTCGCGCTCTGGCGCGCAGCGCCATCCTGGCGTCGGGATTGCTCCTTGCGGACATTCGTGGCGCGGGTGACGCACAATGTCTGTGTTAGCCATGTTCGGCGGGTCATCCGCGCACCCAAGCACGACCAGATCTCAGACACGGTTCAGGATGAAGCCGAAGCGGTTGACGACGCGGTCGCTCGCGCAGATCTAGGCCGACGGTTGCAGGTGGCGGTATCCGAATTGCCACGTGGCATGCGGGAGGTGGCAACCCTCTATCTCGATGATTTCTCGGGCCGTGAAATAGCGGAGACCCTTGGCATCAGTGAAGGGGCAGTCTTCACGCGTATCACGCGGCTGCGCGAGATGCTGCGCAAGGTAATGGATACAAAATGATGGACCTGGACGACCAGCTAGAGGCAATGCGTGCGGCTTGGCGGGATGCTTCTGTCGGCGACCTTTCGATCAGCCAGTTGCGGGCGCAGGTGCGCACGGAACAGCGGGTGTTGCGGCGGGCAACATGGCTTGAAGCGCTCGTCTCTTTGGCTATGAGCGGCGTTTTCGCCGCATGGGCCTCACGGGCGGAAGGTGTCGCGCAAACCATCTTCATCGGGCTGGCGGTCTTCGCGATCGCATGGCCCGCGATCACGATACAACTCAGGCGAAAAGTGTGGCGGATGCAGACCGAGACGGTCGAGGCCTACCGCTCGTTCGTGCAGCGGCGCTCCCAAACCGGCCTGCTCCTTGCGAGACTGAGTTATATGGGCGGGCCGCTGGGCCTTGTCATAGGGCTTGCCCTTGGAAAGGCTGGAGCACTGCCGAACGTTGGCGTTCAGAGCCATCCGGCTGCCATCTGGATCGCGGCGGCCGCCTTCGTAGTATTGTGTGGATGGAGCATGCGCGCGGCCCGGAGGCACAAGCGCGCCCTTGCAAACCTTCGGGCACAAAGCACGAATACGGATGCCATTGGCGAAGAGTTTTGAATATTGAGCGCCTATCTCGTTGCCACTTCTGACGCCGGTGTTCAGACACTTTTTCCCTATGAAGTGCACCCATTGTTCGGTCCGATTGAAAGTCTGCTTTGGAGGACGGGTCAACACCGTCTAATCGACCACCTCTGGCGTATTTGAGACTGTCGGCATTTCGGCAGAACTTGGCCGAAAGCAGATCGTCGGCTTAAGAGCGCGCGAACGTCGAAAGCTGCCATCGATCAGAAGTATCCATCCGGCGAGGGCCACGGCGTGGCTTAGGGCGCGGGTTTCCAGTTCCAGGGTGCGAGTTCATGTAGGCGTGAAGCTGGCCATGAGGGCATGTGTGCAAGCAGGTGTGCGAGCCAGGTTTGGGGATCGATGTTATTGAGCTTGGCAGTGCCGATGAGGGTATAGATCAGGGCAGCGCGATCGCCTCCGGCTTGTGATCCCGCGAACAGCCAGGCTTTGCGGCCAAGGGCGGCGGGTCGCAGGGAGCGCTCTGCGGCATTGTTGCTAAGGCAGGCCCGGCCATCGGTG
>VYLK01000283.1_pt1 | contig 20331 bp, 16 predicted proteins | sample 5114321 | NCBI WGS metagenome assembly VYLK01 (sample SAMN12291792, study PRJNA351875) | freshwater metagenome | isolation source: freshwater lake | place: USA: Michigan, MSU2 Lake | collected 2011-08-16
GCAGGGCGGTGCGGGCGGCGGGCCAGCGCCGCCCCAGCCAGGCTGCCAGGCTCAGTGCCGGCAGCCAGCCCGCGGCCACCAGCGCGGCGTAGAGCGGGCCGAAGCCCGCGAGGTCTTGCAGCATCGTCAAGGCGCGCAGCATCGGCGAGATCTCGGCGCCCAGGTCCACCAAGGCCTGCAGGTTGAAATGCGTCTGCACCACCGTGCCCCAGACGCTGGCCATCAGCCACGCCAGGCCCAGCGCCACGGCCTGTGGCGCGCGGCCCGGCCCCAGGGTGGGCGGGGTGTAGGGCGGGGGCTGCGGAGGCATGTGCAAGGCGTGGCCGATACTGCACCGCATGATGCGCCATCCGCCTTCGTTCGGCAGGGCCTGGGCTTTTCGAGCACTGCGGGTTCTCCTGGCACTCGGGGCCCTGCTCGGGTCGCTGGCCCCGGCCGCAGCCGCTTCTGCCGCCGCGTTGCCCTACCGCGTGGAGACCGTGGCCAGCGGCCTGGTGCACCCCTGGTCGCTGGCCTTCCTGCCCGATGGCCGGCTGCTCGTCACCGAGCGCCCGGGCCGCCTGCGCCTGATCGAGCCCGCCGGCCCCGGCCGCTGGGTGCTGCGCCCCGAGCCGGTGGCGGGCGTCCCGCCGGTGCTGGCGCAGGGCCAGGCCGGGCTGTTCGACGTGCTGCTGCACCCGCAGCACGCGGCCAACGGCTGGGTCTACCTGAGCTACGCCCACGGCACGCCCGAGGCCAACCACCTGCGCGTGATGCGGGCGCGGCTGGTGGGCGCGGCGCTGCGAGACCCGCAGGTGCTGTTCACCTCGCAACCCGCCAAGGCCCACGCGCAGCACTTCGGCGGGCGCATGGCCTGGCTGGCCGACGGCACGCTGGTCTTCGGCATGGGCGACGGCAACCTCGAGCGCACCGATGCCCAGCGCCTGCACACCCACCTGGGCAAGCTGCTGCGCATCACGGCCGATGGTGCCGTGCCCCCCGACAACCCGCACGTGGCCGACACCACCGCGCGGCCCGAGATCTACAGCCGCGGCCACCGCAACCCGCAGGGCCTGGTGGCCGTGGGGCCGTTGCTCTACGCCCACGAACATGGCGCCCGTGGCGGCGACGAGCTCAACCGCATCACCCCCGGCGCGAACTTCGGCTGGCCGCTGGTGACGGGTGGCGTGGACTACACCTATGCCCGCATCACGCCCTTCCGCAGCCTGCCCGGCCTCACGCCGCCCCTGCTGGAGTGGACGCCCTCGGTCGCACCGGCCGGCATGGCCTGGTACGACGGCGCGCTGTTTCCGGCCTGGCGGGGCAGCCTCTTCGTGGCCACGCTGAAGGAACGCAGCGTGCGCCGTGTGCCGCTGGCCGGCGGCCAGCCGGGGGGTGAACCGGGCGCGCAGGAGCTGCTCTTCCAGGAACTCGGCGAACGCCTGCGCGATGTGCGGGCCGGCCCCGACGGCGCGCTCTACCTTCTCACCGACAGCCCCCAGGGCCGGGTGCTGCGCATCCTGCCGAAGTGAGTGGCGGGGTGGGGGCACCGCACCCCGCACTCAGGTGGTCGCTCGGGTTGCGCCAGGGGCGTGCGCGGCCCTAGCATCCCCGCAGCCTTCACCCGGGATGCCCCATGCTGAAAACCGCCCTGCTGTCCCTCGCCCTGGCTGCTGCCAGCCTCGCGCCGAGCGCCCACGCCGCCACGGCCTGGAACGAAGGTGTCTCGGGCGATCTGTCCAACGCGGGCCTCACGCCCACGAGCGTCAGCATGACGGCGGGCTCGAATTTCGTTGTCGGCACCACCGGGCGCAGCACGCAGGGCGTGGTCGACCGCGACTACTTCACCTTCACGATCGCCTCGGGCTTCCAGCTCGACGCGCTGATCGTGCTGCCCGGCTCCACTTTCCTCGGCCCCGAGAGCATCTCCTTCATCGCCTTCCAGGCCGGCCCGCAGTTCACCGTCAGCCCCACCAGCAACAGCCCCGAGGGTCTGCTCGGCTACTGGCTCTACGGCCCCAACGACCTGGGTCTCGACATCCTGCAGCAGATGGGCTCCAGCCCGGGCGCGGTGGGCTTCTTCGGGTCCTTGCCCGCCGGGACCTACAGCGTGTGGATCCAGGAAACCGGCACGGGCGTGGCCAACTACAACTTCGACTTCCAGATCTCGCAGGTGCCCGAGCCCGGCACGGCGCTCTTCATGGCCGCGGGTCTGGCAGCGCTGGGCTGGCGCGCGCGCAAGCGCTGAGGCTCGCGCCACCCCCTCGAACCCGGGGTGGGCAGCGGAGACTCCCCTTCATTTGCGTGTTGGGCTCGAAAGTTCGGGCCGTTGCTGCTACCGTCATTGCCACGGTTTCTCGTGACAGTTGTGCATTCCTCCACTGCTTGGGCGGGCGGGGTTGTGCCAGGCACGAAGCAAGCCCATCGTCTGTGCGGCCGCTGGCCCCCGAGGTCCGCCGCTGCGCTTTTCAGCAGTTGCTCGTGGGCGTCACGCCCGGATAGCGGGAGGGGTCGAGATGAAGGTTTCTGGACAACGGGTCTTCAAAGCACTGGTGGTGGCCATGGCCGCCGCGGCAGCCGTGGGCGTGCAGGCAGCGGGCGCGAAGGCGGCAGCCACCACGGCCACCGCGAAGGCCCAGCACTGGTCGGCATCCACCGGCACCGTGGGGGTGCGCTGGAACCGCGATCTGGCCGGTGACATCGGCCTCGCGCTGGGCACGGCCCAGTCGCGTCAGGGCGCCATCGGCGCCGACGACCATGAGTTCTTCGATCTGCAGCCTTCGGCCAGCCTCGACTTCAACGTGCGCAGCGGCAACCTCGACAGCTTCGTCGGTGGTGAGTTGCGCGCGCTGGGCGGCTACAGCATCCAGTCGAAAGCCGCCGGCAGCATCGACCTGACGAACTTCCGCCTCGTGCCGCGCGTCGGCGCCAAGGTGCCCACGCTTGACGTGGTGGGCGCGGACGGCAAGGCCTGGTTCTACCTCGACCGCGTGATGTACGAGCTGATCGACAGCAACCAGCGCCTGGCGCTGCGCACCATGGACCTGCGCATCTCGCCCGAGCTGGCGCAGCGCATCGGCCACCCCGAGGTGGCCGACTGGGCGATTGCCGACGTGATGGTCACCGCGAACGTGCTGCGCCAGGGCGCGTTGCCGGCGCAACGGGTCGACCGCAAGTGGCACGGCACCGCTGTGCCGGGCGTGCCCGGCCAGACCTACCAGGCCGACCTGTTCATGACCACCTTCAGCATGCAGTACTCGCGCTGCAACGGCTGCACGGGGGCGGGCGGCAACGGCCTGACGGTGTTCACGCCGTCTTCCACGCTGCGCAACAGCCTGAACAACGGCACCTTGGTGGCCACTGTGCCTGGCGACCCGCTGGGCACCAGCACGGCGCTCTACGCCGCCGACATTCCCTGGTACGAGAAGTTCACGGGCCCCTTCCCGCCCTACGGCAACGACCAGCACCCTTACCTGATCTGGAACATGTACCGCTACAACGCGGACGGCAGCATCGACCAGATCGGCCGCTCGGGCGTGAAGCACGCCTTCCTCACGCTGAACACCAACTGCCTGCAGAACCCGGGCGACAGCCACATCCTGGGCCTGGGCTGCGCCGACGTCTACAGCGTGGGCAACAACGACAGCAACAACTCGCTGGGCCCGCGCAGCGAGATCGTGCCGTCGAACAACGCCTGGGGCCGCTGCGGCTCGATCTACGACACCAACTGCGACGGCCTGGCCAACGGCACGCCCAACGGCGCTTACGACCAGCGCCTGACGGTGCGTGAATCGCAGTTCAGCGGCACGCCGCACGCGGGCGCCACCTTCCGCTTCGAGAGCTGGTACCTGGCGCGCCAGGACATCAACATCCTGAATTCGATGGGCACCGTGCGCACGACCTTCTCGCGCCCCTCGACGGTGTGGGTGGTGGGCGGCAACGACCAGTACCGCCTCGGGCCCGCCATCGACCGTTGGGTCGACCCGGCGGCGCCTGGCGCCAACGCCAGCTCGACGATGGTCACCACGCCCGAAGGCAACGTGAAGGTGGCGATGAAGGCCATCAGCCTGGGCGGCGGCCTCTGGCGCTACCACTACGCGGTGATGAACCTCGACTTCTCGCGCCCGCAGACCGAAGGCGCCGAGCCCAACCTGCGCGTGCTGCGCAACCTGGGCTTCGACAACTTCACGGTGCCGGTGGGCGCCAACACCGTCACCGACCTCGTGTTCAGCGACGGCGATCTCGATGCCACGAACGACTGGGTGCCCGCCATCCGCGACGGCCGCCTCACCTGGACGGCCGCCACGCGCGGCAACGCCTTGAACTGGGGCACCTTGTTCCGCTTCTCCTTCACCACGAACGTGGCCCCGAGCAACAGCGCGGTGACCATGCACGTGGCCGCTGACAACACGCGTGACGTGCTGCGCGCCAACAACGTGCTGGCGCCAGCGCCGCTGCAGCGGCCGGCGGCCACGGCCTCGCGCTGACCGGCAGGCGCTCTCAGCGCACTGGGCCCCGGGCGCACCCGCACAGGCGGGGGCCCGGGGCCTTGTCCTTGCTGTGTGCGCCGGGGCACCGACGGCCACGGCGGTGCCGGCGATGCTGCCTGGGAACAACCCTCTGGAGCAGCACACCCATGGCACACCCCAGCAAAGGCCCGCGCGGCAACAAGGAAGCGCGCAAGCCCAAACAGGTCCACAAGGTGAACCCGCCGGGCCTGCCCGAGGGGCTGGTGCCGGCCGGCACCGGCCCGCGCAGCCCGCCGCGGCCGAGAAAGCCGGCATGAACCTCTTTGCCGTGGACACCGACATGCTGCCCACGTCCTTCGGCGTGTTCCGGCCCGTGGGCCACCTGATGGTGGGCCTGCCCACGCAGGCACAGACCGACACCCTGGCCTCGGCGCTGCAGGGCGCCGGCTGGGACAGCAGCGCGGTGCAGCAGTTCAAGCCGCGCGAAAGCGTGGCCGACATGGAGGCCCTGGTCGAGCAGGCCGGCCCCATGGCCGGCTTCGGCTACGAGATCACGCTGCTGCGCCGCTACCTCGGCCTGGCACGCAAGGGCTACCGCTGGCTGCTCGTGAAAGTGAGTGGCGCCGAGCAGGCCGCGCTGGCGGCCGAATTGGCCCGCGACCGCGGCGCCACGCTAGCGGTGCACTACCGCTTGCTGACGGAAGAAGAGCTGATCTGAGCCCGGCGCCGCCGGCTCAAGCGCGCGGCTTGCGCGGCTTCTTCGAGGCCGCCTCGCGCGCAGCCTTCTTGGCGCTGCGCAGCGCCTCGCGTTCGGCGGTGGCGGCCAGCCACACGGCCTGGTCTTCCGGGGTTTCCAAGGTCACCCGACCGATGGCCGCGCTGCGGAAATCGTTGAGCACCGCTTCCGCCGCCTTGTGCAGGTGCGGCACGCTGCCGGCCCCCAGGTAGCCGCGGTGGCGGGCGATGCGCTCGAGCACCAGCTCCGAAGGCTGCGCGGCCAGCTCTGCCACCGCCTCGGGCGTGGCCGCCAGCTTGTAGCGCGCGCCCAGGGCCGCCGTGTAGCCGGCCTGCAGGCGTTCGATCAAGCCCAGCGCCACCTCTTCTTCGTCGTACGCGTTGCGGCCCACCGCGCCGCTGGCGGCCAGCAGGATGCCGTGCTCGGGCACGGTGATGCGCGGCCACAGCAGGCCGGGCGTGTCGTAGAGCGTCACGTCGCTGGCCAGCGCGATGGCCTGCTCGGTCTTGGTGATGCCGGCCTCGTCACCGGTCTTCGTGGCCTTGCGCTTGGCCAGGGTGTTGATCAGCGTGCTCTTGCCGACGTTGGGCACGCCGCAGATCAGCACGCGCAGCGGCTTGACCATGCCACCGCGCAGCGGCGCCAGCGCGCGGCAGGCCTGCACCAGGCGCGCGGCGGGCGCGGCTTCACTCGCGTCCAGGCCGTAGGCGTGGGTCTCGGGCAGGGCGTTGTAATGCGCCAGCCAGGCCTCGGTGCGCGCGGGGTCGGCCAGGTCTTGCTTGTTCAGGATCTTCAGCGCCGGCTTGCCCGCCGTCAGCTCGGCCAGCAGCGGGTTCAGGCTGGCGGCGGGCAGGCGGGCGTCGAGCAGTTCGATGACGACGTCGATGCCGGCCTTGAAGCGCTCCACCATCGCCTTGCGCGTGGCGTGCATGTGGCCGGGAAACCATTGGATGGCCATGTCAGGGCAGGCGGGGGAACATCGGCCGATGCTACCCAGGTCGGGCGCGGGGCCGGCCGGGCATGCCTTAGGCTCTGTGCATGTGCCTTGCTTTGTCTCTGATCGCGCCCTGGCGCGGGTTCCTGCACCTGTGCGCGGGGCTGGCCTTGCTGCTGGCGCTGCCGCTGCACGCACAGACGCTGAACATCGGCGTCGACACGCCCCTGGCCGCCGTGCTGGCCGAGGCCGCGCCTGCCTTCACCGCCACGCGCCCGGGCGTGAAGATCGTGCTCAAGGCAGCGCCCGCCGCACAGCTGCTGGACGACCTGGCGCGGGGGGCGCCGCTCGACCTGCTGGTGGGCATCGAACGCGAAACCGCCGCCCTGGGCGAGCAGCGCCGGCTGCTGCGGCCCGAGGCCCGCGCCGCCTTCGCCAGCAACCGGCTCGTGCTGGTGGTGCCTGCCCAGGTGGCCACGGTGCAGCGCCTGGCGGACCTGGCGCTGCCCGCCGTGCAGCGTGTGGGCCTGGGCCGCAGCAGCAGCCTGCCGCTGGGCCGCCACGGGCGCGAGGCGCTCAATGCGCAGCGCCTGTGGCCCGCGGTGCAGCGCAAGGTGGTGCAGGCCGACGACAGCACGGCGCTGCTGGCGCTGGTGAAGGAAGGCGCCGTCGACGCCGCCTTCGTCTACGAAACCGATGCCCTGGCCGCTGGCGCCGCGCTGCGCGTGGTGCAGGTGCTGCCCACGCCCGAACCGCTGCGCCACGGCGCGCACCTCAGCACGGCCAGCCGGCAGGCCGAACTGGCGGCGGCTTTCGCGGCCTGGCTGCGCAGCGATGCCGCCCGCACGCTGCTGCAGGCGCGCGGCTTCGGCCCGCCCTGAAGCCGCGCGCCCGCGCCCGGCGCCGGCACCACCCCCAACCCCGGGTGCGCCCGCAGCAGCGGGGCACGGTCTTTTGCGCACAATGCGCCGCTTCAACGCCCACCGCCCCACCCGGGCCCACCGCATGAAGCTGCAACGCTCCACCCTGGCCTTGCTGGCCACCGCCGGCACCCTGGCCCTGCTGCCCGCCACCCCGCAGGCGCAGACCCTGAGCTACCCCGCCACGCGCACCGTCGAGCAGGTCGACACCTACCACGGCACCCGCGTGGCCGACCCCTACCGCTGGCTGGAAGACGACAACAGCGCCGAGACCAAGGCCTGGGTGCAGGCGCAGAACGCCGTCACCGAGAAGTTCTTCGCCGGCATCCCGCAGCGCCTGCCCACGCGCCAGCTTTACACCTCGCTTTACAACTACGAACGTTTCGGTGTGCCTTTCGAAGAAGGCGGCCGCTATTTCTGGACGCGCAACGACGGCCTGCAGCAGCAATCGGTGCTCTACACCGCCACCGCGCTGAACGCCAAGCCCACCGTGGCGCTGGACCCCAACACGCTCAGCAAGGACGGCACCGTGGCCCTCACCGGCGTGGTGCCCAGCCGCGACGGCAAGCTGCTGGCCTACGGCGTGGCCAAGGCCGGCTCCGATTGGCAGGCCTGGCGCGTGCGCGATCTCGCCACCGGCCAAGACCTGCCCGACCTCATCGACTGGGTGAAGTTCAGCAGCGCCACCTGGACACCCGACGGCAAGGGCTTCTTCTACGGCCGCTACGAAGCGCCCAAGCCCGGCGAGGCGCTCAGCGGCGTGAACCTCTTTCAGAAGCTGTACTACCACCGCCTGGGCACGCCGCAGTCGGCCGATGTGCTGGTCATCGACAACCCGCGCGAAGGCAAGTGGGGCTTCGGCGCCAGTGTCAGCGACGACGGCCGCATGCTGATGATCACCGTCAGCAACGGCACCGGCCGGCGCAACGGCCTGATGTTCCTGCCGCTGAAGGACGGCGCCTACGTCGGCGGCACGCCGCAGCCGCTGACCCTGGCCTTCGACGCGCAGTACGTGCCGCTGCACCTGAACGGCGACCGCCTCGTGCTGCGCAGCGACCGCGGCGCGCCCAACGGCGCGCTGCTCACCGTGCAGCTGCCCGCCCCAGGCGCCGAGCCCGTGTGGCAGACCCTGGTGCCCGAGGCCACCGACGCGCTGGTGGGCGCCAGCGCCGTGGGCGGCCGCTACATCCTGCGTTACCTGCGCGACGCCTCCACGCTCGTGCGCCTGCACCGGCCCGATGGCAGCGTCGACCGTGAACTGCCGCTGCCCGGCGTGGGCACGGCCGGTGGCTTCGGCGGCCGCTGGGACGACAGCGAAACCTTCTTCAGCTACACCAGCCTGGTGACCCCGGCCGACGTGCTGCGCCTGGACATGAAGACCGGCCAGACCTCGGTCTTCCAGCGCCCGAAGACGGCCTTCGACCCCGAGCAGTACGAGACGCGCCGCGCCTTCGTCACCAGCAAGGACGGCACGAAGTTCCCCATCTTCATCGGCCACAGGAAGGGCCTGAAGCTCGACGGCAGCAACCCCACGCTGCTCTACGGCTACGGCGGCTTCAACGTGCCCACCACGCCGGGCTACAACGTCACCGCCGCCACGTGGATGCAGATGGGCGGCGTGTATGTCACGGCCGCCATCCGCGGCGGCGGCGAGTACGGCCGCGCCTGGCACGAAGCCGGCACCAAGCTGAAGAAACAGAACGTCTTCGACGACTTCATCGCCGCGGGCGAATGGCTGGTGGCGCAGAAGATCACCAGCCCCGCGAAGTTGGCCGTCAACGGCGGCAGCAACGGCGGCCTGCTGGTGGGCGCGGTGGTCAACCAGCGGCCCGATCTCTTCGGCGCCGCGGTGCCGGCGGTGGGCGTGATGGACATGCTGCGCTTCCACAAGTTCACCATCGGCTGGGCCTGGATCAGCGACTACGGTTCGTCCGACGACGCCGAGCAGTTCAAGGCCCTGCTGGCCTACTCGCCGCTGCACAACATCCAGGCCGGCAAGAAGTACCCGCCGGTGCTGGTGCTCACGGCCGACCACGACGACCGCGTCGTGCCCGCGCACAGCTTCAAGTACGCGGCAGCGCTGCAGGCGGCGAACACCGGGGCAGCGCCCAAGCTGATCCGCATCGAGACCAACGCCGGCCACGGCGCGGGCAAGCCCACCAGCAAGATCATCGAAGAACGCGCCGACATGCTGGCCTTCCTGGCCCACACCTTCGGCATGAAGGTCACGCCGCCGGCGCCTTGAACGGCCAGGGCAGGCCCCGCGCTTTCCGCCGTGCCGTGGCACTGCGGATTGACCATGCGGGGCCGTGCCCTGTAGCGTGAGGCGATGCCCTCTCCGACCGCGGCCGCCGCTGCCCCCCGTCCCTTCGCCTCCCTCAGCCCACCGCCGACCCCCACCTCGCTGATCTCGCTGCTGCCGCCGCTGGGCCTGGCGCTGGTGTTGGTGGGGCTGGCCTTCGGTGCACGCGCCATCCCCGGCCTGGCGCTCTGGCCGGGTGGTCACGAGCTGCTGCCCCGGCTGCTGATCAGCGCCGCCGCGCTGGCCTGTGCGGTGGCCTTGCTGCGGCTGACCGGGTGGCTGGTCTGGGACCGTCTGGTGCCGCGCTACATCGGGCTGCGCATCCCGCGCCTGCTGCGCCAGTTCGTGGCCGTGCTGGTGATGGCCGGCGTGGTGCTGGGTGTGCTCACGCAGATCTGGGGCGTGGCGCTGCCGGCGGTGCTGGCCACCACGGGCGTGCTCGGCCTCGTGCTGGGCCTGGCCCTGCGCGGCGTGCTCACCGATTTCTTCTCCGGCATCGCGCTGAACATTGAGCAGCCCTTTCGTCTGGACGACTTCATCCTGCTGTACACGCGGCAGCGCCGCGAGCCCATCGCCGGGCTGGTGCGCGAGATCAACTGGCGCAGCACACGCATCCTCACGCCCGAGGACAACCTCGTCAGTGTGCCCAACAGCCTGGTCGCCTCGGCGGTGGTGGAGAACCTGTCCTTTCCTTCACCCGTCAGCGAGCAGGAAGTCGACATCGTGCTGGACTGGGCCCTGCCCCAGGGCGTGGTGGAAGCCCTGCTGGGTGCCGCGGTGATGGAGGCCTGGATGCGCGGCGCGGCCGCCGGTGACAAGCCGCCGAAGGTGCGCATCTGCCGGCTGGACGGGCGCGGCGTCACCTGGCGCATCACCTATCTGCTGGACCCCCGGCGCAAGGCCAAGGGCCCGGCGCGGCACGAACTGCTGTCCTGCGTGCACCGCCATCTCGTCATGGCCGGGCAGCGGCCGGTGGCCGAGGTGGGTGACCCTGGCGGCGCGTGGACGGCGGGGGCCCCCCTGCCGGCCACGGGCCAGGTGCCCGAGTTCGACACGCCCGAGGCGCGCCGCCGCGTGCTGGACACGCCGCCCCTGGTGGATTGCCTGTCGTCGGCCGAACGCAGTGCGCTGGCGATGGCGATGTCGCTGCGCCTGGTGCCCCAGGGCCAGCCCGTGGTGCAGCGCGGGCAGGCCGGGCGGTCGATGTTCGTGCTGGCGGCGGGCGTGGCCGAGGTGCGCGTGCCCGATGCCGACGGCGCACTGCACCGGGCCACGGTGCTGGGCCCGGGCGACAGCTTCGGTGAGATGTCGCTGCTGACGGGTGCCGAGCGCAGCGCCGATGTGCTGGCGATGTCGCCGCTGGTGCTCTTCGAGATCGACGACACCACCTTGCGGCCCTTGCTGCAGGCCCGCCCGGCGCTGGCCGACGCGTTGTCGCGCACGGCCGCGCGCCACCTCGAAGCCGATGCCGCGCTGCGGCGGCGGCCCGAAGAAGTGCCTGACCATCTGCCTTCGCGGGCCGCGCAGATCGCCGCGCGCATCCGGGCCATGTTCGGGCTGTAGCCGTGCCGAGGCCGCGCCCGGCTTGCCAGCAGGGCGGGCTTGGCGGTCCATTTGCGGTCCAATCCGCCCATGCACGACGAAACCGCACGCCTGGAAGACCGCATCGAGGCCCGCCTCACCGAGCTGGAGATCAAGGCCAGCTACAGCGAAGACCTGTTCGACCGCCTGAACGAAGTGGTGGTGCGCCAGCAGGCGCAGATCGAGGCCTTGCAGCGCGCGCTCTCGGCACTGCGCGAGCAGGCGCTGGCCGCGCCGCAGCAGCCCGCCTTCCGCAGCCTGCGCGACGAGCTGCCGCCGCACTACTGAGCCGCTGGCGCCGGCCGGCCTAGAGTTCGTGGGCCTTGAAGTCGCTGACCTCGATCATGTAGCCCGGGTCGGCGCGCAGCCCGACGCCGTCGTACTTGAAGCCGGCGGGGCGTGCCGCGCTGACATGCACGCGGCCGTCGACGAAGGCGATCACCCGCTGGGCCGTCATCACCAGGCGCAGGTCCATTGCCGCGCCCTTGGTGGCTGGCGGCACGGCCAGCGCGGCTTCGGCCAAGTTCTTCCAGGCGTCGGTTTTCGCGTCGAAGTGCCACAGCGCCACCGACACGCTGTTGACGCAGGCCACCAGCATGTCGAAGTCACCGTTGGCCAGCGGCTTGTCGTCGACGAAAACCCCGGCGCAGTCGTCCTCATCGCCTTCGCGCAGCAGGTGCACGCGGGCGCTGACGGCGTAGCCCACGCCGGGCAGCGGCACGTAGGAAGACACGCGCACCGAGGCCGAGCGCTTGGGCGTCTTGGCCTCCAGCAGCAGCCGGCCGCGGCCGGTGTCGCGCTCGAAGCGGCCGTTCTCGTCGTTGAAGGGCGCGGTCCACTCGGGCTCTTCAGGCGCCTTGCCCACGCCCAGGAAAGACAGCGCCTTGCCCAGGCCAGCGCCTTTCAGCGAGTCTTGCGCCAGCGTGCGCTGCCCGGGCACGGGCAGGCGTTGCAGCAGGCGTGCGTGGCGTGTGTCCACGCCGGTTTCGCTGACGGTGAGCTTCGCGAACTCGGCCCGCAGGTCGCTGGCCACCAGCTGCACCCGCGTGGGGGTGAAGTCGACCACCGCGCTGGTGCCTACGGTCACGCCGTTGACCAGCACCGTGAAGCGCCCGCCGCTGCTTTCCACGGCCAGCGTGTTGCTCTCGCCCGGGCCGGTCTTCAGGCCCGCCACCTCGGTGCCGGGCATCAGGTGGGGCTGCGCCTGCTCGTTGTGCAGGTAGGCGATCCACACCAGCTTCGAGCCCGGGCGCAGGCGCACGCGCACCACATCGCCCGCGGGCGACTGCAGCGAGATGCCGGCCAAGGCGTCTTCGTTGTGGCGCTCGGTCACGGTGATCTCGGTGCTCACGCGGTAGCTGGCCGCAGGGCTGAGCAGCACCTTGTGCGCCACCACCACCGCGTTGCTGCTGTCGGGCCGCGAGTGCAGCGTGAGCCGGCCCTTGCCGAAGCTCACGGCACCGTCGGCCTCCGCGGGCGGCAGCCAGCGGCCCGGGCTGTTGAAGTCGTCGCTGAAGACCGTGCGGCTGGCCGTGTTGGCCTGCGCCGCAGCGGGTGGGGCGCCCAGGGCCGCTGCTATCAGCAGTGCGCCCAGCACCAGCAGCAGGTTCAGGGGCAAGGGCCGGCGTCGGCCTGAGGGGGTGAACACGGCGCGGCTCATCGGAAACGCTCGCGCAGTTCAGCCTCTGTGATGGGCCGGCCGAAGTAGCGTTCGTGCCAGGTGCGTGCGTTGCTCAGGGCCTGTGCGGCCTTGGCATTGCTGCGCGCCACGCCCCAGCCGCTGGCGTACATCTCGGCCAACAGCACGTGGCAGCCCACGGTGGCGAAACGCAGATCGGTGTAGCCCCGGCCGTCGCGCGTGGTGCAGGCCTGCAGCAGCTCGGCGGCCTCGCCCTCGTCTTGCGGCACGCCCGCGCCCATCAGGTAGAGCTTGGCCAAGGTCCAGGCCGCCCAGGGGTGGAAGTCGTCGCCGGCGTAGGCGTTCTTGCGCAGCTCGGTGGCGGCCAGTTCGTAGTCGGGCTTCTTGAACAGTTCCTCGGCCTGGCGGCGCTGGTGCAGCGCCATCTCCACCAGGCGCTTGCGCGCTGGCCAGCGGTAGTCGCTGCCGGCGGCGTTGAGGTCGAGCATTTCGCGCATGGCCTCGGCTTCGCCGACGGTCTGCATCCTGAAGTCGAGGCCGCGCTCCACCGCCGCGTACATCTGCTGCTGCAGCTGGTTTTTGACTTGCGCCCGCGCCTGGTTGCGGGCCACGATGCCCGCCAGCGCACCGGCGGCACCGCCCAGCGCCGTGCCGGTGGTGCTGGGGGTGTTGATGCGCTGCGATTCTTCGTAGCGGCGCTCGGCGTCAGCCGTGTTGTAGCCGCGCAGCAAGGCCTGGCGGCGGATCTGGTCGGCAGTGTCGGCCGCGTGGGCGGCCGGGGTCGCGGCCAGCAGGGCTGTCAGCGATGCGGTGAGCAGGGCGCACCATCGGTGCAGCGTTGGGTGGGCTAACAAGGCGGCGTCTCCAGGTGGGTTCTCCTGTCAACGCAGCCGCAGCCGGCCAAACGGCTCACGGCCGGGGCCGCGGCCCCGGCTTTTTCTTTCAGCGCTTGCAGCGCCTCACTTCGCCGCCAGCGCTTCCTTCAGCCCGGCCGCGAACTCGGCGCCATGGCGCACCTGCGCGGTGCTGGGCTTGAGCGTGTCGCCGATGGGCTCGGCGCGGCCGCCCAGGCATTGCGCCAGGAAGTTCTCGGTCACCGCGTTGAAGGCGATGTTGTTCACCGGCCGCGCGAAGCCGTGGCCTTCGTCGGGGAAGACGATGTAGGTCACGGGGATCTTGCGTGCCTTCATCGCGTCGACGATCTGGTCGCTTTCGGCCACGTTCACGCGCGGGTCGTTGGCGCCCTGGCCGATGAGCAGCGGCCGCTCGATGTTGGCCGCGAAGTTCAGCGGCGAGCGCTCCTTCAGCAGTGCCTGGCCCTCGGGCGTGCCCGGGTCGCCCATGCGGCGGTAGAGCTGCTTCTTGAAGGCTTCCCAATACGGCGGGATGGTGCTCAGCAGCGTGAACAGGTTGCTCGGGCCGACGATGTCCACGCCGCAGGCAAATTCCTTGGGCGTGAAGGCCAGGCCGGCCAGCGTGGCGTAGCCGCCGTAGCTGCCGCCCATGATGGCCACCTTGTCCTTCTGCGCCACGCCGCGCTGCACGGCCCATTGCACGGCGTCGAGCAGGTCGTCGTGCATCTTGCGGCCCCACTGCAGGTCGCCCGCGTTGACGAAGCTCTTGCCGAAGCCCGTGCTGCCGCGGAAGTTCACGCTCAGCACTGCGTAGCCGCGGTTGGCCAGCCACTGGTGGTAGGCGTCGTAGCCGTAGGTGTCGCGCGCCCAGGGGCCGCCGTGCACCATCAGCACCATGGGCACGGGCAGGCGTGGCTTGCCTTGCGCGTCAGGCTGGGCCTGGGCCGGCACGGTGAGGTAGCTCACCAGCGTGAGGCCGTCGCGCGCCTTGATCTCGTGCGCCTGCATCGGTACCAGCGGCGCGCCCACCAGTTCGGGGCGGCTCACGTACAGCGGGTTCAGCTTGCGCGCCTTGCGGTCGTACACGTGCACGGCGGCGGGTGCGGTGACGGTGTCCACCGCCACCAGCCACTTGTCGTCGGCCTCGGTGCGCGAGGTGATGGCGAACTGGCCTTTCGTCTCGCGCACGAGGAACTCGAGGTCGGGTTTCAGCGCCGGGTCCAGCGCCACGGGTTCGCTCTTGAGGTAGTTGACGGCGTAGCCCTGCACGCGGCCGGTCTGCGGGTCGAAAAGGCCGTCGGTGATGTCGGCGCGGCGGTCTTGCGCCACCACCGTCATCTGGCCGCTGGCCACGTCTTGCGCCATCAGTGCGGCGGTGTCGCGGCCGCGCGCGTCCACCCAGTACAGGGTCTTGCCGTCGGCGGTGTAGCCCAGCGGCGCGGTGGTCTGGCTGTCTTCCAGGCCCACGCTGAACATGGGCGTGGCCTCGACCTTGTTGTCGCTGACGCGGAAGTAGTCGCTGCCGCCGGCGGCGTTCGGCCGGCTGGCCAGGCGCAGGTTCAGGTCGCGGTCGGCGCGGAAGCCGCCGTAGCCCTCGTTCTTCAGCACCAGCGTCAGCTCGCCGGTGGCGAGGTTGAGGCTGTGCACGTCGTGGAAACGCGGGTCGCGGTTGTTCAGGCCCACGAGGATGCGGTCGCGCACCTTGGGGCTGATGCCGATGACCTGCACCACGGTCTTGTCGAAGGGCGTGTAGCTCTTCTGCGTGCCGGTGGCCACGTCCACGCCGTAGAGCCGGAAGTTCTCGTCACCGCCCTGGTCGTTGACGTAGAGCAGGGTCTTGGAATCGGGCGACCAGAAGCTGCTGCGGATGGGCCGGCCGCGTTCGTTGGTGAGCGCGCGCGCCTGCTCGGGCTTGTCGATGGGCGCCACCCAGAGGTTGAGCACGCCGTCGCGCGGGGCCACCCAGCTCAGCCAGCGGCCGTCGGGGCTGATGCGCCCACCGGCCTTCGTGGGGTTGCCGAAGAACTTGGCGCGCTCGATCAGCGGCACCTGGGCGCCCGTGGCGGCTTGGGCACCGCCTTGGGCGAACGCGCCCTGCATGTGCAAGGGCAGGGCGGCAGCGATCAGCAGCGCGGGCAGGGAACGTGGGTTCATGCGGACTCCGTGGGGCGCTGGGCTGCGCCGGATGGTCGGGAAGGCCGCGATTCTGCGTCGCACGGCGGGCTGGGTACAGCCCGTGCGACAGGCCGTCGTCCTGGCCGGATGGACGGCCTGAACGGCGTCTCAGTGGAACTTGCCGCCCTTGCCTGCGGGTTTGCCGGCCGGCTTGCCGCCGGCCTTGCCCGAGAAGCGTTGGGGTGGCGTGGGCTCGGGTTCCGGCGCCGGGGCGGCACCGCGCGCGCTGGCCTGCGCGGCCAGGGCCGCACCGCTGACACCGGCGAAGAGCGCGGCGGCGCGCACCTTGATCTCCAGCAGCTCGCTGGCGCTCACCGAGTACTGGCCGGTGACGGTGTTGACCTCGATGCGGAACTCCACATCCTTGCCGTTGTTCGACAGCGTGCCGCAGGTGAACTCGTAGTCCTCGCTCTCGAAGGGCAGGCCCTGGGTGTCGATGTCGTAATCCTCGTACTCGATGCGGCCGATCTCGCCGCTGGCGAGGTTCAGCAGGCCGGTGGAGGTGATGACCTCGTCGGTCAGTTCATCGGCGATCGAGATCGGCACTTTCAGATCCACGGGCAGTCCTTGCGATTTCAGAGCGCGCATTCTGGGGCCTCGCGCCCGCGGGCTCTGGAGGGCTGCGCTTAAAGTGCCTGTATGAAGCCGCGTCTGCGCCTGCGCACCCTCACCCGCGGCGACGGCCTGCTCGGCAGCCGTGCCTGCACCGGCTTCGGGCCGCGCGGGGCGCAGCTGACAGTGGCGCAGGTGCACTACACCTACCCCGCGCCGGGCGCAGCGCCTGGCGACGAGCCCTTCGCCGTGCCCGCCCCGCGCAGCGTGCTGCAGCCGCGGCCCTGGCCGGTGCCGCCGGGCCGTGATCTGGCCGCCGAAGCCACCGCCGCCGACCAGCTCTGGGCCAGCGCCTTGCGCCCGCTGCCCGATTTCGCGCCGCAGTGGCGCGCGCCCGAGGCGGCCTTGGGTCTGGACGACCTGTGGACCCTGCGCGAGGAAGGCCACTGGCCCGATTTCTGGGCCGACGAGGTGCCGCGCCTGCAGGCCCTGGGCTGGCAGGTGCTGGTGATGCCGGGCTTTGCGCACTTCAGCGTGCCGGTGCAGCGCTGGCACCTCGGCCTGCAGCCGCTGGCCGAGGCCGGGCTGGAGCCGGCCGTGGTGGCCGCGCTGCCCGCCGAGACAGGTTTGCTGCCGCTGCAGGGCCCGCGCGGGGTGGGGCAGGGCGTGGGCCATGGGTCGGGACATTCGGGCGGCTGGCGCATGGCCCTGGGCGTGGAGGTGGAAGGCGAGGTGCTCGACCTCGCGCCCATGCTGGCCGCGCTGCTGCGCCGCGACAGCCGCTGGCTGAAGGCCGACGAACTGGCCGCGATGGACGATGCGATGACGGTGACGCTGCGTGCGCCGGGCGGCAAGCGCATCGAGGCGCCGGTCGGGCCGCTCAAGCGCATCGTCAGCGCGCTGCTCGACCTGCTGCTCACGCTGCCCGCCGAAGACAGCGCGGCGAAAGCCGCCCACCGCCTGTCGGCCTGGGAAGCGGCGCAGGTGCAGGCGCTGCAAGAGTCGCTGGCCGACACCATGCCGGCACGCGCCGGCGCCCACACCTGGCAGCTGCAGGGCGATGCCGGCCTGGCCGCGCTGGTGCAGCGCCTGCGTGAAGCCGGCGCGCCGCCCGCCGTGCCCGCACTTGCGGGCCTGGCCACGGCGATGCGGCCTTACCAGCAGCACGGCCTGGCCTGGCTGCAGTACCTGCGGGCGCAGGGGCTGGCGGGCATCCTGGCCGACGACATGGGCCTGGGCAAGACGCTGCAGGTGCTGGCCCACGTGCTGGCCGAGAAGGAGGCCGGCCGCCTCACCGCGCCGGCCCTGGTGGTGCTGCCCACCTCGCTGCTGGCCAACTGGCAGGCCGAGGCCGCACGCCACGCGCCGGGCCTGCGCGTGGCGTTGCTGCACGGGCCGGGGCGCGAGGCGGTGCTGGCGGCGGCCGATGAAGCAGAAGCGAGCCCGGCACACGATCTCGTGCTCACCACCTACGCCCTCGTCTGGCGCGACATCGACACCCTGGCCCAGCGCGACTGGCACCTGCTCGTGCTCGACGAAGCCCAGCAGGCCAAGAACGCCGGCAGCCGCGCCGCCCGCGCGTTGCGCCAGCTGCGCGCCCGCCACCGCTTGTGCGTGACGGGCACGCCGCTGGAAAACCACCTCGGCGAGCTCTGGGCGCACTTCGACCTGCTGATGCCGGGTTTTCTCGGCGACACGCGCAGCTTCACGCGGCTTTGGCGCAAGCCCATCGAGGTGAACGGCGAAACCGCGCGCGCCGAGTTGCTGGCGCGCCGCCTGCGCCCCTTCATCCTGCGCCGGCGCAAGGAAGACGTGGCGCCCGAATTGCCGCCGCTGACCGAGGTGCTGCGCCGCGTGCCGCTGGAAGGCGCGCAACGCACGCTGTACGAGACCGTGCGCATCGCGGTGGACGAGCAGGTACGGCGTGTGCTGGAACGCCAGGGTCTGGCACGCGGGCAGATCGAGGTGCTCGATGCCCTGCTCAAGCTGCGCCAGGTGTGCAACCACCCGCGCCTGCTCAAGACCCCCGGCGCCGCCGGCGTGCCCAGCGCCAAGCTGGCGCTGCTGATGCAGATGCTGCCGGCCCTGGTGGCCGAAGGCCGCCAGGTGCTGGTGTTCAGCCAGTTCACCGAGATGCTGGCGCTGGTGGCCGAGGCCCTGGCCGCCTTGCCCACGGCCGAACGCCTGCCCTGGCTGCAGCTGACCGGTGACACGCCCGCCCGCCAGCGCGGCGAGGTGGTGCGTGCCTTCCAGGCCGGCGAAGCGCCGCTGCTGCTGCTGAGCCTGAAGGCCGGCGGTGTGGGCCTGAACCTGACGGCGGCCGACACCGTGATCCACCTCGACCCCTGGTGGAACCCTGCCGTGCAGGCCCAGGCCACGGCGCGCGCCCACCGCATCGGCCAGCACCGGCCGGTGTTCGCCTACCAGCTGGTGGCCGAAGGCAGCATCGAGGAGCGCCTGCTCGCGCTGCAGGCGCGCAAGGCCGCGCTGGCCGAAGGCGTGCTGGGGCAGGACGCGGCCTTCGCGCCCAAGTTCGGCGAAGACGACCTGCGGGGCCTGCTGGCGCCCTTGCGGTAGAACCGCGGCATGCGCAAGAACGCTTCAGCCGGCGACAGCGGCCTCGTCTATTCCACCGACACTGGCCGCATGTGCCCGGCCTGCCGCCAGCCGGTGGCGAACTGCGTCTGCAAGGCGCTGGCCAAGGCCGTGCCCGCGGGTGATGGCATCGCGCGCGTCACGCGGGAGAAGCAGGGCCGCGGCGGCAAGACCGTCACCGTGGTGCGCGGCCTGGCGCTGGACCCCGAGGCCCTGGTGGCCCTGGGCAAGCGCCTGCGCAGCGCCTGCGGTGCCGGCGGCACGGCCAAGGACGGCGTGCTGGAAGTGCAGGGCGACCACGCCGACAAGGTGCTGGCGCTGCTGCTGGCCGAAGGCTTCAAGGCCAAACGCGCCGGTGGTTGAAGACCGGCGCTGCAGCGCTGCCGCGCGTCACCGGCTCAGAACGAAGCCCAGTCGTCGGTGCCGGTCTTGGCCTCGGCCACGTGCGCCGCGTTGGAGGCTGGGGTGTGTGCCGAGGAAGCCGGCTTGGCGGCAGTCGTTGCAGCCTGCGGCGCTGCCGATGCTGCGCCCACGCTTTTGCCGAAGGCCGGCCGGCTGACGTTCTGCGCGCGGTTCGGGCCGCGGCGCTCCAGGCGCGCCGCGTTGGCGGCGGCCACGCCGCTGCCAGGTTGCTGGGTGAGCTTGAACACGCCCACAGCGTCGACCAGTTGCTGCGCACGCGAGCGCAGGCTCTCGGCCGCGGCGGCGCTTTCTTCCACGAGCGCGGCGTTCTGTTGCGTGGCCTGGTCCATCTGGCCCACGGCCTCGCCCACCTGGGCCACGCCAGAGCTCTGCTGCACGCTGGCCGCGCTGATCTCGCCGACGATGGAGGTCACGCGGTTGATGCTGCTCACCACCTCGGTCATGGTGGCGCCGGCCTGGTCCACCAGCACCGTGCCTTGCTCCACACGTTCGACGCTGGCCGAGATCAAGCTCTTGATCTCGCGCGCCGCTTCGGCCGAGCGGCCGGCGAGGTTTCGCACCTCGGCCGCCACCACGGCAAAACCGCGGCCCTGCTCGCCGGCGCGCGCGGCTTCCACCGCCGCGTTCAGCGCCAGGATGTTGGTCTGGAAAGCGATGCCGTCGATGGTGCCGATGATGTCGCTGATCTTGCGGCTGCTTTCGTTGATGCCCTTCATCGTCTGCACCACCTGGCTGACCACCTGGCCGCCCTGCACGGCCACCGAGGAGGCGTTGATCGCCAACTGGTTGGCCTGGTGCGCGTTATCGGCGTTCTGTTTGACGGTGGCGCCCAGCTGCTCCATCGAGGCGGCGGTTTCCTCCAGCGAACTGGCCGTCTGCTCGGTGCGGTTGCTGAGGTCGCTGTTGCCCTGCGCGATTTCGCTGCTGGCGGCGTGCACGCCCGCGGTCTGCAGGCTCACGTCGTCCACCAGCGAACGCAGGTTCAGCGCCGACTGGTTGATGGCGCGCAGCACCATGCCGAGTTCGTCCACGCGGTCCAGCGTGACGTTGCTTTCCGGGCTGCCCGCCGCGGCGGCCTGGGCCACCCGCAGCACCGTGGAAAGGGGCGAGGCCACCTGGGCCTGCAGCCACAGGAACTGGCCCACGGCAGCCACGGCGGCCACGCCGGCCAC
>VYLK01000284.1_pt1 | contig 20225 bp, 18 predicted proteins | sample 5114321 | NCBI WGS metagenome assembly VYLK01 (sample SAMN12291792, study PRJNA351875) | freshwater metagenome | isolation source: freshwater lake | place: USA: Michigan, MSU2 Lake | collected 2011-08-16
GGACACACCCCACACGCTGTCTGATCCAGTTTGAGGGCCCATGGGAATAGCCAACAAGTCGAACGCCCATCTTGATGGTCATCGCGAACGCTTGCGCGACCGCTTCTTGCGCGCAGGCGCGGATGGTCTTGCCGATCATGAATTGCTGGAATTGTGGCTGTTTGGGGTCATTAAGCGGCAAGACACCAAAGTCCTAGCGCGCAACTTGATCACGCGCTTTGGTGGCATCAATGACGTGTTGCAAGCACCGTTTCATGACCTCTTGCAAGTCGAAGGCGTAGGCCAAGTCGCTGCCATCCACCTCAAGTCGATCCACGCAATCCAAGTTCGGGGCAGCCAGAGTGAGATCATGAACAAGCCTGTCTTGGGCTCTTGGTCGAGCGTTTTGGCGTATCTGAAATTGAGCCTTGGCGGCGCTAAGCGCGAGGAATTCCGCGTCTTATTCTTGGACAAAAAACTGCGCCTCATTGTCGATGAAAAGATGGGCGAAGGCACGGTCGACCACGCCCCAGTCTATCCGCGCGAGATCGCGCGCCGCGCGCTGGAATTATCGGCCAGCTCAGTCATTCTTGCCCACAACCACCCGTCCGGCGACCCAACCCCATCTAGTGCCGATATTGCGATGACACGCGAAATCATAAATGCACTCAGCCCCTTAAAGGTAAATGTTATTGATCACATAATTGTCGGAGCCCAAGATACACGAAGCCTTAAGGCTTTTGGGCTAATATAATAATAGTATAGCTGTATTCTATACGCGTTAGTATCCGTCAAATAATCAATAATATGACTGGGTAATTTTGCGTATCTGAAATTACTCATAGGGAAGTTTTCTCTATGACTATGCATTCGCGCAAAATGAGTAGCAGCAGCAATACTGGTGTTCGCAGCTTGGCGGCTTTGGCCAAGACCTGTTCGACCAGTCGTGTCTTAAATCTAAATGCAATCGACAAGGCAGCGCTGCGGGCGGAGGAGAAGCTCCACACGCCTTTTTTCCAAGATCGGCTGCTGAACTGCGCGATCATCACCAAGCATCGCCCTAGACCGAATGAGATCGAATGTTTTCACGAGAATGTTCCGGTCGCGACTAAGATTATTTTTCCGATTGATAATCTGGACTTGCGGGTGGGCGGGCGCTCTGTCTTCGTCAATCAGATTGGCTATCTCAACGCCTTGTGCGACTTTTTGGGCAAGGATCCGATTGCTCTGGATGCCGACTTGACGGTCCTTGAGCTCTTAAATGAACTGCCGTCTCTGGACCCGTTCTTGGTGCGCGAACAACTCAAGCGCCATAATTTCTCACCCTCAGACGATTACTTCGCCATTACGCCAAGCGATACCGCCCGGCTTGAGAAATTTGCCTACAACGAGATCCGCGAGCTGGTCACCCTCGCATTCCAATCCGGAGCCGAGGCCGGCGGCGAATTGGTGAAGCGGATGTCAAACGCTATTCTAGCCACCAATGCGGATCACCGTTTAGCCCCTTTGCAAATGACTTTGGGCCTTGAGGGCGAGCAATTTCAACGCGGCATTTATAGCTGGAAAGGCTTTTTATACTACAAATGGCAATTCCAAGAAACCAAGCCAGAGCTCTATAAAGTTGTTGCGCAGATGCAGTCGATGAAAATTCGTGGTCGTGTTGACCCGACCATCGGCTATTTAATCGGCACGGTTCGTGGCTCAATCAAGGGGCGCATCCAAGACGCGATTGAGCGAACCGGTGACATTTTGTCCTTGTATGATGATGGGCTCGCGGGCCTGACAAAGAAGGGTAATGCGGCAGAGTTCCGCAGGTTCCTGTTGGAAGCACCTGGCCTCTTCATTGAATTAGGCAATGCCATGGGCATGATTTCTCACATCGTCTCGTATTGGCGTTATCAATTTCGGCCAAACCAAAGCGAAGTTACCAATGTTGAGGAGTTTCTCGACCTATTAAAAGACTTCGACCTCGGTCTTTCCCCAAGGGAAAACAGGTAGTCTGGAGAATTTGTCCTATTTTCTAAGCAGTTTGCCTGCACAAATGTAACCAAGGTTTACGAAATCTCAATTGGACTTGACCTACCAGTAGCTCGCCGAACAAATGCGTTCTTGTGCGCGCCAGTTGGAAATTTGGGGTGTGTGTCCATGAGTGGCGTGAGAAGCTTAGCAGCATTAACGAACACGGCCTCAACCAGCCGGGTGCTCAATCTGCATCTGGTCACCGTCGAGTTCGCGGATGATATGGCACGGGTTAGTGCGCCCTTCTTCTTCGATGCGGTTTTAAACCGGGCGATCATCATCAAGCACCGGTTGCGCAGTGATGAGACCTACCTGTTAAGCGATGGCACAGCGGTTGCCACCAAAATCATGTTTCCGTTGGATCGGTCAGATCTGAAAGCAGGTGGCCGCTCAATCCTAGTCAACCAAATGGGGTGGCGCGCCACTCTATGTGACGTGTTGGGCGCGACTGAAGCTGAGCTGGAGAAGGATTTTGAGATCCTTGAGATGCTCAACGAACTGCCTTCGCTTGATCCATTCTTGGTGCGCGAACAATTGCGCCGCTTTCACCATCATCCAGCCGATTGCTACTTCGCCATTTCACCGGCCGATAATGCGCGCATGCAGACTTTTACTTCAAACGAGATGGCACCGCTGATTGCTATGGCGTTTGGCAGCAAGGACGGTGCCATTCCGCCAGAACTCGTAAAAAAGTTGGCCGATGCGCTGTTGTCGACCAATGCGGACTCCCGCCTAGATCCCTTGCGCATGACACTCGGCCTTGAGGGCGAGAAGTTCACGCAAGGCATCTTCAGTTGGAAGGGCTTCATTTATTATAAGTGGCAGTTTTCAGAGACCTTCCACAAACTAACGCGGATCAGCACCGAGATGGACTCGGTCAAGATCAAAGGCCGGATCGATAAGAATATTCGTGAGGAGATGGACGATCTAAAGAAATCGATCCGTGGCCGCATTCGCGACAGTGCAAAAAGCTGCCAATCCGTGTTGTCGCTTTATGACGACGCCTTCCGCGACTTGGTTGAAAAGGGCAATACGGCGGCATTCCGTAAATTCCTGCTAGACGCCCCTGTACTCTTCATTGAACTCGGCCACTCGATGGGCATCATTTCGCATATCTCGTCCTTCTGGGCCTTTCGGTTCAACAAGGACAAGGAAAAGAATGTCGAGATCCAAGAATATCTCGATATCCTGCGCGAGTTTGAAAATGGCTTGGCCCCAAAGCGCGCCACCATGGTGACGTGGTAGGGTTAGTGGACGGCCTTTAGGGCCTCCCTCACATAAATGAAACGTATCAGGCCGACTGCGCCTATAGCAGCTCTATACTGCCATCATCCGTGGGCGCGGGTCGCTTTTGCGTAAGTGGTCAGAGCTGTTCGTAATGCATCCCCAATCGCCTGTTGCGTCACAGGCTTCGCGACATGCAAATCGGCACCCGCTGCCAAAGCTTCGCGCCGATGGTTTTCACCGGCATTGGCAGTCAGCATAATGATGGGCGTAGGCTTTGCGCCAGTTTGTGCCTCCAAGGCACGGATCTCACGGGTGGCAGCTAGGCCGTCTTTAATCGGCATTTGCATATCCATGAAGATCACGTCGAAGGTTGCAGTCTCAAAAGCTTCCACGCCCTCTGCGCCATTCGTCGCCGTAAAGAACTCGGCTCCAAAGGGCTCCATCATGAACCCAAACACCTGCTGGTTCAGCAATTGATCTTCAACCAGCAAGACACGCAGATTTTTGGGGATGTCGCGACAAATCTCCGCCGGATCCTCACTGACAGATGATGGCACCACGGCCCGATCGAGAGGTAGCGGTAGGTCAAGCGTGAAGACAGAGCCAACTTCAGGGGTTGACTGGGCCCGGATGGTTCCGCCCATCAGTTCGGTCAAGGATTTTGTGATGGCAAGTCCAAGTCCAGTGCCCCCAAATCGGCGGGTAATCGAACTATCTGCTTGCGAGAAGCGTTCAAACAGTTTCTGGCTGTGCGTCTCGTCAAAGCCGATCCCCGTATCTTCGACTTCAATCATCAAGCCAGGGCCCATAGAACGGGGAGATGCGGTGACTTTTACACGGCCGACAGACGTAAACTTCACGGCGTTTGACACGAGATTGGTGATGACTTGGCGGAGGCGAACTGGATCACCCAAGAAGAGCTGTTTTGCTGGCACAGTGTTGTCGAATACAAGCTCAAGCTTCTTCTGCGCGCAGGCGCTTGCCATCAAGGCAACGACTTCTTGAATAATGAGCGCGACATCGATTGGAACCGCTTCCAATTGAAGCTCTCCGGCTTCCACCTTGGTCAAATCCAAAATGTCGGACAACTGGCGCTCCAGATCCTTGCCTGAAGACCGGATCAGCTCAACCATGCGCTTCTGACGATCGTCCAAAGGTGTATTAGCCAAAGCGGACGCGACCCCGACAACCCCATTCAGAGGCGTACGCAACTCATGGCTCATGTTGGCTAAGAATTGGGTCTTCGCGGCATTGGCAGCGTTGGCCTTGACCGACAAATCTAGCAAATGCGCTTGCTGCGACTTCAAATGGGTAATGTCTGAGAAAGTCGACACCACAAAGGATGGTGTTTCCTCAAACGGTTCAAAGAGTGGCCTAGCCGAGAGATTTAGCCATTTGGTGCCGCCGTCGGGGTCTGGCATGCCTACCACTTGGTTGCTGATTGGCGCGCCGCTACGCAAAACCTCAATCGCGGGCACCTCATGGGGCAAAAAAGGTGTGCCATCTTCGCGCAAGCGCCGCCAGCGCGGATCGTTTGGCATCATGCCCAAAAGCTGATCCCGCGGCACACCTAAGATTCGACAGGCGCTCTGGTTGGCTTCGACAACCTTGCCAATTCTGTTTTTGATCAACACGCCTTCCGACATGGTTTCGAGAATGACGCGCGCATGGTCTGCTTCCCGGTTCAGCGCTTCATTGGCCTCTGCCATCGAAAGTGCGTCGCGGGTGGAACGTGTAATCTCAAGCTGGCTAACAACGATCTTTGCCAGCGCCTTCATTTGCTTAATTTGTTGATCCGTGATGCCGCGCACCTTTTGGTCAATCGCGCATAGCGTCCCCAATCGCAGGTCCGGCCCAACAATCAAAGGAAAACCAAAATAAGCACGGATCTTTGGTTCGCCCAGAACCAACGGATTACTCGCAAAGCGAGGATCTTCTAACGCATTGGCGACAATCAGCGGCTCATCTTCCAAAATCGCATGCGCGCAAAAGGCACTCTCGCGATCTGTCTCGCATGCATCCAAGCCCACGCGTGCCTTAAACCATTGTCGCTCTGCATCGACGAGTGAAACCAGCGCGATCGGAACATCCATGATGCTTGAGGCTAAGGCGACAATGGCATCCAAAGAGGGATCGGGCAACGTATCGAGAATTGCAAAATCCACCAACTCAGCAAGACGCTGGGCTTCATTGTGGGGCGTGGGCGCAGCCATAATCCATCCTCAAAAAACTCAGGCCCCAGAAATCTCACAAACCTTTTAAAGGAGTCTTAGTATGCCAACAAAGAGTCCAAACTTTGAGGGGTTCTTGCTGGAATTTCATTCAAGCCAAGCCAGAATGATTGGTATACTAAGCTGGTCTTGTTTCAGGTAATCAAAGTCATGTCTAAAGTTTCATATTATTTTTACTAGCGAGTTCTAAGATAGAAAATCGCGTTTTATCCGACAAAGAATTGGTCCGAGTTGATGGATACTCAAGTAGCTGGTTTTGCCGAAGTCGGCCTTAATCGGGCGAAGGAGCTGAAGACGCGCCTGGCCGTCGCAGTATTTTTGGCGTTCGCCTGCTTCTTTATCGTCGGGGGCTATGAACCTTTTGCTTGGCTGGCAATCGTAGTTCTGGGCCAAGTGCTAGACTGGTACACCTTTAAGCCCTTACGCTTGAACCCTGAACAGGTCGTTTCGCGTGAAAAAAAGGTCGCGTGCGTTGCCATCGTGGCCGTTAATGCTTTGGTTTACACCAGCATTGCAGCCATTCTCTGGGCCGAAGGTGGCGAGGCTGGGCGCATTTTTGCAACTCTGATTATTTGTGGTGCCCTGCTTCATTCTACCTTGCATGCCGCCCGTTCGACGGCCTTGCTTGCTGCTTCAACTGTGCCGATGTGTCTCTATCTGATTGGCTTGCCGATTACGTCTTGGATCTATTTCAAAATGGAAGCGGCGACTTCGACTGTGATCCTGATCGGGTCGCTCGTTTATCTTGCCCATTTGGCGATCATTATTCGCCGCTCCTTTGAATCCACCGACCAGCTCGTGCGGGCAAATGCGGAAGCGCAGGATCAAAAGACGCGAGCCGAGAGTGCAAGCCAAACCAAGTCAGATTTTCTCGCGACCGTGACGCACGAAATTCGCACCCCAATGAACGCGGTTATGGCGTCTGCCATTTTGTTGCGCCGCACGAAATTGTCCAAAGTCCAGAGCGAGCATGTCGACATGCTCAACGACGCGGTCGACACCTTGCTTGCACTTTTAAACGACGTCCTCGACATGTCTAAGATCGAAGCGGGGAAAATGACGGTTGAGCGGGTCGACTTCCCGGTCATCGATGAATTGCAAGCGGCGGTTCGGATTTGGGACCCACGCGCATCAGACAAGAACCTGAACCTAAGGTTCAAAGCCGCTCCGGATTTCCCGACCGCGATCAAAGGCGACCCTCTACGTATCCGTCAGATTTTGTTCAATTTGATCTCTAATGCCGTAAAATTCACCGAGACAGGCTCTATCAATGTTTCCGCGCGAACTGGCCTCGATGCCAAGGGGCGGCGAGCCATGGTGCTGGAAGTGGCTGACACGGGCTGCGGCATATCTGCTGCGACCCTTTCGCGCCTTTTCGCCGAGTTTGAACAAGGCAATCTGATGATCGCGCGGAAGAAGGGTGGTACGGGCCTAGGCCTCGCCATCAGCCGACGTTTGGCTGAGCTGATGGATGGATCACTTGATGTCCGCAGCATTGAGGGTGAAGGTTCCGTCTTCACTGTAACATTGCCGTATGACTTGGCCGACAGCCAAAGCGCAAACGATGAAGCCGAAGATGTTGAGCTAGAAATGCGTCCCTTGCGCATCCTTGTGGCCGAGGATCATCCAACCAATCAAAAGATTGTTAGCCTCTTTTTGTCGACCATGGGCTGGTCGCTTGCCATGGCCAATGACGGCGTCGAGGCGTTGGAAATGGCAGGTCTGGAGGAGTTTGATGTTATCCTGATGGACATGCAAATGCCCAATATGGATGGCCTTGAGGCGACCCGACGGTTGCGCGCGTCAGCTGGCTATACGCAGACTGTACCCATTATCGCCCTAACCGCAAACGCAATGGATCATCACCGCACAGCCTTTATGGAAGCGGGCGCAGACGCCTTTGTACCGAAGCCCTTGGACCCCAACGTCCTCATTCAAACGATTTTGACTTTTGCAAAGGCCAGTATGGCTGACGTGGCCTATACCAACACGCAGCCCATAGCGCCCAATCAATCGGCAAACTTGTCTGCGCCAGCTTGGCAACTAGACCAAAACCTCGCTTAAGCGGGCCGGCGAAGCGCCTCGGCTAAACCAAAGAATAGCTGGCGAGAAATTGAGGTCACAAAACCATAAGTGGTTGACAGGAGGGGCAATTGCCCTTAGCCCAAAAGCATTATTGGACGGTGGACTGAAGACTTCTTAGCACTAATTCTACGGATGGCAGGCCTACTGACGGTTACTTTAAAAGGTTTGGATGTCACAGACAGAAGCCTCCGCTAGTCTGCCAGAAAATGGTGGGCCCAGCCTCGAAGTTGCCCATGCCCAAGTGCTGCGCGATAAAACGGTCCAATTTGCCCACATAGATCAAGCCAAAGAAGAAGAGCCAGTACCGGATTGGGTACAAGCCATTAGCGACTGGATCGCTTGGCTGCTAGACTTCCTCAGCCCAGTCATTGCAGTCATGTTCTGGATTGGATTGGCCTGCCTCGTTTTGCTTTTAATCTATTTTATTCTGACTGAAGTCCTCCAAGTTGAAGTTTTCAAAGCACGAGCCAAAGCCACGTCGAACGTTGTTGAACCCGAGTGGCGACCCAGCTCACAAGTCGCGCGCGACCTTTTGGCCGCGGCCGATGCCCTTGCTGCGGAGGGTCGCTTCAACGATGCCGTGCACCTCATCTTGTTGCGCAGCATAGAAGATATTGAGCGCTTTCGACCCACGACAATCCGCCCAGCTCTGACCGCACGCGACATTGGGGCCATGCAAGCGTTACCAGCGGCAGCAAGGCCCATTTTTGCTCGAATTTCTGCGGCGGTTGAGAAAGCGCTATTTGCCGGTCTCACCATTGAGCCTTCGGAATTTGTCTCGTGCCGCGAAGCCTATATGCGCTTTGCTCTACCCGATGAGTGGCGACAATGAGCCAGAAGCCGTCAAACAACACAGGCTTCTCGCCCACAACCATGCTGGCACTCGTTTTAGTCAGTTTCGTGTGTGTGACAGGCCTTGCCCTGTTGTCTGCCATGGAACCAGAGCTCCGATCGGGAAATGACGGGCGGGCGCATGCCTTATCGAAATCCTCTGTGGGCTATTCTGCTATGGTCTCTTTGACCCGTGTCCTGCGCCATCCGGTCAGCCTTGAGCGGAACCAACTCAAACAGGACTCAAGCCGCGCTACCTTGATCTTGACGCCGCCTTCAAGCACCGATGCTGACCAACTTCTAGACTACAATTATTCGGCGGGGCCAATCGTTCTAGTCCTACCGAAATGGCAAGCTCAAAAAGACCCCAAGAAGCCGGGTTGGGTAGAATTGGTCGGCAGTCTTACTGTCGACGATCTGAGAGAGCTTGTCCCAAATGAATGGCGGGGTTTCCCTTTCGACGTGAAGGAAGCAAAGGGCGTCAGAAATGTCGCCTTGCGCTATCAAAGCTTTGTGCGCAATCAGGCAGCAGATCTCGGCCCAGCAAAACCGATCAAGAATTTGCGCACACTATCAGGTTCGAACTGGTTCACCATCGTTCCAGGCCCCGAAGGCGGGGCTATTATCGCCAAGCATAAGGACCGCAACATATATGTCGTGGCGGATCCTGATTTGTTTAATAATGCTGGATTGGCAGACCTTAATCGCGCCCGCCTCTTGGGCCATTTTTTGAACGACATTAGCGTCGGCGAACGGGCCGTTGCATTTGACCTCACCTTGAATGGATTTCAACGCCAGCCAAGCGTGACGCGCTTAGCCCTCGAGCCACCTCTCTTAGGGGCGACGCTCTGCCTTCTGTTGGCTGGTATTCTGATGGCATTTCAAGCCGCCACACGGTTTCTGCCGCCCCGTCAGGAAGCACGCGCCCTATCACTTGGCAAACGCGCTTTGGCTGACAATACAGCTGCGCTGATCCGTATGGGGAAGCGAGAGCCGCGCATGGCAATTCCTTACGCAACCCTCATCCGTCGGCAAGTTATGAAGGCCATGGGTATTGCGAGCACTGAGAACACAACGGCCCTTTACGAAACCTTGGACCGCGCTGGCACCTTGCGCAAAAGCCAGTCGCGCTACTCTGACCTTGTTTCCGAAGCTGGGTCCGTCACAACAACAAGTCAATTGATAAAGGTTGCTGCAGACCTGCATCAATGGAAACAGGAGATGACACGTGAACGTCAATGAAGTTCAGACACTTGCGGCTCGAATTCGCACCGAAATTGGCAAAGCGGTGATCGGGCAAACCGATACCGTCGACCTGATGTTGACGGCGCTATTTGCTGGTGGCCATGTGTTGCTTGAAGGGCCACCAGGTACCGCCAAGACCCTTCTGGCCCGCTGTTTTGCGGCATGCTTGGGGCTTGAATATGGACGCATCCAATTCACGCCAGATCTGATGCCCGCCGACATCATTGGCACCAACTTATTTAACTTTCAGACCAGTACGTTTACCTTGACCAAGGGTCCCTTGTTCTGCGAATTGCTATTGGCCGATGAGATCAATCGGACACCGCCCAAAACCCAAGCTGCCTTGCTTGAAGCCATGCAAGAGCGCCGTGTCACCATTGATGGCACCAATCACGTGCTCTCTAACCGTTTTACGGTGATTGCCACGCAAAACCCCATCGAGCAGCAAGGTACCTATCCACTCCCAGAGGCGCAGTTGGACCGCTTCTTGTTCAAGCATGTGCTCGATTACCCAAGCAAAGAAGAAGAAATGCGCATCGTGTTCGACCATGGTGCGCGGACGTCCATGGTTTCACCAGATCGATTGGGCGTGGGTCAGGTTGTGTCATCAGAAGAAATTGGGCAGGCTATTGGATGTGTGGCCGACGTTCATCTGACGCCTGAGATTGTCAGCTATATTGTTGAACTTGTGCGCGCCACGCGGCAATCGCCTGACTCTACGACAGGAGCCTCACCACGGGCCGGAGCAATGATGGCGATTGGTGCCCGAGCGCGGGCCGCGCTGATGGGGCGCAATTATGTCTTGCCCGATGATGTAAAAGCGCTGGCAATCCCCACACTGGCGCACCGTGTGGTGTTGTCGCCTTTGGCAGAGATTGAGGGGCGATCCATCCAAAGCATTATCGGCAATTTAGTTGAGCAAGTGGCAGCACCGCGTTGATCTACCCAACACCCAGAGCGGCAATTCTAGCAGCGCTTGGCGGACTAATTGCGTTGGTTGCCGGTGTTATGCGCGAAGACGCTTGGGTGACTGGTTTGGTCTGGTGTGCTGTCTTAGTTTTGGCGATCCTTGTCGATGCGATCATCGGCAAACCTATTTCGCGCGCAAAACGCGTCGACCCTGGCTTCCCCAGCTTTAGCATTGCGCGCCCAGAGACTTGGACACTCCAGTTTGATTTTGGCGGGACCGATGCCCCCAACCAAGTGTTTGCTGCCTTGACCTGCGACGAACGCTTAGGGCTGCTGAGTCCGGTAACGGCCGGGGACAGCGTCGGTAGTCAAAGCTCCTTCGCGTTTGAATTCTCACCGCGTAGGCGGGGCACTGGGACGATCCAAGACGCGCTGGTTCGCTGGCATGGACCGCTCGGTCTAGTGTGGAAACAAAAGCGCATCCAGATCAATCAGGAAGTTCCCATCACCACCAATGTCCGCGGTGTGCAAGAAGATGCAGTGCGGTGGTTTTCCCGCTACGCCCTTTTTGGTTCGAAGGCGGATCGCTCAATCGGTGAAGGCCGAGAATTCCACGAGCTGCGCGAATTCCAAACGGGCATGGATCGGCGGACGGTTGATTGGAAGCAATCAGCCCGACATGGCAAGCTCCTTGCCAAGCAATTTCAGACTGAGCGCAATCACAACATCATCTTCGCTTTCGACAGTGGCCGAACCATGAGTGAGCCAGTGGGGACCGCGCCTCGCATCGACCGAGCGATTGAAGCGGCGTTGTTGACCGCTTTGGCCTGTTTACGTGGCGGTGATCGGACTGGCTTTTTTGCTTTTGATTCCAAGCCGCGCGTCTCTACCGGGGCCCTGACCGGCGCGAACGCATTTGCAACGCTCCAGCAAGTTGCGGCCCAAATCGACTATTCAACCGAAGAGACGAATTATGTTTTGGGTCTCGCCAGTCTTTCCGGCGCGCTGAAGCGGCGGTCTCTAATCATTGTGTTCACCGAATTTGCCGATCAAACCGCCGCCCAACTGATGCTGGAGGGGATCGGCCGTTTGCTGAAGCGGCATTTGGTGCTGTTTGTTGCTTTCCGCGACGCAGAATTGGAGCAGTTGGAAACCGAGCGCCCCGATAGCCCTGAGGCGGTATCACGGGCGGTTGTTGCAGGATCCATTCTCAGCGAGCGAGAACTGGTTCTTGCAAAGCTTCGGGCCATGGGTGCCCATATCGTCGAAGGAAAAGCTGAGCATATTGGCCCGAACATTATCAGCCGCTATCTCGACCTAAAAGCTAAGGACCTCTTGTAATGACTGGAGCGCTTTCAAAGTCCGATGGCCAGCAACTCAAAAGCGTGCGGTTCCGGCAGGAGCGTGAAGCGGATTGGAGCGAACTGGAGCGGTTAGTCGACACGTATGAAAAAAGGGGGGTCGAAGGCCTTTCCGATGATGAGATTCTGGCAGCGCCTATCCTATATCGCTCCACCCTCTCAGCCCTTTCCGTAGCACGTGCTACGTCACTGGATCGTGGTGTGATTGACTATTTGGACTCGCTCTGTGCGCGAGGCTATTTTTTCATCTATGGGTCGCGCTCCACGCTGTGGGACAAGGTCAAAGGCTTCTTTGGCGGGGACTGGCCTCGGGCAGTTCAGGAAGTCTGGCGCGAAACATTAGCCGCGATCTGCCTTTTGGCTTTAGGCGCTGTAGCGGCCTTTGTGCTCTACGGCCAAAGCGTCGACTGGTTTTTCACCTTTGTGCCCGCAGAACTAGCGGGTGGTCGAGATCCTGCAGCCAGCGCCGAATTCCTGCGCGAGACTCTCTATCATGACAAGGACGACCCTGAAGGGTTTTCCCTATTCGCAACAAGTTTGTTCACTCATAATGTGAGTGTTGCGCTATTGGCTTTCGCACTTGGTTTCGCCTTTGGGCTGCCGACGGCTTTGGTCCTCGCCTATAATGGTGCCACACTCGGCATGATGCTCGCCTTATTCTTCTCCTCGGGCTTAGGCTATGAGTTTAGCGGCTGGTTGACGATCCATGGCGTAACGGAACTCTTTGCGATTTGCCTAGCTGGAGCGGCCGGGTTGCACGTTGGTCTAAAAGTAGCGTTTCCAGGAGAGCAGTCGAGGCTCGATGCGATTGCTGTGGCTGGTAAAAAATCTGGAATTGTGATGGTCGGCGTGATGGTGATGCTGTTTGTCGCGGGCCTGCTGGAAGGCTTTGGCCGGCAAATGATCTCGTCCGACATCCTACGCTACGGAATCGGTATTGCATTTGGCATGATGTGGGTTGTCTATTTCTATGCGTCGCGACGCCAGCCAAAGGTGCGTCCATGAGCGCGCAAGCCGCCAAAGCAGCCGAGGCCGTTCGCATGCGTCGAAGCTTCGTGACGCCTGAAGGTGTCGACCTGCAGTTAGAGATTGGTGACGCGTCTCAACGCGCCGGGGCCTTTTTGATCGATTTAGCGATTATTGTTGGCGTTCTGATCGCCATGAGTTTTGTTTTGATGCTGGCGGGCATTGGCACGGCAGCCGTGACAGGCATAAGTTGGGTTTTAATTGTCTGGATCTTGGCCGCTTTCGTCCTTCGAAACTTCTACTTCACCTTCTTTGAGTTGTCCGCGAAAGCAGCGACCCCCGGCAAACGCATGATGGGCCTGCGGGTTGCCGCCCGTCATGGCGGCCGCCTAGAAGCTCAAGCGGTTCTCGTGCGGAACATCATGCGTGAGTTGGAGGTCTTTGTCCCGATCTCTGTTATGGCGACCGGTGCAGGAGAAGATAGCCTAGATGGCTGGATGTATCTTCTAACCTTTATTTGGGTGTCGATCTTTACCTTTTTCCCACTGTTCAACAAAGATCGGCTTCGTATTGGCGATCTGGTCGGGGGAACTTGGGTTGTGCGCACCCCAAAGCAAGCACTTCTGCGCGATATGGCAGATGACTTGACTGAGCGATCCCAGCACTATCGTTTTTCCGACGCCCAGCTTGCGGCTTATGGCATCAAGGAATTGCAGGTGTTGGAGCAGGTTCTACGTAGCAGCGATGCCGACACGATGCGCACGGTCGCGCAACGAATTTGCACCAAAATCGGTATGACCTATCGCTGGGACCAATCCGACGAAGCTTTCCTCAACGCCTATTATCAGGGCTTGCGGGGCACGCTGGAGTCCAAACTCTTGATGGGCAATCGCCGCGTCGACAAGTTTGATCGCTAGCGCGCAACGAAGGATCAGTCGAACACGGCTGCCATTTGCTCCGTCCCGACGCCTTCTTTGATGTTGCGCAACTCAGCATAGACGATGGCACCGCCTGTGCCAAAGATAATGCTACTAACTATCGAAACCAAAGCTTGGCCAACGAGAACGGAGAGAACAGGGCTTTCTGCGATTAGGGCACCAAAATTGAAGCCAGCCAAAGCGAAAGTCAAAGCTACATTGATTAAGATGCCTACCAGTGACAACCAAAAGATCGGCCAACGGCTGCCCTTGGTCAATTCTTGGCTGCGCTTCATGGCGCTGACGGGGCTTAAGCCCTCAACAACCAGTGAGGGAATAGTCACCGACCACATGACCATGAAGATTATTCCAGGAATAATCAGCAAAACGATACCCAAGGCCACGCCGAGAGAAACTAGAATACTGGCACCAATCAAACCTAAGATGCTGCGAATGGCAGCAGAGTAGGATTCACCAATGCTAGGTTCTTTACCGCGATAGCTCTGAGCAACCGTGTAGACGATATAGCCACTCATGATACTCGAGCCGATCAAACTTAAGGGGAAAGCAATCAGATTCAGGACACCGCTGTTCCCACTTAAGTCTGAGCCGGCGGCAGCGGCATCAAGCGTCGCATAGATGGCGAGCGCTTGTGGCAGCCCAAGAAAAACGACGGCCCCGGCAAGAAAAACAACGAAATTCTTAGCTATGGCCGAGAACGTCCCCGAAATCACTCGACCCATGTCAAAGCTTTGGCCGATTGGCTCCTCGCTATAACTCATATTCCACCCCTCAACCCAGTCAATACAACTATAAGATTCAAAAGATACTTTTAATAATCGGATTTAGTCAAACGCCGAAGCCAGCTTATCAGGCTCATCACCGTGCAACGATTTTCGAAGGGAAATGTAAACCGCTGACGCAAAAAGAGCTTCCGATACAGCGCCCATCCTACCAAGATAAGTATCAACTTCCTCGAAAGTTAGCATTTGCCCGCCGACTTGCCCAAGGGCTTTGACAAGGCTGGTAAAAGCAAAAATCAAAACGGCACCCAAGATATACAAGCCGACAGAAACCCAAAAAATCTTGGACCGAAAGCCTCGCGTCATTTCAAAACTCTGCTGAATCGACGTTCGAATTGATTTGTTCTCGATCAGTAGAATTGGAAGAGCCAGTATTGTAGCGATGTAGAAAATGATGCCTGGGATAACGAGAAGAAAAAAACCAGCCATCATGCCCACCTGCAAAATGGCAGAAAGTGCTATTATGGGCAGGATCTTCAACACAGTATCTCGCCATTCAATGGACTGCCCCAACTCAACTGATAAGATATGCATGACTAGAAAGGCCATGGCCAGCGAGATCCAAGCGGAACCAGCCAAAGTCCAAAGACTTTCAAAGAAATCGGACCTAAGAAAGTCAAAATACAAGTGAATAAATTTAATGTTGAAGACTTGTTCTAAAACTACGCTAGGCAACAGGCAACCAAAGAGGCAAGCTACGGCGATGGCCAACCAATGCGTACACAACAATCGCCATAGGGTTCCGGTCACTTCCGCTATCATCAGAGTGGGCGTAATAGGCTGAGATGTTGGCTGGTAGCCCAGAAAGTCCTGAGAACTAAACCGATACGCTGAATTCGGGGCAGTGGAGTCAGACATTATACAACCCTGCCCTCTCGCTCAAATTGCGACTTATATCAATCAACTTCTGATCGCAGCGTAACATCCTAGATAGGAACGCTCAAGGCCCAATTGGATGAGACAACACGGCGTCTTGTGGCAAGCCAGATCATAGTGCACGAGCGCTGCTTTGAAGAGCCTTGTGATTGAACCCCTGTCGACTTGGGAAACACACATAGGCGCGCCCCTACTTCGTGTGTTGAAGCAAGCCTAATTCCTCAATCGAAGCGGAATGGCGTTTGCGCCACCCGCGCGATTACCAACGCCAGCGGGCACGGGTACAGGCGAGCTGTCATAGTCAGAATTGATAATGAGGTTGGATGAGTTTGATGTGATAACATTCTTGGCGACAACCACGCTCCATTGTGAACCTTGGGCCACGTTGCCAGGCGACGTTACGTAGATTGTTGTTTTGGGCAGATAAATCGTCCCAAGAAGGCGGTCTACTTTAGTCGACTTGATACTCACATGCTTGAAGCTGGTACGATTGCTCACAATAACAAATCCAGCCCATGGGCCGGAATTCCGCCCTTCCATGGAGACATAGGCGTTATCATCCACCAACAAACCCGCATCTAACAACATCATGACGGCGTCATCACTCTCGAGGCGCGAGTCATCTTCAAAGCTCAAATTGCTGCAGAAGTAATGCTCGCCCGGCAAAAGCTTGAGGGTCGCCGTTTCCCGCATCACAAATTGCGTGCGATGCATGCCTGGGTTCAACGTCTTAATCCCAGCCTTGATCACATCCGTCCCGCCATCTGGCACAGTTGTGCACGGCTTTGGTGGCTCAATGCTGCGATCTTTGAATGGGTCAGGGATAACCAAGGCACCCATTTGCGGCTGGGGTGAGAAAGCGGTTCCACTTGCCGTGCCACTCATTCGAACCGTGCCAGCATCAATCGAGGCCAGTTGCTTGACCTCATGATTGGCGTTGGAATGAACCACACAGCCTTTAGCGGTGATTTTTGAGCTGCCCGCGCCTGAAACACTAAAGCTGCCGACAGTCTCATCGATACCCAGAATGCACAAAGGCTGCTTCACCAAAGCCTCTGCGACCGCTTGGACCTTGATCTTAAAGCCACCGGGTGGAACGAGGTCGCCGAAGAAGGACGGCCTGATGGCATCGCCTTTTACAACAAATGAACCATCGGGGCCATTATTGGCTACAAAGCGGACTTTCGCACGTTTTGCAAAATCGCCAACTTGGCTAAGCGCAAATTTTTGGGCGTAAACGATCGCGCTTTTCTCCGTGGTGCCCGCAATCGTCATACTTTGTGCGCCAGCCAGGGCTGCAGCATCTGCGGCCGCCTGCATAGCCGCGCGCTCGTTGCTTAAGGCAGTCAGCTCCACAGCGCCAACTAGAACCAATGACAAAGGTAGAATAGTAAGCGCGGTCAATAAGCTGAGGTTGCCGCGCGGGTGGCGCAACTTCATTAAGACTGGAGATAAAGCTGTCTTCTTGAAGATACGCGTCATGATGCTTGTACAAGAACTTTATATCGAAGGTGAACCCTCTCTCATATCTTGCTTTTAGGACCGTAAAGTGAACTTGGACAGTTTTAGGGAAATAGTGTCATATTTCTCGGTGTTTCGAAGGGCACAAAGACTCGATTTAGCATTAGCCCTTGTGAGGCGGCCAAATCCGCAAGAAAGCTCAGAATGCAGCCCTTCGAAAAGCCTAATGCGCCATGAGCTATTCAAGGCAATGGTTGGACCGCTTGGGGTCGTTCCAGATCATCCTCAGAGGCCCTGCAACCTATTGCCGAATTGCCAGCAATCCCCGGAGGGGGTTTGCCTATGACCTAAATTCAATTGGAAGGAATGGCGCGCGCCTTCGAACAAAGTTCGAACGGAACAAAAGACCGGATAGGTCATTTTGACGAAGGAGAAATGGCGCGCCCGGAGCGATTCGAACGCCCGACCCTCAGATTCGTAGTCTTTTCATGCCACATTTTTGCCTTATTCCTGAACGTTCCAATTCGTTATTTTTCATATATATTTCATCGGGTTGCCATTCCGCTTCATTCTTGACGCTTCCGTCATTTTCTGACGAAATCCGTTCAGTTGGTAGCAAATTGGTAGCAAACTGCGAGATTCAGACTGACGATTTGGCACGTTTTATGCGTCTGATTGGTAGCAAAATCTGGCAGTCGAAAATTGGATCAAGTTTGTTCGACAGGAGTAGATTATGGGCGAGCGGGTTAAACTAACAAAGCGACTTCTCGATTCAGTTGTGCGGCCTGCGACTGGTGAAACGCGCCTTTGGGACAGCGACGCGAAAGGTTTTGTCGCGCGCATCTTTCATAATGGTCGGGTGTCCTTTGGAGTGAAGCTTCGCATCGGCTCGCTGCAACGCTGGATGACGATCGGAGACTTAGGCAGCCCTTGGACGGTCGAGCAAGCACGCGAACGGGCACGCTATATGTTGGCTGACGCTCTTGATGGCATTGATCCCCAACTTGAGAAGCAGGAAGCGCGCGCCGCTTTGACTGTGGCGGCGCTGATTGAACGCTATCTGGTAGAAGGCCGGATGGCGAAGCCCAACAAGCGGGAGTCTTCATGGGCCAATGACGCATCGCTTTTGCGCCGCCATGCCATTCCCCTCATCGGCAAGCGATTTGCCCGCGACCTCACCCGCCAAGATATTGAGCGGATGCAGGCCGACGTCGCGGCGGGGAAGACAGCGGCAAGGATCAAAACCAAGGCCCGAGGCCTCGCACGGATCTCAGGCGGTCAAACCTCAGCCGGTGGCCTCATTCGTTCCTTCTCTGCTATGATGTCGTGGGCCGTGCGCAACGGGCTCTGCGAGACCAATCCCTGCATTGGGGTTGAGAAATTTAAGCCAGGTCGCCGTGAGCGCTTCCTGACGACCGAAGAAGCGCGCAACCTGTTAGCCAAACTCGTGGTCTTGACCGAGAATGCCGAGATCGACGAAAGCCATGCAACCATTATCCGCCTGCTTCTTTTCACGGGTGCCAGAAAGAGCGAGATCCTGGGCCTGATGTGGAACGAGCTCGACCTTGAACGTGGCCGGATTGTCCTCCCCCGAGGACGCTCCAAAACTGGCGAGAAGGTCATTCCCCTAAACTCTGCCTCTCTGGCCGAGCTAACAGACCGCCCCCGCTCTTCCCGCTATGTGTTCCCTTCTCTCACTGGGTCAGATGGCCCAACGGTCGGGCTCTATAAATCATGGGAGAAAGTCCGCCAAAGCCTGAACCTTCAGGGCGTGCGGCTGCATGACCTACGCCACTCTTTCGCCAGCTTCGCCGCCGCACGCGGGGCGAGCCTGTACGTCATCGGCAAAGCCCTCGGCCACACGCAAGCCTCAACCACACAACGCTACGCGCACTTGTCGGATGACCCAGTGAGGCGCGCCGCGGAAACTGTGGCAGATCAGATTTTGGGGACGCGGGTGGGATGAAGGGAAGGAGCTTTGCGCGAGCCATGTAGTCTGCTTTGCGCCAAGGGTGGACGATAGCAAGGTATTGACCAATTCTCTAAAGCAGACATTCTCTGCCGCGAAGAACGTGTGCACCTCAGCACTGGCAATCCAAAAGACGAACCGGTTGAGCCAGGGTGTGTTGTCAGTTTTCGGTGACCTGAGCCATGCGGCTTACCCAAATACCAAATGACTGTGGATGATATGATGGAACATGAATTCGAGTGGATACGGATGTTTATATCGGAATCATTCTATCAGGGCATGAACTTGGGACCGAAAGAGCATAGACAAACTGTCACTGTGATCGTTGAGAATTTTGCTTGCCTAAATGGCGAAAAGGCAGCTCGGGGCCTCGCCAATCAAATGGCGGAATTCATTGCAGCAAATGCGTCCTTGCCAGAAAAAAAGTTAATCAAAGAGATTTGGGCCTTGGGTGCACCCGACATGCCAAGTTATGCGAGCCTCAAAGAAATACTCCAAGAGATTGCAACTGCTGCTCGAAACATTGAGAACAATTGGACCGAATTTGAAGCACGAACGACTTTGGCAGCCAGAAAAGTGATGGAGGAAGAGCGGGAGATTCTTCGCAAGCTTGGCATTGAAGATCGTTGGCCGTACGATTTGCCGACATTGAATTAGGCGCAGTGGAGCTTGTTGTGAAGGTAAGACATGACCAAGTTAAGCAGATTTTGGTTTCGATTTGAGAGGTTTAGCGAGCCAACAGCGCTGAGTTTTGGCTGCGGCGTAACTGCTTTTGATCGTTCGGATGCTGAGACGATACTGAAGTCTACAGTCTTTGCCAACCAAAGGATGCCGAAAATCGAGGCCGTAGTTGAGAATATAGAATTTGAAATGCTCGAGAGTCGCCATGTGGCCCCAAACATCGGTGTCATGTCGGTTAGGGGGGTATGGTTTCCACAGGGGTATTGACTCACGTCAAAGGGCCAACTGGCACGTCAGACAACAAAGCTGAATATATCTGGCTAATGCCAGAAGTAGGGGCAACAGGTCCCACGAGTGTCGATGATGGTTTGGGCGGTCATATGCCGCTGGTCACAGCCGTCGGCCAAGCTGGCACGCTCCACTGGTTGCACACCCACGATCACGGAACACCGATCCTGACCAACAATTTGATTGGCGCAGTTGTGCCTTTTCCCGCGACTTACAAACGTCCGCTTTCTCCCACCAAGCCCCCCAAACCAGACCTTCCCCTTTCGGCCAGTCCTCCCCATTGAGCCGCCATTCTGGGGTGCGCCAGAGGTTGCCATTTGGGGCGGTTTGTCGGTTGCTTGGAAGCGGACATTCAACGGATAGAATTTTGAAGGAGG
>VYLK01000285.1_pt1 | contig 20217 bp, 18 predicted proteins | sample 5114321 | NCBI WGS metagenome assembly VYLK01 (sample SAMN12291792, study PRJNA351875) | freshwater metagenome | isolation source: freshwater lake | place: USA: Michigan, MSU2 Lake | collected 2011-08-16
ATTCTGCTACCTCGGTCGTCAGTGGGAACTGTCTTTCCGTTTAGGAATGCGTCCTTGGATTTGTGTAGCTTACTCTGCACCTGTATCCGCCGCTACTGCTGTATTCTTAATCTATCCCATCGGACAAGGTTCTTTCTCTGATGGTATGCCTTTAGGAATCTCTGGAACCTTCAACTTTATGTTCGTGTTCCAAGCAGAACATAACATTCTGATGCACCCCTTCCATATGTTAGGTGTTGCCGGTGTGTTCGGCGGTTCCTTGTTCAGTGCAATGCACGGTTCGTTAGTAACTTCTTCGTTAGTGCGTGAAACCACTGAAATCGAGTCTCAGAACTACGGTTACAAATTCGGTCAAGAAGAAGAAACCTACAATATCGTTGCCGCTCACGGTTACTTCGGACGTTTAATCTTCCAATACGCTTCTTTCAACAACAGCCGCTCTCTGCACTTCTTCTTAGGTGCATGGCCGGTAATCGGTATCTGGTTTACGGCAATGGGTGTTAGCACCATGGCGTTTAACCTCAACGGTTTCAACTTCAACCAGTCGATTCTCGATTCTCAAGGTCGTGTAATCGGTACTTGGGCTGATGTCCTGAACCGCGCTGGTATCGGTATGGAAGTAATGCACGAACGTAATGCTCACAACTTCCCCTTAGACTTAGCTAGTGGTGAACAGGCTCCCGTAGCTCTGATTGCTCCCGCTATCAATGGTTAATTCCTAGTCTGAACGAAAAGGCACTCCCGCAAGGGGGTGCTTTTTTGTTGTTAGAATCATAATATTCAAGGAGAGATTTATTGGCTTGATTGATGATACAAAAAAGTACGAATTTATCAATAGGAGTATTAACCGATGCAACTCGAAGACTACTTTAATTTTTTGACTCCCAATGACATTCGCTTAAAAAACTCCCGCATTGGCATTGAAACTATCTTATATGAATACATTTACCGCGCCCGTACCCCTGAAGAGATTGGGCAAATTTATCCTACCCTTACCCTAGAACAAATCCATGCCACTATTCTCTATTACCTGCATGAAAAAGACCGAGTTAGTCAATATCTGGCAGAATGGCTAGAACATTGTCAAAAAGGAGAACAAGAACAGGATTTGAACCCTCCCGCTTTTGTGGAGAAAATGCGGAAATTCAAGGCGGAAATAGCAGCAGAAAATATCAATGAGTATTCAGTATCTAATTGATGAAAATTTACCGCCGCTGTATCGGGAGCAATTATTGCGCCGTCACTCTGATTTAACGGTTTGGATGATTGGCGAACCTGGTGTTCCGTCGAAAAGCACCTTAGACCCAGAAATTTTAATTTGGTGCGAAGCAAATCACTTTATTTTAGTCACAAATAATCGGACTTCTATGCCTGTTCATTTAGCTGATCATCTGGCACAAAGTCGTCATAGTCCAGGGATTTTTGTCTTGCGTCCTAAAGCAACAATCAAAGAGATTATTGAGAATTTAATTCTCATTGCTTTATTAGGCGATGCCCAAGATTATCAAGACCGGATTACTCATATTCCTTTATAAATACTACTTGCTGTTTCTGTTTTATTTTTAGTTGTCTTAGGCGTTGAATCAGGGGAGATGAAGATAAACAATGGTTATTGGAGAAGTTACATCAATAATTAGGATTGAATAATCAAAAAATAACTAAACAGGTATTAATGGATAGTTGGAATGAAGCTTATAGTGATAGATCGGATGAATCAGAAACTTTGATGTTAGAGGGAATACGCCATCATCAACGCCAATTATCTGAGTAAATATGACGATTTTTCAAGGTGAGATTTATTGGATTGATGTAGGAAAACCACAAGGTTCTGAACCTGCTTATCTTTGTCCTTGTGTTGTGGTGCGAAATGATGCTCTGAATCAGTCACAAATTGGGACGGTTATTGTGTGTCCATTAACAACCAATTTGAGACGAGCAAAAGCTATTGGTAATGTTTTATTGAATGAGGGTGAAGGGAATTTACCTGAATCCAGTGTTTTTAATGTTTCACAGGTTTTTACGGTTGATAAACGTCTTTTAACAGAGTCTATCGGAAGACTTTCTCGGGAAAAAATCAAATTAATTATTCAGGGAATTAAGTTGGTTATTGAACCTCAAGAACTCGAATAATAGGGGTTATAAAAGGATTTAAAGAATCCATTTTCCCTTAGACTTGGCTAGTGGTGAACAAGCTACCGTAGCTCTGACCGCCCCTGCTATCAATGGTTAAGTTCTAATCAAATAATTACGACAAAAAAGGTCGGGGTGAGCTAATGTTCGCCCCGACCTTTTTTGTACATTATGAAATGTTAAACAACCAAATTCGCTCGATAATTCCTGAATGTCATCGGCTAAGATACTTTTAACTCGGCCTTGACGATACGATGATCCGGGAATCCCGTGGCATCTTTAGAGCAATCAAAAGGAACTATAGAAGAACTCGCCGACCAATTTTTGGCAGTTCCACCGACAAAAACAGCATCTAAGATACTGTTAAAATTTGGATTACATTGAGTGGATAGACAATTATTAGAAGCTAAACAATCCGGTTGAATCCACTTTAATATGTTGTCTTGATTTAGTTTATTGAAAGCCGTATTACCTCTTCGTTCATCGAGATCAAAATCAAAGTTAAAGTCTCCCACTATAATCGTCGGTAAACTTTGCTGATTGCTCCAATTTCTGACAAAATCAGCCTGTTGGTTTCTTCTTTCCTCTTCACGACGGTTGAAATGGTTGACCATAAATAAAAATTCGGTTCCGTTCGCAAGAAGTTTAAATTTACCCACAAGCGGATTTCTTGACCCTCCAGAACCAGATAAATTATTGATAGAACCCACTAATTCTAACTGACTTTGATCGTAAGCGATCGCTAATCTATCTTGACCGCCCGTTTCTCCCAAGACCGAGATAAATTTTGAACCCATGGCTTGAGTAAACTGATCGAGATCGTCCTGATTCATCACCTCTTCAAGACCCCAAAGAATAACCTCTGGATGCTTTGTAATTTCCTCGGCCACTTTGTCGGGGGTAGTGTCTCTGGGATTAAAGTTTGGTGATTCTACGTTATAGGTGGCCAATTGCAACCGGTTTATAGGAGGATTCGGAGGCGGGTTAACCGAATCTTCCAAAACTTGAGCGACATATTTTTCTATAATCCAACCTTGTTGGGAGGGAATTTGCACTTTCAGCCAATGCTTTTCCCTATCGGTTGCGGTCACTGTGGCCGTCACACCATCGGGTAATCTTCCCTTTAAACTCGGAAAAGGATTTTCGTGCAAAGGAACACCTTGAGGATTTGTGGCTTTAAGCTGTACTTGCTGACCTACCTCTACATCTAAGGCGAGGGATGGGTCGGCAAAGATAAAGCCTCCCCAAGCTACTATCAAGATGACAATACCGAGCAGTCTTTTCATGTGTTTGACCTGTACGGTTTACTGTTCATCATAGTAAACGTTTAGGGGTGAAAACGGCATTCAGAGGAAAGCAAATTCTGTCTTTGATTGAACGGTATTTTCGATTAGTTGTCCCGCACGTCTGTTACCGAGGGGAGAGGGAAGGGGAACCGAGGGGGTGACTTCACTCGATGCGGCGTATAGTATTGGAATAAAGAGTTGTGTTCTTATTATGTACTGAAAGTTTAATTGTCTCTCAATTTTTCCAATAGTTGGGCGCAAGACAAATTCACCGGGGGAACAAGTAACCCGGTGCGTTTCGAGATGGGAAGTAGGGCATCTCTTTTCTGTCAGTCTGGGGTTAGGCTTCGCTGGTGCGGCGAATACCTTCGTCGAGAATGAAGAACTGAGGGTTAAGAGAAGCCAACGGCTCCCGCAGCTTTTCGATTTCGGCAGCGGGAGCGTGAACTTCTAGGCGAATAATCTTGGCGATTTTGAGAAGTTCGTCTAGCAGTTCCCCGACGTTTTGCAGGTGGGCAAGAACTGCGGAAGCATCGACGTAACCCTCGCGGCAATGAAGAATATTGCCGCTAAAGGAAAAAGCATAATGGATACAGCCCTCTTCGGTGCGGGTTCTCTCCATGAACTTGGGGCTTAGTTCCTTGAACGCAGCAATTTTTCCTTCTGGTACTTCAAAGTAGGGTACGAGGGTACAGCAAGTATCGATTTTGAACATCAGATTCTCCTTTTAGGTGGTGCGGAGGGATATCCCGCGTTTGTGGTCTCTTCTGTCAGTCTTGAAAATTTTAACGAATTTACGTCGTTTCAGGCTAGGAGAAATCAAGGTTGCAACCCACTTTGACAAAAGAGAGATAAGCTAAGACGCATTTAAACCGCTTATTCTTAAGATTAGCCGAATTTCTCCCAATCCCTTTACTATACCCCACAGAAAACGGGTTTCTCGGAGAAACCCGTTTTCTACTCATGCCAGAAAAAGGGTTACAAAGTCCTCCCAGCACCGCACACCACCCGAAAACCGAAGAGGCTGTTGAAGCTGTCGCGGCGGTCGTGCTTGATGCGGTAAGCAGAACGGCAGTAATCTGGAATGCTGCACCAAGAACCGCCCCGCAGAGCTTTATCTGCCTGATTTTGCTGTTTTTTGCTCTTTTTTATCTCCTCATAATTTTCGCGCCAATCATCTTGACACCACTCCCAGACATTTCCGTGCATATCATATAAACCAAAGTCGTTGGCGTAGAATTGCCCAACAGGGGTGGTTTTTCCGAGATTGTCATTATAGTTGGCTAAATCTGGGGTAAGAATTTCCCCAAAGTGATAGGGGGGGTAGGTTTCTCCTTTATCGAGATTTAAGGGTTTGGTTTGCGCTCGACAAGCGTACTCCCACTCAGCTTCCGTTGGTAGCCTATATTTTCTTTTACTTAATTTAGATAGCCTTTGGCAAAATTCGACGGCATCTAACCAACTTACCATTTCAACGGGGTTTGTGCTGCCTTTAAACTCCGATGGCTCTGGTTTTAAATCTTGCTCTACTTTTAAATCTTCTCTTTGGGCAATATATAACCATTGAGCTTGGGTAATGGGATAAATACCCATCAAGAAGTTTTTCAGGGTGACGTTGTGTTGCGGCTTTTCACTTGTATTACCACTTTCTTGTTCTGAAGAACCCATTGTAAAGGTTCCCGATGGTATTTTGACTAATTCTATTTCTAGGTCATCGGTGAGTTTTTCTCTATAGATTAAAAGACGTTTTTGGGTCTTTTGGATGATTATTGTAGGCATAAGTAGGGTTTGCTGAATAAATGTGAAATATAGACGAGGTAAGGGTTTTAGTGTTCTGTATCGGCCCGCGTCCTGTAGGGGCGAAGCATTCGGATAGAAAATCTCCGGTTTCACCGATAGGTTATTACCCGAATGCTTCGCCCGTACTTTTTCAGCAAGCCCTAAGTAAGTGATTATGATTAAATTAAAAATTGATTTTATACTCTATCCTTCACCAGCTAATTTTAACACAGAAGTACGAGTAGTGGCATCTAAGCGAAACTTCAGCAATTCTAGTTGATTAAGAATTGGCTCAATACGGTGTAGATAACCATTTTGTTTAGCCTTTAATAATATTCCCATTGTGCCAGTGAGTTTTATTCCTAATAAATTTGCATATCGTCTCGCCAAACCATCATCAAGTAAAGCGAGAGAATCGGGAATTTCTATTGCTAAAGCTAATACTTCTTTTTCTCCTTTTCCTAAATCAGTGACAAGGGGTAAAAGAGAAACTGATTTTGCTTGTTGAATAATTATCCAACTTAAGGAGGTTATATCAGGTAAAGAGATTCCAGAAGCTTTTCCAACGGCTAACTCTTGAGCTACTGAAAAAGGAATAATTATCTGTCCGTAAAAGTTCGGTAGTAAGTCAAGTAAGTTAGTCTGATAGAGGTATTGAATCGGTGATGTATCGGCAATGACGTTAGGCATTAGCCAGATCCTCGATTAATTCTGCTTCCTTGAGTCGGAAGGTATCAACTCCATAGTCTGCAAGTTTAGAAAGAAAAACAACTCGCGGAATACCTGCTAAGTTGGCAGCAGTGCCAGAGGAAAGTTTTCCCAATTCATAAAGTTTAATGGCAGCAAGCAGAGAGATTTCCTGTCCTAGTTGTTCTGGGGTGAGGTGTAAAGCGAGAGCAGTTTCATCGGGTAGGGAAAGAGTGATTTGGTACATGATGAATCCTAGTATTTTTCTTAATTAAAGGGCAGATCCCCCCGCCTATCGGCACCCCCCTTAATAAGGGGGGCAGGGGGGATCAAACCCCCCTTATCAAGGGGGGATTAAGGGGGGATTAAGGGGGGATCAAGGGGGGATTAAGGGGGGATCAAGGGGGGATCAAAACCCCCTTATCAAGGGGGGATCAAGGGGGGATCAAACCCCCCTTATCAAGGGGGGATTAAGGGGGGATCAAACCCCCCTTATCAAGGGGGGCAGGGGGGATCAAGGGGGGCAGGGGGGATCAAAACCCGTCTTCAATTTAATTATAACCAGCTACTGATCAGCCAACCTCATATAGTACATTTGTTCAAAAAAATCGAAAAGGAGAAAAAGGGTAAAAAGGGAAAAAAGAGAAAAAGGGCTACAAAGTCCTCCCAGCACCGCACACCACCCGAAAACCGAGGTAGTTGAAGTAGTAGTCGCGGCGGAAGTGGTAGAGGCTGCGGGAAGCAGAACGGCAGTAAGTCGGATTGCCGGACCAAGAACCGCCCCGCAGAGCTTTATTTGCCTGATTTTGCTGTTTTTTGCTCTTTTCTTGCCAAGCACTACCATTCCTAGGTGCGCCTTGATAATTTTCTTGGAAGTCATCCTGACACCACTCCCGGACATTTCCGTGCATATCATACAAACCAAAACCATTGGGGGGAAATTGCCCAACGGGGGTGGTTCTCGCACGATATTCTCCTGCTGGTTCCCTAGCAAAGCGTTGCGTACCATTGTAGTTAGCTAAATTTGAGGTGAGGGTTGCTCCGAAGTGGAAGGGAGTGGTGGTTCCAGCACGACAAGCATACTCCCATTCCGCCTCACTGGGTAGCCGATACTGTTTCTTGGTCATTTTAGAGAGCCTTTGGCAAAATTCTACGGCATCTAACCAAGATACATTTTCAACGGGGTTTGTGCTGCCTTTAAAATATGATGGCTCTGGGTTTAAATCTCGCTCTACTTTTAAATCTTCCCTTTGGGCAATATATAACCATTGAGCTTGGGTAATCGGAGCTTGACTTAGGTAAAACGGAGCGATTTTTACTAAATGTCTGGGGGATTCTCGTTGGAACCAATCCACATCGTATTTTTCCCCTAGCTGCGCTATTTCCTCCGCTTCGGTTCCCATCCAAAACTCCCCCGAAGGAATATAGAGCATTTTTAAGCTGGGGGGATTTTCTTCAAAGTAGAAGGTTCTCACGGGTTCTTTAGCGGTAATTTGTCCCGTCTCATCCACAAAGACGGTTTCAGACTTGAACAGGGTTAGGTTAAATTTCTCGGTGATGATTTCTTCTTCTGTGTTATCCAAGACTTCCCTAAACTGGACTGGGATTGTCTCGGCGGTTATTTCTTCGCTTGCCAAAATTTTAAGCTGCTCAGGGGTTAAACGAAGACGCTGATACAGTTCCCCATCTTCTACGCTGAAATCCTTAAGTCTATGCTTGAGCAGTTGAAACAATATTTCCTCTCCTCGCGTAAGCTCTTTTACCTTAGCTATGGTTACGGTTTTATATTTCCTCAGCCACTTTTCCTCAACCGGTGGGGGTGGAGGTGAGTCAACCATAGATTGCAGCTTTTGGCTAATTTCTTGGTACTTTGCTTCCCCTAGCTTTTGGAAAACCTTAGCAGATACCTTGGCAAAGGCGCGAACTAGATTAGCTGCTTCTTTGCCGAGGAGAACTTGGGGATTGGTAAGAATAAGACCAAAAAAGGTGGTGGTACTCAGGTTAAGTTTTTGGGCGATGTATTCCGAGAGGACAAAAATTACTTCTAAGGCGCGGCTATTCCCTAGTTCAGTGAGCAGAAGCTCTCTCACCTCATCATCAAATTCAAAATCTAGGCTGTTGGGGGGAGTATGAAAGTTAAATTTACCTCCTTTGTCCCACTTCACTGGTTCCCCTCCTAGATAGACTTTGAGAAAACCGCTAAGAATGACTTCTGCTATGTTTAGGGGGTTAGAGGCGCTTAAAAGTTTGCTTTGGATAAGACGGATGATGGGAAGATTTACCGGGGCTGCGGCTAATTTTTTCAGTAATTCCCAAGCTAGAGGTGAGGCGGTACTGGCGAATAGTTCTAGAGCTTGCTTCCCAGACATCTCCGGAGAAATAGTTGCGGGTATTTCTCTGTTTTGGGGGGATTTTTCTAGTAGTACCCCCGCACAGGTGGCGTTGCTGTCACCACTGACAACGAGCGCCCAAGCTTTTAAGGATGAAGGGGTTAGGGAGATGGTGGGTAGGGGAAAGTAGGTTTTTTGGATTGTTTCTCTGAGAATATGTTGATTTTCCTCTTCCTTCTCAATTTGTAGCAGCAGGGGGATAGAGGTAAATCTCCAGTTTTGTGAAGGTTTTCGGGGGGTTTGGTTGACTAGGGAGACGAACCAACCTCGACTAAGGGCGGTTCTTTCCCACATTGCTTCCGGGAAAGGAGAAAGCAGGGTGACGATTTGGTGTTTTCCCCAGTCCTGAAGAGCTTGGTTATAGCGTCCTTGATACCAGTCTGGGGAAGTACAATCACTGTAGAAGAGGATAAGTCTTTCGCCGCGAGGATGGATGAGATCTTTTGGGTGAATTGAGCAAGTATCGTTAGAGTAGGTGCGGATGGCTAAATTTTGCCTGTCTTCGTCCCATCCGATGCGGTAAAGTTTGACATCCCGAAAGGCCCCGATTTGTTCTAGCCAATCGCGGATTTCCCCGGCCATTTCTTTCCAAAAGACCATGGAGGCCCATTCTTCAATCAGTAAAACTACCTCTAGGGAACGGACTTTTTTGGCTTGGTAAACGGGTATTAGGGCTAAACTGCCATCTTTCTTGCCGATGCTATACTCGGCCGATTTCTGTACGGTGCTGTTTAGGTTTATTTGTCTTTGGGTGGCTGAGTCTATCTTTTGGATGAGGGGACGCACTGCCCGCCCTAATTTTAGGGTTTCTCGCCAGAATTTGGCACTGGGGAGGCTAATGGGTAGGGTGTCTGCGCCTATCTTCTCAGGCTGTTTTTGTGCCTCTGTCTCCCGTATTAAGGGAACTTCATCGGATGGGGCTGCTGACTCTTGGGTTTCCTTTTTACTCTCCTGGGGGGGTTTTTTAGTGGTCGGGGTTTCTTTCTTTTCTTTTCTAGGCTCTGTAGGGGGTTGGGGTTTTCCTTCCTCTTCTTGGGTTAGAACATACCACCATAAACTATCAGCTATCTGGTAACTGTCTAGGTCCCATCCCCTGCCCTTGACAAAGGTGATAAATTTATCAATCAGTTCTGGTGTGGGAGGGGTTTGGGTCATTTATTGCCTGTGTCGGTGAGGTAGGTAAATAGTAGGTTGGTAAGGGACTTTAATTCTGCATCCGTGGGTTTATTTTCGCCCATGCTCATAAAGACGGCGTTTAAAAGCTGGTCTGTTGCTAGTTCCCCTTTGTCTCGTTTTTTAACATATTCTGCGATCGCGTCTTCTATTTTTTTACTTTCGGGACTGGCTTCTTTATAATCAAAATGGCTTTTTACTATCTTTTTTAGTTCCTCTGGGGTGGGTTCGGGGATTTCTAAGAGCAGACATCTACGTTTAAAGGGTAGGGGAAAATCCCTCTCGCCGTTGCTCGTCATAATCACTATGGGGAACTGAGACTTTTGGCAGCTTACCTTGCCTTGGGGGATGGATTCCCATTCACCGTCATGGGTTTGTACTGGTATTGGTTGGTTTTCGGTATCTTTAGCGAGTCGAGAAAGTTCGGTGATTTCAAATCTTCCCTCTTCAAAAAGGTTTAAGAGGTCGTTAGGTAAGTCGATGTCACTTTTATCTATCTCATCGATAAGCAGTACCCGGGGATAATTTCTCGGACAGAGGGCTGTTCCCAAGGGACCCAAGCGGATATACTGCCCTATGTCTTTTTTTTCTTCTAATTGGTAATCTTGCAAACGTGCGATCGCATCGTAGTAGTATAATCCCTCTTGTAGGGTGGTGCGGGTATTAATTGGCCAGACTAATACTTCTCCTAAGTCTAATTCGTAGGCGATTGCGTAGGCTAGGGAGGTTTTCCCTGTACCCGGTTTCCCTGTGACTAAAATAGGCCGGCGTAGGTGAATGGCTGCGTTTACGGTTTCTCTGGTTTTATCGTCAACTATGAGTTGTTTTCCCCGCTCCTCGGATTTGTCGGTGGCGAAGCTTCGCCAAGGTGGGATTTCTGGCCAGGTAATCTCATTCCTTGAGCGTTTTTCATGATTGCCTTGAAAGATTTTCCATGAATTCATAGTTAATTAACCTAGGTGCTGAGATGTTAAGTAGTGGAAGGGGGGCATCCGATTAGGGTCTTCTAAAAAGCATAATAGATGATGTCCTAGATGTTCGGGTTCATCTTCTAAATTATCTGGTGATTGTCGCCTCACCTCTTGAACTCTTGTGGACAAGTGATTAATTTGAATACCCTGTAAGAGTGTATTAATTTCTGTTCTGTGAATTGCTTCCTGAGCATGACAGCGTGACCCAACGGCTAAAGGTATGCCATATTTTAAGCTTCTTTTAAATAATTGCTCTAAATCCTCTTGAGTTGAAGCGCAAAGATTGCTCCATAGAGTTGTTTCTTGGCACAAATAGGACTCGCTGTTATTAACTGTTTGTGTATCTATAAAAGTTTTTTTTAAGCTTTCCCATCTACTTTTCCAATGTTGATAAGCTGGCATTTTACTATACATTGTTTCCAATCTCATAAGAGAGCGAACATTAACAAAATATACTCTCTTAAGTTGAGTTAGGCTATCAAAGCAATTGTATTCCCAAGATTCAAAGTTAGTATATAGTAGCTTGCCATTGGTGAAAAATTCAATATTTAAGTTTGCACCTCCTCGGTTATGACAATCTTCAATAATTTTTGTTAAAATGTTCGTTATATCTTTTTGAGTATAAACATCTTTGCTAACGCTACTATCTACAGGAAGAGGTATATAATTATTTTCTTGACTTTGAGATGTATTTAACTGTAGAAACCACGCAGCAAATTTATATTCAGGGGAAGTATTTGCTTGACTTTTACTCTCCTCTATTTTGATACATAGATAGTTGTTAATATTTTCTCGATTGTCAGGTTCTGGATTAATTTCTGGTATTTCTGCTATCCAAGCATTGTAATCTGTGTCAGTAATCTTTAATAGTTCCTTTAACTCCTGTATTGTTTGTTCAATGTATGGGCAAGTGGAGCTATTAACTCTGCTAAGTCTAAAAAGTATTATTAATGAATCTTTATCTGGAGAATCTATGATTTTATCGATGATTTCTTCAAAATTAGCCTTGTCATTATCTGGCAAGTACGACTTTATGATCGGACTCAGTTCTGATTGTTGTTGTCCAGACAATTTATTTTTAAGCTTTGTAAGTATATTAATTTTTGTCTTATTTTCTTTAAGTTTATCCTGTAAAAAAGTCCCATTGTCACTTATTTTTCTATTATACTCTTCAACCAATGAGATGACATTGTCCTTGTTAACTTTTTCTATATCTCTTTCTAATCCCTTGTTAAATGCCTGGGTAAGTAATGGAAAAAAAGTTTTAGATGCGTGCGTTTTTAGCGACTGCACGTCGTAGCCAGACTCTCTTTCTATGTGTTCATAAGTCCAACCCTGTGCGAACCCTTCGATTAAACATTTTTGAATAGGTTTAATACCATTAGGCTCTATCAATTGAATCACTTTTTCCACACAGCTTAAAAACAGTTCTTTGCCTAAAGAACTCGGAATTTCTGGCTTAGGTTTTCTATCTCCCATTTGTACTTGTGGTTCTCCTTTTAAGAATACAATTCACAAAATGCTACTTTTAGCTACTTAATGATACTTTGGCAAATTGACTACTAAATGCTACAAAAACTACCTCGACAATTAAAAGGGCTAGAAATAAGCTAAAAGTGTAGTCTAACTCAGAGCTTATGTACATCTCAAACTACCAGATTAAATCACTAACCGAGAGGCTAAAAAATCTCTTGGGGTATGTACCCAAACAAGCTTGGGTAATTAATCTCGCCATCGAGATAGAAATCTCTCCAAAGCAGTTTTTTAGTGATGGGCAATTGGTTCAGCACTATCGAAAAATCGAATGGCTACACAGCTAATAAAACCGCCTGAATTTGGTTATTTAACCATTTTCAGGACAGTACAACTTATTTTCTACTACTATGATACTCAAAAAAACCACCCCAACACAAGCATCGGCTTTAAGGGATAATCCACGCCTAGGGATGCTCCAAATCAGCGATAATCGTCTCGTACAAGCTTTCTTTGACTGGCTAACAGGCTACTACCTTGCTCCCCCTCTCTGGAAAAGCACCCCCTCCTTAGAGCTAATCTATGGCATACTCCAGTATATAGGCGGGTTAGCGATCGCTCTTAGCCACTGGCAATTAATCCCCCTAGTATGTTTGTTATCCGTAGCTGGAGCGGCTCAATTGCAAGAAATAGCCCACTTTTGCGCCCACAATGCTTTTTTCCCTCAATATCCCACTTATAACCATCTTTTAGGTTGTTTGCTCACCTTAATTACCGGGAAAAAGCCCTTTCCATTGTTCAAAAAAGATCACCTACTAATTCACCACCCCCCGAAAAACCTAGCTACTATGAATGACAAGGGGAATACCCCCTACCTAGTAGAAGAGTTAGGTTTTGAATTTGGAGAAGAAGAGTCCTTCTATTGGCAAAATTTGGGCAAGTTATTACTCTCTCCCAAGTTTTACGGAGAAACCTTCCTTTCTCGTCTGACTAATCTTCTTAAAGCTCCCATTAACTATCAAATAGCTACCCTGATTGTGCTTTTCTTGGCCTCTGTTTGTGCGAGTTTAACCCATTCTTGTTTAAGCTGCTTACTCTGGGCGCTATTTACCCAACTCGGAACCTATGCAGCCGCACTCTTGCAACAGCTACCGGAGCATAATTGGGCCTATGAAGCCGATGATAATGAGGGAGCTAAATCTCAGATAATTGGTAAATCTTTTGCTCTATATCTGGGTGCTTACCCTCCGCGCTCAGACCACTGGTTAGAGTGGTTAAAATGGTCCACGGAATTAGTGGGAGCAGTCTTTATCCGGCTAATCATCCTTCCAGTTAGCCTAGGGGCGCACTGTGTTCACCATGCTACACCAAACGATCACAACTGGGCTAATCAACTATACAGCCTAAGAGATTTTCAGGCTGGCTCAGTGAAAGGATGGCAGCGTTATCAATTCCTTGAGGTTTGGGGATACCGAAACGCCTTAAACTACGTCTTTATCGGTTTTAGTTTAAGGGGAAAAAGCTAAATTCACCTAATTCTATGCCCAAGGGATTCTCAAAAAACCACTGAAATCGAATCTCAAAACTACGGTGGCGTTGCTGATTTGAGATATGAATCTTCTTTTGTGGGATTTTTAAAACCTAGACCCAAACTAACTTTTGCATGGGTACAAGGTTGTCATTCATACCTTGATTCAGCAACGCTTAATCTTGTTTCCGAGGGTGTTGGGTGGTTCTTCTAGGTTCTGTGTGATAAGTTTAACCTAGATAGGATCGATCAATCTTTGTGTCCTTTGTGTCTTTGTGGTTCGTTCCACCCCCTCACCAGGAGGACTGTATCTTAGAATACATTTTACCCACCAAACCCAAGAGAGCCGTTGGGTTTCCTGAACATCAACCCAAATTACCAGATCGGCGATCGCAATAATTTATCAAAACGATCGCCTCTGTATGTAGATTGAACAAGAACGCAGGATTAGGCAATGCTTATTTCGTCCAAGTCGTGCTATTTGTCCATTGAATACAACTAGGGCTGACTAAGGTGGCATTCAAAGTTGCGTCATCGGGAAATCTGACACTAGCGTTACCCGGAGTTGTGACTCTTCCTGCCGCTGTGGGTCGCCGATAAGCCGACATATCAACCGTGAGGCGACGGCCTGACTGCGTGATAACAGGACCCGGCCTGCCATCATACTTCCAATTACCAGCAAAACTGAGGGCTTGCCAAACGCTGCGATCGCTCCAATTTATCTGGCCTCGACCAGTCAAAGTACCAACAAAGGTACCATAATCAGGATAGGTGACTCGAATTTGAGTTGGACTAAGTATGCGCCCCGTTGCGGTGGGTCGTCCATAAGCCGACATATCAACCGTCAGGCGATCGCCGGATTGAGTGATGATTGGGCCGGGTCGCCCCGAGTAATACCATTGCCCATTTACGGGCGAACATATTGTATCAGCTGAAACTTGTGCAATTTGAGTGATGGGCAAAGTTGCCACCAACAGGGCTATACTACTTAATACGATAGTCTTGACAGAACGTAGATTCATAATTTTTTCCTGAAATTGGGAAGCCGTGTTTACTTGCTAATTTCAGAATATTCGGAGTCTAAGGGTGATGTCAGTCCCAAAATAAGTGGAAATTGACGATTTCAATCATTTCTACTTTCAGGAATAAAGTGGAACAACATGGAAATTCGCTACCATTTATCTCCTCTTCTCCTGCTCTTTCTCGTATGGTCGATATGCACTGAAAGTTTAATTGTCTCTCAATCTTTCTAATAGTTGGGCGCAAGACAAATTCACCGGGGAAACAAGTAACCCGGTGCGTTTCGAGATGGGAAGTAGGGCATCTGTTTTCTGTCAGTCCAGGGTTAGGCTTCGCTGGTGCGGCGAATACCTTCGTCGAGTAAGGCTGTAAATAGCAGTTTCCACTGATTACTGCTCACTGATAACTGATCACTGAAAAGGCTAACGGTTATAAAACGGGGACAGGTAAATAAACCTTTTCTACCGTAGGAGAAAAACCTAGCCATTGACGAGATAAACGGGCAAAAGTATCAGGATCACCGCTAACCGCGAAGTTAGTAGGCAGGGGTGTTTCGGGATTTTTTAGACCTAATAATTCTAGCTCTTTTTCCGCCGCTCGGACAACGGAAGCGGCGGGATCTACCAAGCGCACGGAACTAGGTAAAAGACGACGTAAAACCGGGGAAAGATGGCGATAATGGGTACAACCATAGACCAGAGTATCAATATTTTCTGCCAGTAAAGGCTGAAGATATTCTCTAGCCACTTGGGTGGTGTAGGGGTCAAAAATGCGGTTAGCCTCGATCAAAGGTACAAACTCAGGACAGGGAATTTGCCAAACTTGGGCAGTAGGATCGATTTCTTGAATGGCTTGTTTATAGGCATTACTTTTAGCCGTAGCCGGGGTAGAAATCACCCCGATGCGCTTTCCTTGTTTAACGGCAGTTTTGGCACCGGGTAAAATTACCCCCAAAATTGGTAAATCTTTAAATTCGGCCCGTACTTCTTCTAAAGCCAAGGCGGAACTGGTATTACAGGCCATAATTACCATTTTCACCCGGCGCTCGCCCATCCAAGTGAGAATTTCCCGGACAAATTCGATAATTTCCCCTTTAGAACGAGTTCCGTAGGGAAGTCTAGCGGTATCAGCGAAATAGAGAATCGATTCTTGGGGCAGTTGTTTATACAACTCCCTTAAAACTGTCAGTCCACCCACACCACTATCAAACACACCAATCGGACTAAGTTGTGATTCTCTCATAGATATCGAGGAAAACGCTGATCTAAAATAGCTTTGTTTGATGATATTAAAACACGAATTTTTTGATTGGTAAACTAATGCTCCCATCATTTAATCATTAACGGAGATTTCGTTGAATATATTCAATAATCCCTCCTGCGATCGCCGCCGCCATTTGTCGTTGAAAGTTGACATTGGCTAATTTAGCAGCATCCTCGGCGCCGGTGACGAAACCCACTTCCACGAGGGTAGAGGGCATTTTCGAGGTTCTCAGCACATAGAAACGGGCCCGACGCACCCCTCGATCGCGCATATCGACACTACGGACAATATTGCGATGGATGGTATCCGACAAACGGCGATCGCCGAAGTAGTACACCTCTATGCCGTTGACATCCGGTCGTGCTTTCCCCATAGAGTTAGCGTGGATACTAACAAATAGATCGGCATCGATCTGGTTAGCCAGATCTGTGCGACCTTGCAGGGTGACGAAAAAATCGCTATCTCTGGTGAGACGCACATCGATGCCCTGTTGTTGCAGGATGCGGGTAACTTCTAGGGAAATGGGCAGAATCACGTTTTTTTCCTGAAGGCCACCAATTCCGATCGCCCCCGGATCCTTACCACCGTGGCCCGGATCGATCACCACTAAAAAGCGGCCATTGCGTTGTTGGGGGGGATTAGGAGTGGGGTTAGAGGGGCGCGGCGGTGGGTTAAATTGCCCCGTATTGGCGGGTAAAGGAACAGGTATAGTGGTGGAGTCAGGAACCTGAGAAACGGGGCTAGAATTGCGGGAGGAGAGCAATTCTAAGGCCAGGGTTTGACTGTCCGATTGAGTTAATTGTCCCAGTTGAAACCCTGCTGCGGTCTGTACCAAAATCAGCACCTTATTGGCGCTTTCCTGACGTACCCGCAATTGATAGATGGGACTATAGCGACCGAAGCGCGGACCGCGAAAAGACTCGGCTAACTTAGCATTTTCGATGCGTAGTTCATAGACCCCATCCCGGTTGACACTGCCGTTAGCTTTCAGTGGTGAATCGGCACGAATTAACAGGCGATCATTATTACCCGTCAGATCGATCGAGGAGATCGTGGCCAAACGATTGCTAGAAGGGGGATTATTGGCAGTTTTCGGGGGGGGATTATTGGGACGAGGATTGGGATTAGTGGCTCTAGTGGGGGGAGGTGAGGAGATATTATCCACGGCACCCAGACCGCCCCTAGGCAGTAAAACCAAGCCACCAAAACGACTATAGAGAGCTTGCCAATCGGGACTATCTCTATTAACGCTCAGGGAAATCTTGGCCCGTTGATTGGCAGTCTGACTGAATTGAATATCACCGACCCCATAGCGATTGACGGGGATAGTTTGACCACTGAGACTGCTGGGTAAAGTGGCCCCGGGTAATTCAAATTCGATTTTTTTGCCGTCGCGGCTGCGTTGACTGCGGATCGATCGATCATCACCATTCTGCTCTAAACGGACAAAAAGACCATTGCGAGTGACCTGAAAATCATCGTTGTTGTCCGTCTGGCTAACTGGAGGTGGGGGAGTGGGACGGGTGGAACCTTGGTTGGGGGTGGGATTGGGTTCAGGGGTGACGGGGGGTTCTGTTTGCTCACTAATCGGTTGGGGTTCTGGCAGTTCCACTGTCCATTGGGTGGGCGAAATTCCGCGAATTTTTACCTGTTGAGGATCGACAGTGTAGCCGGGGGCCAATTCAATCACTAAACGGGTAGTTTCCGCATCAAATTGACCAATACGGACACTTCTGACGATATTGCCAATGGGCCGGTTAATATTGGGTTGCCCTAACTTGATCCCGGGCAGATCGATCACGATCCTGGTGGGGTTAGTGATCATTTGCGCTCGTGGTTGCACTCGATTGTCGGTGGTGAACACCAGACGATTCTCATTGGTGTCGAATCGCCAAAAGACGAGCTTGCCGGCCCAAGCAGGGGCCGCCACCAGCAACCAAGTTAATGCGCTTAGGAATAACCAATGAAATCTCACGATCGATGCTCCCGTTGCTCGGTTATCAATTACCTTTTTTCGGTAAAAATGGACGATTTTGTCGATTTTTTGCCATCCATAGCTCCCTTAATGCTCTGAGAATGACTATCAATAAAAACAAGCTTATGGGACGTTGGCATGGTCTGCTATGTTTCTGATCAGTTATCAGTTATCAGTTATCAGTCATCAGTTATCAGTTATCAGTTATCAATGAAAAGACAGCGCTGTTAGTGCCATTTAATACTGCTCACTTAACACTACCACTGGTAACTGCTCACTGCTCACTGCTCACTGATTGAGGGCGGCCGGTGGGTTCTTTAAATACTAACCTTAACAGGGGCGGAGCGATAAAGGTAGTCAAGATCACCATCATAATAATCGCCGCATCGGTAGCGGGGGATAAAGCACCACTAGCAGCCCCGACTCCAGCAAAGACTAAACCCACTTCACCCCGGGGAATCATGCCAACTCCGATCGCCAAGCGATTGAGTTTTTCCTTACTGAAAACGGCCAACCCTGTCACCACTTTACCCAAAATCGCGACGACAATTAAGAAAGCGGCCAAGACTAATCCTTCTCGATTGCTGGGAATAGCGGGATTAAGCACACTTAAATCGGTTTTTGCCCCTACACAGACGAAAAATATCGGTACGAATAAATCGGCGATCGGGAACACTTGTTCTGCCAATTCCGATCGCTTTTCCGTTTCTGCTAGGACTAGGCCCGCAGCAAAGGAACCGAGAATCGCTTCTAATTGGATAACTTGGGCAATATAGGCAAGAATAAAAGCGAAAATCAGGGAAACTAAGAGCAATTGTCCCCTAGTTTTCATGCTATTAACTAATTGAACGTAAAAGGGGCTTAAAAAACGACCGATCAGGATCGCCCCCACCACAAAAGCGCTAGAACTAATAACTAGATAAATTACTTTGCTAATTTGCACTTCTCCAGTCTTCACCAAAGAAGCAACGACGGCGAGAACGATAATACCGAGAATATCATCGAGAACCGCAGCCCCGATAATAATTTGACCTTCTTTCGCCGATAACTTCCCTATTTCTGCTAAAACCTTGGCGGTAATGCCGATACTGGTAGCGGTTAAAGCTGCCCCGGCAAAAATAGCGGGAATGCTGGCCAGATGGAAAATATAGATTAAACCGAAAGTACCCACCAAAAAGGGAACCGCAACCCCCACCACTGCCACAGCGGCTGCCTGTGGACCGACGCGAATTAATTCCTGTAAGTCTGACTCTAAACCAATCTCGAACAGCAGGATAATTACCCCCAATTCCGAGAGGACGGAAATTACCTCACTGGCAGCACTAAAAACGGCGGGAGATTCCTCCGGGGTGAGGGGTGAAGTGGATTTTAGGAAATGAATTAGCAAAGAATCCTCGAATCCCGCCCCACCTTCTGGAAAAACCAGTAATTTTAGGGCAGAAACCCCGATAATCACGCCACCGACTAATTCTCCTAGCACGGGGGGCAAGTTGAATCGGACACATATTTCTCCCCCCAGTTTACAGGCGAAATAAATAACGGTCAAACTCAGCAGCACGCAGGCTAAAACCAAGGCACTATCAGCAGTTTCGGCTTTAGCTGCCGAGGCTAACAGGGGAAGATTAGGACTCCAAGCGGAAGAAAGGAAAGGCTGTAGTATCATCGCTCGCTCAAAATGACTCCCAATACTCTAACAAGCTGGCAGCCTATTCAGTGATTCCCTATTAAACTTTGTCCCTTGTCCAACTTCTACTAGGGTTCAGCCGTGGCCGGATGAGGTTCAGATAAATTGTCAGACTTGCTATTAGGGACTTGCGTAGGAATAATATCCCAGCCAGAAAATCGCTCTGTAGAAGAATCAGACCAGCCAGATGGCATATTATCAAAGCGCAAGTCCCTTTGCTGCGGGGACTCTCGAAGGCTCTCCCTCTACTTAGGGTGATCAGCAAACCTGAGCGAGCGGAGGGCGCAAGCTTTGCGCCCCTACAGTAAAGGATTTTGTCCACAATGTAGGGGCGAACTGCGTTCGCCCAAAAGGTACATTATCAAAGCGCAAGTCCCTTAGCTTATTTACTCAATACCTAGTTTTTGCAATGTTAGTAAACGTCCTTGACTAAACTCCTCGTACACTGTTTTCAGATGAGCAATATTTTCCTCCTCTGTTTCCAAAGGTTTCCCATCTTTAACCACTTTTTTGCCTTGACTTGCCAAAATTTGCCAGACAAATTGTACGGCATCTTGGTTATAGGATTTAGCCAAGAGGAATAATTGTTCTAAACGATTGACCACTACTCCAGTCCCAATCAAAGGAGAAGCTAAAAAGCTTAATTCCTCACTATAGACTGCTTTCGCCTTCACTGCATTATTAAAAGCATCAGTAGATGGTTTCCGTTGTTGGCAAGTTTGGTCATCCACAGCAGGATGAATATGGGAGCATCTCACTTATGCAATGAGTATTAATACTTATAGCCGTCAAAAACTAGAAAATCTTCAACTTGATCACAAAGAGAAATGAGATTATAATAGTTATAACTTACAATTC
>VYLK01000286.1_pt1 | contig 20210 bp, 16 predicted proteins | sample 5114321 | NCBI WGS metagenome assembly VYLK01 (sample SAMN12291792, study PRJNA351875) | freshwater metagenome | isolation source: freshwater lake | place: USA: Michigan, MSU2 Lake | collected 2011-08-16
GCGGCGGCGGCCCAGGGCGCCGCACCCAGCCGGGCCCGCGGGGGCAGGGTGGCCCACGGCCCGGGTGCCGGTGCCGTGCACTGGGGCTACGAAGGCGAACACGGCCCGGCCGGCTGGGCGGCGCTCAAGCCCGAGTTCGGCCTGTGCAAGACGGGCCAGCGGCAGAGCCCCATCGACATCCGTGGCGGCCTGGCGGTGAACCTGGAGCCGGTGAAGTTCAACTACCAGGACAGCAAGTTCAGCGTCGTGGACAACGGGCACACCGTGCAGGTGCAACTGCAGCCTGGCAACACCATCGACATCGGCGGGCGCAAGTACGAACTGCAGCAGTTCCACTTCCACCGGCCCTCTGAAGAGCGCATCGACGGGCGCCAGTTCGAGATGTCGCTGCACCTCGTGCACAAGGACGAGCAGGGCCGCCTGGCCGTGGTGGCGCTGCTCTTCGACGAAGGCCCCGCCAACGCGGTGGTGCAGGAGGTCTGGAACAACCTGCCGCTGGAGCGTGGCGACGCGCGCCCGGCTCGCCAGCCGCTGGCGCTGACCGAACTGCTGCCCGACGACCGCCGCTACTACACCTACATGGGGTCGCTGACCACGCCGCCCTGCTCCGAGGGCGTGCAGTGGGTGGTGATGCGGGCGCCGCAGTCGCTCACGGCCGAGCAGATCGGCATCTTTTCGCGCATCTACCCGATGAACGCGCGGCCGGTGCAGTCGGCCTCGGGCCGCCGCATCCTGCAGTCTGACTGACTAGGGCTGCCCGGCCCCTGGCCCGGCCCCCGGGCCGGCGCGCCGCGCCAACAGCAGCATCGGCCACAGCCACAGGCTCGCGAACCACAGGGCCACGCGGCCGGCGGAGAGCGGTCGGGTCTCGTGCTGCGCCACCTTGGCAAAGAGCACGCCTGCGCCCACCACCACATAGAGCAGCAGCGCGCCGTAGAAAGCCACGCGTGCGCCGTAACTGCCCACGAACAGATCGCCCAGCACGCGGCCCGCGAAGGCCGCCGTCAACACGGCCAGCACCAGCGCCAGCGCCACGCCGGCCAAGGCGTGGCGCAGCTTCCACAAAGGGTCTTGGTAGGACATGGCGCCTGGGCTGTGAGGGGTGGGCGAAGCCGGCATTGTTCCAAAGATCACGCTGCTGACGCGGCGGCCGGGGCAGGGCCGGGCGGCCGGGGCTGATGCCGGGGCTTGAAGCCGTTTCGCATCCGCGGCCGGTGGTTTGTCGTACAACATCGCACCCGCGCCCACAGCGCCGGGCCCCTTGCAACAACCTTCCCAGCCCATGCGCCTGCTTCACCCCCTCCGCCTTTCCCCGCTGGCCCTGGCCGCTGGCGCCACCCTGGGCCTGCCTGCCCTGGCCAACCACGGCGGGCCGGTCACCGGCGCACCGCAGACCATCATCGTGCAGGGCAGCCACTACGACAACGCGGTGGGCACGCAAGATGCCGCGTCGGCCGGCACCATCCGGCGCGCCCTGCTGCAGAGCCGGCCCGCGCAACGCCCTGGCGAGGTGCTGGAGTTCGTGCCCGGTGTCATCGTCACTCAGCACTCGGGCGACGGCAAGGCCAACCAGTACTTCCTGCGCGGCTTCAACCTCGACCACGGCACCGACTTCGCCACCCGCATCAACGGCATGCCAGTGAACATGCCGACGCACGGCCATGGCCAGGGCTACAGCGACATGAACTGGCTCCTGCCCGAGCTGGTGGACCGGGTGGAATACCGCAAGGGCCCCTACTACGCGGCGGTGGGCGATTTCGCCGCCGCAGGCTCGGCCGACATCGAATACCTGCACAGCGTGGCCGCCCCCTTCGCACAGCTGACGCTGGGTGAAAACGGCTACCGCCGCGGCGTGACCGGGGCCTCGGGCACCGTGGCGCCAGGCCTCACGGCGCTGGGCGCGCTGGAGCTGATGAACACCGACGGCCCCTGGACGGTGCCCGAGCGTGTGCGCAAGCTCAACGGCGTGTTCATGCTCAGCGGCGGCACGCGCGCCCAGGGCTGGCACGCCACGGCCATGGCCTACCGCTCGCGCTGGACGGCCACCGACCAGGTGCCGCAGCGCCTGATCGACGCCGGCACCTACCAGGGCCGCCCTTTCGGCCGCTACGACAGCCTGGACCCCACCACCGGCGGCGACAGCCAGCGCAGCAGCCTCTCCGCGCAATGGCACAACGACGGCGCGGCCGGGCGCACCAGCGTCTCGGGCTACTTCATCCACTACGACCTCGACCTGAACTCGAACTTCACCTATGCGCTGGAGCGTCCGGCCGACGGCGACCAGTTCAAGCAGACCGACAGGCGCACGGTCTACGGCTTGGATGCCGAGCACATCGTCAGCCACGACCTCGGGCCCTTCGCGGCGCGCACGCTGGCGGGCGTTCAACTGCGACACGACCGCATCCGCGTGGGCCTGTACGACAGCGTGGCGCGCCGCATCACGAACACCGTGCGTGAAGACCGCGTGCAGCAGACGCAGCTGGGCCTCTTCGCGCAGACCTCGGTGGAGTTCACGCCCGAGTGGCGCGCCGTGCTCGGCCTGCGGGCCGACCGCCTGCAGGCGCGTGTGAACGCGCTCACGCTGCCGGCCAACAGCGGCAGCGCGAACGACACCATGCTCTCGCCCAAGCTCACGGTGGTGTGGGCCGTGACGCCGCGCACCGAAGTCTTCGTGAACACCGGCCGCGGTTTCCACAGCAACGACGCGCGGGGCATCACCGCGCGCTTCGACCCCAAGAGCGGTGACCCGGTCGACCCGGTGCCGGCCCTGGTGCCGGTAACGGGAGCCGAGATCGGCCTGCGCACCGAGGCCATCGCCGGGCTGCAGAGTTCGGTCTCGGTGTGGGGCCTGCGCTCGGCCAGCGAGCTGGTCTACATCGGCGATGCCGGTGCCACCGAGGCCAGCCTGGGCAGCCGCCGCCGCGGCATCGAATTCAGCAACCGCTGGCAGCCGGTGCCCTGGTTTCTGCTCGATGCCGACCTGGCCTTCAGCCACGCGCGCCTGAAGGACGGCAGCCGCATCCCCAACGCCATCGACCGCGTGGCCAGCGTGGCCGGCACCGTGAAGGACCTCGACGGCTGGACCGCCAGCCTGCAGTGGCGCTACCTGGGCCCGGGCGCGCTGGCCGAAGACAACAGCGTGCGCTCGATCCCGGCCTCCACCTTCAACCTCCGTGTGACCAAGACGCTGGGCAAGCTGGTGGGCCACCCCGCCAGCGTGACGCTGGATGTCTTCAACCTCTTCAACCGCCGCGTCAACGACATCCAGTACTTCTACGAATCGCAGTTGCCCGGCGAGGCCGCGCCCGTGGCCGACCGCCACGTGCACCCCGCCGAGCCGCGCAACCTGCGCCTGACGCTGCAGGTGAGTTTCTGATGCGCCGCCCCCTGCAAGCCGCGCTGGCCGCCGCCTTGCTGGGCGCCGGCGCCGCCGCCAGCGCGCACGACAGCTGGTTCGCACCGCTGCCGCGCACCGACCGCGGCGAGGTGGTGTTCGCCTTCGGCACGGGCAACCAGTTCCCGGTGCAGGAAGTCACCATCCCGCTGACCCAGGTGCGCAGCCACGGGTGCCAGGGTCCGGGCCAGCGCGCCGCGCCCATGCGCTGGGTGGCTGATCGGCCGACGGCCCTGGTGCTGCGCTCCGCGCGGCCGGTGCCGGCCGGCGCTGCACTCACCTGCTGGGCGCAGCTGCATCCCATCGACATCGACATCGACGACGCCACGGTGGAGGTCTACCTCAAGGAGGTGAGCGCCTTGCCGGCCGTGCGCGAGCGCTGGGCGGCGCTGCGCGCGCGCGGCGTGCGCTGGCAGGAGAGCTACACCAAGGTCTCGCGCATCGAGGTGAATGCCCTGGAGGTCGCGGCTGCCACAGCCACGGTGCCCGAGGCCCTGGCGGGCCTGCCCATCGACCTGCGCCTGGAAAGCCCGCTGCCCCTGCGTGCGGGCCAAACGCTGCGCGCCCAGCTGCTGCGCGACGGGCAGCCCCTGGCCGGCCTGCCGCTGGAGCTGCGCAGCGACTTGAGCCCGCTGGGCGTGTGGCGGCAGACCGATGCCGAAGGCCGCGTGAGCGTGCCCGTGCCGCTGGCGGCGCGTTGGGTGCTGCGGGGGGTGGAATTGCGGCCCTCGGAGAAGCAGGCCGACGCCTGGGACAGCCGCTTCATCACGCTGGCCTTCGAGGTGCTGCCCCGCACCCCCTAGCTTGCAGTGCCGTTGAAGGGCCTGGACCCCTTCACGCGGCCTGGTGACCCTGGGAATGAGGGGTTCGCGGCAGTGCCGTGAAGACCATCATGGGCGTGCAAGTTTCACGGGATTGGTGCTTTTGCCGACCCGACACCCCACAACCCAGGAGTTCGCTACATGAAGGTTACGCAAATCGCTTTCGCCGCTGCGCTGTTGGCCGTTTCTGCTGCCGCCTCCGCCCAGACCACCACGTACACCAGCGCGGCCACCTTCCTGGCCAACGTGGCGCCAGGCTCCTACACTGAAGGCTTTGGCGACCCGTTCTTCAGCGGTGACCCGTCGGCCAGCTTTTCGGGTGGCCTCTACAGCTACACGGTCTCGGCGCCTGGTGGCCTCTACGGAAACGGCACCCTCATCGGCACCAACTTGCCGGCCGAAGCGCTGACCGTGACCTTCACCGGCGCACCGGTCACCGCCATCGGCGGCAGCTTCTGGGCCACCAACATCAGCGATGTGTTCCAGCCCACGCCGATCACCCTGACGCTGAGCAACGGCACCACCACCACCTTCACCCCGACCAGCGAGACCGCGGGCAGCTTCCGCGGTTTCACCTCGTCGGTGGCGATCACGTCGATGACCATCATTTCAACGTCCACCGTCTATGCCGGCATGGACAACTTCACTGTGGGTTCGGTCGTCCCTGAGCCGGGCACCTGGCTGATGATGGCCCTGGGTGTGGGTGCGCTGGCACTGCGCACTGCGCGCCGCCAGACGAAGGCCTGACGCGGCCCGGCGCCTGCGCCGTTTCGCCCCAGCGGCTTCAGGCCGGCCTGGGACGTGCGGGCCAGGCGCCCACCCAGGCCTCCAGCGCCGAAGGCCCGCCCAGGCGCACTGGCGGCGGCACCGCAGCGCGTCTGGGCCGCTCCTGGGGCGGCTCGCGTTGCGGCAGCGCGCCGCTGTAGCCGCGCAGACCGGGCAGATCCAGCACGGTGACGCCGCCGAACTCGATGCGCAGCAGCCCGGCGTTCTCCAACGCGTGCAGCGCAGCGTGCGCGCGCTGACGTGAAACCGCCGCCAGCAGGCCGATCTCTTCCTGGCTCAGGGCCACGAAGTGGCTCGCCTGCGGGTAGAGCTCGGGGTCGAACAGGCTGGCCAGGCACCGCGCGACGCGGGCATCCGGGCCGAGCAGGCGGTCGAATTCCACCAGGCTGATGAACAGGCTGAGCCGCGCGTTCAGCTGGGTCAGCAGGTAGCGGTTGAAGGGCAGGCTCGTGGCCACGAGCGCCTCGAACACGTGGCGCGGCACGCAGGCCAGCCGGGTGTCGCGCACCGCCACGCCGTCGTAGCGCCAGGCCCCGGGCTTGAGCAGCGATCCTTCCCCGGCCCAGCCGCCGGCCGTGACCCCTGTGAAGGTCGAGATGCGGCCATCGGGCCGGGACACCGACATCTTCACCAGCCCCTCGATGACACCGATCCAGAGCTCGGTCGGCTCGCCGCGCCGCATCGCGTAGCCACCGGCCGGCACGCTGCGCTCGAAGCTCTGGGCCAGCACCTCGTCCAGCGTCTCGGGCGCCAGGGTCGGCGCCCACAGGCTGCGGCGCAGCATCTGCTCCAGGGTCTGCGACGGGGCGGGCAGGGGCATCCGGGTCTCCTTGCGGCGCTGGCGCGCGCCTGTGTGTCATTCCCTACGCGCGCGCGCGGGCGGCGGATGCACCGGGAAAGCACCAGCCGCGCCTGTCATCGCAACGACAACCTCCCGGCGGCGCTGCTCGCAGCATCGTGGTGCCCGGCCTGAACCGCGGGCCCATCCAGGAGACACCGATGAGCGATTCCCCATCGAACCCGGCGCCTGACGCCCCCCACCTTGGCCGGCGGGGCGTGCTGGCTCTGGCAGCCTCGGCCCCGGTGGCTGGTGCCGTCGGGCTGGCCGTGGCGCCGACCACCGCCCAGGCGCTGCCGCTGCCGCTGACACCGCCGGATGTGGTCGACTTCTACGACCTTGGCGACTCCATCGTGCAGACCAGCGCACCGACGATGCCGCTGGTGAAGCTCGACATCGGCGCCGACGGCGTCTACACCTTCCAGATGCCGCGCCTGGAATCGGGCACCGGCGTGATGACGGCGCTGGCGATGATGATTGCCGAGGAGGCCTGCGTGCCGCTCGCGCAGGTGCGCGTGGTCTCGGCCGATGCCCAGCCCGAACTGCTGTTCAACCAGCTGACCGGGGGTTCTTCGACGATCCGCAGCTTCGAGCCCTTCATCAAGCTGCTGGTGGCGCAGGCGCGCCTGAAGGCCGGGCTGCCGCCCCAACTCGGCACCCCCAGCAGCCCGGCGCAGTACCGCGTGCTGGGCAAGGCCACCCGCAAGCTCGACAACCTGGACATCGTGACCGGGCGCAAGAAGTTCACGATGGACATCCCCGTGCCCGGGGCGATGCCGACGATGTGCCGCATGCCCTCGCAGATCCGTGGCCGCGTGCTCAGCGTGAACAACCGCACCGCGGTGATGGCGATGCCTGGGGTCATCGACATCGTGGTCATCCCGGGTGGCGGCACCGTCGTCGGCATCCCGCCGGGTGTGGCCGTGATGGCGCAGACCTTCGGCGAAGCCTGGGACGCGTGCCGCGCCCTCGACATCACCTGGGGCGACGGGCCGAACAAGGGCCTGTCCGATGCGGGCATCCAGGCCAAGCTGAAAGCCGCCGTGCTGCCGCTGCTGCCGGCCCCGTTGGGCACCATCGCCATCGACGCCGAGTTCGAGTTCCCGGCCGCCTCGCACTGCCCGCTGGAGGTGGAGTGCGCCATCGTCGATGTGAAGCCCGGCCGGTGCGAGATCTGGGCCGGCCTGCAGACGCCCATCGTGGCGCTGCAGGCCATCGCTGCCGATCTCGGCCTGCCGCAGACCGCGGTGAAGGCCCACGTGGTGCCCAGCGGCGGCAGCTTCGGGCGCCGCCTGTTCTGGGACCCGGTGCAGGTGGCGGCGCAGGTCTCCAAGCTCACCGGCCGCCCGTGCAAGCTGATGTACCACCGCAGCGACGACGTGCGCCACACGCGCAGCCGGCCCCCGCAGTTCCACAAGGTGCGCGCCACGCTGCTGCCGCGCACGCTGCTGACCGCGGGCAAGGTGCTGAGCTACCAGCAGAACATCGGCCTCGTGCGGCTGGATGCGCGGCACGGCTACGGCGAGATCGGCACGGCCCTGGCCGGTGCGCTGCCGCTGGGCGTGCAGCAGACGGTGGGCAACCTCGCGTATGAAGAGTTCTTCTTCAAGACGATGGTGGCCTCGCCCTACAACTTCGGCGTCAGCAGCAAGCAGATCTTCCCGGTGAGCATCGACCTGCCCACGGTGTCTTACCGCTCGGTGCACATCATGCCGGCGCGCACGGTGGAAGAGATCATCGTCGACGAGATCGCGGCGCGGCTGGGCAAGGACCCGGTGGCCTTCCGCCTGGAGTTCCTGCGCCTGCCGCGCGCCCGCGCGGTGCTGCAGCGCGTGGCCACGGCGGCGCAGTGGGGCAAGGCCATGCCGCCGGGTTTCGCGCAGGGCGTGGGCGTGCACATGGAATCGCGCGCCTTCACGGCCTGCATCGTCGAACTGGACGGCCGTGACCCGAACAACTGCAAGGTCACGCGCGCCACCATCGCCATCGACGTGGGCAAGCCCATCAACCCCTCGGGCATCTCGCAGCAGGCGCACGGCGGCCTGGCCGAGGCCATCTCGCTGGTGCTCAACGCTGGCCTCACCATCAAGGACGGCCTGGTGCAGGAGGGCAGCTACAACCAGTACCGCTTCGCGAAGATGCGCGACTTCCCCAAGCAGGTGGAAGTGATCGTGATGCCCGATGTCGGCGAGCCCATCGCGGGCATGGGCGAGGTGGGCATGTCGGCGCCGGCCGGCGCCATCGCCAACGCCTACGCCAAGGCCACCGGGCGCAAGCCGCGCAAGTTCCCGCTCAACGCGCAGCCCGCCTTCATTCCCACGCCGCCCGGCCAGCTGCCGGCGCCCGTTTTCGTCTGAGGAGCCTTGCCATGCCCATCTACAACCTGAACGTGAACGAACAAGCCGTCAGCGTCGAGGCCCCGGCCGAGATGGCGCTGCTCTGGGTGCTGCGCGACAAGCTCGGCATCAACGGCCCGAAGTACGGCTGCGGCGTCAACGTCTGCAAGGCCTGCACCTGCCTGGTGGGTGGCCAGGCCGTGACCACCTGCGCCATCAAGATGAAGGACGTGGGGGTCAAGAAGGTCGTCACCATCGAGGGCCTGGCCCAGGGGGGCCAGCTGCACCCGGTGCAGCAGGCCTGGCTGGACCGCGACGTACCGCAGTGCGGCTTCTGCCAGCCCGGGCAGATCATGGCCGCCGTGGACCTGCTCAACAAGAAGCGCACGCCCACCGATGCCGAGATCGATGCCATCGAAAACATGTGCCGCTGCGGCACCTACGGCCGCATCCGCGAGGCCATCAAGGCGGCCGGCGCGATGATGCCTTGAGGCCTGCCCGGCCCCGGCGCCCGCGCACCCACCGGGCCCGGCCCCCGCTGGCCCGCCCAGAGCCCGGCTCCGTGCCGGGCTTTTTTTCGTTGGTGGCGGCGCGCCGCCCTCGCCGTGAACGGTGCTGAAGTCCTCAGAAACGACTTTCAGTCACCTTTCCAAGTCCTTCATTCAGAACAACTTTCTTCCCTGCCTGACTTCCACTTCGGCGCCTAAGTGCTTGATTTGATTGATTTTTTGGGGCGCGTCGCATTGACCCGGCCCCCGGCGCTCAGTTAAAGTGGGAGTTCGTGGTGTTTAGTGGGGGAAAGTGGCTGTCATGGTGTTCCGCGGGGGGCCGGTACTGACGTTGGACGGAAAGGGGCGCATCACCGTGCCCAGCCGTTGGCGTGACGTGCTCATGGCCACCGTGCAAGGCCAGATGGTCGTGGCCAAGAACCCCGACGGCTGCCTCTCGCTGTACCCGCTGCCTGTGTGGGAGAACTTCGAGAACAGCGTGCTGTCGCTGGCCACCGAGAACGACGCCTGGCGCCGCTTCTTCATCGGCAGCGCCACCGAGGTGGAGCTCGATGGCGCCGCGCGCGTGCTCATTCCGCCCGAGCTGCGGGAATGGGCCGGCCTGGTGGAGAAGGTCAAGTTCATGGGCGTGGGCTCGCATTTTGAGCTCTGGGACAGCGCCCGCCACGAGGCCCGCGAGGCCGAGGCCCTGGCCCAAGGCCGGCCCGAAGCGCTGCGCAACCTGGTCATCCGGTGAACACGGCCCCTGCATGGCGCCACACCACCGTGCTGCTGAACGAGGCCGTCGAGGCCCTGGTCACGCAGCCCGATGGCATCTACGTGGACGGCACCTTCGGCCGCGGCGGGCACAGCCGCGCCGTGCTGGCGCTGCTGGGCCCGGCCGGGCGGCTGCTGGCCTTCGACAAGGACCCCGAGGCCATCGCCGCGGCGCAGGAGATCACCGACCCGCGTTTCGCCATCTGCCACGCCAGCTTCGACAGCATGGCCGAGGAGCTGGCCGCGCGCGGCATCTCCCAGGTGGCGGGCGTGCTGCTCGACCTGGGCATCAGCTCGCCGCAGATCGACAACGGCGAGCGCGGTTTCAGCTTTCGGTTTGACGCACCGCTGGACATGCGCATGGACACCACGCGCGGCGAGACGGCGGCTGAATTCCTGGCACGTGCCGACGTGCGTGAAATCACGGAGGTGATACGTGACTATGGCGAAGAACGGTTTGCTGCTCAGATTGCAAAGGCGCTTGTCGCTCGCCGCGAAAGCGGCCATCCCGTCTTGCGCACCGGCGAGCTTTCCGCGCTCGTGGCTCGCACCGTCAAGACCCGCGAGCAAGGCCAGGACCCTGCAACGCGCACGTTTCAAGCTCTACGGATTCACGTCAACGCCGAGCTTGAGGCGCTGCAACAAGGGCTGAGGGCGGCGCTGTCGCTGCTGGCGCCCGCGGGGCGTCTGGTGGTGATCAGCTTCCATTCGCTGGAAGACCGCATCGTGAAGACCTTCATCGCCAGCGAAAGCCGCGAGGTGGTGGACCGCCGCGCGCCCTTCGCGCCGGCCAAGGCCATGCGGCTGGATGCGCTGGCGCGCATCAAGCCCAGCGCCGAAGAGATCAGCGCCAACCCGCGCGCACGTTCGGCCGTGATGCGCGTGGCCGAGCGCACGCTGGCGGCCTGAAGGCAGCGCGAAGCACATGGGCCTGAAGCTCAACCTGCTGCTCGTGGCGGCCTTGCTCGCCAGCTGCCTGGTGCTGGTGAAGACCAGCTATGAGTCGCGCCAGCTCTTCGCGCAGCTGGACGCTGCGCGCGCCGAGCAGCGCCAGCTCGACGCCGAATACAAGCGCCTGGACGCCGAGGCCCAGGCCCAGGGCACGCACCTGCGCGTGGAGCGCACCGCGCGCGAGAAGCTGCTGATGCGCACCGCCACGCCGGGCGTGACGGCTTATGTGGTGGACCCGCTGGCGACCACAGCCCCCGCCGCCAGCGCGCCCGCTGTGGCCCCGGGGGCCAGCCGATGAGCACGCCCACCACCGTGCGCAGCGTCAACTACGCCACCAGCCCGCTGCTGGCGAGCAAGACGCCGCCCTGGCGTTCGCGTTTCGTGGTGCTGCTGGTGGGCCTGGCTTTCCTGGTGCTGCTGGGCCGCGCGGTGCACCTGCAGATCATCGCCACCGATTTCTACCAGGCCCAGGGCGAGAAGCGCTTCGTTCACAAGCAGCCGCTGCCAGCCAGCCGCGGGCGCATCCTCGACCGCAACGGCCTCGTGCTGGCCACCAGCGTGGCGCTGCCTTCGGTGCAGGTGGACATCAAGACCTTCAGCAAGGACGTGGCCCAGCGCAAGGCCCTGGCGAAGAAGCTCGACATGAGCCTGGCCGAGCTGAACGACCGCGTCGACGGTCTGAGCAGCGGCGCCGTGGTGCTGCGCCGCCACGTGGAAGAAGCCGCCTGGCAGGACATCAAGGCGATGGGCCTGAAGGGCGTGCAGGAAGTGCGCGAGTACAAGCGCCGCTACCCCGAGGGCGAGGCCGCCGCGCACGTGGTGGGCTTCACCAACATCGACGGCAAGGGGCAGGAAGGCATCGAGCTCGGCTTCCAGACCCAGCTGCTGGGCCAGCCCGGCCAGCGCCAGGTGGTGCGCGACCGCCTGGGCCGCGTGGTGGAGGACATCGGCGACCAGGCCAACCCGGTGCACGGCCAGGACATCACGCTGTCCATCGACAGCAAGGTGCAGTTCTTCGCCTACCAGCGCGTGCGCGACGCCGTGCTCGAGCACAAGGCCAAGGCCGGCAGCGTGGTGGTGCTGGACACGCAGACCGGCGAAGTGCTGGCGCTGGCCAACTACCCGAGCTACGACCCCGCCAACCGCAAGAACCTGAGTGGCGCGCAGCTGCGCAACCGTGCGCTGACCGACATCTTCGAGCCCGGCTCGACGATGAAGCCCTTCGTCGCCGCGCTGGCGCTGGAAACCGGGCGCGTGACGCCGGCCACGCCCATCAACACCGCGCCGGGCCGCATCACCATCACCGGCAGCACCATCAACGACGCCCACCCGCACGGCGTGCTGACGGTGGCCGAGGTCATCCAGAAGAGCAGCAACGTCGGCACCGTGAAGCTGGCGCTGGCCATGCCCGCGCGTGAACTGTGGGAGATGTACACCGCCATCGGCCTGGGCCAGAAGCCGCGCATCGATTTCCCTGGCGCGGTGACGGGCCGGCTGCGCCCCTACAAGACCTGGCGGCCCATCGAACACGCGACGATGAGCTACGGCTACGGCCTCTCGGCCAGCCTCTTCCAGCTGGCGCGCGCTTACACGGTGTTCGCGCGCGATGGCGAGCTGATCCCGGTGACCATCCAGCGCACCGACACGCCCACCGGCGGCCAGCGCGTGATGAGCGCCAAGACCGCGCAACAGGTGCGCGAGATGCTGCTGATGGCCACGAGCGCCGGCGGCACGGGCACCAAGGCGCAGGCCATCGGCTACTCGGTGGGCGGCAAGAGCGGCACCGCGCGCAAGCAGGAAGGCAAGGGCTACGGCAACAAGTACCGCTCATGGTTCGTGGGCCTGGCGCCGGTGGCCAACCCACGCATCGTGGTGGCGGTGATGGTGGACGAGCCCGGCAAGGGCGTCTACTACGGCGGCGAGGTGGCTGCGCCCGTGTTCAGCCAGGTCGTGCAGCAGACGCTGCGCATGATGAACGTGGCGCCCGACATCGACGTGAAGGCGCAGATCAGCGCCAAGCCCGTGCCCAGCGAAACGGAGAGCTTCTGATGCTCACGCCGCTGACCACCCCGCAAGACGCAGCAACCTGGCTGGCCGCGCACGTGGCGCTGCAAGGCGGTGCGCGCCTGCGCTGCGACAGCCGTGCCGTGCAGCCGGGCGATGCCTTCATCGCCTGGCCCGGCCAGGCCACCGACGGCCGCCGCTACGTGGCGCAGGCGCTGGCCGCCGGCGCCGCGGCCTGTCTGGTGGAGGCCGAGGGTGTGGACGCCTTTGACCTGAGCGACGCGCGCATCGCCACGCTGCCGGGCCTGAAGGCCGCCACGGGCGAGATCGCCGACCTGTGCATGGCCCAGCCCAGCGCCGTGCTCGACGTGGTGGCCACCACCGGCACCAACGGCAAGACCAGCACCGCGTGGTGGACGGCGCAAGCGCTCACGCGCTTGGGCCGGCGCTGCGGCGTCATCGGCACCCTGGGCGTGGGCGAGCCCGATCGCGTGGAAGCCACCGGCCTGACCACGCCCGACCCGGTGACGCTGCACCAGGCCTTCCGCGGCTTCGTCGACCTGGGCTTCTCGGCCTGCGCGCTGGAGGCTTCCAGCATCGGCCTGGTGGAGCAGCGCCTGAACGCCGCGCGCATCGACGTGGCGCTGTTCACCAACCTCACGCAAGACCATCTCGATTACCACGGCAGCATGGCCGCGTATGGGCAGGCCAAGCGCCGCCTCTTCAGCTGGCCCGGCCTGCGCGCCGCGGTGATCAACACCGACGACGCCTGGGGCGCGCAACTCGCGGCCGAGCTGCAGCAGGCCGGCACGCTGGACGTGTGGACCGTCTCGCTGCAAGGCCCGGCGCGCCTGCAGGCTCAGGGCCTGCACTACGAGCCTGCGGGCCTGGCCTTCACGCTGGCCGAAGCTGCCGCGCAGGCCGAGGTGCACACGCAACTGGTGGGCGAGTTCAACGCCAGCAACCTGCTGGTGGTGCTGGGCGGCCTGCGCGCCCTGGGCGTGCCGCTGGCCGATGCCGCGGCCGTGGCCGCACAGCTGACGCCCGTGCCCGGCCGCCTGCAGCGCGTGCCGGCCGTGGCCGGTGCGGGCGTGGAAGTGGTGGTGGACTACGCCCACACCCCCGACGCACTGGCCCAGGTGCTGCGCGCGCTGCGCCCGCTGGCGGCTGCACGCGGCGGCCGGCTGTGGTGCGTGTTCGGCTGTGGCGGCAACCGCGACGCCACGAAACGGCCGTTGATGGGCGGCATCGCCGCTGCCGCGGCCGACCGCGTGATCGTCACCAGCGACAACCCGCGTTTCGAAGACCCGCAGGCCATCGTCGATCAGGTGCTGGCAGGTGCTGGCGGTGCCCTGCACGTCAGCGCGCTGGTGGACCGCCGCGCCGCCGTGGCCCAGGCCGTGGCCGAAGCCGGCCCGCACGACGTGGTGCTGCTCGCGGGCAAGGGCCATGAGGACTACCAGATCGTCGGCGCCGAGCACCTGCCGTATTCCGATCTGGTGGAAGCCGAAGCCGCGCTGCGCGCGCGGGCCGCAGCGGGGGTGGCCGCATGAATGCGCCGCTCCTGATGACCCTGGCCCAGGCCCACGCGCTGCTGCCTGGCAGCACGCTGGTGGGTGATGGCGCCACGCCCCTGCAACGCGTGCACACCGACACGCGCAGCACGCAACCTGGCGACTGCTTCGTGGCGCTGCGCGGCGAGCGTTTCGACGGCCACGCCCACCTGGCCGCGGCGCGCGAGGCTGGCGCCGTGGCGGCCATCGCCGAGCATGGCTTGGCCGAAGCCGGCCTGCCCGGCCTGCTAGTGACCGACACCCTGACTGCGCTGCAGCAGCTCGCCCGCGGCTGGCGCGCCGCCCACACGCTGCCGCTGGTGGCGGTGACGGGCAGCAACGGCAAGACCACCGTCACGCAGATGGTGGCCGCGATGCTGCGCGCGGCGCACGGTGATGCGGCCCTGGCCACCGCCGGCAACCTGAACAACCACATCGGTGTGCCGCTGACGCTGCTGCGCCTGAATGCCGGCCACCGCGCCGCGGTGGTAGAGCTGGGCATGAACCACCCGGGCGAGATCGCGCTGCTGGCCGGCATCGCCCAGCCCACGGTGGCGCTGGTGAACAACGCGCAGCGTGAACACCAGGAGTTCATGGCCACGGTGGAAGCCGTGGCGCGCGAGAACGGCAGCGTCATCGACGCGCTGCCGGCCGAAGGCACGGTGGTCATTCCCGACGACGACACCTACACGCCGCTGTGGCGCGAGATGGCCGGCGCGCGCCGCGTGCTGAGCTTCGGCCTGCAGCCGGCTGGCGATGCCGCCCATCACGTGTGGGCGCAGGCCACCTGGCAGCCCGAGGGCGGCGAGCAGGCCGACGGTCCGCACTGGCAACTGCAACTGCACACGCCGCGCGGCGGCATCGACACCACGCTGGCACTGGCCGGCCGCCACAACGTGCTGAATGCCGCGGCCGCCGCGGCCTGCGCCATCGCCGCGGGCTTGCCGCTGCTGGCGGTGGGCCAGGGGCTGGCGGGTTTTGCCGCCGTCAACGGCCGTTCGCAGCTGCTGCGCCTGCGCCTGGACGGCCAGGCCGTCACGCTGGTCAACGACAGCTACAACGCCAACCCCGATTCGGTGCTGGCCGCCATCCGCGTGCTGGCCGAACTGCCGGGCCCGCGCTGGCTGGTGCTGGGCGACATGGGCGAAGTGGGCGACGAAGGCCCGCGTTTCCACGCCGAGGTGGGTGCCGCAGCGCGCGCCGCTGGCATCGAGTTCTTCTGGGCGGCCGGCGCAGCTTGTGCGCACGCCGGCGCTCATCGTCATTTCGGCAGCGCAGCCGAGTTGCTGAGCGCGCTGCCCGCAGCGCGCCCGGCCGCGGCCTCGGTGCTGGTCAAGGGTTCACGGTTCATGAAGATGGAGCAGGTCGTGCAGGCACTGCAGCAGATCTCTGCGGCGCATTCCTCGGCAGCGCCGGGGCAGGAGAAGCAGGCATGCTGATGAGCCTGAGCCAGTGGCTGATGCAGGCCTACCCGGAGCACCTGGGTTTCCTGCGCGTCTTCCAGTACATCACCTTCCGCGCGGTGCTGGCGGCGATGACCTCGCTGCTCATCGGCCTGGCCTTCGGCCCCTGGGTCATCCGCAAGCTGACCGAGATGAAGATCGGCCAGCCCATCCGCGAATACGGCGTGCAGGCCCACCTGGGCAAGAAGGGCACGCCCACGATGGGCGGCGTGCTGGTGCTCATCGGCATCGGCGTGAGCACGCTGCTGTGGTTCGACTGGAGCAACCGCTTTGTCTGGGTGGTGATGCTGGTCACCTTCGGCTTTGGCGCCATCGGCTGGGTGGACGACTACCGCAAGGTCGTCAACAAAGATCCGGAAGGCATGCGCAGCCGCGAGAAGTTCTTCTGGCAGAGCCTGATCGGCCTCATCGCCGCGCTGTACCTCGCCTTCAGCGTCAGCGAGACGAACGCGCTGCGCACGGTGCAGCTCTTCTTCGACTGGGTGGCCAGCGGCTTCAGCAACACGTTGCCGCCCAAGGCCGACCTGATGGTGCCCTTCTTCAAGACGGTGAGCTACCCGCTGGGCGTGTTCGGCTTCATCTTCCTGAGCTGGTTCGTCATCGTCGGCTGCAGCAACGCGGTGAACTTCACCGACGGGCTCGACGGCCTGGCCATCATGCCGGTGGTGATGGTGGGCAGCGCCCTGGGCGTGTTCGCCTATGTGGTGGGCAACGTCAACTTCAGCCGCTACCTGCTCTTTCCGTACATCCCGGGCGCGGGTGAGCTGCTGATCTTCTGCGCCGCCATGGCCGGCGCCGGCCTGGCCTTCCTGTGGTTCAACACCAGCCCGGCGCAGGTGTTCATGGGCGATGTGGGCGCGCTCTCGCTGGGCGGCGCCCTGGGCACCATCGCCGTCATCACGCGCCAGGAGATCGTGCTCGGCATCATGGGCGGCATCTTCGTGGCCGAAGCGCTCAGCGTGATGATCCAGGTGGGCTGGTTCAAGTACACGAAGAAGAAGTACGGCGAGGGCCGGCGCATCTTCCTGATGGCGCCGCTGCACCACCACTTCGAGAAAAAGGGCTGGGCCGAGACGCAGGTGGTGGTGCGTTTCTGGATCATCACCATGCTGCTGTGCCTGGTGGGCCTGGCCAGCCTGAAGCTGCGGTGACCGGGCGGCCATGTTCTTCCTGAAAGACCTCCCCGTCCTCGTGCTGGGCCTCGGCGACAGCGGCCTGGCCATGGCGCGCTGGTGCGCGCGCTGCGGTGCGAACGTGACGGTGTGGGATTCGCGCGAGCAGACCGCCGGCGACGCTGCGCTGGCCGCCGAGTGGCCGGCCGTGCAGCGCTTGCGCGGTGAACTGCTGCCCGCGCAACTGAGTGGCATGCAGCTCGTGCTGAAGAGCCCCGGCCTGGCGCCTGCCGATGCACGCGTGGCGCCGCTGCTGGACGAGGCCCGCGCCATCGGCATCGCCGTGCTGGGCGAGCTGGATCTCTTCGCGCGTGCGCTGGCCGATCTGAAGACCGCCTGGGGCTATGCGCCGAAGCTGCTGGCCATCACCGGCACCAACGGCAAGACCACCACCACCGCCATGACCGCGCTGCTGGTGGCGCGCGCCGGCCGCCGCGTTGCGATGGCCGGCAACATCGGCCCGACGCTGCTGGGCACGCTGAGCGAACAGCTGGTGGAACTGCCTGAGGAGCCGGTGGCGGTGACCGAGGCGGAAGAGGCCCCCGAAGCCGAGCCCGCGGAAGCTGCAGAAGCCACCGCCGTCGCGGCCGAGCCTGCCGAGGAGACCGAGCCCGCAGCGCAGCCCGAGGCCCCGACCGACAGCGCCCCCGCCCCGCTGCCCGACGACGACGTGCCCGTGGCCGAGGTGCTGGCGAAACTGCTGCCCGCCGCGCCGGCCGAAGCCGAGCCCGGCCCTGCCGACGCGCTGCCGCAGGTCTGGGTGCTGGAACTCAGCAGCTTCCAGCTCGAAGGCGGCGGCACCGGCGTGCGCGGTTTCGAGCCCGCTGCCGCCACGGTGCTCAACCTCACGCAAGACCATTTGGACTGGCACGGCAGCATGGCCGCCTACAGCGCCGCCAAGGCGCGTGTCTTCGGCCAGCAGGCGGTGATGGTGATCAATCGCGACGACGCGCTCATCGAGGCCCTGGTGCCGCAGCCCGTGGTGCCCGCCAAGGGCAAGGGCAAGCTCGCACCGAAGCCCAAGCCGGTGCTTCGCGACATCTGCCGCTTCGGCCTGAACGCACCGCAGCACCCGGGCGACTTCGGTCTGGTGGAAGAAAACGGCATGGCCTGGCTGGTGCGCGCGCTGCCGTCTGAAGAAGGCGTCAAGCGCAAGAAGGACGAGGTCGAAGAGATCCACCTGCAGCGCCTGATGCCTGCCGATGCGCTGCGCGTGCGTGGCCGCCACAACGCCGCCAACGCGCTGGCCGCGCTGGCACTGGCCACGGCCATCGGCTGCCCGCTGGCGCCCATGCTGCACGGCCTGCGTGAATACGCCGGTGAGCCGCACCGCGTGGCATTCGTCGCGCGGGTGCCGGTGGATGGTGTGCACGGCAGCGGCGAGGTGGAAGCTTTCGACGACAGCAAGGGCACCAACGTCGGCGCTACCGTGGCGGCGCTGAACGGCCTGGGGGCCGACAAGGCGTCGGGCCAGCTGGTCGTCATCCTCGGCGGCGATGGCAAGGGGCAAGACTTCACGCCGCTGCGCACCCCGCTGGCGCAGCACGCACGCGCCGTGGCCACGCTGGGCCGCGACGCCGCTGCCATCGAAGAAGCGCTGCTCGGCCACCTCGGCCCCGTGCCCGTGCAGCGGCACGACACCCTGGAAGCCGCCGTGGCCTGGTGCTTCGAGCAGGCCCACCCGGGCGATGCCGTGCTGCTGAGCCCGGCCTGCGCCAGCCTGGACATGTTCCGCAACTACGCGCACCGCGCCGAGGTCTTCGTGGCCGCGGTGCAGGCGCTGGCGGCCGAGCGGGGGGCGCTGCTGTGAACGCGATGTCGGCCACGCTCGCCACTGTCAAAGGCTGGTTCGCTCCGCGCGGCGAAGGCACGGGCGCGCTGCCCGTGCGCGACAGCATCCACGTCGGTGGCGACCGCCCGGTGCGCCTGATGGCCTTCGACCAGACCCTGGTGGCCGTGGTCTTCGCGCTCATCGCGCTCGGCGTGGTGATGGTCTATTCGGCCAGCGTGGCTTTGCCCGACAACCCCAAGTTCGCAAACTACACCGAGACCTTCTTTCTGCGCCGGCACGTGATGTCGCTGTGCATCGCGTGTTTCGCCGCGCTGGTGGTGGTGCAGGTGCCCATGAGCGTGTGGGAGAAGCAGGCGCCGGTGATCTTCCTGATCGCGCTGATCCTGCTCGTCATCGTGCTCGTGCCCTTCATCGGCAAGGTGGTGAACTTCTCGCGCCGCTGGATCCCGCTGGGCTTCATGAACTTCCAGCCGAGTGAACTGGCCAAGCTGGCCATCGCGCTGTACGCCGCCAACTACATGGTGCGGCGCATGGACGCGCGCGAGAACTTCTTCCGCGCCGTCACGCCCATGGTGGTGGCGGTGGCCTTCGTGGGCGTGCTGCTGATGCGCCAGCCCGACATGGGCGCCTTCATCGTCATCGCCACCATCGCGCTGGGCATCTTGTTCCTGGGCGGCGTGAACGCGCGCATGTTCTTCCTGATGGCGGCGGTGATCATCTGCACCGTCGCGCTCTACCTCTACTTCGACGACCTGCGGCGCGAGCGCATCCTGGCCTACCTCGACCCCTGGAACCCGCTGTACGCGCAGGGCAAGGGCTACCAGCTCACGCACAGCCTCATCGCCATGGGCCGCGGCGAGATCTTCGGCCAGGGCCTGGGCGCCAGCGTCGAGAAGCTGCACTACCTGCCCGAGGCCCACACCGACTTCCTGCTCGCCGTCATCGGCGAAGAGCTGGGCTTCGTCGGCGTGGCCACCGTCATCCTGATGTTCTTCTGGATGACGCGGCGCATCTTCCACATCGGCCGCCAGGCCATCGCGCTGGACCGCGTGTTCGCCGGCCTGATGTGCCAGGGCATCGGCATCTGGATGGGCTTCCAGGCCTTCATCAACATGGGCGTGAACCTGGGCGTGCTGCCCACCAAGGGCCTGACCCTGCCGCTGATGAGCTATGGCGGCAGCGCCATCCTGATGAACATGGTGGCGCTGGCGATGGTGCTGCGCGTGGATATCGAGAACCGGGCGCTGATGCGCGGGGGCCGGGCATGAGCCACCTCGTCGTCATGGCGGCAGGCACGGGCGGGCACATCATCCCTGGGCTGGCGATTGCCCGCGAGATGCAGAGCCGCGGCTGGACGGTCAGCTGGCTGGGCACCTCGCACGGCATGGAGAACAAGCTCGTGCCGCCGTCGGGTCTGGCGATGGACACCATCACCTTCAGCGGCCTGCGCGGCAAGGGCCTGCTGCACACCGCCACGGGCGGGCTGCGGCTGCTCAAGGCCTTCTTCGACTGCTTCGGCATCCTGCGCCGCCGCGGTGCCAGCGCGGTGCTGGGCATGGGCGGTTATGTGTGCTTCCCCGGCGGCTTGATGGCCAGCCTGCTGAACAAACCGCTGGTGCTGGTGAACGCCGACGCCTCGCTGCTGCTCAGCAACCGCAGCCTGCTGCCCGTGGCCGACCGCGTGGCCTTCGGCTTCAGCGGCCCGGCGGTGCAGGGCGTGAAGAACGCGGTCGTCACCGGCAACGCCGTGCGCGCCGAGATCGAGGCGCTGCCTGCGCCCGCCGCGCGCTGGGCCGGCCGCAGCGGCCCGCTGCGCCTGCTGGTGGTGGGCGGCA
>VYLK01000287.1_pt1 | contig 20187 bp, 15 predicted proteins | sample 5114321 | NCBI WGS metagenome assembly VYLK01 (sample SAMN12291792, study PRJNA351875) | freshwater metagenome | isolation source: freshwater lake | place: USA: Michigan, MSU2 Lake | collected 2011-08-16
GCCAGCGGCGCCGCGGCCGGCTGCAGACCGGCCACGCGGCCGCGCGCGCGCTGCTGCTTCCAGTCTTCATAGCCGCCTTCGTACTCGCGCCAGAAACCGGTGCGGCCGCCGTAGGCCGGGTCGCCTTCCCAGGCGATGGTGCTGGTGACCACGTTGTCGAGGAAACGCCGGTCGTGGCTGACGAGGAAAACCGTGCCCGCGTACTGCTGCAGCAGTTCTTCCAGCAGCTCCAGCGTGTCGATGTCGAGGTCGTTGGTGGGCTCGTCCAGCACCAGCACGTTGGCCGGCAGCGCGAACAGCCGCGCCAGCAGCACGCGGTTGCGCTCGCCGCCGCTGAGCGTGCGCACGGGCGAGTTCGCGCGCTCGGGGCTGAAGAGGAAATCGGTGAGGTAGCTCATCACGTGCTTGCGTGAAGTACCCGTCTCGATCCACTCGCTGCCGGGGCTGATGGTGTCCACCAGCGTGGCGTCGAGGTCGAGCCCGGCGCGCATCTGGTCGAAATAGGCCACCTGCAGCTTGGTGCCCTGGCGCACGCCACCGCGCGTGGGCTGCAGCTCGCCGAGGATGAGCTTCAGCAGCGTGGTCTTGCCCACGCCGTTGGGGCCGATGAGGCCGACCTTGTCGCCGCGCAGGATGGTGCCGCTGAAGTCGTCGATGAGCACACGCTCGCCGTACTGCATGCCGACGTTCTTCAGCTCGGCGACGATCTTGCCCGGCGGCAGGCCGGCGTCCAGCTCCAGCTTCACGCGGCCGAGCTGCTCGCGCCGCTGCGCCCGCTGCTCGCGCAGCTTCACCAGGCGCTGCACGCGGCCCACGCTGCGCGTGCGGCGCGCTTCCACGCCCTTGCGCACCCACACCTCTTCCTGCGCCAGCAGCTTGTCGGCGCGGGCGCGCTCCAGCGCTTCGTCTTCCAGCTCACGCGCCTTGGTCTTCTCGAAGGCCGCGAAGCTGCCCGGGTAGCTGCGCAGGATGCCGCGGTCGAGCTCGACGATGCGCGTGGACACGGCGTCGATGAAGGCGCGGTCGTGCGACACCAGCACCAGCGCGCCGGCGCGTTCGTTCAGCAGGGTCTGCAGCCACTCGATGGCGTCGATGTCGAGGTGGTTGGTGGGCTCGTCCAGCAGCAGCAGGTCGGGCGCGGCCACCAGGGCCTGGGCCAGGGCCACGCGCTTCTTGGTGCCGCCGCTGAGCGCGTCCACGCGCAGGCTGCCGTCCAGGCGCAGGCGCTGCAGGGCTTCATCGACACGCTGCTCCCAGGTCCAGCCGCCCAGGGCTTCGATGCGGGTCATCAAGGCGTCGAGGTCGTCGGCCGGGTCGTGGCGTTCGAACTGCTCGCGCAGCGCACGGGCTTCGCCCACGCCCACGCTCACCGCGTCGAAGACGCTGATGCCGGCTTCGAACAGGGGCTCTTGCGCCACGTAGACGCGGCGCAGGCCGGTCTGCAGCTGCAGCGTGCCTTCGTCGGGCTTGTCCAGCCCGGCCAGGATCTTCAGCAGGCTGGACTTGCCAGCGCCGTTGCGGCCGATGAGCGCGACGCGCTCGCCGGCTTCGAGAGAGAGTGCGGTGCCATCGAGCAAAGGCACATGGCCGAAAGCGAGGTGGGCGTTGGAGAGGGTGAGCAGGGCCATGCCGGCATTGTCGCGGCTCGGCCCCGCCCGCCCGGTGTCAAGGTCGGGCGGCCGTCTGCACCACGCGCGAAGCGGCACGCCGCCACACATCACCGCCATAGACACGCTGCTGCTCGCGGCAGCTGTCCACCAGCTTGGCGCTGTGGTCGTCGTCGGCGGCCACGGCTGCCGCCACGATGCGCGCCCAGGGCTGCAAGGGCACGGGGCCCAGATCGCGCGCGCCGCTGGCTGCCCAGGCGGCGGCAAAGCCGCGCCAGTAGGCCTGCACGGCCGGCAGCGGGTCGTCCAGCACCGGCAGCAGCACGCGCAGCGCGTGCGCGCTGGTCAGCAGGTGCAGCACGGTGAAGTTGCCGCTGGCGGCGTACAGCTCGGCGGCGCCGCGGGCCAGACCTTCCAGCGTGTGTTCGTCCACGCGCAGCCGCGCAGCCGTGTCGCCGAAGCCCGGCCAGGCAGCCACGGTGGCCACACGGTCGGCGATCAACCGGCCCGGGATGGGCAGCGGCGGCAGCGGCAGGCGGCGCAGCACGGCCGCGGGGTCGGTTTCGGTGGCGTGGTGGGGCGCGGCGGGCGGGGGGTCCAGCGCCTGCCAGACGGCCGCCCAGTGCGCCAGCGCATCGGCCAGTTCCTGCCGGTGCGCGGCCTCGGTGGCGTAGGCGGTGCGGATGAGGCCGTGGAAGGCCGCGCCCGCGCAGCCTTCCATCAGGCGCGGCAGCACGGCTTCGAGCACGTCGCCAGCGCCTTCTTGCGCCAGCCACTGCGTGAAGAGATCGCGGTAGATCGGCCAGGCCTCGCGGCGGCCGAGGTGGGCGGCCCAGGCGTCACCGGCGGGCCAGGCTTCGGCCGCCGGCGCGGGTGCCAGACGCGGGGCGTAGGCCTCGCACCAGGCCTGCAGGCGTGGCGCCGGTGCGCCCAGGCGGTGCAGCGCGATGGCGGCCATGGGCAGGTGGTTGCTGAGGCCGTCGCCGAACTCGGCGTGGTGGCCGGCGCTGGCGTCCAGCCAGGCCATCAGGGTGGGGTTGTCGGCGATGCTGGGCGGGGGCATGGGTCAGGGTCGAGGGGCAACAAAGCAGAGGGCGGCGCAGGAAGCGGGGCCGCGATCAGCGCAGCGCGGCTTCCAGCGCGTCGACGTACATCGCCGGCACGTCGAAGCCGGTCTGGTCAGTGATCTCGGCGAAACACGTCGGGCTGGTGACGTTGATCTCGGTGAGGTGGCTGCCGATGACGTCCAGGCCCACCAGCAGCAGGCCGCGCGCCACGAGGAGGGGGCCCAGGGTCTCGGCGATCTCGCGGTCGCGTTCGGAGAGCGGCTGGGCCACGCCCTTGCCGCCGGCCGCCAGGTTGCCGCGGATCTCGCTGCCCTGCGGGATGCGCGCCAGGCAGTAGGGCACCGGCTTGCCGCCGATGACGAGCACGCGTTTGTCGCCGTGCACGATCTCGGGCAGGTACTTCTGCACCATCAGCGTGGTGGCGCCGCCCTGGTTCAGCGTCTCGGTGATGCTGCCCAGGTTCATGCCGTCGGGGCCGACGCGGAAGATGCCCATGCCGCCCATGCCGTCGAGCGGCTTGAGGATGATGTCGCCATGCTCGGCGTGGAAACGCTTCACGTCGGCGGCGTCGCGCGTCACCAGCGTGGGGCCGATGAACTGTGGGAACTCCAGGATCGCGAGCTTCTCGGGGTGCTCGCGCAAGGCGCTGGGCTTGTTGAAGACCCGCGCGCCTTCACGCTCGGCCTGGCTCAGCAGGTGGGTGGCGTAGAAGTACTCGGGGTCGAAAGGCGGGTCTTTGCGCATCAGCACGGCGTCCACGTCGCGCAGGGGCTGCGGGCGTTCATGCGGGGCCTGCTGTGCGGCTTCGAACCAGTCGCCCGAGTGGCCGTTGCCAGGGCGGCCGGTGAGGGTGATGTCGCGCACGAAGCCGGTGACGGGCTCGCCGCGCTGCCAACGCAGGTCTTTTGGCTCGCAGGCCATCAGCGTGTGGCCGCGACGGGCCGCCTCGCGCATCATCGCGAAGGTGCTGTCCTTGACAGTCTTGAACGACTCCAGCGGGTCGGCAACGAACAACAGTTTCATGCAGGGGGTCCTCGAGGCCGCCCGTGGAAACGGCGGCGGGGTGCCACTGTGGCACAAGCCGCGGGTGAGCGTCAGGGCCAACCCTGCTCAAGTCGGGCGCGGCGCGGCCGATCTTTCCATGGCAAAGGAGCACGCCATGTGCCGACTCGCGGCCTACCTCGGCCCCCCGCTGTACCTCGAGGAACTCATCGCCAAGCCGCGGCACTCGCTGATGCGGCAATCGCTGCACGCCGACCAGGCCAAGGTGGTGACCAACGGCGACGGCTTCGGCATCGGCTGGTACGGTGAGCGCACCGCGCCCGGCGTCTACCGCGAGGTCATGCCCGCCTGGAGCGACGACAACCTGCTGGCCCTGTCGCAGACGCTGAGCTCGGGCCTCTTCTTCGCCCACGTGCGGGCGGCCACGGCCGGCGGCATCGCACGGCAGAACTGCCACCCCTTCCGCCACGGGCGCCATCTCTTCATGCACAACGGGCAGATCGGCGGCTATGGCGCGCTGCGCCGCACGCTGGAATCGTGGCTGCCCGACAACCTCTACGCCGAGCGGCGCGGCGCCACCGATTCCGAACTGCTCTTCCTGCTGGCGCTGGCGCGCATCGAACAAGGCATGGCCGCCGACGAGGCCGTGCTCGCCGTGCTGGACGAGGTGATGGCGCTGATGCGGCAGCAAGGCATCGAGCAGCCGCTGCGCTTCGCGGCGGCGCTGGCCGATGGCGAACGTTTCCACGCCTTCCGCATCGCCAGCGACGGCCAGCCGCCCACGCTGTACCTGCGCCGCAGCAGCGCGGCCATGGCCGGCACCACGGTGGCGAGCGAGCCGTTGTGCGAAGACCAGGGCGAATGGCAGTTGCTGCCCGACGGCGCGGTGGTCACGGTGGCCGCTGGGCACGTCGACGTGCGGGTGCACAGCCCGGCCGTGGCAGAGACCGCGGCCTAGCGACGGCGCCAGCCCGCCACCGCCAGCGCCAGCACACCGGCCACCACACCCCAGAAGGCCGCACCCACGCCCCACAGCGTCAGGCCGCTGGCGGTGACGAGGAAGGTGATGAGCGCCGCCTCGCGCTGGCCTTCGTCCTTCATCGCCGTGGCCAGACCACCGCCGATGGTGCCCAGCAGCGCGAAGCCGGCCACGGCCAGCACCAGCTCTTTCGGGAAGGCCGCGATCAGCCCCACCACCGCGCCGCCCAGCAGGCCCACGGCGATGTAGATCACGCCGGCCGCGGCTGCGGCCTTCCAGCGCTGGGCCGGATCTTCGTGCGCCTCGCGGCCCATGCAGATGGCCGCGGTGATGGCCGCGAGGTTCAGCGCATAACCGCCAAAGGGCGCCAGCACCAGCGATGCCAGGCCGGTGGTGGCGATGACGGGCGACACCGGCACCGCATAGCCGGCCGCGCGCTGCGCTGCCACGCCGGGCAGGTTCTGCGAGGCCATGGTGACGATGAAGAGTGGCAGCGCGATGCCGATGGTGGCCGCCAGGCTGAACTGCGGCGCGGTGAACACCGGCACGGCCCAGGCCTGCGCCCAGTCGATGCCGCCCAGGTGCAGCTGGCCCTGCAGCGCGGCCACCGCGACACCGACCCCCAGTACACCGGGCACGGCGTACCGAGGCCACAGGCGCCGGCCCAGCAGGTAGGCCGCGAACATCAACGCCACCAACGTGAACTGCGTGCGCAGCGAGGCGAAGGCATCGAAAGCAAAGCGCGCCAGCACACCGGCCAGCAGCGCCGCGGCCAGGGCCTGCGGGATACGGTCCATCACCCGCGCGAACCAGCCCGTGGCGCCAGCCAGCGTGATGAGCACCGCGCACACCATGAAGGCGCCCACGGCTTGCGCCATCGGCACCCCGGCGCCCGCGGTGACGAGCAGCGCCGCGCCAGGCGTGCTCCAGGCGGTGAGCACCGGCATGCGGTAGTACCAGCTCAAGCCCAGGCTGGTGAGGCCCATGCCCAGGCCCAGCGCCCAGATCCACGAGGTGGCCTGCGCGGGCGTGGCGCCGAAGGCCGCAGCCGCCTGGAAGATGATGACCACCGAACTCGTGAAGCCCACGAGCACGGCGACGAAGCCAGCCACCAGGGCCGACAGCGGCAAAGACAAGCGCAAACCCGGCCCCTTCGTCACGACAGGGGCCGAGCATAGACGCCGGGCTCAGCGCGGCGCTTCGCTCACGCGCCGGCCGAGCGACACCGCATAGGGCGCGGCACGCGCACGCAGCACCGGGTCGTTGGACGCCTCCAGCCCCTTGGGCAACGCCGTCGGGTTGAAGGTGATGTTCTCGCAGGCACCGCCCGCACCGGGTTCCACCTGCGTGACGAAGAGCTGGCCCACAGGCACCACGCGGCGGCTCTCGGGCCACACCTGCGTGGGGTCGTCCACCGAATCGCCGGCTTCGGAAATCTGGAACTTCAGGTCGAAGACCACCGGGCCGCCGGCCACGCGGCGGCGCAGCTCGTCGGCGAGGAAGTCGTCGGGCATGGTCTTGAGCTGCTCGTCGGTCAGGCCCAGCGTGCCGGCCACGGGCTCGAACTGCCAGCGCACGGTGGTCTTCTCGCCCTGGGCGTTGGTGGCGATGAAGGCGTTGGTGCTCCAGTAGTTCACCGCGCCGTAACTCGCCGGCACCGGGGCCTTGGCCAGGTAGGCGGCCTGGCGCAGCGTCTCGGGGTTGGCCTCGTTGAAGGCCTTGAGCTTGGCCGCATCGGGCTTGCCGGTGGCGGGGTCGGGCGTGCGCGCCTGCAGGAAGGGTGCGAACTGCTCGGGCCTGGCGACGAAGAACACCGGCGCCGAGACGTTGGCGCTTTGCCAGAGTTCACCGCCCTGGCCCGTGAACTGGAAGGCCAGGCCGCGCACCGAGCGGCCCTTGTCGCTGGCCTTGGGGCTGCCGCCACCGATGGAGAAGCGCAGGATGGCCGGCACCTTGTCGCCATTGAAGACGCTGGCGCTGCTCAGGTTGCGCCCCACGGTGTTACCGACGAAGTGGCCCGCGGCGCACACGCCCTTGGCGCCGCTGCGGCGGGCGCCGGCGTTCTTGCCAAACAGGCCTTCGAGGGCATTGACCTGGTCCAGTGGCGAGCTCTGCGCGGCGGCGGGGGCGTTGAAAGCGAACGAGCAGACGGCGGCCGCGGCAGCGGCGGTGAGGGTGAGCAACTTCATGGCGGGGGCAGTCCTTCTCAAGGTGGCGCGACAAGAAACAAAAGGGGGCTGCGCAGCGGCCTTCACCGCCTGCAGCCCCCTTCTGTCGGCGCGCCCCGCGCCGGCTTACAGCACCAACATCAATTCACGACGAACACGGCCACGCTGCGGGCCGGCACCGTGAAGGCGCCACTGGTGTTGTCGAAGCGCGCCTCGGTGGCCACGCGGCGGTCGGCCGCGGTGGCTGCGGCCTGCACCGGGTGCAGCACATAGCCCTGGCCGGCCAGCGCGGGCACGGTGAGCGTCTGCGCCGTGGTGCCCACGTTCATCACATAGGTCAGCTTGCGGTGGTTCGCGCCGGTGTAGCCCGTGCCGTCCACCGTGGCCGCGATCACCGTGGGCAGCTGGTTGCTGCCCAGGTTGTGGAAGACCAGGCGCTGCTGGATGTCGGCGGCCGTGCGCAGGCGCAACAGCGTGGTGCCACTGCGGATCTTCAGCAGGTCACGGAAGGCGTCGCGCATCCACGCGATCTCGGTGGCCGTGGGCTTGATGTCGGCATTGGCCAGCACCGGGCGCATCAGGTCCCAGGTGTTCTGGTTGTCGGCCGCGCGCGGCAGGCCCACGCCGAAGTTGTTGTCGGTGTAGGTCCAGTCGAGCTTGTTGAACCAGTCGCCGCTGTCGTAGCTGTTGCGGTCCAGGCTTCTGCTGCGCAGGGTGTCGACGCCGGCGTGGAAGTAAGCCGTGCCCTGGGCCAGCGCGACGGTGGCCACGCCCAGCAGCTGCACGCGGGCGCGGTCGGCCTTGCTGGTGGCGGCCGGCAGCTTCATCGCATTGACGTCGAAGAGCGTCTGGTTGTCGTGGTTCTCGACGTAGTTCACCACCTCGCCCGGCTGCGTGGCGTAGCCCACGGGCACGCCGCCGTCGCCGCCCAGGTTCTTGAGCTGCAGCGTGGCGTCCCAGTGCGTGACGAGCGTGTAGTCGGCAATGCTGCCGGCCAGCGCGCCCTTGATGAGGTCGCCGTACCAACGCAGGTCGTTCAGCGGGCGGTTGCCGGCGCTGGGGTTGGGGTCGTACCAGAGGCCGTTGATGAAACCCTGGTTGCTGACGAGCTGGCTGCCGCTGTCGCAACAGCCGCCGCCGCGCACGGCGTCGCGCATCTTGTCGCCGAAGGTGCCGATGCCGGTGCCGCCCAAGCCGCCTTGCGCCGCCTGCGCGAAGCGCGTGCCGTTGATCACCTCGCCGAAGTTCCAGCCCTCGCCGAAGAGCTGCACGGTGCGGCCGGCCGCGGCGTTCACGCGGGTCTGCAGCTGCTCCATCACCGCGCGCGGCTGGTGGCCCATCAGGTCGAAGCGGAAGCTGGCGATCTTGTATTCCTTGGCCCACAGCGCGGCCGAGTCGATCATCAGCTTGCCCATCATCAGGTGCTCGGTGGCCGTGTTGTCGCAGCAGGTGCTGTTGGTCACGGCGCCGTTGGCATCCAGGCGGTGGTAGTAGCCGGGCACGATGCGGTCGAGCACGCTCTTGGCGTTCTGGCCGCTGGCAGTGGTGTGGTTGTAGACCACGTCCATGCCCACGCGCAGGCCGGCGGCGTGCAGGCCCATCACCATCTGGCGGAACTCGAGGATGCGCTTGGCGCCATCGGCCGCGGTGCTGGCGTAGCTGCCTTCGGGCGCGTTGTAGTGCCAGGGGTCGTAGCCCCAGTTGAAGCAGTCGGTGCCGGCGGTGGCCGTCACGGCGGCCTGTTGGGTCTCGGCGTTGGCCGCGCCCGTGGGGGTGGGCGTGGTGCAGCCACTCTCGGGGATGCTCGCCAGGTCGTAGGTGGGCAGCAGATGCACGTCGGTCACGCCGGCGTCGGCAATCGCCTTCAGGTGCTTCATGCCGTTGCTGTTGGCCTCGGTGAAGGCCAGGTACTTGCCGCGGTTGGCGGCGCTGACCGTGCTGTCGCTGGCGCTGAAGTCACGCACGTGCAGCTCGTACACCACCATGTCGGTGGCCGCCTGCACCTTGGCCGGCACCGTGCTGGCATCCCAGCCCGCAGGCTTGAGCGCGGCGGCGCCGAGATCGGCGATGTAGCTGCGCGCGCTGTCGGTGGTGAGGCTGATGCTGTAGGGGTCGGTCACGAGGTTGCGCACCAGGCCCGTGCCGCGGGCGAACACCTCCACGGCAAAGCGGTAGTACTTGCCTGAGAGATCGCCCGTGCGCTGCGCGCTCCACACGCCGGTGGCGGCGTCCATCGCCATCTCGTCGACGGTGCTGGCCTCGCCGGTGGCGGTGTCGTAGGTGAAGACCAGCACCTTCTGCGCCGTGGGCGCCCAGAGCTTGAAGCGCGTGGTGCCGCCAGTGATGCTCACGCCCAGGTCGTTGACGTTCGCGGCAGCGGCGTACAGCTCGTCCAGCGCCGCGGCGTGCTGCGCGGTGGTGGCGTTCTGCACGTTGCCGGCGGCGGTTTCCTGCACCAGCACGAGCTGGCTCTTCAGCAGCGTGGGCAGGCGGGCGGCGTCGGCATCCTTCACGGTGAAGACGGCGCCGCTGTCGATCCACTTGAAGCGCGTGGCCGCGGCGGCCGGCACGGTGCCGGTGTAGCGGTCCAGCGTGATGAAGCCGTCGGCGCCGGCCACGTTGCCGTCCAGCGGCGCGGTGATCTGGCCGGTGGCGGAGTGGTAGAGCTTCACGACGCCGGCGCCGTCCACGCGCGGCCACTGGATCAGCTGCTTGTTCAGCCAGAAGGCGCGCGCATCGCGCGTGCTGGCGCTGCGCGTGTCGGGCTTGGCGGTGTAGACGGTGGCATCGCCCTGCACCAGCCAGACCTCGCCCACGCCGGCGCTGATGCTCAGCGCCGCGTAGTTGACGCGGATGTTGTCGTTGCGGCCGTCCTTGTCGTCACTCTTCGGAGGAAAACCGTGGATGATGAATTCGAGCGCCGTGCGGTTGGCATCGCCCTGCGGGTTGAGCACGGGGATGTCGAACACCACCTCGGCCGCGGCCGCGCTGGGGGCGGCGTAGCCGGGCATGGCGCTGAAGGCCACGGGCGCGGCCCATTGGTCCAGCGTCACGCCGGCCGGCATGCGCGTGGTGTCCATGCCGTTGCTGGGCCACAAGTGCAGGCCGTAGGCGCTGTAGTCACCCGCGAAACGCAGGTAGCGCACGCGCACCGTGTGCAGGTTGGGCGCGCTGGCCCCCAACGGGTTGCTGGTGTAGGTGACCGGGTCGCCCTGGATGCGCCAGATCTCGTTGCGGCCGGGCTTCAGCGTGTAGCGCTGGTCGGCGCCGGCGTGGTCTTTCTCGTCGCCCTTGTGGAAGATGTAGCCGACGCTGCCGCTTTGCGCGGCCAGCGGCACTTCGATCACCTGGCCGAAGGCCGTGGTGCTGCTGGCCGTGCGGCCGGCGGTCCAGGGGGTCTCGACGGCGGCGTCCCAGGTGTGCAGCGTCCAGCCGGTGTAGTCGCCGGCGGGGCGGCGGTAGTTCACCGTCAAGGTGGTGGCGGTGCCGCCGGGGGCGGGTGCGCTGGCCGCCGGGTTGGCGGGCTGCGCGTTGAGCACGGTGGCGAAGCCGGCATTGCCCAGCGCCAGGCGCGCATCGGGCGCCGGGGCCACGGGTGGCGTGGGCGCGGGTGCCTCGGCAGCACCCCCACCGCCGCCCCCGCAGCCGGCCAGCAGCAGGGCCGAAGCCAAGGCCGCACCCAACTGCAGGCGGGCGCGGGACCAAAAGGAAGTTGACAGGGCGGCAAGCATGGCGGCCTCCACGGAACAGCGAGGAGGCGCATGCTATTGAAACAAAACTACATACTCACGCCGGGACTTACCCGCACCAAACCTGGGCGTGAGTGCTCGCAAACCGCAAGATGCTCCTCTGTAACCACTCTGAAACCGCCGCAATGCCGGACTCTCGATCACAACGCTTGTATTCAAACTACATCTGACGGCGACCCAAACACCCCGTCCTGCACCGTACAGACCGCTCCGTACAATCCCGCAGATGGCTCCTGATCACCAGTTCGTTCTCACCCTGGCCTGCCGCGACACCAAAGGCATCGTGCACGCCGTCTCGGGCCTGCTCTACCAAGCCGGCTGCAACATCATCGATTCGCAGCAGTTCGGTGATCTGGAAGGCGAGCACGCCACCGGCCTGTTCTTCATGCGCGTGCACTTCCAGGCGCCGCCGCAGCTGGCCAGCGCGGAGACACTCAACACGCTGTTCGAGCACACGCGCCAGCAGTTCGGCATGCAGGTGCACTTCCACGCCCTGGGCGTGCGGCCGCGGCTGCTGCTGATGGTGAGCCAGCACGGCCACTGCCTGAACGACCTGCTGTTCCGCTGGAAGAGCGGCAGCCTCGCGGTGGACATCCCGGCCATCGTGAGCAACCACGAGACCTACCGCGGCCTGGCCGAGAGCTACGGCATCCCCTTCCACCATTTGCCGCTGGCCGGTGGCAGCAGCGCCGAAGTCAAGCGCGCGCAAGAGCTGCAGGTGGAAGCGCTGGTGGAACGCGAGCGCGTCGATCTCGTGGTGCTCGCGCGCTACATGCAGATCCTGAGCGAGCCTTTCTGCCATGCGCTGGCCGGCCGCGCCATCAACATCCACCACAGCTTCCTGCCCAGCTTCAAGGGCGGGCGGCCCTACCACCAGGCGCACGCGCGCGGCGTGAAGCTCATCGGCGCCACGGCGCACTACGTGACGGCCGATCTGGACGAGGGCCCCATCATCGAGCAGGACGTGCAGCGCGTGGACCACACGCTCTCGGCCGAAGACTTCACCGCCGTGGGCCGCGACATCGAGTGCATGGTGCTGGCCCGCGCGGTGCGCTGGCACGTGGAGCACCGCGTGCTGGTCAACGGCCACAAGTGCGTGGTCTTCCGCTGAACGCCTGGCCCACCCCGCGATGAAACGCCCCGCCCCGCCGCCCACGCCCGCCGAGAGCCCCGACGAGGCCGAAGCGCGCTTCTACGAAGCGCTGCGCCAGGGCGACCTGGCCGCGCTGATGGCGCTGTGGGCCGATGAAGACGAGATCGCCTGCGTGCACCCCGGCGGTGGCCGCGTGCTGGGCGTGACGGCCATCCGCGCCAGCTTCGAGAGCATCTTCGCCAACGGTGGCATCCCGGTGCAGACCGAGCAGGTGCACCGCCTGCATCAGGAGAACTTCGCGCTGCACCACCTGGTGGAGCGCATCGAGGTGCCCGGTGAACAGGGCGCGCAGACCGGCTGGGTGCTGGCCACCAACGTGTTCATCAAGACGGCGCTGGGCTGGCGCATCGCGGCCCACCACGCCAGCCCCGGCCTGCCGCCCGAGCTGGCCGCGCTGGCCGGCCTGGGCGCCGACGGCGACACGCCGGCCACGCTGCACTAGCGGCGCGCCGGTCACACGATGCAGGGCTACCGCAGCCCGGCCTGGCTGCCGGGCGGGAACCTCCAGACCATCTGGGCGGCCAAGCTCGCGCGGCGCCACCTCGGCCCGCCGCCGGCCTTCAAGCGCGAACGCTGGGCCACGCCCGATGGCGATTTCGTTGATGTCGACCACCTGCAGCGCGCGGCTGACGCGCCGCCGCCGAAACAGCACCTCGTGCTCTTCCACGGCCTGGAAGGCAGCAGCGACAGCCAGTACGCGCAGGCCTTCGCCACCGTCGCGCGCGAGCGCGGCTGGGCTTACAGCGTGCCGCACTTCCGCGGCTGCTCGGGCGAGCTGAACCTGGCGCCGCGCGCCTACCACTCGGGCGATTTCGAAGAGATCGGCTTCATGCTGCAGCGCCTGCGCGAACGCAGCGCCGCGCCGCTGCTGGCGGTGGGCATCTCACTCGGCGGCAACGCGCTGCTGCGCTGGGCGCAGGAAGCCGGCGACAGCGCCGCCGCCACGGCCGCCGCGGTGGCCTCGGTGAGCTCGCCCATCGACCTGGCAGCCGCTGGCCACGCCATCGACCGCGGCTTCAACTGGCTCGTCTACTCGCGCATGTTTCTTTCGACGATGAAGCCGCGTGCGCTGGCCAAGTGGCAGCAGCACCCAGGCCTCTTCGACCGCGAGAAGCTGGCGCGTGCGCGCACGCTCTACGAGTTCGACAACATCTTCACCGCGCCGTTGCACGGCTTCGTCGACACGCCCGACTACTGGGGCCGCGCCTCGGCCAAGCCGCAGCTGGCGCGCATCCGCATCCCGGCGCTGGTGCTCAATGCGCGCAACGACCCCTTCGTGCCCGGCAGCAGCCTGCCGTCACAGGCCCAGGTGGGCCGCCACGTCACGTTGTGGCAGCCGGTGCACGGCGGGCACGTGGGCTTTCCGCACGGCGCGCCGCCGGGCCGGGTGCTGGCCATGCCGCAGGCCGTGAGCGCCTGGCTGGCCGGCGAGCGCTGAAACGGCCGCGCAGGCAAGATCGCACCATGGACGCCCTCGTCGAAGCTGCGCTGCGCAAGTGGCCCAACGTGCCCCACTGCCACGGCTGGCTGGCGCTGGACGCGCGCGGCAACTGGTACATGCGCGACGAGCGCACGCAGCACGCCGGCCCCTTCCCGCAGAGCAAGGGCAGCCGCATCGAGCACGAAAAGCTGCGCCAGTTCATCGAGCGCAACTACGCGGCGGATGAAGCCGGCGCCTGGTACTTCCAGAACGGCCCGCAGCGGGTGTATGTCGACCTCGAAGCCGCGCCCTGGGTGTGGCGCGTGGGCGATGAAGCCGGCTGGCCCGTCACCAGCCACACCGGCCTGGCCACCGAGGTGATGAACGCCTGGCTGGACGAAAGCGGCCGGCTCTTCCTGCACACGCCATTGGGCCTGGGCCTGGTGCACACGCAGGACATGGAGTTCGCCGCGCGCGCGGTGGAAGCCGAGGCCTGGGTGCCGCAGCCCATGCCCTTCGGGCAGATGGCCGCGCACTTCGGCCACGTGCTGCAACCGCGGCCCTGAACGCAAAAGGCCACCTCGCGGTGGCCTTCGTGTTGCCGGCGCCGCAGCGCCTGCGTGCGTTCAGTTCGGCGCGCTGGCCGCGGCCGAGGCCGCAGCAGCCGGGGCCGGGACAGCCGGCTCGGCCATCTTGCCGCCGCTCTGGTTGACCATGTAGACCACCGCGCGGCCGATCTCGATGTCGGAGTACTCGCCGCCGCCCTGCGCACCCATGGCGCCCTTGCCCTTGAGGGCCGAGTTCAGCAGGGCTTCATAGCCGGTCTTGTTGCGCGGTGCCCAGGCTGCGGCGTCACCCAGCTTGGGCGCGCCGGCAGCGCCGACGTTGTGGCAGGCCGCGCACTGGCCGTTGTAGACCACTTCGGCGGCGCGCAGCACCACAGGGGCGTTGGCGTCCTTCACGACCACCGTGCCCACCGGCGCCAAGCGCTTGGCCACACCCTCGGGGCCCAGGGCGTCGCTGCCAGCGCTGGGCTTGGCACCGAAATCCACGTAGTTCACCAGCAGGATGATGCCGATGATGGGAATGATGAAAGAGGCCAGCACCGCGTTGATCAGCTGCTTGGGCGTCTTGATCGGCCCTTCGTGGTTCTCGGCGTGGGCGCCGTCATGCGCCGGGTCGTGCCCCTGATCGTGCCCCTGATCGTGCTTCTGACTCATGAATTCCTCGGGTTCGGGTGCTGCAAAAGCGCCTTGCCTTGGCAGGCAAAAACCCGTCGATTATAGGGGGCCGGCCCCCGCGGCCAAGCCTGCGGGCACGGCCGCGGCGTGGCATCTGCACCCCGGGGGCTAGAATGCCGGGCTGTCCACGAGCGACCGTGGTGAAGTGGATATCATGCGGCCCTCCGAAGGCCACGTCGCAGGTTCGATTCCTGCCGGTCGCACCAGGCGCGCTGACGCGCTCTCTGCGTGGCCATGTCGTGAGCTGAGGCCCGCCGTCCGGCCCGACCGAGCGCATGTCCTGATCTGTCCGCCAGTGGTCCGCCCCGGGCAGAGAAAATCAGGCCCCCAAGCCCGAGCATGGAGACCTTCTCCACCGCACCGAGGCCCGCCATGCGCACCGCCCTTCTCGTCATCGACGTCCAGCAGTCCTTCACCGCCCGCGGCTATTTCCGCTGGGATGAAGCCACCGCCTTCCTGGAGCGGCAGAACGCGCTCATCACCGGCGCGGTGGCGCGCGGCGTGCCCGTCGTGCGCATCTTCCACATCGACGCGCCCGACGACGCCGCCAACCAGCCCTTCACCCGTGCCAGCGGCCTGATCCGTCCGTTGGAAGGCCTGACGGCTTTCGCCGAAGCACTGACGATCGAGAAAACCCGCCACAGCGCGCTGGCCGGCACGCCGCTGGCCATCTGGCTGCGCGAACGCGGCATCGGCCGGCTCATCGTGTCGGGCATTCGCACCGAGCAGTGCTGCGAGACCACCACGCGCCACGCCAGCGACGAGGGTTTCCAGGTCGACTACGTCACCGAGGCCACGCTCACCTTTGACATGGCCACGCCCACGGGTGGCACGCTCACCGCGGCGCAGATCACCGAGCGCACGGCCACCGTGCTGGCGGGGCGCTTCGCCACGCTGTGCACGGTGCAAGAGGCCCTGGCCCGCGCCGCGTGATCGACGTCTGCTTCGTCGTCCTGCCCGGCACGCTGCTGCTGGACCTGGCCGGCATGGCCGAGGCCTTCCGCCTGGCCAACCAGCGCCTGGCCCAGCGCGGGCAGCCCGCGGCTTACCGGCTGCGCTACCTGGGCCCGCGGCCCCAGGCGGCTTCTTCAGTGGGCCTGCTGTTGACGGCCCTGGAGCCGCTGCCGGCCGAGCTGCCGCCCGGCGCCACCGTCGTGCTGCTGGGCCAGCCCAGCGGCGGCGAGGCGCCGCTGATGCGCCCCTTGCCGCGCGAATGGACCGACACGCGGCGCTGGCTGGCCCGCGTGCTGGCGCCGCGCCTGGAAACCGGCGCGCTGGAGCTGATGACCATCTGCGCCGGTACGCTGCAGGCCGCCGACGCCGGGCTGCTGGCCGGCCGCCGCTGCACCACGCACCACGAATCGCTGGACGACCTGCGGCGCCTGGCGCCCCAGGCCCTGGTGGTGGCCAACCGCGTGTTCGTGCAAGACGGCCCGGTGGCCAGCAGCGCCGGCATCACGGCCGGCATCGACCTGGCGCTGCACCGCGTGGCGCGCGATTGCGGCGACGCCCTGGCAGCGGCCGTGGCGCAGGTGATGGTGGTCTACGCGCGGCGCGGGCCCCACGACCCGGAGCTCTCGCCGCTGCGCGGGGGCCGCGATCACCTGCACCCCGCCGTGCACCGCGTGCAGGACGCGGTGTGCGAGCGGCCGGCCGAAGACTGGCCGCTGGAACGCCTGGCGGCCGTCGCCCACGTCACGCCGCGGCACCTGAGCCGGCTCTTCCGCGAGCATGTGGGCCGTACGCCCCGCGAGTACGTGGCCGGCGTGCGCCTGGCGCTGGCCGAGCGTGCCGTGGCGGCGGGGCAGGCGCCCAAGCAGGCCCTGGCGGCCGCGGGCATCGGCGGCAGCCGCCAGTGGCGACGCCTGCGCGCGCGCCAGGGCGCCGAGCCAGCAGCGCGCTGATCAGTCCAGTGCGTGGCCCGCGGCATCGCCCGGCCAGGGCGGTGTGTGGAACGCGGCACCTGCGCAGAACGCCCCGCGTCGCCCGCAACGCGGGGAAGGTGAAACCGCCAGCGCCCAAGTGGGGTGCGGGGTGGCCGGGCGCCACCCTGGCGGTGGAAACCCGGGCTACAAACTAGGTGTTTGGTGACAGCAGCGTGTCTGTCCCCGCGAATGCGGGGTTGTTGGGGGGTGGCGCGCATGGGACCGTGGAAACGGATGTGGGAGGGGCCGCCGCAGAAGTGGCATTCCGCATTCGAGACGGTCGAAATCCTGGGACCGGAAGCCTCCGGGCCCAGCGATGCACATCAACCATTTGCGCTCAGAACGCCAGGAGTCCCGATGACAACCCGATTCATGTCCAGCACCGCGCGCACCTCGATCGCCCTCGCGATCGGCGCCGGCGCGCTCTTCGCTGCCACCACCGCACACGCCCAGGTCGTGAGCAGTGGCCTCGTCAACCTGACCATCCCTGCCACCACCAACGGCCTGTACCTGAACGTGGTGAACGGCGCGACCAACCTGCCCGCCGGCGGCACGGGCACCACCGTGCCAGGCTGGGACATCAACCCGTGGAGCACCACCGGCATCGCCTTCTTCAGCCCGGCCGCGCCCACGGGCGGCGTTTATGTGCTGGCCGGCGCCAGCACGGTGGCCAACCTGGCCCCGGGCAGCCTGATCGGCAGCACGAGCACCTTCGGCTCGGGCACCTCAGCCAACATCGCGCAGTGGACGCTGAACAGCTCCAACAACTTCTTCGGCTTCCGCTTCAACAACGAAGCTGGCGGCACGCTGCACTACGGCTGGGCGCAGCTCCGCTTCGGCGCCACCCTGGCCGACCGCACGCTGGTGCAGTACGCCTTCGACGCGACGCCTGGCGCCTCGATCGCCGTGGTGCCCGAGCCTGGCACCTACGCGATGATGGGCCTGGGCGTCATCGCCCTGCTGGCCGCACGCCGCCGCCTGTCCAAGCAAGCCTGATCACCTGATCGGCACAGCGCCCTGGGGGCCGCTCCGGCACCCAGGGCGTTTTCACGTCTGCCGCCTTCTCAGCGCCAGCCCGCGATGGTGACGCCCAGGCCGATGCGGTTCTGGCGGATGTTGTAGTCCACCATGCTTTCGCCATAGCCGGAGAACCACTGCAGGTGGCCGTGCAGCACGCCGCTGAGCGGGAACACCCACTCCAGCTGCACCGACCCGCGCGAACGCGCGCCGCCACGCAGCGAGTGGCGCAGCTGCAGGTTCAGCGCCTGCTCGCCCCAGTAGCGGCCCAGCAGCAGCTCGGCGCGGCCGATGTGGTCTTCGATGTCGGGGTTGTCGTCGGCACCCGCCTTCTCGCGCAGGCGCAGCCAGGGCCGCAGCTCCACCACCCAATCGTCGCGCTCGAAGGCCAGTGTGCCGATGATGCGGTTCCAGCTGCGCGACAGCGGCAATGAGCGGCCGTTGCTCTGGTGGTTCAGCGACACGGTGGCGGCGTGGAAGCGCCAGCCCAGCACCTGCTGCTGCAGCGGCCACACGAGCATCAGCTCGGGTTCGTAGTTGGTCTCGCGGAAAGGCCGCGAGATGGCCCCGTTGTAGACCTGCCAGCGCGAAGACTGGGTGTACCCGCCCCACAGGTTGACGGGGCTGCCCAGCAGCCCGCGGCCCAGCAGCGCCTTCAAGCTGAGCTGGTACTTGGCCTCGATGTCGCGCAAAGGCAGGTCTTCGCTGACGCTGCGCTCGGGGGCGGGCGAGCTGGGCCGCACGTTGACCTGGTCGCTCCACGTCGCCGGCAGCACGTAGACGGGCTTGTAGGGGCGCGGGGCGAAGAGCGGGCCCACGCTGGCGGCCGTCAGGTCCCAGCGGCGGTCGAGCCTGGAAGGCGGCTCGGCCGGCAGCGGCCGCACCTCGCCATGGGGCTGTGCGCCCAGCGTGGCTTGCGAGCGAGGGGCTTCGGCCGCTGGCGCTGGCGGCGCGCTGCGGCCGTGCAGGCGGTCGTAGCAGGCCAGCCGCAGTGCGTCGTCAGCCAGGGCGGTGCATTCCACGGCCGGCAGCGACGGCGCTGGCGTCGCACCGGCCGGTGCGGCCAGCACCAGGCCCGCCGCCAGCAGCCCCACGCAGGGCCAGCCGAGGGCGAACCGGGGCGGGCGCGGCAGGACGGGCGAGACGGCAGGCCAGACGAAGGGCAGGCGGCGGCGCAAAGGAGCAGGTGGCATCGGCAGGCTTGACGACAAAGGCGCGGGAAGCGCCCGCCACGCAGGCGCCAACACGGCACCATGCACGCATTCTGTGGGGCCAAGCGGCCTGCGGCAGGTCGCCCTGAGGGGCGAACACCACGGCCTGCCAAGCGCTGGCACCCTGCGGCAGCCCCTTGGCTGCTGGATGCCGCTCCTGTGACGATCTGTCACATTGCTGTCTACACTTGCCCCGGCCCTGCAGGCCTTGCTCACCCAGAACATGCCTCAGCGTAAAGACACCTTCCGCCGCACTTCAGCCGCCTGCCTGCTGGCCGCCCTGGCCGCTACCGGGCAGGCGCAGACCGTGCCGGCCGCGCAGGCGCCCGTGCAGGCGCAGAACACCGAGGGCTCGGCCCCGCCGATGGTGGTGCCGGCCACCCTGCCCGAGCTGCGCCTGCCCGATGCGCGCGACATCAACATCGCCGTGCCGCGCCAGGTGCGCGCCGCGCAAGCGGTGCTGGGCATGGGCAAGCAGCGCCTGGCGCTGGTGCTGGGCCTGGGCAAGGTGGGCCACAACTCGGTGGTGGACAGCGCGGCCCGCAACACCCAGGCCGTGGCGGCCGCGCTGCGCAGCGGCGGCTTTGTCGTGATGACGCGGGAAGACCTCACCGCGGCCGACCTGCGCGCCACGCTGAAAGAGTTCCGCGAGCGGCTGCAGCCCGGCGGCGTGGGTTTCGTCTACGTCACTGGCCTGGGGGCGCAGGTGGAAGGCCGCAACCTGCTGCTGCCGCGCGACGCCGCGCTCGACGCCAGCATGCCGCCCGAGCGACTGGCCAAGCGCCTGGCCGAAACCTCGGTGCCGCTGGACGAGGTGGCCGAAGCCCTCATCGGCACGCCCGACAGCCTGCGCCTGCTGGTGGTGGAAGCCGCCTGGCAGCACCCGGTGCTGGCCACGCTGCCGCAACAGGGCCTGGCGCAGCCGCGTGTGCCGCACGGCATGATGACCATGCTGGGTTTGGCCCCCGGTGCGGTGCAGGAAGTGCCCGCGGTGGCGCCTCTGCCCCTGCCGGCGCCCACGGCCCCTGCCGAACTGGCGGCCACGCCCTTCGTGCGCACGCTGGTGGGCGCGCTGCTCAAGCCACGCATCAACGGCCCCGAGGTGCTGCGCAACACGCGCCGCGCGATGGTGGATGCCACGCTGGGCCAGAGCAGCCCCTGGATCGGCGGCGACACCGACGACCGCGAAGAGCTCGCCGAAGCCTCGCTGCTCGACGGCCTGATCCCGCGCACGCCGGAAGAGATCGCCCGCGAGGCGGCGCGCCTGGGCTCGCGCCTGCTCACGCGCCCGGCGGTGCGTGCGGCGGGCGAGCAATCGGTGGCCGAAGTGCTGGCGCAGAACAGCACGCCGCCGGCGCCGGCCGCCGCCGTGGCCGCACCAACGGGCGAACCGCCGGCCAAGCCAGATGGCAAGCCCCTGAGCAACGCGGCCCAGGCCGGCAGCAGCCTGGGCAGCACGGTGGGCAGCGCCGTCAGCGCACTGGGCACGGTGGCCGGCGTGGCCACCACCGTGGCAGGCGTGGCCGCCACCGCGCAGGTGGCCAAGGCGGCCGCCACCGTGAGTGCCGCCACCACCGCGGCCGGCGCCGTGGGCAGCGCGGCCAGCAGCCTGGGCAGCACCGCGATGGCGCTGGGCGTGCGGGCCACC